>Ga0066789_10001071_pt1 | contig 11723 bp, 9 predicted proteins | sample OrgsoiDNA2013049_FD_70960 | JGI IMG/M metagenome (GOLD analysis project Ga0066789, IMG submission 70960) | Permafrost soil microbial communities from the Arctic, to analyse light accelerated degradation of dissolved organic matter (DOM) -... | ecosystem: Environmental > Terrestrial > Soil >...
CCGTCGGCGTTGCGCCGAATGGGGGGGATCTCCTCGGCGTCCTGCTCGTCTTGAATCTCGCCGACCACCTCCTCGACGAGATCTTCGAGCGTGACGATCCCCGTGAAGGTGTGGCCGGAGCCGAGAATGATGGCGATGTGGACCCGCCGCCGCTGAAATTCGCGCCGCAGCCACTCGAGCCGCGTGTCCTCCGAGGCGTAGATCGGTTCGCGCACCAGCTCCCGCATCCGGCTCGGTCGCTTGTCCGAGGCCAGGGCGGTCACGATGTCCTTCAGGTGGACGTAGCCGACCACGCGGTCCGTGTTCGGCTCGACCAGCGGATAGCGCGTGTACTGATTGGCGACGGCGATCCGCAGGTTATCCTCGAACGGCCGTCCGGCCTCCAGCGTGACGACGTCGCGCCGCAACGTCATCACGTGGCGCGCCAGCCGGTGCGTGTAGTCGAACACGCGATCGATGAGGCGCCGGGCGCCTGGATCGAGGTGGACGTGCTGCAGGACCAGGCGCAGCTCGTCGGGCGAGTGGACCATCTCCGCCTCGGACGCCGGCGGCAGCCGCAGGATCTTGAGCACCAGCGCCGCCGCCCCCTTGAGCATCCAGATGATCGGAAAGGTGAGCACGTAGAACGCGCGGAACGGCACCACGGCCCACAGCGCGATCGGCTCGGTGAGCTGAATCGCCAGCGCCTTGGGCGCCAGCTCCCCCAGCACCGTGTGCAGGAAGGTGATGACGATGAGGCTGACGGTGACGGCCAGCGTGTGAACCGTCCGTTCGGACATCGCGGAGCGGGCGAGCAGCGGCCGCAGGATCGAGGCGAACGCCGGCTCGCCCAGCCAGCCGAGCGTCAGCGACGCCACCGTGATGCCGAGCTGGCTGGCCGAGAGGTAGGCCGGAAGCTGCTGGGTGATCGTAATCAGCAGGCGGGCCCGCCGGCGTCCCTCCTTGGCCAGCTGCTGCAGCCGCGTCGGGCGGATCTTGACGAAGGCGAACTCGGCCGCGACGAAGAAGGCATTCGCCAGGACCATCACCGCTGTCAGCAGCAGCGCGAGACTCGGGTGCATGAAGCCCCGAAGAATCGCACATCCACACAGGAACCCTAAGAGGGTTCCTGCAACCTCCCGCGACGGGCTCGGGCCAGCAAAGCTGTCCCTCCCCCACGCGTACAATCGTGGCCTGCTTCGACTCGGTCGCACGCGGCAAAGCCGAGTTTGGCTGGGCGCTTTTGGTGGTAATGTCGCCCGGCTGTGATCTCCCGTAAATTAGCCTTGGGTTTGGGGTTCGCGCTGGCCGTGCTCGCGTCGGGCAGGGCAGGCGCGCAGGCGCTGCAGTCGTCGAGCGACTGCACCACCGACAATCTGATCGCGCGCAAGGTCCCCGTCTGGCGCCAGGACATCCGCGGCGATCTCAACTTGCCGACGGACAACGCGGCCGCGCCCGAGGGGGCGCAGTGGGACGCGCCGGTCGGCGTCATCCTCGAGACGCCGGCCGGGTCTTTGACCTACGACCTTGGGTCGATCCGCCCGGTCACGTCGTTCCTGCTCCAAGCCGACGCCAACGACACCTACAAGATCTTCGGCGCCGACGTGAACAAGCCGGAGGCGTTCAAGCTTCTGGTCGAGGTCGACAATGTGGTCGCCTCGCAGGGGCACGGCTTCCGGACGCGGACGGTCACCATCGACGCGACACCGGTGCGCTTCCTGCGGGTCGGCGAGCCGCTCGGCGACGGGGCCTACTCGATCGCCGAGTTCCAGGCCTTCTGCCGCGCGCCGACGCCCTTCCCGCCGAAGCTGAACATCACCAACGCCCCGCCAGCGATCGTCGTCCAGCCGGGGTTCTGGAAGTTTGCCTGGTGGGAGAACGACGCCAGCTCGCGGCTCGAGATGACGCTGGCGCTGGCGGCGATGGCGCTGCTCGGCTGGGGGATCTGGCTGGCCAAGAAGGGGCGCCCGGACTTCAAGCGCAAGCTGCGCGATCGGCTGCTGATGCTGGTCGGGGTGCTGTCGTTCTGCGCCTACTGGAACTTCTTCAGCTTCCACTTCGGGAACTACGTCCATATGTGGGACACGTTCCACTACTACGTCGGCTCGAAGTACTTCAAAGAGCTGTCGTACGACCGCCTCTATGAGTGCGTCGCCGTCGCCGACGCCGAGGAGCCGGGTCTGAAGCGCCGGGTCGAGCTGCGCAAGATCATGAACCTGCGCACCAACATGATGGTCGACACCAAGGACGTCATGGCCGACCCCAACGGGACCTGCAAGGTCCACTTTACGCAAGAGCGCTGGGCCGACTTCAAACACGACGTCGCTTACTTCCGGAACCACCACGACATCAAGCGCTGGGAAGAGGCGCAGACCGATCACGGCTACAACGGTTCGCCGGTCTGGAACATCGTCGGCACGACGCTGACGAACCTGTCGCCGATCAGTGACGGCCAGGTCAGCTTTCTCACCAAGATCGATCCGTTCTTCGTCTTCGGGATCATCCTCATGTCCTGGTGGGCGTTCGGCTGGCGGACGATGTGCGTCGCGCTGGCGGTGTTCGCGACGAACTTCCCCTCACGCTTTTATTGGACAGGCGGCTCGCTCTTGCGCTGGGACTGGCTGTTCTATCTGGTGGGGGGCGTCTGTTTGGTGAAGAAGGAGCGTCCGGGCTTGGGAGGGTTCTTCCTCGGCTATTCGACGCTGCTGCGCATCTTCCCGCTCTTCATTTTTTCGGGACCGATCCTGGTGATCTTCAGGCAGCTTTGGGGCAAGGTCGGTGCGTTCCCCTCGGACGCGACGTCCGAGCCTGACGCTCCGAAGGCCCCTGGGCCCGGCGCCGCGACGGCGAACGACGAGCCGCCGGCGCGGCCCTGGTGGAAGCCGGAGCCCTGGGAGTCGTGGCAGGCGTTGTACGCGCGGGTCGATCGCCGTTTCGTTTCGATCCTGGCGGGCGCGGCGCTGGCGGTCGCCCTCCTGGTGCCCATCAGCTTGGTGACCAGCAACGGCATCGCCGGCTATCGCGCCTTCGCTTTCAACACGCAGAAGCACAAGGAGACGCCGCTCACCAACTACATGGGGCTGCGCACCGTCGTCGCCTACAGCCCGTCGGAATCGGGCCGCGTGATGAAGGACGATCGGCAGGAGGACCCCTGGGGGCCGTGGAAGCGCCAGAAGCTGAAGACCTTCCATGCGCGGTTCCCGCTCTACCTGCTGCTGGCCGGCGGATTCGTGGTGCTGCTCTATCAGGCGTTGCGCGACGCCGAGCCGTGGGTGGCCTGCTCTCTCGGCGCGATGATGATGGCCGTGGGGGTCGAGCTGACCTGCTACTACTACGCGTTCCTGTTCGCGATCACGCTGCTCTATCACAAGCGCCGCGAGGCCGGCGTCATCCTGCTGGGGATGACGGCGATGACCGGTCTCATCGACTGGTCGCCGACCCGCTACATCCCCGACGTGAAGCCCTGGATGGGGCTCAAGTGGTCGCAGTGGCTCGACGAGCAATACATGGCGATGTCGATCGCGACGCTCGTCGCGTTCGTCTGGATCCTCTACCGGTTTGCCTACCAGCCGGCGTTGGAGGCAAGCCCGGCGGCGGCCGTCGTCGCTGATGCTGCCGCCGCAGCCTCGGTCAATCGCCGCAAGCCCTCGCGGCGCGCCGGTGGGGGAAACAGCCGGCGTCGCGGTGGCGGCGGTGGTGGTCGCCGCGGGCGCGGAAGATAGTGAAGGGGGGGGCGAGAAGATCGCCGCAAATGAAAAAGGCCGCCGGCACGAATGCCCGGCGGCCTTTGAATCGTCGTTGGTCTAACTGACGACTCAGCTGACCAGCTAGCGTCGGCCTTTCTTCTTGGCCGCCTTCTTGGTCGGCTTCTTGGCCGCCTTCTTGACCGGCTTCTTCTTGGCGGCGGCCTTCTTCTTCGCGCCGCCTTTCTTCTTGGCGGCCGGCTTCTTCTTGGCGGCGACCTTCTTCTTCGCCTTGCCGGTCCCCGCCTTCTTCTTTCGCTTCTGCCCGCCGACGGCGCGCTTGGCGCGCGCCACGTCGCCGTCGCGATCGACGAAGTAGATGTAGTTCGTATCTACTTCGAAACCACCGTCGGCGACCTTCTCCGGGCGTCCCTTGGGAACACCGGGTTGCTTTCGCTGAACCTTCCAGACCTCGCCGTCCTTCACGTAGTACATGAAGTCCTTCTCACGCTCGACACCCAGCTTTGCGACTTTCTCCGCCATCTCGGAGGCCCTCCGTCAGAAAGTTTGCGAAAAAAACAGCTGCAAAAAGGTCAGGTGCATCGTATCGGGGGCCGCAGGGCTGTCAAGGGGGATTCCCGACGCCGATCGCTTGTCCGGCGCCTGTTTTTGGCTCATTTCGAGCCCACGCGGCGCGTCGTCCTCTCCTTTAGCTGGAGGTGCTCAATGCGTGCCAGATAGATGTGTTGCTCGCCGCTCTCGTCGTCGGGGTCGAGCGGACGACCGTCAAATGAGCCCCAACTGGCGATGAGCTTGAGCCCCGCGCGAGCGAGCAGTGCTTCGATTTCGCGGGGTTGAACCAGGCGGTGGCGCAGCGAAACAGTCCGGGTGCGATTCCCGGCTCCAGCGACGCGTTGATAACGAAAGGTCATCGCCAGGACGGGGCCGTCGAGAACGTGGCTCTCGCTGTAGATTGTCGCGAGTCCGCTCCGCGGATCGCGGAATCGCGTCGGGGCGGACGACCCGCGCCGTTCGAGAAAGCGGCGGGTCGGGGCGAACGTGTCGAAGGCCAGCCACCCACCCGGCACCAGCGCGGCTGCCGCGCCCCGGAAGAACCGCAACAGCTCGGCATCCGTTTCGCAGTGCTGGATCGTGTGAAACGCCGCCACCGCGAACGAAAACCGGCGCTTTGTGAACGGCAGCGCCCGCAGATCTCCCCGCACGAGGAGCGCCTGCCGCCGCAGGTCGGCGCGCAGGCGCGCCACCCGGGCGGCGGCGCGGGCCAGCATCGGCCGAGCGCGGTCGACGCCGACGACGACGTGGCCGTCACGCAGCAACGGCAGCATGAGGCGCCCAGTCCCGCAGCCGAGATCAAGCACAGGTCCGCCGCGCTCGCCGGCCAGCGTGCGGTAGAAACGGACGTCGTCGCGCCGGCGGCGATACTCCCAGTCGTAGAGAAGAGGGTCGTCGAACGGGCTCTGCACGGTCGGCATTGTACGCGCGAGAGATCGTCGGTGGAGGCGGAGCGTCGTCGTCGGCGATGGCGTCGTCGGCGGGCTGGGCGTCCAAGCTGGGGCAGGGCGGTGGCGCTTGACTCGACGGCGTCGGCTGCGGGAGCTTGGGTGCCCCATGGACGCCATCGTGCTTCTGTCAGGCGGAATCGATTCGGCGACCGCCCTCGCCATGACCCGCGCGGCTGGTCACCGCTGTCACGCGCTCTCTTTTCGGTACGGGCAGCGGCACGCCGTCGAGCTGGAGGCGGCCGCGCGCGTGGCCCGTGCGCTTGGCGCTTCTCGCCACGACGTCATGACGCTCGACCTGCGTGCGATCGGTGGCTCGGCGCTCACAGCGGAGATCGCCGTCCCCAAGGGGCGCGACGAGGCGGCGATCGGCAGCGGCATCCCGGTCACCTACGTGCCGGCACGCAACACGATCTTCCTCGCCTACGCGATCGCCCTGGCCGAGGTGCGGGAGGCCTCGGAGATCGTCGTCGGAGTGAACGTGCTCGACTCGTCCGGCTATCCAGACTGTCGGCCCGAGTGGCTGGCGGCGATGCAGGAGGTGGCGCGGCTGGGAACCAAGAGCGGCGTCGAACGCCGGCCAGTCACGATCCGCGCGCCGCTCATCAAGATGTCGAAGGCGGAGATCATCCGCGCGGGGATCAAGTTGGGGATCGACTACGGGCTCACCCACTCCTGCTACGACCCCTCGCCTTCGGGCGGGGCCTGCGGCAGCTGCGATTCGTGCCAGCTGCGCCGACGCGGGTTCGAGAACGCCGGCGTCGAAGATCCGACCCGGTACGCCTAGAAACTACTCGCCGCGGCTCCAGGGGCCGCCAAAGGCCCCGACGCCCAAGAACGCCGGGCGGAGCTCGGGAGAGAGGAGCGCGCGGGCGGCGGTCGCCAGTGCCGCGAGGTTCATGGGGGGCGAAGCGGATGCCGCGGACGGCGCCAGGGGCGGGCGGGGCGCCTGCGATGAGGGCCCTCGGCCGCGGTCGTGGCCCCGGTCGTGGCCGCGGTCGTTGCCCCGGTCTCGGCCGCGATCCCGGCCCCGGTGCCGATCGTCGTCGACGTAGATGTTCTCGGGCTCTTGGTCCTCGCCGGCCAGGGGATCCTCGCCGGGCGTCCCTTCGCCGAGGACGGTTCCCTCGAGGAGGATGGGTCGGCCGGCGAGCGCTGGGTCGACCGACTCGGCGTCGAGGACGATCTCGGCGAGCCTCCGCGCTTCGCCGGCGAACTCTCCGTGCAGGTTGGTCTTCCGGCGCCGCGGATTCTTCGAAGGGAGCAGGTGGCGGAGCGCCAGCAGGATCTGGCGCGCGAGCTCGCTGTCCCGGCGCGAAGGGCGCAGTCTCTCCAGCGCCGGCGCGATCGCCTGCGCCACCATCTGCCCGACGTCGCGCACGCCGTTGCTGTCGGGATCGAGCGAGTCGCGCAGCGGCGGCAGCAGCAGCGCCGCCAGGATGAGGGCGTTCGACGGCGCGACCGGACGGGCCGCCGTCGAGCGATCGAGCGCCGCCATGTAGCCCCAGAGGCGCGCCCGGCGCAGCGTCGCCTCGTCGTCGGCCGGCTCGCCCTTGAGCCCGCGGGCCAGCTCGGGAACCAGGAGCTCCAGGAGGTCCATCTCGACGAGCAGCTCCAGCGAGCGCCTGGCGGCCCCGCCGCGCAGGAGGCGATAGAACTCCTCGGAGACGCGCGCCTGAGCGCACTTCGCGATCTCCTGCCGGTGCTCCATCATCCGCCGATAGGTCTCGGGCTCGATGGTCAGATCGCAACGCGCGGCGAACTTCACCGCGCGCAGGATCCGGATCGGATCCTCGCGAAACCGGATGTCGGGATCTCCGATGGTGCGCACGAGCCGCGTCTCCAGATCGGGCAGCCCCTGGACGTGGTCGATCACCTGCTTGGTCTCGATATCGTAGAAGAGACCGTTGATCGTGAAGTCGCGCCGCCGGGCGTCTTGCTCGGGTGTGCCGAAGACGTTGTCCCGGCGGATCAGCAGATCGCCGCTCTCGGGCGCGGCGCCGTCGTTGTCGTCGTCCTCCATCTCCCGCGGGTTGGCCCGGAAGGTCGAGGTCTCGATGATCTTCGGGCCGAAGAAGACATGAGCCAGCCGAAAACGGCGGCCGATGATCCGAGAGTTGTGAAAGCGGCGTTTGATCTCTTGCGGGGTGGCGCTGGTGACGACGTCGAAGTCCTTCGGCTTGAGGCCGAGCAGGAGGTCGCGCACGCAGCCGCCCACCAGGTACGCGGCGTGCCCGGAGTCTTTCAACCTCCGGACGACGTTGGCCGCGTCGGGATCGATTCGATCCAGGGCGATGTTCATTGCGCCTAGGGGTAACACGCCGGTATGGCGTCGGCAATCGGATGAGCGGTCAGTCGGGCACGCTCTTGCGCGCGCAGGCGCTCATGCGCAGCGCGGATTCACTCGATCGTCGGCGCCATCGTCGCGTCAGGATCTTCCTCGACCGGTCGCCTGGACCTCGATTGTCTGATGGGTGCCTCGGCCTTGTCGGGCTTCGCGCCCCCCCCGGCGGGAGCCCCGGACGAGCCGGGCGAATGGTGCCGATCGGTGCGGGTCGAGGCTGCATGTGGGCTCGACGGATGCGCCGTTTTCGTCTCCGGCGCGGGCGCCGGCGCAACCGCGGCAGGCTGCGGCACCGGAGCTGGCGGCAGCGGTGCGGGCGCTGCCGAAGGTGCCGACGGTGCCGAGGGTGCAACGATCGGCTGGACCTCGACTGGTTTCGGCAGCCGTGGCGCGGGGCTCGTCGCCGCGGAGCGTGCGGCGGATTCGGCCTCGTCGGTCGAGCGGACCCAGAGCAGGGCCGCCACCACGATCGCTGCGATGGAGGCGCCTGCCGCGGCGATCCGGATGAGGAGCTTTTTGCGCGACAGGACCGTGCGCAGCTCGATCGGAGTGTCCTCGGCATGAAGCCGGTTCGAGCGAGGGGGGGGCGGCTCGCGCCCGGGCGGGATGTCCGCCCGCTGCGGATAGGTGCCGGGTTGGAAGACGGTGATTTCGTTGGTGGTCGGAACGCCGCGCTCGACGACGGCGAGCGCCTTCGAGGTCTCGACCAGTTGCGCACGCCTCGCCTCCTCGAGATCGGGCAGGTGAACGCCATGGCCGAACATCGTTCCGCGCAGCGCGCGGTCATCGAACGGCTGCGTGGTCTGTTGACCGACCACCGGACCGCTGACGCTGCGTCCGACGGCGGTTCCACGCGAAGGATCGATCGTAATCTCCGGCATCAGGAGATCGGCGGGGACGGGGATCGCCGGAGTGGCGCGGGCTGGGTCGGCCAGGACGTCGGCGATCGCCTGGTGGATCCCGGTCAGGGGGCCAGGCGGCCCGTCGAGCGAGCGGAGCTTCTTGAGCCCTTGCTCGACTTTGGCCTCGTCGACCACCGTGGGGCCCGAATAATGAGACTGCGAGTTGCCGCTGCTGTCCGCAGCGTCGGCCGGATCTAGCGGGGGCGCCTCATCCTCCAGGTCGCCAATCCCGGGAAACGTCTTTCCGGCCATTAGCCGGGAATCTTAGCGGATGTCAGCACAAAGACCCAGCGGCGAGGCCACGAGGGAAGGTATAGTTTGAGCGCGCCTCATGCGGCTCTGCTTCGTCGTCAACAGCGCCCGGACGCAAAGAGCGAGCTATACGACCTTGCACCTGGCGTTCGCTGCCTATCAGCGCGGGCACGACGTCGCCTTCGCGTCCGTCGACGCGTTCTCGCAGGGGGAGGGGGCCGACATCGTCGCCGAGGTGGTGCGTCCGAAGCCCGGCCGCTTGCGCGACGCCGTCGCCTACGCGAAGGCGCTGACGGGCGCGGAGGCCCCGCGCGAGGACGCGCGACTCGTCGATTTCGACGTGATGTTCCTGCGCAACAACCCGAACGCGGGGGGCGAAGAGGGGGACCGCTTCAATCCGGCGCTCGACTTCGGGCGGCGGCTCAAGCAGCTCGGCGTGCTCGTGCTCAACGATCCCGACGGCCTGTCGCGCGCAGGATCCAAGATGTATCTCGCCGGATTTCCGGTCGAGCTGCGCCCAAAGACGCTGATCACCCGATCGATGGAGCGCGTGCGGGCGTTCCTGCGCGAGCTCGACGGGCCGGCGATCATCAAGCCGCTGGCGGGATTCGGCGGAAAGAACGTCTTCTACGTCGCGCGCGGGCAGAGCGCGAACCTGCCGCAGATGATCTCGACCGTGCGCCGCGCCGGTTACGTCATCGTGCAGGAGTACCTGCCGGCCGTGGCCAAGGGGGACAAGCGCGTACTCCTCTTGGGGGGCGCGCCGCTCGACGTCGGCGGCGTGGTGGCGGCCTACAAGCGGATGCGCCCCAAGGACGACATCCGGAACAACATCCACATCGGCGGCTCGCGGAAGCGGACCGACTTCTCCGAGGCCGAACGGCGAATCTGCGAGCTGCTGCGCCCGCGTCTGGTGGCCGACGGCCTCTATTTCGTGGGCGTCGATCTGGTCGGAGACAAGATCCTCGAGATCAACGTCTTCGCGCCCGGCGGGATCGCCAACATCAACGACCTCTACGAGATTGATGTGGGGACCGCCATCATTCGCGACCTCGAGCGGAAGGTCGAGCTGCGCTCGGTCTATCCAGAGCCGATCCCGCCCCACGTCTTCATGCGCGCCTGAGGGAGGGTGGGGGCGTTTCTAGAGCTGAATATGCAGCGGGAGCCCCTTCTCAATCGACTCCGTGGCGCCGTCCGCGACCAGGTGCCAAATGTGCCGCAGCTGGGCCTCGATGACGGTCCCTTCGTCCTCCTCCTCGTCCTCTTCTTCCTCTTCGTCCTCTTCCGGCTCCTCGGTGTCGACCGAGAGCTCCTCGCGCATCTCCTCCAGTACGTCGAGCAGCGCCTGCGACGACGCAACACGGAAGTCACCGACGACGACCCGCCCCTCGAATTCGACCGGCATGTAGATCTCGGCGCCCAGATCGTGGGCGTCCAGTCGATCCAGGAACTCGGTCAGCGCCTCTTCTGACAGGCGGGCGGCGATGGTGTGCGAGGCGTGTTCGTCGGTCTTTTCCACCGGAGGCGCGCCCGCTTCGGCCAACAATTTGGCGAGCGTCCGCGCCTCATCTTCGTCCAGGCGATGCGACAGCGGCGCCAGCTCGATCTCGGCCATGCGCATAACCGTGCCGCACGGCCTGACGGACGTCAAATGCGTCCGGTCGGATTCTGATAGTGTTCGGTCTCGATGACGTTGGATATCGTCCGGGCATTTTCGGAGGCCCGCGAGCGCGCGTCTGCGGCGGTACGCAGCGGCGGAAACGGGATCGAGGTTTCGCGAGCGCTTTCCAGCGACGTCGATTCGATCGTCGTCGAGGCGGCCGGCCGGGAGGTGGCCAAGTGCAAGACGCCGGTGGCGGTGTTCGCGACCGGCGGCTTCGGCCGCTGTGAGCTGGCGCCCTATTCCGATCTGGACCTCCTGGTCCTTTGCCCGAAGACGCCGGGGCCGGAGGTCCAGACGCTGGCCGAGGCGATCCTCTACCCGCTGTGGGACGCCAAGGTCGACGCCGGGCATGCCGTCCGCTCGTACGACCAGGCGCTGTCGCTGCCCGCCAGCGATCTGGCGGCGGCCACCGCCCTGCTCGACGCGCGCTTCCTGACGGGGGACGAGGTGCTGGCGCGCCGCTTCCTGGACGACTTTCGCAAGCGGGTGGCGAAGACGGCCGCCGAGGACTTCGTGGCCCGTCTGAGGGCCGAGCAGACGGCGCGCCACAGCCGGTTCGGCGACACGATCTTTCTCCTCGAGCCCGACCTCAAGAACGGCCCTGGCGGCATGCGGGATCTCTGCGTCGGCCGCTGGGCGGCGATGGCCCGCTTCGGCACGTCGGATGCCAAGGAGCTCCTGGCCAAGGGGGTGATGACCGGCCGCCTGGCGCAGGCGTTCGTCAATGCGACCGAGTGGCTGCTGCGCGTCCGGATCGCCATGCACGCCGCGGCCGGGCGCCGGATGGATCACCTGCGCTTCGCGTTGCAGGAGGCGATCGCGCCGGTGCTCTGCCCCGACGCGCGGGATCGCGGCGGCGTGATCCGCCCGGCGGTTCACCCGGCGGTCGAGGCGCTGATGCACCAGTACCACGCGCACGCCAAGCTGATCCGCAACGAGACCGAGCGCCTGCTCCAACGGGCGACCGCGCGCGACGAACCGCGCCGTCCCAGCCAGCCGGTGCCGACGCTCGACGGCGGCGCCGTCGACGACAGCTTCGTGGTGCGCGAGGGGGCGCTCGAGGGGAAGGACGGCTCGGTGTTCGAGAAGAAGCCATCGGAGATGCTCCGCATCTTCCAGGTGGCGATTGCCTTCGACATCCCCCTGTCGCTGCGGACGCTGGAGATGCTGGGCGAGCTGGCGGCCACGCGCGGCGAGGCGCTGCGCGCCGATCCCGACGCTGGCCGCTGCTTCATGGAGATCGTCTGCGACGGGCGCGACAAGGCCAACCCCTCGCGCCTCGAGCAGATGCAGGACCTCGGCCTCCTCGCCGCGCTGATGCCCGAGTGGGAGCCGTCGACGGGGCGCGTGCAGCACGACATCTATCACGTCTACACCGTC
>Ga0066789_10001072_pt1 | contig 11721 bp, 18 predicted proteins | sample OrgsoiDNA2013049_FD_70960 | JGI IMG/M metagenome (GOLD analysis project Ga0066789, IMG submission 70960) | Permafrost soil microbial communities from the Arctic, to analyse light accelerated degradation of dissolved organic matter (DOM) -... | ecosystem: Environmental > Terrestrial > Soil >...
GCCGCAGCCGCCGATTGGCGAGCGTCACCCAACAGGTAGGTGTCCAACAGAATCCGGGCTACGCGATCGTCAACCGTCGAGCGCTCGATGACACCGACATTGCCGTCCGCGTCAAGGATCACGTCTTGGTCTATCTCGAACCGGTCGAGATCATCGGTTTGCAGGAAGGTGAGCCATCCCTCGCCCGGGACGATGCCAAGCTCACCAGGGTCCGCTGCCGAAGGACCGATCCTGACCAGGCCGATCGGAGACTTGCCGCGATATCGAGCCCACGCCCCCAGGCCACCAGCAGCGTGAGCCATATCGGTGGCCGACATTCCCCTGAGCCGTGAGCGGAGCCGAGACCGCTCCGAGGCCGAGAGCCGATCCGTGCGCCCCGTGGACAACAGGTCGAGGGCAGCCTCACGCACCTGGTCAGTCCACCGTCGCCCCCGCCCCAGAGCTCGTGACCACGCCTGCACCGCGACGTCGTCCACGCTGGTGGCCCGGCCGAGGACTCGATGACCGGGGAGCGCACCCGATCGGAGCGCTTGCTGCACGAAACGGTCGGTGCGAGCGTGCTGCCGCGCCACCTGGGCCACTGTCATCTCCACACACATATCTTCGCTTATGCGAATAGTTGTGTCAACTCATGAAGCATCGCTGAACGCACTCGACTCAGGCAGATCGGTCGTATCTTGTCGACCCACCCCCTGTCTCGATGGCGCATCCTCAACTGACGCCGGCGTCAGGGTTGCCTGCCATGTCAGCGCGGGCTGAGCAGATGTTCGGCGTCACGGCCGGTGCCGCATCCGAGCTACAGGACCGTCTCTCACTCGGCTCGCTGAACCTTCGGGAGGTGCAATTCCTTGCTGTCCGATAGTGATACCCGGGTAGCTTCGCAGTATGAAACTTAGCGTGAGCCTGCCGGAGGAGGACGTAGCCATTCTGGACGAGTAGGCCCACACCTCCGGTCTACCGTCTCGTTCCGCGGCCCTGCAGCACGCGATCCAACTGCTTCGTCACGCTGATCTCGAGCAGGATTACGCATCGGCCTGGGGCGAATGGGAGTCATCGGGCGCCCAGGCGCTGTGAGAAGCCACAGCTGCCCACGGGCTCGCCGATGCAGCGCGGTGAGGTACGTCTGATCGACCTCGAGCCGGCGCGAGGCAGTGCAGCCAACAGGCGCCCACCCCCGATCATCGTGAGCAACGAGCGGGCCAGCGCAATCGGCCCACGTGTCGACTCAAAGGCTCAAGCCGAGCAGGTTCGTTCGGTGACCTTCGAACGCATCGGACCTGTTCTGGGTCGGGTGCCCGCGCAAGTCATGACGGAGGTGGACGAGGCCCTCCGTTTACACCTGCAGCTGTAGTGCCACAGACCGCACCTGCAGTGGGGATATCCGGCGGCTGGGCATCTGCGGGGCTGGGACAAAGCGCCGCCCGGGCTCCGGTTTACCCACGGATTTGCTAACACGAGCTCCGAAGTCACCGGACGGCAAGGGACGAATTCCCCTCTCCTGAGCACGGATTCGGCCCTGGACGACCTCTCCGGACAGGCCAATTCCGGCCTGAAAGTCGGAAGGTCGGCGGTTCGACCTCACCCCTGGCCACCACAAACCCACAGGTCACAGCCCTGACCCGCGGCCCCGGCCGGATCACCGCGACCACCACGGCCAGAATCAACGGCCAAGACCAATGGCGCGGGGACTACGGGCTCAGTTGTGCCGCACCGGCACGGGAAACCAACGCCGCACCCTGCGCGTGTACTCGACGTATGTCTGGCCGAACGCCCGACGCAGGGTCGGCTCCTCGTACCCAATCACGAACAGGTGGAAGAAGATCGCCATCTCGCCCGCGTAGAGCAGCAGCGATCGCGAGTCGAACAACCAGGCTTCGCCGAGCACGACCAGCAGCGCCGCCAGGTAGATCGGGTTGCGCACCCATCGGTAGGGGCCGACCGCGACTAAGTGTCGGGGCGCATCCCACGGGCCCGGCGTTCCTCTGCCGACCACAGCGAAGATCCACACGCAGGTGAGATAAAGGGCGGCACCGGCCGCGATCACGCCGAGGCTGTACCACCCCGTCGGAACGGGCGCTCCACCACTGCGGGTGAGGATCCACCAGGGCAGTGCCACCGCACCAAGGCCAGGCACCGCCAGAGTGAACAGGAAATTCCGTACCGCGAGGCTGGTCATCGGCATTCTCATCCGAGCGACCGCTCAGGCTGGTGGCCGGTGAGTTGTTCCATGGCGAGGACGGTGAACAAGTAGGCATTCTTCGCTATCGAGTAGGCCGGGCTGGCGCCGACACCGTCGATGAGTGCCATCGTCAACTGCCAATCTCCAAATCGGTACGACACAGGTGTCATGACACAACAAAACGGTATCGTTTCGATGAGGCGTGGGTCAACATGTCCGAGCAAGAACTCCGGATACGATCGACAGGATGTCGCGGAAACGCGGATCTGCAGGTCACCCGATCCCGCGCGGCGAACGCGCCAGCGAGCGCGTGCTGCACAATGACGCGGCCGCCTTGGTGAACGCGTTGTCGTGGCGTTGCTGGCCCTGGTCTCCTGGCAGGATGTAGAAGGAGCCGAAGGTCCAGACGGCGCCGACCGGCGGTGGACGATCCTTCAGCGACGAGAGGTTCATGTAGCCGACCTCGGTTGGTGAAACCCATATCCAGCGTGGTACCCGGAACCCCAACACGACCGGGGTACTTCGCTGGTGGGACGGTTACGCGTGGACCGAGCAAACTCACCTCTCGAGCCCCGAGCCAGCCGCCGCCGCCGAACCAGACCTCTCCGGCCTCCGTGGTGCCCCCCCGGCGCTCAACGCTGAGGCCCACGGTGCCCAGCTCTCGTTCGACGGTCAGACCCTCACCGTGGAGGCCGTGAGCTCAGCCACCAGGCGACGCCTCATCGTGAGGGCTTGGTCACTCGACCGGTGCCGCGTCGCTGGGTCGCCGCCAGGTAAGGACGTCATCGCGCGAGGCCGCTTCAGGATCATGTGACTGCGCCGACGACTCTTCGTCCCGTATCCGCCCCTGACCACGGGTGCGCGTGCATGCACGCGCAGAGGTCTTGGGGCGGGTCTGGCAGGCGATGTCCATTTTCGCGTGGTCCAGGACATCAGGAGCAGAAGCGTAAGCCCGTCGCTGAACGCGGCTGCGCCTGCAGGGCACTGCGTCTGTTCAGTGCCAGGCCTGGGCGTCGGCCTGCCAGAGGGTGGCGCGGTAGCGGGATCCGTGCGTGACGGTGAGGTAGAGGTGGTCGCCCACATGTGCCGCAGTCGTGGGCACGCCGTCGGGCCCGCCGGACACAGACCACTTAGACCCGTCCCGGGTCAGGATGACCGCGTGTCCGTGCGTCACGCTGACCTGGACGAGGTGCTCGCCGACGATCAACGGCTCTGGCAGGGGGTCGCTGTCCCCGATCGCTACCGTCGGTACCCCCGCGAGCCGGGTTGCGATGTCCCCGGTGAGGTCCCACATCGCGAGGGATCCGTCGATCCACCCGGCGATCATGCAGCGGTCGCCGGTGCAGCGAGCGGACACCGCCTCGCTGGACTTGCCCGGCTGTGGCAGTTCGATTCGACGCCACCGCGAGTTCAGCGCTGTCGAGCGCCACACTGCTGCCCGCTGAGCCACCGAACCCGACGCGAGGTTCACCACCGATCCCGCGATGAGGATGCCCGCTCCATCGGGCGTCGCGGACCGGGGTCCGACGAGCATTTCCGGCGTGCTCTGAAGCGCGGTCCCCGCGGGGTCCTGCCGGGTCCAGACCGGGCCGGACTCCAGCCACACGGCACCGTCCATACCCGCCTTCGCGCTGCCCCACGTGCCAACGAGAGCCTCCCCGGCCGGGGTGATGACGGCGTCGACAAGCTCGCCGGCGCCCCACCCCCCGAACGCGTAGAAGCTTTGCGGCAGCTCCTCGATTCCCGCTGTGGTGCCGCTCCACGTCGTCCACCGGCTGTTGGAGTGGGCACCGCCGTTGGCGTCCCCGATGGCGATCACGCGGCTGCCGTCCGAGGCCACGGACTGCCACCGGGCTTCGAAGGCATACCCGCTGTGCGGCGTCAGGGGCACCTCGGTGGCGGTCCCGGCGGAGTCGAGCACGAGCATCCGCGGTGCAGGCGGTACGCCGGCGACTACGCCTCCGACCAGCAGTCGGTCACCCATCGCCGTCAAGGTCAAGGGCTCAACTCCAGTGGGCAGTGGCACGACCGACCATGACAGCACCGGCCCTGCGCTACCGGTTCCGGCGAAGGTCGACGTGCTCCCGTCCACTGCTGTGCAGCCGGCCAGGCCCAGCACGGCAACGGCGCACCCGATGGCCAGCCCCCGGGCGCGGGAGCCGCGGAACGGTAAGTGGCGCACGCGTCTATCATCCACGTGCACGGGCAAGGCCTGACCGTATGTGCGATGGAAACGGATTACGCACGGGTTCAGCCCGCCTATCGCGGCAACCGCCGGTCAATGCCCATTTCTTGAAAGCGGTGAATCGCGTATTCAACACGGCGGCCTTCCTTGTCGGCGACTCATCGGCTTCCGCGGGTTCGCTGGGCCGGTCAGCCTCTACCTTCTTCGACTATCTCGAGGCCGTTGCCGTCTTGGTCGCGGAAGGCGAACATGGGTGACACACCCTCCCAGCGCAAGACGTCGCCGACGTCGACGCCTCGGGCTCGTAACTCAAGGTGATCGGAATCGGACTGCAGGGTCGTGAGCCGGATGCCGGTCTCTACACCCGCCGGCAGGCCCTCGTGCGAGGCCACCAGTGCGATCGTCGTGGTCGCCGCTGCCGGCGCCACCTCGATCCAGCGCTGACCGTACCCTTTCCATGGTGCTCTCCAAGTGCTCTTGAGGTCGCTGAACGCAGCGGCCCATGGCTCGGCGCACTTACTCGCTGCGATGGAGTCCGAGGTGTGGGATGACGATCTCAGCTGGATGGCCCAGGACCTCCAACCCCGGGTCACTACGCTGACTTCGTGATCCAGACCTCCGAGGTGCCGGCGTCCGCGCGCGAGATCCTCGACAGGCTCGAGGAGTGGTCGCCGGTGGCGCCCGCCCAGGTACGCCTCAGAGGCGAGTACAAGGTCTTCGTGCGCGACGTGCGGGCTGCGGCGGTCGACCGCGACGGCAGCCCCGAGCACCTGACCGGCAGCTGCTTCGTCCTGACCCCCGACCTGTCCCAGGTGCTGTTGTGCTTCCACCGGAAGGGTCAGTTCTGGGTACAGCTTGGTGGGCACGTGGAATCCGGGGACAAGTCGGTCGCAGCGGCGGCATATCGGGAGGCCCGCGAGGAGGGCGGCATAACCGATATCCGCCCGTTCGGCACCATGCCCGTCGACCTCCACCGCCACTTTCTGAGCAGCAGCTTCGGGACGTGCCGGGTGCACTGGGACGTGGGCTTCGTGGCGTTCGCCGACGTGGATGCCGTGCCCGTTGTCAGCGCGGAGAGCGAGGCCGTCGCGTGGTTCCGCGTTGACCGGCTGCCTGCGCAGGCGCCCGAGGACTTCCCCCTGCGGCTTCGCACGGTCCTGGAGGAGGTCGCGCACCGACAGGTGTAGCGGGCCGCCTACCGTGGAGCTGCCGCAGGCGAGCTGCTCGACCGCGTGGGCGCCCTGTGTCTGACTAGCGATGAGAACGGATTACCGCTGGTCGGCCGACACTCCCCCAGCTGCCCGGCCAGTGACCGGTCACCGGACACCGGACTGGGAGCCCATCCGAGGCCCGCGTGACCATGTCGACCGGCATGCTGGTCTCATGGCTCGGAAGCTGAGCGCCGGTCTGCTGCTCTACCGTCGCGGCAACCAGGACGACGAGATAGTCCTTGAGGTGCTGCTTGCGCATATGGGCGGCCCGTTCTGGGCGCGGAAAGACGATGGTGCATGGTCGATACCGAAGGGTGAGTACGAGTCCGGGCAGGATCCGTTCGTTGCGGCGAAGCGGGAGTTCGAGGAGGAGCTGGGCTCAGCGCCACCCTTGGTCGCGTACCGCGACTTGGGCAGCGTCAGCCAGCCCGGCGGGAAGCTGGTGACAGCATGGGCAGCTGAGGCGGACTTCGACGCGGCTGGTGCAGTCAGTAACACCTTCGAACTCGAGTGGCCCCGAGGATCAGGTCAACTGCGGTCGTTTCCAGAGATCGACAAGGCCAGTTGGTTCACAGTGGAGGTGGCTCGGGTCAAGCTGGTAAGAGGTCAGCAACCATTGATCGACCGCCTACTACAGATGTCCGGCAACCCGGCGTGAATCTTCGGGACAACGCCGAAGCAATTCAACGACCGGCCGGGAAGACCAGTCAACCCACGCCGATGAGGATCCTCTTGTGACACGGACTCCGTCTTGGCCATGGATGACCGTAAGCCCCTGGCTTACCGGTGGCCGGCAAGCCCTTAGCCCCGAGCTCGCCCAGCAATGGATCGCCCATGGTCATTGGCCTGCGGCACTCAGCGGAGCCTGGTCGTCGGAAGACAGGTCCGCAGTCTCGGCCGTGATGAGCTCACGCACCTGGTCCCCGTTGAGGGCCAGCTTCTCGGCGACCTCGTAGATCACGATCGAGAACATGGCCACAAGCACCAAGTCCCACCAGTTGGGTATCGCGTTGGTGCCGCCGTACCGGCCGAAGTAGCCGATGACGACGAGTCCGAGCAGCCACGGCACGATCCAGATGGCTGAGCGCACGTCGAGCGGACCACGCTCGGCGGCGGGCAACCGCATGCGGGTGACCCCGAAGATAGCCAGACCCAGCGCGAGCGCGAGGCACAGTTTCCAGATCGCCTCGAAGCTCGACCAGTAGATGATGAGGTTCGCCGAGACGAACGCGGCGGGGGACAGGATGCGGTACGCCGGCAGCTGGTAGGGCCGCGGGCGGTCGGGGTCACGCTGCCTCAGCGCGTACAGCGACACCGGGGCGAACGCGTACATGATGGCCGTCGCCGAGGTCACCAGCCCCACCAGCGACTGCCAGCTTGGGAACGGCAGGAATGCGATCAGACCCACAACAAACGCCAGCAGGATCGAGTGCACCGGCACACCCCGAACGTTCACCCTGGCCAGCGAGGGCGGCAGCTCGTTCTCCCGCCCGAGTGCGTAGGAGAGCCGGGATGAGGTGGCCACGTAGACCAGCCCCGTGCCGGCGGGGGAGATGACCGCGTCGATGTAGAGCATGACCGCCAGCCAGCCGGCGCCCGCCGCCAACGCCAGCGTCGCGTAGGGGCCGAAGTCACCCTTGCCCACAGGGTTGGCCCAGCCGTGCGCCAGGTTGCCTGGGTCGAGCGCGCCGATGAAAGCGACCTCGAGCAGCAGGTAGACGATGGCGCCGACCGCCATGGACGCGATCACGGCGCGGGACACGTCGCGCTGGGGATGCCTGGCCTCACCAGCCATCTGAATGGCCTGCTCGAAGCCCTGGAGCGCGAACACCACCCCGGCCGGTAACGCCGCGAACACCCCGTGCATGCCGTAAGGCATGAACCCGCCGGCGGTGAAGTTGGACGGGTGAAAGGCCAGGAGCACCAACACCACAACGGTCAGCAGCGGGACGGCTGTCTTCCAGACCACCGTGACACCGTTGGTCTCCGCCATCGCCTTGACGCCCACCAGGTTGATCACGGTAAAAGCGAGCATGAACACGCTGGCGACCAGCAGGCCCGAGGGCGTGAGCGTGCCGTCCACCCGCAGGATGTTGACGTGTGACTTCACCCACGAGATGTGGTCGACGTAGGACAGCGTCGCCTCCACCTCGATCGGGGCGATCGTGACCGCCTGCAACCACGCCATCCAGCCCGCGGTGAAGCCCGCCAACGGACCGAAAACGAATCGGGGGAAACGCGCGGTGCCTCCGGCGGCCGGGTAGGAAGCGCCGAGCTCGGCATGCACAAGCGCCAGCAGCGCCAGCATGAACGCGGCCAGCACCCATGAGATCAGGGACGCCGGTCCCGCCAACGTCGCCGCGGTAAGAGCGCCCAGCAGCCAGCCGGAGCCGATGATCGAACCAAGTGACACGAACATCAGGCCCCAGAAGCCGATATCTCTGGAAAGATGCCCGCTGGGGTCGTGGCTGGTGCTGCTGACGGTGGTGGCCATCGTGCATCCAATCGTCATGCCCGTCAGGCGCCCCAAACCCGCCAAGCCTTGGTGCACCCACTCCGCTGCCCGGTGTCAAAGTGCCTACTCAGCGGTTCACGGGTGCTGTTTGTGACAATCAACGCTAGGGGTAAGGGCGACCTAACATCAAGACCGTCCGGTCGTAAATAGCGGCCGAAACTCCCAGGACGAAAGCGGGCCCAGATAGGAGTGCCTCTACCCATCTTCGGCCTGGGCACCAACGTCATCAGCTGCTGCGAGCAAGTGCGCATTGATGTCCTGTCTCGCCATCGCCTTGCGGTGATTGGGCAGGCTCATACCAAGTCCTTGGACCGCGCTCGTGGCCCAATCAGCATGCCACTGCTCGGCCGAGCGCCTCTGCGGCGCGAACTCAGCGGCCCTCGCCGCCGCGACGTCTGTCAACGGTTCAATGTTCCCGCCAGCGGTGGCGTTGCCCCCAACCCAGCACGCGGCGGGCTTTGTCGATAGAGCACAAGGACTGGGTTCCTACGACGAAGAACGAAACTCGACGTCGGGGAAGAACTCCTACCATGAGGTCCTTCGACGGGCGGCGGCTCATGAGGTCGGTGCGGATGAACCGGACGAGCGACCGGCCCCGTGAGGAACGGCCTATCGGCACTCGTGCATTCCCGGCAGGCCTCGTTCTCCAGTCTGAGGCCGTCCGCGGCAGCCGCCGCAGCCGCAGCCACTCACTGGTCAGGAGCTGTAGACAGTGCTCTTCCTCGGGTTGCTATCCGGGATGGCTGCCGGTATCACGCTAGGGAATGGCGGCGCTCCCCACGGCGGGACGCCCGAGTGTCCCTACCCGCTGATCGGTGTCGAAAGAATCATCGACGCTACCAGCGGAGTCTTAGCGATGGCAGCCTCAGCCTCAGGGAGCACTGCAACAAGCCATCGGTTAGTCGTGTCTAGAACCGACGGCAAGGTGGGTGCACCTCGTCGGGTCGGGTCCGCCATCCCAATCAGCTTGGACGGCAGGTAGTCGCCCAAACTTCGCCCGTGGCTGGCCGGGGTGCACGAGGGTGTCTGCGCGCCATCCGACGGCGGCCAGAAGCTCGCCCGGCTGGTCGGTGCAGAACGGTAGTGGTTGGTTGGATCCACGGCGTTGGTCGATGAAGGGTTGCATGCTCGGCAGGCGAAGCAGGCCGTTACCGAATATGTCTGCACTGAACAGGCCTCGTGCCCGGCAGAGCCGTCCAACTGTGCACAGCAACTGCCTGACGGCGTCTTCGGGGAGGTAGAAGAAACAGACCCTCGGCCAGCCACACGGTGCGCCGTGCGGCGTCGAAGCCCGCGTCCACGAGGGCTGGTTCCCAATCCCGGGAGAGGTCGGCGTGGACCTCCCGGCGCCGGCACCCGCGGTTGACGCCTCGAGCACCGCGTTCTTGGCCGTGAAGATGCCGGCGTGGTCCACCTCGAACATCAGCGTGCGTCTGGACAGGTTCAGCCGGTATGCGCGGGTCTCCATGCCAGCGCAGAGCTGGGCGACCTGCTCGGCCACGTCGCGGCGGTGAGGAGATCGTCGAAGCGAGTCCTTACGGTGAGGAACAGGTTCTCGCGTCCGCAGGCTAGTTCGGAGGCCACGAGCCGGTCCCGACCATCCGTACCCGCCAGGGCGGCTGACCAAGGGTCGTTGAACAGCCTGTCGGGCCGGGCCGACTCCCTGGCCCGGGCGGCCGCACGCCACAGCGCAGTTCTGGTCACGGCCCCTGGGAACGCAACGGCCTTGCTCATGGGAGAACGTCACCGATCGGCGCCGGGAGGACGTGAGACGAGTTGCCCGATCCATCCGGTATGTTCGCCACCGGCAGCCACACCATCGTCCTCAGCTGCATCGTGCTCATCGACTGTCCTCAGTGGGCGGGGTCCTGATCCTCGACCTCACCATCAGATCACCCATTCTCGCCGCCATTGTTCCCGACCAACTACGAGCCCGCGTCTGGGGACTCCGCACGCTCGACTACGGAATACGACCGCTGGGGCGCTCACTGCGCGAGACCTAGGCAGCACCATCGACCTACATGCCACTTCGCGGATAGCCGCAATCGGCCGTCCAACCGGCATCCTCTACCTGCGACATCCACCTATCCCCAAACTCAAGGGCTCACCGGCGAAAATCACGGATCAGGTCCCGACTGACGATCGACTACCGGTCAGCACTTGCTGTTTAGCCCGTGACATACGAAGGCAACTCGGCCAGCGTGGTAATCCGGTTGTGCTCGGTCATCGGTCCGGTGCCGACCCGGTCCAGGTACACCGCCCGCAAGCCGGCAGCGCGGGCTGCCAGGACGTCGACCTCATAGTCGTCGCCCACATACAACACCTGTCCTGGAGGCAGGGCCAAGTGGGCGCAGACCAGGTGAAAGGCCAGCGGATTCGGCTTGGCCACTCCGAGGCCTTCGGCGGTGAAGACGGGCCCTATGCGCCCGAGCAGGCCCAGGTGAGCCAGCTTCGCTTCCTGCTGCTCCTGCACCCCGTTGGTCAGCATCGCGGTGACAACGCCGAAGTCATGCACGGCGTCCAGGGCCGCGTCGACATCGTCATAGCCGACCCAGGCCCGTTCGTAGGCCAACAGGTAGCCGCCGGCGAACACCTGGTCCAGGTCGTCATCGGTGCCGACAGGGACGCCGATGAGAGGCAGGAAGTCACGCAGGCGCCGGCGCCTCTGCTCGGCCCAGCTGACCACGCCCTCACGCCAGCCGGTGACGTGCCGCTCCTCGGCTTCGAACCAGGCATTGGCCAGTTCCTTGGTCAGCTCGACCTCCAATCCGACGAGCCACTCGCTCAAACCCCGTCGAGCCGAACTCCAGTGGTCGAACAGCGTGCCGTCGAGGTCGAACACCACCGCCGAGACCATTGCCACGAAAAGACCCTAGAACACGAAACCCCGAGGGCGCCCACCCCAGCGATCGCCCAGGCTGGGAGTGCTCCAGTGAGCCGGCCCAGGCTCTATGGTCTGTCCACACGCTGATCAGCTAGCGAGAAGTCCGGGCGGGCCCTCGGCTGCGATCTGTGCCAGGTGAGCCGTTCCCACTGGCCGTTCGTCATGCACGACGTGATCACTTGGGTGTTGTAACCGCGGTCAGATCACATGGAAGGCCGGCAACTGATGACCGGGCAGGCCTTCAGGGACCAAGCCGGTGGCTGGGTCCGGTTTCGTCGGCCCAGCACTGTATCCAGGTCACCTTGTACACCAGTGGCGTGGCGAGCACTGACCAATGGCAACACTTCTTGATGGCAGCACGGACCCGTCGTGGGCCTGGCCACTCCGGCACCACAGTGGCACCGCAGTGACGTTTCAGTGACTAAACGTCGCGGCCGTCTGGGCGGCGGGGCAGGCGCCGTGGTCGCGTCCGCAAGCGGTGAAGTCGCACATTCTGCAGAGGGCGCCACCAACCGGGGCGCCACCGGCGGCGCGCTGCTCCAGTCGCTGCTGCGTGAGTTCGCCAATCAGGCTCTCGCACAACTGGGTGAGGATAGCGCGCTGGATGTCGGACAGCTGTCCGGTTGTCCGCGTAATCACGTTGTGCCGCGCGGCTCGCACACTGTGCGCCACGGCGGCCCCGGTTGGTGTCAGAGTGACTGTGAGCGACCGAGCGTTGCGGCCGGGGCCCCTCTCGGCGTATCCGGC
>Ga0066789_10001074_pt1 | contig 11716 bp, 8 predicted proteins | sample OrgsoiDNA2013049_FD_70960 | JGI IMG/M metagenome (GOLD analysis project Ga0066789, IMG submission 70960) | Permafrost soil microbial communities from the Arctic, to analyse light accelerated degradation of dissolved organic matter (DOM) -... | ecosystem: Environmental > Terrestrial > Soil >...
ACGCAATCCTTCCTGCATCGGCGACAACCTCGCCAGGGATCCGGCCTTTGCTGGATCCCGTGCCTGGCGCACGTCTCTATCGCGTCGATGGTGCTCTCCCCCGCGTCTACGCTGCCAAGACCGCGGCGGTGTTCCGCGATGCCGAGGCGCTGAGCGCCGTGTTCCAGCCGAACGTCATCGCCGGGCGAGCGGTCGTCCTCGCGCCGACGTCAGGGGCGGTCCCAACGGCAATGGAGGTGTCGGGCGACGGCGTGTCGGGCGACGGCGTGTCGGACGAAGGCGTGTCGGACGAAGGCCACTGTCAACTGATAGACTACGCCAACGCACGTCTCGAAGCCCAGTGTCGAGCGTCCTCGACGATCTTTGCAGTGTTCGTCGAGCAGTGGGATCCGGGATGGTCAGCGACCGTCGATGGTCAACCGGCGCCCCTTCTACGGGCAAATCTCGTCATGCGCGCGGTTCTGCTCGGTCCTGGCGATCACCGTGTGGTGCTGACCTTTTTCCCCGCCGGACTCAAGCTCGGATTCGGCATTTCGGTCATTGCGTTCTTGGTGCTCGTCCTGATGCTCATGGCAGGCCGAAGGACAGCGGTACTACAGCAGTGACTTTTGCTGTTCGAGGGCCCGGCTCAGACTTGCAGTGACGTCGTCGAATAGGCTCGACGGCGCTGGCCTGCCGGCTTTTTCCTCGTCGGCAATGGCGGCGCGGATCTCCCCCACGAGGCGTGTCTTCATCGCCGCGCGTGCTTCTGCGGAAAGCAGCTTTTCGCTTTCGAGCCAGGCGGCAAAGCGGAGCAGGGGATCGCGGCCTTGCCACGCCTTGTGCTCGCGCTCGTCGCGATAGTGCGTCGGATCGTCGGCGCTCGAATGCGCGCCCAGTCGGTAGGTCACCGCCTCGATGAAGGTCGGTCCGTCGCCAGCGCGGGCTTGGTCTACGGCCGCTTTGATAGCCGCGTACATCGCGAGCACGTCGTTGCCATCGACACGCAACGAAGGCACGCCGTAGGCCAACCCTTTGACGGCCAGCGTTTCCGACTGGGTCTGCGCCGTGACCTTGGTCGAGATGGCCCACTGATTGTTCTGGCACACCAGCACCACGGGCGCTTTGTACACGCCGGCAAAATTGATTCCGGCGTGAAAGTCGTCTTCGCTAGTGGCACCGTCGCCGAAATAGCACAGCGAAACCGTGTCTTCCTTGCGGATTTTCGCCGCCATGGCGATGCCTACGGCGTGCGGGATCTGCGAAGCCACCGACGACGACGTACTGACGTGGTGGATTTCCGCCCAGCAGGGATGACACGGCATCTGGCGGCCGAGCTGCACGTCGCGGGAGGTTCCAAGAATCTGCGCCACGTAAAGTCCGAGCGGCATTCCGCGGTACACGGCCGCCGCGCCCTCGCGCAAACCCTGAACGAAGTAGTCCGTCTTTCGAATGGCCTGGGCGCCCGCGATGGCGCCGGCTTCCTGGCCCCGTGCTTCGAAGTAGTGGCCAATGCGGCCTTGGCGCTGCAATGGCAAGAGTTGCTCGTCCAGTAATCGCGAGAGCAGCATGCCTTCGTACATGCGCACGAGCGTCTCAGGGGCGAGAGCCGGAACCTTGCTCGCGTCCGCGCGCCCCTCCTCATCGAGCACGCGGACGAGTCCCGTGGCCCGGGCGTAGTCCTCGTCGGACCACACTTCTACCGTCGGAGCCACGCATTGCCCCGAGCGTTGCTTTCCGCCTGCCTGTGCTTGAGCCATGGCTGAAGAGTGGACTAGGTTTGGTCGAGGAAGATGAGGCCCGGCGTTTCTAGGGACGCCTTCAGCTCGGCCACGAAAGTCGCAGCGTCGTAGCCGTCGACCAATCGGTGATCCACGGACAAGGACAGGTTGATCATGTCGCGGATGACGATCTTGTCGTCGACCACGACGGGGCGTTTGGTGATCTTGTGGATGGCGAGGATCGCGACCTCGGGATAGTTCACGATGGGCGTGGCGACGATGCCACCGAGCGTGCCCAGGCTCGTGATGGTGAAGGTCGAGCCACCCAGGTCGCGCGGCGACACGCGTCCGTTCTTGGCGGCGACGCCCAAGCGATCCACTTCTCGCGCCAGATCCAGCAGCGAGCGACGATCCGCGTGGCGAATGACCGGCACCATCAATCCCTCCGGCGTCTGTGCGGCGATGCCGATGTGGTATTCGCGGCGCTGGACAATTTCACCTGCGGGTTCGTCGAGGGTGGCGTTGATCTGCGGGTGTTTTCGCAGAGCCTCGACGGCGGCCTTGATGAAGAACGGCAGGTACGACAGCTTGAGGCCGTGGCTGACCATTCGCGTCTCGGCCTTGTTGCGCAACTCGACCAGTTCGGTGCAGTCGACTTCTTCGACGTAGGTGAACTGTGCAACCTGGCGCTGGGTCAGTACCATGTGCTCGGCGATCATGCGACGCACGCCGCGGAATGGGATTCGTACGTCGGCGCTCGCCGGGCTGGTCACGCCGGGCGTGGGCGGGTTTTCCGCCGTGGCGTCGATTCTTCCGCCTGTCTTGGCGCCGCGGATGTCGGCCATGGTGATCTGGCCGCCCGGGCCGGTGCCTTTGATCGTCGAAAGGTCCACGTTCATTTCGCGCGCCAGGCGACGTGTGGCAGGAGTAGCCAGCACGGGACCGCCCGCGTCGCCCGCAGCAGGTAGCGCGGCAGAGGGCACAGTCCCTTTCGCAGAAGTCGTCATGACGGGCGTCTTGTCGTTGTCGCCGGGTTCGTCAGGAAGCTCGATGACGATGAGCACTTCACCGACCGGGCAGCGCTCGCCTTCCTTGAAGCGACGCTCGACCACTCGACCGGCGTGCGGAGTGGCGATCTCGACGGTCGCCTTGTCGGTCATCACTTCGACCATGGGCTGGTCTTGCGCGAGTGTGTCGCCTTCCTTCACCAGCCAGCGGACGATTTCGCCCTCGGCCATGCCTTCGCCAATGTCGGGCAGTTTGAATTCGTAGGCCATGCTTCCTCCTAGGCGGTGGTCACTTTTTCAATCGCATCGAGGACGCGATCCTTATCGGGCAGGTACTCGGGTTCCAGGGTGTACGGGAACGGCGTATCGAAGCCGGTTACGCGCAAGATGGGCGCTTCCAGGTGCAAAAGCGCGTGTTCCTGGATGGTGGCTGCCAGCTCGGCGCCGAAGCCGCACGTACGGGGTGCTTCGTGCACGATGACCACGCGGCCGGTTTTCTTCACCGACTGCAAAATGGCTTCGAGGTCGTAGGGCAAAAGCGTTCGCAAATCCACAAGCTCGATGTCGTAGCCCATGGCCGCGCCTTTGTCGGCGGCTTCCATGGCTACCTGGACCATGCTCCCCCACGCCAGCAGCGTCACCGAGCGCTCGGAGCGGGTCGCAGCCCGGCGGACGACGCGCGCTTGGCCGATAGGCACCGTGTACTCGCCGGCCGGAACTTCGCCCCGGGCCGTGCGGTACAGGCGCTTGGGTTCGAGGAAGATGACTGGATCTTCGCCGCGAATGGCGGAGGCGAGCAGGCCCTTGGTGTCAGCCGGTGTCGAGGGGTAGACGACTTGCAGGCCGGGGGTGTGAATGAAGATCGCTTCGGGCGATTGCGAGTGATAGTGCCCGCCGCGCACGCCGCCGCCAGCGGGCATGCGGATGACGACCGGCGCACTGTATTCGCCGCCCGACCGGTAGCGCATCTTGGCCAGCTCGTTCACGATCTGGTCGAAGGCCGGGTATACGTAGTCGGCGAACTGGATCTCGGCGACCGGCCGCAGCCCGTAAAGAGCCATGCCGATCGCTGCGCCCACGATGCCGTTTTCGGCCAGCGGCGTGTCCATGCAGCGATCGACGCCGAATTCCTGCTGAAGCCCTACCGTAGCGCGGAAAACGCCGCCGAAGTGGCCGACGTCCTCGCCCAGCACGACGACGCGACTGTTTCGCTGCATCTCCACTCGGAGGCAGTCGTTGATGGCCTGGATGATGTTCATCTCGGGCATGTCAGGAAGATCCTTTGATTGTCGGGAACGAATCGTTGATCGTGGCGCGGCCGGGGCGGCCGGGCCGGCACGGGATTATGACAGGTTGGTAAAGGAATCAAGGGGTATACGCGGTATACTCCTTTCCGACCTGACGAGGGCCACGCGCCCATGCCATTGATCGAAGCTGCACGCCAAGCTGCACGCCGCACGCCTTGCCGTTTGCGCTGGTCCAGCCGGCGCATGCGACGAACGTCGTGCTTGCTGGTCGCACTGGTCGGGACGCTGCTTTCGGCGCAGCCGGCGCGCGCGCAGCTTGGTCAAAGCCGTCTGCAGAACGACTTTGGCGACCTCGCGCGCCTGATGAGCGATCTCATCGCGCAAATTGGCAGCAAGTCGCGCGGCCAGGTGCTCGACTTCTTCAATCGCGTCGAGCTCTTCAACGTCGAAAGCGAAATCGACCGCCTGGTCGGCAGCCCGTGGGAGCTGAACGATTCCACGTCCTACAAGCTGAACCTGGCGCCGCTGCACCTCGCCTTTCCGGTGTTCGATCAGCAGGTGCAGCAGATGACCCGGCTCGACGACATCCGCAGCCGGCGCATCCAGAATCTCACCGTCGATTCTCTCGGTTTGATTCCGGTCAATCTGGATCTGCTTAACGGCGAGCAAAGCGGTGGGCAACTCGCCAATTCCATTCTTCACTACTTCAACGCGCGCGAGTTTCTCGACCTGGGCGTCTTCCTTCTCGCGCAGCAGCCGTATTTTCCCCAGACCGACGAGGAATGGGCGATTCGCAAGCACCAGCTCGCACGCCATCAGGGGGCCCTGGCTCTCACCGTGGCCGGGCTCGGAGCGCTTTTCGAGGTCGGTGCGCTGAACGACTCGGGTACTCTGCGCCGCTGCGACATACCCGCCTGCAGCGTCGGCTGGTACGGCGGCTTCTCCCACCTCGGCTACCACTTCCAGCCCATCTTGCGCGGCGGACTTACGGCGCGACTTCCAGCGCTGGAGATGTCCGCCGGCTTGATGGAGCAGGTGCGCGCGTCGTCGGGCGATGCTTCCAGCATTTTCGAGATGGCGGTGCGCGAAAGCTGGCTCAACCGCTTCACCAGCGTCGGCGGCTGGGACAGTTTCTTCGAGGCGGCGGTCCGGCGCGTGCTTTCGGCCGATGCCAACTACGTCAGCGAGAATTTTACCGCCCGCGGCGGTCTTTTCATCAAACGCGACGAGCCCTTCAAGTGGCGCTACATCGTTCTGCGTGGCTCGACGGAAGTCGAATCGAATCTCACCGGCAGTTTGCGCTACGCCATGGGGCTCGGCATCGACTACACGCGGACGGGCTTGTCAGCGGTCGTGCAGTCGAGTCGCACGAATTTCAACCACAATGGCGCTGAGGTTCCCGAGACCCACACCGCTTTGTTCGTTGCCGGCACCATGGAGTCGCCCGAGGAGTATTACGTCGAAGCCATGAAGGTGCGGGCGCGCCTTCTGCGCGAGCAGTGGGATCTGCTGATCGCGAGCGAGCGGGGAAAAGAAGATGCCGAGGCGCAGATCCGGGTACTTGCCGGCCGCGAAGGGCCGTCGCGCCTCGCACCGCTTTTCGAAACTGTGCGCACGGCGCTGGCGGAAAGCGAAGATCACCGGGCGCGCATGGCCGTTTTGCTTGGCGACTATCTGGAGAGCCGGCGCATCGCCTATTCGCTCAAACAGTGGAACCGCAGCGAGGACGATTTGCAGGGTCCTCTCGACGGGGAGCTGCTCGAGAGCATCAGCCGCGCAGTGGTGCAGCGCTTGGGTGAGCTGGCCGCGTTTCTCCAGAGCGGGGAGGGCCGTTTGAGCATCTTGCGGGTGCGGTACAGCTCCGCCGCAGAGCGGTTTCAAGCTGCGGAGAGCTCGTTGGCGCGCACCTTGGCGACTTCGGAAATGCAGGAAATCGATGCGGTCTGGCGCCGGGAATCGGAGCCGATCAGCGAAGCCTTGCGCCTCTACAATCACTATACCGCCGGCATCCACCGGGTGGCCGGCCTCGCTGGCGGTCTGATGCCGGTCAGGCTAACGGAGCCGCTGTCCCCGCGGACCACGCGCAAGCTGGTGGCGCTCGTCGCCCAGCCGCTGCAGTAGTTCCGGATCTCTCCTTCTCGTCCGCCTCTGTGTTCTCCTCAAAACGCGAAGTAGGGGCCGCTTCCGGCCGGCGTGTCGTGCGCCTCCACGGCGGTGAATACGGTTCGTCCAAAGTAGAATGGCAGGCCCCAGTCGAAAGGTGGAATTGTCGGATCGGTCGGATAGCCGGGCATCTGACCACCGAGGTTGCTGAAGGCGGAATTGGCGGCCGAAAATTTGGAGGCATCGGCCACGGTGAAGGTCACCGCCACCGCGCTGCCATCCTTGCCCAGCATGCTGGCGCCAAGCTCGGTGGTCGTCTTGGGACAATAGAAGTTGCTCATGCCACCGCTGCAGGCCGCAAGCTTGGTGACCGACGAATTGAGAAAGAAGAAGCCGTTCGATCCGCTGTCGATGAAGCTCGTATACTTCGTGCCGCCAGTGGGAAAGTTCGTCGTGGCCATTCCGGCGGTGTCGAGTGGTATCACCTTTGCGCTTCCGAGGCCGTTATTGGCTCGTGTGCCGATACCGAAAACCAACAACCCGGATACGGAAGCAGCGCCGCTTGCGGGAATGCTGGGCAGCTGGATGAAGGAGCCATTGTTGTCGGTGGCAAAGCCTGCGATTGGGTTCGTGATTTGATTGGCAAGCTGCACTACGGCGCCGCTGCATCCCCCGGTCCGCGCCGAGGTGCACTCGTAGTACACGCCCGGGTTCGCCGTTTGTCTCGTGCAGGCGGTGCCACAGTCTTCGACGTAGATTCCGACGCCGATGATGCCTTTTGAACCGAGCGTCTGCAGGTCATTGATGGGTGTTCCGGAGCAGTCCGAGGGCAGCGTGTAGGTCGCCTCTCCGACGAGTTGGATGCGTAAGTCTTTCGCCGTTTCGCCACCCAACTTGACGTCTGCAAGCCGGACAGGTCCCCAGGACGTGCCGCTGACGAAGGGCGAGCATTCCGCCAGACTCTTGCCTGCCGACCCGGCGGCCGCGGCAAGCTTCAGCGTGACTTCCGATTCGAGCACGCGCAGCCCGATCGACCCAGTGTCGACAAGAATATGATCGATGGTCTGACAGGTGTTAGTTCCCGGCTGGCAAATGGTCACGCTGACAAAGCCACCATTGAGGTAACCAATGTTGTCTGGGCCCGAATCGACGGTCAGCGCGGCGACGTTTGGGTCGTTTGTCGACGGGCTGCTTGCCGTCCCGCCGGCCGATTGCGCGCTGCCGCCCACGCCGCCGTTTCCAGCTCCGCCCGCGCCGCCGTTTCCAGCTCCGGCCGCGCCACCGGTCGAGGAGCCGCCCGTTCCGGTCACCAGCGTCGTCCCGGCCGCGCCACCAGTCGCGCTGCCCGCTGTGCCGCCCGCGCCGCTTCCTGCCAAGCTACCGCTCGTTCCACCGCTGTCGCGCGAGCTTCCGCCCGAGCCCCCAGAAGCTTGGGAGCTGCCGCCTGAGCCGCCTGCGGAAACTCCACCCGCGCCCCCGCTCGCTCGTGTATTTCCACCGCTCCCGGCTGTGCCGTGCGACGAGCTCCCGCAGGCGCACAAGAAAGCGCCCACCGCAGCAATCACAAGTATCCGCATTTACTCGAGCTCCTGGGGCGAGAAACCCGCGGGCAGTTGCTCGGTGAGGTAGACGTGTCCCCAAAAGGTTCGCAGATAGCCGCCCATGACGACCACCATGCCCGGCAGCTCGACGCGCACGGGGCCGCGGGCCCGACGTTGTCCGCGCGTGGCCTCGATGTAGCGGTCGTAATGCGTCCCCATGATGTCGCGCAAGTTGGGCCGCCATCCGCCGGACCAAGAGACGGCGAAAACTTTGCCGCTACCGCCGACGAACTCGCGGACCGCCGAGCCTGCGGGCGTGGCAAGCTCGTGAATGTCGTAGTTGGATTTGCGCCGGATCTGCAGGGTTGCGTGCATGCGCACGCGGTCGTGCTCGACGGCCGAAACGTCATCCCCCAAGGCCGCTTGCGCAGGTGGCGCTAGAAGCCCCACCGTCGCGAACGAGCCGAGACCGCAGGCCGCGTAAACGACGCAGCCCAAGACCGCCCTCAACGTAGGAAGCGTCATGGTTGGAATGTATCAGTGCCGCCAGGTTTTCGAAAGCAGGCGATCGTTGCTGCGCGGCTTCGCGCGATGCCGCCAACCGCAATGGTGCGGCTGTGTGATCGCGGCGTTACTTAGCCGGCTTGGCCGCTGGCGCGGCCGGCTTGGCAGGGGCGGCCTCGATGACACCGGGCGGGGCCTTCTCGGTCAGCTCGGCGTTGAATTCGAGCGTGACTTCGTTGCCGACCAAAACGCCGCCGTTGTCGAGAACCTTGTTCCAGCCGATTTCGAAATCCTTGCGGTCGATCTTGCCGGTGGCATGCACGCCGCGCACGGTTGTTCCGAAAGGAGTCTTCGAGGCTGCCGACGGACCTTCGACCTCGAGAACGACGGGCTTGGTGACGCCGTGAAGGGTCAGGTCGCCGGTGACCTTCAGCTTTTTGACGCCCTTCTGGATCTTGGTCGACTTGAAGGTGGCGGTCGGATACTTGGCGACGTCGAAAAAGTCGGGCGACTTGAGGTGGCCGTCGCGCTTCGGCTCGTGGGTGTTGACGGATGTTAGGTCGATGGTGACTTCCACGTTGGACTTGGTGACGTCCTTGTCGTCGAGCTCGATGGTGCCCTTGACCTTTTCGAACTGCCCTTTGACGGTCGACACCATCATGTGCTTCACGCTGAACTCGATCGTGCTGTGAGCAGGGTCGATGTCCCACGTACCCGCTGCTGCGGTTGCGGGGATAGCCAGAAGACTCATTGCTGCCAGGGCCAAGACCTTACTTGTCGTCATTGAAGTTCCTCTTTGTCGTTGTTTTGCAGATCGAGACATCGCGTTTGGCAGTTGGATGCCGCGAGCGCACGTTGGTCGCATGCCGGTCAACCCTAGTTCGCCAAGGGAAGATGGATAACCATCGACGTGGACCAGCCGTCGACGTCTTCGAGGGCGATGGTGCCTTGGTGGGCTTCGGCGACGAGACGGCAGAAGTAGAGGCCAACGCTCGAGGCGGGCGGGCGGCGCGGCTCGTTGCCCGTCAGCACGAATCTGTCGAACAAGCGTTCGCGCTCGCTCTCGGGCACCGCGGGCGCGGTGCTGTGGATCGAGGCGCGGATCTCGCTTGGTCCTTGCGAGGCCACGAGCAGAATGCGGCCGTGTTCGGGCGTGTGCCTTATCGTGTACGTCAGAAGCGCGTCGAGAGCGCGCGGGAAAAGGCGCATGTCGAGGGCGGCTTTGAGATTCTCGGGTGCTTGCAAGTCGATGGATAGGGATCGCGCTTTCGCCCGCGATGATGCTTCGGCTATCGATTGTTCGAGGACGGGCCGCACTTCCGCCAGGTCGAAGCGCAAGGTGAGCCGTCCGCTTTCAAGCTTCGACATGTCGAGGATCTGCGAAATCATCCGGCTCAGACTGTTGAGTGTGCCGAGCGCATCGTCGGTGGCTTCGATGAGCGATCCGTCCTTCGCGTCTTTCCTGAGCTCGATGGCGAGGTACTCGACCGAAAGCAGCGCCGCACCCACCGGGCCGCGCATGTCGTGAACGATGGTTTCCAGAAGCGCTTCCTTTTCTCGCTGCACGAGCTCGAGGCGCTGGTGTTCCGCCTGCAACTTCGCTAACGAATTCCTGGCGAGGGCTGCTTGCTCTTCTTGGTTGCGGGCAGCGGCGGTGGCGCGCGGAATGGCGCTGGTTGCAAGGGCCACGAAGACGAGCGCCAGAACGGCCACGGCGGTCGTCCAGGCCGAAAGGCCGGCGAGATGCAGGAGAACGATTTCGGCGGCGCCCACCAGCGCGGTCAGGACCATCATGGTGCGGGCCGAGCGAGCCGAGGCCGAAACGCCGGCCAAGGCCAGAATGAGAACGTACGCGCAAACGCTGCTCACACACCACCCGCCGACGAAAAGCGGGTGGGCCTGATCGACCCGAATGCCCTGCAGGTGAATGAGAAATGCGAGCGCGCTATCGACAAAAGGAAAGGCGCCTGCGAGTCGCACGACGGTCAAGCGCCTGCGAAAGACAAAACCCGGCGTTGCTACGGCTAGGTAGGCGCACAGGGGCCAGACCAGAATGGATGGGCTCAGGTTGCGCGAGATGGTCCACGCAAGACCGATGGCCAGGAAGACGACGAGCGCGGCCAGGCGAAACCCGGCGGCGAGCTCGAACGCGCGCTGGTTGACCGGTGCCGGCGACGCAACTGTCGCCCGATCAAGCTTCAAAGGGGAGTTGGTTTCCGACATCGATAAGACACGCAAAAATACGCTAGTCCGAGGGTCACAACCAATTCTCGCAGATATTCGGAAGCCATTCGCAAGGCATTCGGACGGCCAGCGGACGTCCGCCGGACACATCGTCAGCGGATTCGAGCGTCGGCCACCGGTGTGCAAGAGCCGCCTTCGCGTGAAATTCGCGCGCTTTTTGCGAGAAACAGGCTTGGTACGCACCTTGCTATCGAGCTGTCGGCAGGAGGCTCACCCATGCGGTACTACGTTCACTCTATTCTGGCCTTGGCGCTGCTCACACCAGGCTGTGCTGGCGGCATTGGCGAGGTCAGCGGATCCAGCAAAGAAGGCACGACCGGGACCAATCCCTTCAAGGGCGTCAGCTTCTTCCTGAACCCGGAGTACACGGCGAACGTCGAGGCGACGGCGGCCAAGCACCCCGAGGAGGCGGCGCGCATTCGCAAGGTCGCCACGTACCCGACGGGCGTTTGGCTAAGCGACATCAAGTCCGTGGCCAATCTCCAAGGCTGGCTCGACGAAGCGAAGAAGCAGCAGGATGCGAGCGGCAAGCCGACCCTGACCATGGTGGTCGTCTACAACTTGCCCGAACGTGATTGCTCGGCCGAATCCTCCGCTGGCGAGCTGTCGATCGACCAGAACGGCGAAGAGCGGTACCGCATGGAGTTCATCGATCCCATCGTCGCGCAGTTCAAGGCGCATGCGAGTCAGCCCATCGCCGTCATTCTCGAACCCGATTCGCTGGGCAACATGGCCACCAACATGGCCATTCCCAAGTGTCAGAGGGCCAAGGCCGTGTACCGCAACGGCATCGTCTACGCTCTCAAGGGCTTCCACTTGCCGAACGTCAGCGTCTATCTCGACGCCGGGCACTCGGGCTGGCTCGGCTGGGACGACAACCGGACGAGGATCGCGAGGGTATTCAAGAACGTGCTCAACGACGCTGGCGGTCCGCAGATGATTCGCGGCTTTGCCACCAACACGTCGAACTACACGCACCTGTCAAACCGCGACGGCGCCGCGCTCGAGCCGAGCAATCCTTGCCCGAACGAGCTGACCTACGTGAGCACCATGCTCAAGACCCTGGAAATGTATGGCTTCAAAGACCACCATTTCATCGTCGATACCTCTCGCAACGGAAAGGGCGGCATTCGCGCGAAATGGGGGAGCTGGTGCAATGTGCACGGCGCGGGCCTCGGCGAGCGTCCGCGCGCGGATCCGGCGCCAGGCATCGATGCGTACTTCTGGGTCAAGCCACCGGGAGAGTCGGACGGCTCGTCGGATGCGGCCGGGCCGCGCTTCGATGCAATGTGCGGCGGACCGGACGCCGCCAAGGGCGCGCCCCAAGCCGGCCAGTGGTTCGAGTCGTACTTCGTCGACTTGGTTCGCAA
>Ga0066789_10001076_pt1 | contig 11710 bp, 9 predicted proteins | sample OrgsoiDNA2013049_FD_70960 | JGI IMG/M metagenome (GOLD analysis project Ga0066789, IMG submission 70960) | Permafrost soil microbial communities from the Arctic, to analyse light accelerated degradation of dissolved organic matter (DOM) -... | ecosystem: Environmental > Terrestrial > Soil >...
GTCGATCCTGAAGGCTGTCACACCACAGCGGCTAATTACGTCCCATGAACCATCTGTCGATCCGTCGTCTACCACGATTACCTCGCAGTCACTACGAGACTGACTGAGGACACTTTGAATGGCACGCTCGACGAAGGATTCGTAATTATAGCAGGAGATGACAACGGCAAGCTTCGGACAGTCGCGCATTCAATTCTCCGACCGATGTCGCCGCGAATGACTTTCGGCGTCGGGTCTGGTCATGTCTGCGAAGAATTTTATCCAAGCTACTTTACAAAATCTGATCGTAGTATCGCTTATCACCAATGGCAAGCGATTAACCACTCGGTTCGCCTTTCAGGGACGCTCTGAAGGCTGCCCGCGAAATTTGCGAGTGGCGGCTGCGTAAACCTCCAGCGTCTCTCGAGCGACCCGCTCTATGCGCAAATGATCGACGTTGAATTGACTCTTTTCCTTCCACTGCTGCAAGGTCTTTGGATCCTCAACGAGTGAGCAGATTGCTGCTGACAACGCAGCGGGATCGTGGGCTGGAACGAGGATACCAGCCTGTCCCTGCTCTAACAACTGAGGGATTCCATCGACCGCTGTTGCAACGATCGCGCACCCTGCCTCACGTGCTTCCGACAATACGAGGGGCGCCGGATCGGCATGCGAAGGCAGCACAAAGATGTCGGCACCCAGCAGAAACGGGAACGGATCGTCCTGACCGCCCATGAAAGTCACAGCGCTTGCGCTATCCATTGAGCTCACCAATTTGGTGTATTCATCGCGGTGTGGGCCGTCGCCAACAATATATAATCGTGATGCCGGGTTTCTCTTGTGAACATTGTCGAAGGCCGCGAACAGATCCGGAAGACCCTTACGGGGATGCAGGCCACCCACAAAGATGATCGCAGGAGAGTCGAGGCGACGCGGGGTTCGATCTTTTCCCTCGAACCGGGCCGATCCGATCGTTCCGTTTAACACGACATTCAAGCGAGACTTTGGGATCCCCCGCTTTTGCATTGAGCGGCCAACTTCCTCGCTCACGGCGATCACGCGTGTACCGATTCCCATCAATATTGAGCTTTTCTGAAACTCGTTGTGAACGGTTGTAACGACCGGAATACCTGCCGATTTACAGACTGGCCATGCCAGAAGCGCGCTGGTCATCATGTGGGCGTGAACGATGTCCGGGCGCCACTTGCGAACCAGGCGGTAGAGTGAATTCAACGATTTCAACAGCGTTGCAGGCCGGCGTTCGTGACTGATCAGCATGGTTTCAACGCTGTTGGCGGCCAGGAGAGCATCGAAATCGCCGCCTCCGCTCGCCACCGCTACGCTATGCCCAAATTTAACCTGCGCGCAGGAGAGATCGACAGCAGCATGAACATGTCCGTTCATGCGATTCGTGTGATTCAGTAAATGCAAAATACGCATCGATAAATCCTGCCCCGAGGTTCGGGATGAAACGAGGAAGGTCCTCTAAACCATGCCTAACATATTGAATACGGATACGCTGGCTTTTGCCGCAGGTATGCTTACCGCCGGGCGCCGCGCAGGGTGCCTGATCCGCGAAAAATCGTGCGTCCATCTGCCACGGCGCGCGCATTTAGTTCAAGCCAACCGGCTTTTGGCGTGAAGCGCAGCTGGGGAGGCACGCTACTTTCACCGCCAAACTTCTCGAGAGCAGATCGGCGTTGCGTCTCACCGCGGCAACAAGCTTCCAGCAGCGGCCCGTCCCAATCAGCGTGATATAGGCGGTGGTCCTGCGGGGCAGCCCTCTGGGGGGCCAGCATCCCGTCCGTAGACGTGGACGTAGTCTACGAGAAGCGTGGAGGGGTTCGGCGTCCGATCGATAGGCCAGCCGCTACCGAGCGCAAGGTTAACCAGCGGGTACATGGGGCCGTCTAGTTCGGGCGGAGTCGGCTGATTCCAGACCGGCTTTCCGTCGCGAAAGAAAACGATAGCCTGCGGTGACACGTCGACGCCGAAGGTGTGATAGTCGTCGACCAACGAATTGTCAGGGACGTCGATCTTCAGATTTTGGCCCCGGCTTTTGGCAGGGTCTTTGTACCAGACGTGCACGACGGCCTGGTAGGAAGAGGTGAATTGGCCGTAATATTCGATGACGTCGATTTCGACATTGCCGTCTGATGAGCCCGCAACCGGCTTTAGCGCAGCGAGCCAAAAGGCGGGCCAGGTACCAGGCCCCGGCGGCAACTTCATGCGCACTTCGAAATATCCGTAGCGGGTTCCCGAGCCAGCGCCTGTCGCATCGGCTGCCGCGATGAGGCCCGAACTCCAGCGCCCTTCGCGATCCTTGGAAGCCGTTATCGAAAGGATACCGTCCTTGAGATTGAACGGGCCGCCCGGGCCGGGATCCGCGAACCTGGCGTCGCCAAAATCACCGCTCCAGGGCGTATGAGCAGTCCAGCGCGCCGGGCCGATACGAGCGGAGGAGATGCTTTCCAATCGACGGTTGGGGGCGCTTTCCTCATCGAAGTTCTCGATCATGACGGGACGGAGCTCGCACGACTTGGAAGGCTCCGCTGCAGCCGCGTAGGTAGCTGGGACATTGAACGTGACAAGGGCGACCGCCAAGAATCCGAGAGGCGCGTTTTTCATCTCACAAGTTCCTCGCTGAGATCGATGGTGATGATCAAGCATCGACGTTCCATCGTCCATCATGTCGGCTTGGCCATGTCGCCATGGCACGTCGCGCAACTTCCTCAAGCGCATCCGCCCGCCAGATTTTCGGCCCTTTAGGCGGCTTTAGGGCATTGACCTCATGCTAACAAGCGAAACAGCCGCCAACAACCCGTTTCTGAGCGGCCGTGGTCCGGCAAGGATGGATCGCTCAACTCGTTTCGAGAATGCCTTTGAGACGTATGCCGAGCCCGAAGAGCGTCCCGACGTAGACCAGGCCGCCGAAAGCTGAAGCGAAGATCAGCTCCAACACCGCGTTCAGGTGGGTCCCGCTTATTTCATAGCGCAGCGTCAAAACCAAAAGAGCCATTGCTGTGCATGCCGCCGCCACCTTCCACAGATTTGCCAACTCGGAGATCACTCTTGTGCCGACCATATACTGCGCGGTCAGCAACGATAATATGAACATAATCACCGACATCGTCCCGCGGGCGGCAATTACGCCCATCAATGAATAAAAATAGATCCCCAGAGACACCAGAACAACTCTCAACAATAGTTCGACAAAGCTTAACCGAAATATGACGTTCGTTCGGTTGGTAGCAAGTGCAAGAGATTGGACGGGTTGATAGAAAGGGTTGAGTACGACCCCCAGAGCTATCCACTGCAAATAGATCCCCGCTTCCGTCCATTTAGCTCCTAACAGCACATTAATAATCAGATCTGAAGTCAGCGACATGCCTACACATGCTGGCGCAGCAACCAGCATCGTAAAGCGCGAGGCTTTCAAGTATGCGTTCCGAAGTCGATCGCGATCGTCGCTGATTCTCGAGAACGCGGCCATAACCGGACTCATGGCCGGACCTACCAGACTCTGTGAGGGCATGTCGGCCAAGTCGCTTGCCATCGTATACTGCCCGAGATCTGACTTGGTGATAAAATATCCAAGCACGATCCGGTCAAACTGCCAGGTCAGGGTTGAAACGAATTGCGCGGTACTGAACCATCCCAAGAATGTCGAGAATTCCGAAAACCTGGACATGGAAAGTCTTGGACGGTACGGCGCCAGGATGTAGGAAATCAATGTTGCCGCGACTGGAGATAATATACTGCTGGCGGCAATCCCCCAATATCCACCTCCCAAATATACGATCCAGATGGCAGCGATGGAGGCGATTACCTTCCCCAGGAACTCCGCAATAAACACCTGGTGAAAGCTCATTTGGCGAATGTACTTCACCATGCCGGGACTATAGAGGCCGCGGGCTACTGGCCCGAGGGCAAGTGCTGCGATCAAGGTAAGGAGACGGTTGTCGCTGTAAATGTGAGCAAACGGCCAAGCCGCCGCGAGCACAATGACGGCGAGCAAAAGACTTCTCAGAATGCCCAATGTGAAGGCAGTATCGAGGTGAGATTTCTTAACGCACTTCAGGCGTGTCAGCGCCTGAATCAACGGAACTTGAAGCACTGTATCCACGATGACTGTCAGGGTCATTGCGAGTGCAGTCAGTCCGAAGTCTGCCGGGGTCAGCGATCTGGCCAGTACCAGAACCGTAACGACGTCTATGAGGCGGCCGGCCAGTCGGGAGGAGACCGTCCAGCTGGCGCCCAAAATTGTTTTTGCTGTCAGCATTAATGCAACCCCGGACCGGCGCTCGACTGATCAGCCAGCTTTAGCCTGATTTCAAGCATTAAGGTAATGGTGAGTAATTTTGAGGTTAGCGCTTCCGGCGAGCTCTAGAATGGTTCGCTGATCGCTCTCGGCCCCGCCGGTTAACCCAGTCACGGCAACTATGCTCGATCAGGGCTGCCGGCGACGACGTGAGGGACGGCTCTCATGAATGCGTGTGGCACGAACCTATTCCTGCGCTCGATTAAGCGGGCCAATCGGACTCGTGCGGTGCCTCGGCGCTCACCGAACGCGCATTGTATCGCGACGTCGCCGCTGCAATGTCGACGGCGGTCAGCCGATCGTGCCGGGTGCGGCTTCTGGCATGGTAACCTCGTGCGCAGAATTATGCCTTTGTGGGAGGCCGGATCGCCGCCGCGCGTTCCGGTTCGAGTCGACCCCGGAGCACGTCTGCAAGTCCCCGGAGATTGCCTCTTAGTCTTCCCCTCCGATCGATGAAGGGTTCCGGCCTCACTGCGCCCGCCAAATTGCTCGAGATGTTCCTGAAAAGCTGACCGGCAACCTGTCCGGCCGTCATGGTCCCCTTGCGCATCATATAGAGGGGGTTAACGACCTGCGAATAACCAAGGCGATCACCGGCCACCCGACCGCCCTTGACACCCATATGGACGCCCCGGGCACTTGCGCACTTGATGAGCCGCCCCCCGCGCTTTGCAAGCGCTCCGCCGAAATCGCGATCCTCAAGCCAACCATAGAGCACGAGGCGCTCGTCGAACTTCAAGTCACCAATTGCGGACAACGAGAACGCCATGTTGCAGCCGTAAGGGCTAAATGGCTCGATGCGCGACCACGGAGCGGAGCGATCGCAGGCTTCCAAAATGTCCACGGCTTCATTGAAGCTCAGGCCCGGTCCCTTGATGCCGTCGGCGACGACCCGCCCCGTGAAGGCCACGATCTGCGGTTCATTACGGAAGGCCCCGGCCGCCGCGGCCAGCCAGTCCGCCTCCGCCACGAAATCATCATCGAAGAAAACCACGACGTCGATTCCGGCCGGCAGTGCTGCCAGGGCGGTGTTTCGCTGTGTTGCCAGCCCGGGCGGTCCGGTCACCACCGTGACACCAGGCAGTTTGGCGGCGCCGCCGGCGTCTTCCCGGACGACGCACGACACGATAACGCTGGCCGGCTTCAGGCTCTGGGTCTTTAGCATATAACCCAGCGTAGCGGTGACAACATCCGGGCGGCCGAGGGTCGCGATGATGACCGCGATGCTGGGCATGGGGCGATCTCCGTCGCTGTGCAAAGGTAAATAAATCTTGGGTTGACGCATCAGAGGCATCCTCGATAGGCCGGGATCAGCGGCCGACGGTGGAACGATGATCGGAGCCTTCGCCTCCGAATCTTCAAGGGCCGCGTTGATGGCGGTGACCACGTTGCGCGCGCCGCGCTGAATCCCCGTTATGGGCGGATCAGGATACGGCCGTTGAGGCCGAAGGGGCGGGGTCGAGTTCATGTTCTCGCTACGACCTGACGCATCGGTGCGGGCGATAGGCCTGCGGTGTGACGTTCGGGTTCGGCGCAGGCCAAGCCGGCAAGCACGTAAAACAGCAGACCCTGCTCGACCGTTGTGCCTGCGAAAGTGTCCGCTATGATTAGGCCAAGGCAGGCATTGCGGGCTGCTAGACGGACGTCGGCCCAAGAGCTACGCGGTATGCCGCGCAAGCGCCCGAACGCCGACCCTGCAAAGAGCAGATAGAAAATCGTTCCGGGAATCCCGACGTTTGACAGGAGCGCCACGGCAAAGCTCGACGTCCGAACGGTACCGAGGCCGACGCCCAGCCCATAGGAATCGAAGAAGTTCTGCAGCCCGAAGGTGTTCCAAGCACTGCGCTCAATGCCCGAACTGGAAGCGGACTTGCTAAAAATCAAGTCGTCTATGTAGCGGCGGATTGGTTCAGAAGCCTCGCTGTCAAGCTGTGCGGCAAGGACCACCGCGATAACCAGCAGTGGCGCACATAAAACAGCCGCCGAAGTATAGGGCCTGCTCGGGTGAAACCCGCGGCGCATGAGAGCTGTGGCATACAAGATCAGGAGAACAGGTGGAGTACCGGCGAGTCCCGTCGATGACGTGGATAAAACGACAAGGAAAAGAGAAGCCAGCGCGAGAGTGCCGGTCAACGCAGGGCGGAACCCGCACAGCCACAAGGTTCCGGTGAAGCCAAGTGCCCCAAGCGTTGAGTGCGCGAAGGCCGATGCCTCGGTAAAAGATCCGACGATACGTTTCAGCCCTCCGACCTCCTCGTCAATATGGAGCGTGTATTGGGCGTTCCGCATGAATTCCAGGGTCCACTGCGTTCCTGTAGTGTAAGTACCAAGGTCCAACAACGCGAACAGCACGTTCCCGGCAGCATATGCCACAAGTGCACTCGTGATTGTTGCGAAGCCGGCCCGAGTCGAAGCAATCGCGACGATCATGGCGAAGCAAACGAAATCCGCGACCAGATAGACCCCTTGAGTAAAGTTGCTGGAGACAGGGCCAAGCGGTACCGTTGAGCCAGTGTCGGCATATTCCGACGTTCCAAGCGGAATGATCGGTGTGCTTCCTGCCAGCAGGCGCGGCATCAAAATGCCGGTGGCGACACCGTAAATTACCAGGCACATCAGCCAAAAGCCCGGCTTTGGAAAACTCATAGCTCCGATCGCGCCAGACATCTCAAAGCGACGCGAGAGCGTAGCCGTTGCCACAAAAGCCAGGAGAAGATGCGCGGGCGGGATGTTGGCCGAACCAATCAGGATGGCCGCGGCCGATCCGAACAATGTCGCGACGATGAGGGTCGTCACGGTGGCACGATACCCGAGTTGCAGGCATATTACGCCGATCATAATCGTCAGCAGACCGATTGGCGCGATGCTCATTGGGCGATATCCGACGTCGCTAAACTCGGCTGGATCGGCGCGACCGCCGCCCGATCAAAATCGACAGTCCACTCCGGGCCGACATAAATTCCAGACATCGAAACCTAAACTCCGATAGCGCTTCGGGCGCTGACCCACATTCAACACGGTTGCAGTTTCACCGATGTCGCTCGGACCAGCGGCACCGGTAATGGGACTCTGCACCAATCGGCCGTGGAGTCTCGTTGACATCTTTACCGATAGCAAGGGACAGGGCCGCAGCGAAATCGGTGCGAGCGCGTTCGATCTGTGAGGGCCTCCAGCATGGCCTCGTTCCATCGCTGTTTATATCTGCTGGCATATCCCATGTCGGTGACAAGATAGATGCTTCGCTTGCTGGGAAACTGGATTGCGCTGGCGGCAGTTCTCGTCCTGGACTCTAGCATGTAGAAGAGGCCATTGGAAATCCTTCGAGGCAGCCAGCCGCATTAACCAAATCAGCAAGAAAAATACTTGTCGGTCCAAATCGTCCGTCGATTGCAGTCGCCAAAATCGACGACGAATGCGCGTTTATGTCGCTCCTGTCTAAGAGACACCCACTGAATGGTCAATGCTTAAGCTTGGTACTTGCGCGGACTACTATAGGATACGGGCCAGCCACAGCGTGGCGTTTTTTGTGGTCAAGAATGATTCCTGCTGCTGATTTGACCGCAGCAAAAACAAGATCAGTGCACTCGAAACATGGGCGTTCTCGCCTTGATGATCAAAAGTGTCACTTCCACCCGCTGCAAGCATCGAGATAAACGAAGATGAATTTAGCAATGCTGCTAAGCTGCGGCTCCTTCGAAGGGTTTTTCGGGAGGGTCATGGGTCAGAGCCGACAAAGTTACTTGGAAAGCTACCGCCACGATTGGCTTGGTATTATGCGCGCGGCCTGCTGGAAAACGGCATCCATCCCGTTCTGTATATTCCTTCGTTGCACGAATCCGGAAGGTACGAAACCGACGCAGGCGTGGCTGTTCGTTTCCTGCCGCTGGCTCGCTGGTATCGACCGTTTGAGCAGCTATCGCTCAAACGGCTAGTCAGAACGACGCGTTGGTCCCTTTACGCCGAAGAGGTCATCAATACGGTCGCCTTCATGAGGCCACTTCGAGAGGCGCTTCGAGAGGACGATATTAATCTGGTGTATGTGCAAGAGCACTGGAGCGGAAGGTTCGACTATATCGTGCACGAGCTCGATTTGCCGGTGGTGGGCGCAGATCATGGCGGAGTGTCGAAAGGCGTAGTGAAGTCATTCAAGCAAAGGGCTTTCGAAAAGGCCGCTCTGTGTTACGGTCAGACCGAGACCGAATGCCGGATGATCGAGAACTACGGCGGCCGTTCCCGGCTCCAGCCCAATGGTTGCGATGTTTCGGAGTTCTTTCCTGACCCGGCTGTACAGCGCGGCAAGACTGTCTTAACCGTCACCCGTCTAACCAATAAGCAGAAGCGCACCGGTGACCTCATTCAGGCGATGGCCGAATTGCCTGAGGAATGGACCCTGGATATCGTTGGCGCCGGTCCAGACAAGGGCATGTTGGAGAAGCTCTCGGCCAATCTCAATCTGTCTTCCCGCATCAGATTTCACGGTCTCGTTGACCGTGCGGGAGTGCGCGATTTTCTTCGCCGGTGCGGCGTATATGCGATGCCGTCAAACCATGAGGCCGTCGCCCTGGCGGCGCTGGAGGCGATGGCCTGCGGTGCAGCGGTCGTGCTCAGCCAAATTCGAGCTTTCGAGCAGCTTGTCGATAATGGCGTCGACGGTCGCCTCGTGCCGGTTGGCGACGTGAAAGCCTTGGCCGCCGGAATTCTGGAGGCCTGGGACCATCGTGAGTCATTGGGGCAGGCAGCGTCTGCTAACGTCCGGACGCATTATAACACCCATGTGTTGTATTCCCAATTAGCGGAATCGTTGCGCGGTGCCGTGGCTCGGAATGGTGCTCACGAATGATTCGCAATTTGGTTTACGGATTTGATGCTGTCGGGCTTTGGCACGGAGCGGCTGGAATAGTCGCGGCAAAGAACGCGCTGGGGGCTTTCGAAAACCTGCGTCAGCGCTATCGATCGCCATACGGAAATCCGGGGGGTGCCGCCCGCGATCCCGTTGCGGGGCTTCACAAACTGGACGACATTGCTCGGATTCAGTATATCCATATCGGCGGTGCGTGCTGAGTAGCGATGCGGAGATCAATACTGTAATTATTGGGCAAATTTCACCTAATAGAGATTGTTGGTAACAATGCTGATCGAAACCCTGAATTCCCATCCTGCCGCCTCCCGTTTTGAAGCAGACATCATCATCATTGGCGGTGGCAAAGCGGGGTTGACCTTGGCGCGCGAATTTATGAATTCGACGACCAAGGTGCTCATACTCGAGAGCGGACTTGAAATAGAAAATGTCCCCCACATGGAGCTGAACAGGGTCGAAAGCCTTGACGAGCCTAAAGGGGAAGCGACCGTTGCGTTCCGTGCGGCGTTTCATGGGAATAACATGCGGACGTACGATGCCGAAACACAGCCATATGGAATCAGGTGTCGGATGCTGGGCGGCTGCCCCTATTGGGGTGGGAAGTCAGCGGCTTTCGACGAAATCGATTTCGCCAAGCGCGAGTGGGTGCCTTATTCTGGCTGGCCCATTAGCAGAGATAGCCTCGAGCCATATTTCAAGCGTGCCGCGGATGTTTTGAACCTGGGTCCTAATTTATATGGTGAGGAATTGTGGACCCTGATCGGACCCAAGGTCAAAAGACCGCCGCTGGATAAAGCCAAACTGCATTCATTTTTTTGGCAGTTTGCCCGTTCGCGACTCAAACATACCGAGATCATGAATTTGGCGGATGAATTCAAGGTTGAAAGCTCTGACAACATTCGTACGCTAACCAATGCTACTGTCGTCCACATCGATACCGATGCGACAGGAACGGTCTTTCGCGGCCTTGAGGTGAGCACTATTGACGGCGCGCGCTCGTACGTGACGGGCAAGCTGTGCGTGTTAGCCGCCGGTGGCATCGAGAATGCGCGGCTGCTGTTGATTTCCAGCCGGCAGCACAAAGCCGGTCTCGGCAACGCGCATGATGTTGTCGGCCGCTATCTGATGGATCACCCCGGTACGCAAATCGGCCATTTCAAGAAAGAAGACATCAGGGCCGCCAATTATTTGGGGTTCTACACGATTCCGTACAAAGGTGCATTCGTGATGTATATGCACGGTTTGTCCTTCAGCGCTGAACTGCAGGCCAGCGAAAAACTGCTCAACGCGGCAGTCTATGTCTTGCCCGAGATCGCGCGGGATGACCCCATTGAAGCCGTGAAGCGCCTCGCAAGACTGGAGAGCACAAACTATTTTGCAGATCTTTGGTCGTTGGTGAATAGTGTCGGGCTCTTGGCCAAGGGTATCGCTCTGAGGATCTTTTACAGCAAGTTCTTCCCGGGCCTTTTGCAAAAATCTATTGTCGACTTGTTCATGGCAATCAATCCCGGGTTTGTTGTGCGCGAATTTCAGAGCAAGGGTGTTCCCCATAAGTTGGATCGTATGGCGATCCACGTCATGACGGAGCAGGTGCCTAATCCTGAAAGCCGCCTCGTTCTGTCGGAAAGCAGGGATATGCTCGGCCTGCCTAGAGCAAAAGCCTTATGGAAGATCTGCGAGGTTGACCGAAGAAACGTGGTGCGGATCGGGCAACTGCTATTGGAAGAACTACCCAAGGCCGGCATGCCGGCGCCGGTCATGGAGGACTGGATTGTCGGAAACCGCCCCGATGATGCACCACTCGTCGATATGGCACATATGATTGGTACGACGCGTATGTCTGACGATCCCAAATTGGGTGTGGTCGATAGGCAGTGTCAGGTTCACGGAGTCAAGGGACTCTACATCGTCGGCAGTTCAGTTTTCCCCACTAGCAGTCATGCCAATCCGACGTTGACGATCTTGTCGCTGGCTATCCGTACGGCGGATCAGCTAAAAAAGGTGCTGGCTGAAGATCTGGGCCCCGCAGAATTGCCGTTGCGCCGATCAGTTGAGGCTGCTCAGTAGCGGTACGGACTGCGGCTTGCAGAGATCGGCATGGAATAGGCAGGCCATACAAGACAGCTCTTCGATACCTTCGACTTTGGCGCCGGCGACAAGAGGGGTTCGAGCATCGAGTTTCCCTAGTGGGACGTAAAATGACGCGTTTCGACATAAAAGAGCACGCATTGGAATCCGACGACCCAGATGTCGTCAAAGGCCTGAGGCTTTTGATGATCGAGCACTCGTTGCCACTGTGGTCCAGCGAAGGCTGGGATCCGGCCGCCGGCGGCTTTGTCGAAAGGCTCGATATCGAGGGCAGGGCGGATCGTGCGGCGCCGCGGCGGGTTCGCGTTCAGGCGCGCCAGATCTATTGTTTCGCCAAAGCCGCTCGAATGGGCTGGTATCCAGGAGGCAGCGAAATCGCGATGAGGGGCCTGGATTATCTTTTGGCGAAAGCCAAAAGCCCCGATGGCCGGCCGGGTTTCGTTCACCTGCTAAATTCGGACGGG
>Ga0066789_10001078_pt1 | contig 11698 bp, 7 predicted proteins | sample OrgsoiDNA2013049_FD_70960 | JGI IMG/M metagenome (GOLD analysis project Ga0066789, IMG submission 70960) | Permafrost soil microbial communities from the Arctic, to analyse light accelerated degradation of dissolved organic matter (DOM) -... | ecosystem: Environmental > Terrestrial > Soil >...
CCAGGAACGCGTGGAGTGCGCCCTCAACGGTCGGGTGATCTGCAGACTCTGTTTCGTATCGTTCGAGCGCGGCGATTCGGCGGTCGCTGGTGACACTCGCCCGTCGGGCGAACACCGCCTCAAAAAGGTTGCGCTTGTCCTTGAAATAGTAATGCAACAGCGTTGTGTGGATCCCCACGCGCTGAGCTACATCGCGAAGCGTTACACCATAAAGTCCATGTTTTGAGAACAGGTACTCGGCTGCATCGAGGATTTGTTCCAAGCTTTCGGCGCGCTGCTGTGCCTTGCTGCGACTTTGACGCTTCGGATCTTCATACACTGAGCTTAACCTTCTGTCGGCAGAGAAGATCGACAGAGTCATGTCCGTCAACCGCTATCTCCTTCTATGGAAATTTTCCCATTTGCGTAGTCGGCACGCAATTGATGCTTGTCTATCTTCCCCGTCGCGGCGAGCGGCATGGCCTCAACCCGCAGGATCTGGTCGGGAATCCACCAGCTGGCGACCTCCCGCGAAGGAACTCGAGCAGCATCTGAGCATCCACAGACAGCCCTTGCCGCGGCTCCACGATCAGAACTGGGCGCTCGCCCCACTTTGCATCCGGCCGAGCAATGACCGCCGCGAGACCTACCGCGGGGTGGCGACCTACAATATCTTCGATTTCCGCAGGGTTGATCCACTCGCCGCCAGATTTGATCAGGTCCTTTGAGCGTCCGCAGATCGTTAAGTTACCGGCGTCGTCGATGCTGGCGAGGTCGCCCGTGTCGAAATAGCCTTCTGCGTCCAAGGCGCTGGTCTCGGCCTTGAAGTAGCGGTCGACCACGCTTGCCCCCTTTACTTTTAGACGGCCTATCACACCGCGCTGCTGGGGGAGTACGGCGCCATTGGCGTCCGTGAGCGTGAGGTCGAGGCCTATGGGAGGCCGGCCGGAAGCGCGCGTCTCGGCGGGATGCGCGTCGGGTGGAGCGATCGTGCCCAACGGCGACAGCCGCCGATAAGTACCCGTTTCAACGCGGGCAGCTCGCCGTCCACCACGTCGAGGTGATCGAGCACACCCAGCCAGATTGTCTGAATGCCGGCGGCAATGCTCACCGCCTCGTCGCGCATGATCGCGGCCAGGCTCGCACCATCGGTGTGGCGGCCTGGCAAAACCAGCTTGGCACCCACCGCCGGAGCGGCGAATGGAAGTCCCCAGGCATTGGCGTGAAACATCGGCACGGCGACCAGAAGGACGTCGCTGCCAGTCAGCGCGATTGCGTCTGCCTGAAGGGCGCAGCGTGTGCAGGTAGTTGGAGCGGTGCGTATAGAGCACGCCCTTGGGCTGACCGGTAGTGCCCGACGTGTAACAAAGCCCGGCCGGCGGTTGCTTCGCGACCTTAAGTCAGCGTAGCAACTGCGCCGCGCCGGTTGTCAGGCTTCCGCGGTGACGATCTCGCGATCTGCTGACCATTTAGCGGCGTGATCGAGAAACTTATCGACGGTGAGGGCATAGGGTTGCATGCGGCTTGGAGGGACGGACGGGGCTGAGAAGTGCGGCCGCCAGCTGTTTTTCACAGCGAGGCGGCCGATTGTTTCGTGTCAGAACGTCATCATCGCCCTCAAGCCAAATTGGCGAGGCGGACCGACAAAACGCAAGCCCGAGTTGAGAGCGCCGACGTAGTATTGGTCCGTCAAGTTGGTGCCGTACAACGTCGTGCCAAAGCGCGCGTGCGTCCAGGCGAGTTGCGCACCTGCGATGTTTTCCGGTGTTTTGACCCGAAGCCCGTCCCTCCCCGATCGTTACCGATCGTTACCGATCGTCCCCGAACATCGCGAATTAGTGGGCCCGCTCACCATCGAATTAACGCGGAAAACGCCTATTTTTATAGGACTAAAGCCAATTCGAGAATCGCAGTTACCCCGAAAGTTACCCCGGTAATAGCGGCCGCAGAAAGGGCGGCACGCAGCGTTGGCGCACTGCGAGAATATCTTTGGGGCCGACCGGCGATCCTCAGGCAAAGACAATCATGCGGCCGCGGATTTGATTCGGCGCACACTCAGTACCTCGTCGCTCTGTAATGCTTCGATGGCGTCTTCGTCCACCACGGTTACGGCAACGGTGTCGCCGACAGCATTAAACACCTCGATTGAATAGCCCACTTTGCCGTCAGGGCCAGCATGACGATCGATCAGCCGCACTACATCACCGCGACGCAATTCGTGTGCGGGTAGATCGCGCGTCAGCGCGACATCCGTGAAGAGGATGTAATTCATGTCTTTAGGGCTCCTAATCTGGGATCAGGCTGCTTGGCTCCGACTAGCGTCGGAGAACTGAGTGCGGATTTTAGATGTTTTCAGTTTAATCACTCCCGCAACTGCCTTTGGACTCACTATTGAATGAAGCGCCGACCGTTGCGCAGCAACCTTCTGTCCTGCATTCTAAAGGTCTGAGCGGACACGAAATATGTAAGGGATCCCGTGACGGAGTCAAAGACCGCGGTATTCTTGAGCTATGCGAGCGAAGACGCAGCGCCGGCCGAGCGCCTATGCGCAACATTGCGCGCCGCGGGCATCGAGGTGTGGTTCGACCAGAGTGAACTGCGAGGCGGTGATGCCTGGGATGCCGCGATCCGCAACCAGATCAGGAGTTGTGCGCTTTTCATCCCGCTGATTTCCGCTAACTCGCAGGCTCGCGCCGAAGGCTATTTTCGGCTTGAATGGAAGCTTGCGGTCGACCGCTCGCATCTGATGGCCGCCGACAAGGCGTTCCTACTGCCGATTGTGATTGACGACACCCGCAATGGCGATGCTCGGGTACCCGATAAGTTCCGGGAACTGCAATGGACGTCGCTTCCTGGCGGAGAAGCGCCGCCGGCCTTTATCGAACGACTCCTACGACTGCTTTCGTCGCGGGAACATCAGTCGCCGACGACAATTCGAGCGCTTTCCGGCGCGTCACACGTCTCCATCGACTATGGCAGGATCCCGGAGAAGTCTATTGCTGTTCTGCCATTCGCCGACATGAGTGCGCAGAAAGACCATGAGTACTTTTCGGACGGCCTGGCTGAAGCGCTCATCGATATGCTGACGCAAGTGCGGGACTTGCGCGTACCCGCACGTACTTCCTCCTTCTCCTTCAAGGGAAAGTCCGATGACATCGAAAGCATCGCGGAGAAATTGCGCGTTGCGCATATTCTCGAAGGGAGTGTGCGCAAGGCTGGCAACACGGTCAGAGTCACAGTCCACCTGATTCGCGCCGATAATGGCTACCATCTTTGGTCTAACACCTACGATCGAAACCTTGAGGACATATTTAGGGTGCAAGACGAGATCGCAGGCATTGTAGTCGAAGCGCTGAAAGCGCGGTTGCTGCCGGCGCAGGGGGTCTTTAACCCTCACCGAACTTCCAATACAGACGCTTATGACAAGTATCTGTTTGCCAAGCAGTTCTACAATCGCGACGCTGCGGATAGTGCCAATCGCGCGACTACAGCGCTGCGGCAAGCACTCGCTCTCGATCCGGATTACGGCTCGGCCTATGCGCAGCTAGCCATCAACCTGTGCCAACGGATGTCAGAGGGCGATGACCCTACTCAGGTGAATGCCAATGAGGCGATTGCCGCGGCCGAGAAGGCCGTCGCAATCGCGCCATCGCTTGCGGAAGCCTATTCGTCGCGCAGCCTTGTGCGCTCCTTGCTTCAGTGGGATTGGCCGGGGGCGCGCGCCGACATTGAAAAGGCTCTGCAACTCGACCCCCGTTCTGAGGGAGCGCAGCGCAGATGCGGATTATTGTTAGCCAGCTTAGGGCTCTTCCCTGAAGCCATTTCCGCGCTGGAATCTGCGACGGAGATTGAGCCACTTGATATCCACGCTTGGGTCGAGCTTGGGTGGTGCTACTCGGCTTCCGAACAATTCGCAGCAGGGCGTCGCGCGCTAAACCATGCACTGAAATTGAGCCCCGCATCGAACCTTGCAACGATGATTCTGGCGCAAAACCAGTTGGCCACGGGCGACACATCCGAGGCGATCAAAACCAATAGCAGACAAAAGATTGAGGCTTGGCGCTGGAGCATTCACGTAGCTATCGAATATGCGTCAGGCAACGAGTCCGAGAGCCAACGTTCACTGAAGGAGTTGATCGGCAAGTACGGTCCGTGGATTCCGTCCACGATAGCTGCAGTTTACGGGTGGCGAGGCGAGACAGAAAATGTCTTTAATTGGCTGGACCGCGCCTATGCACGGCACGACCTTACGCTTGGCATGTTGCAAATCTTGTTCCCCATTGCCGCAACGCGCGGCGATCCGCGCTACAAGGCGCTATTGCGCAAAATGAACTTCCCCGAGTGATGCTTCAGCGGCCGCTTCGCGGCGGTGATTTCACGACCGCCAGCGCCTGCTTTTGGCCGATAAGCCGTCTGAGTCTTTCGAACTCCACCAGAGTCCACATGCAAGCAGGTCGTTTCAGTTAGCGTGCGAAATCGAATTGCCCTCCGAGGAGGCCGACTGCACAGGATTACAGACAGTTTCGCGCCGATTTTTTAGAATCAAATGCACTACCACTGGGGTAACTTTGATGGGGCACCTAAAGTTACCCCGGAAATGTCCGGCTGCCCCCGATCCTCGTCGATCGTTAGCGACCCTCGTTTGTAGGCCAATTCGAGTCCGATACAACGGCATTTCCAGCGTTTTTGCCCAAATCCCGTCCCTCTTCGATCGTCCCCGAACATCGCAAATTAGTGGGCCCGCTCGGACTCGAACCGAGGACCAAGGGATTCACTTCTGCCCCGCCGTTTCCGGAGGGAGTGGACTATCTCTTCACCCCAGTGGGGTGCGGGACGCTCTAGCCTGTCATTAAGCGCGACTTAGACGCGCTCAGGTAGTCTCTGCACCTTCCGGCGGTGTACCGCCGGCTTGGCTCAGGGTTGCCATCAGCTTAAAGCTGGTCAGGTTTCCCTGAATTCATCCCGTCCACTTCGCACCTTGCGATGCGAAGGCACCATTGTTGATGAGTCCCCTGCTCTAACCAACTGAGCTACAGGCCCGACGGCGCGCATCTTATCACGTGACCTTGCCTGGCCTGCAGGCCCGTGGGTTATCGTACGACGTCAGTGAAAACACCGTCGCTACCCGATTTGACCATCAATGAGGCCTTGCCGGCGCTCAACGGCGCTTTAGAGGTGCGCCGCGGTGTGCTGCTCGAGGCTCCGCCAGGGGCCGGAAAAAGTACCATCGTACCCATCGCGTTGTTGCAAAGCCCTTGGCTCAAAGGGCAGAAGATCTTGATGCTCGAGCCGCGCCGCATCGCTGCCCGTGCGGTGGCAAACCGCATGTCAGTGCTCTTGGGAGAACCCATCGGCCGAACGGTCGGATTTCGGACGCGTTTGGAAACCCGAGTCAGTCGAGAGACACGCCTCGAGGTGGTCACGGAGGGGATTCTCACGCGCATGTTGCAAGAGGATTCCGCTCTCACCGGCATTGGCTGCGTCATCTTCGATGAGTTCCACGAGCGCAGTCTGAATGCCGATCTGGGCCTCGCGTTGTGCATCGAGAGTCAACAGAGCTTGCGCGAAGATCTGCGGTTGGTGGTGATGTCGGCGACTCTCGACTTGAAGCCGCTCGTGCGGCTACTCGGGGATGCACCGGTGGTGTCTGCGAAAGGACGTAGCTTCGACGTGCACACTCACTACGTGCCACGACGCAATGAGATTCATCTGGAACTTCAGATTTCGCAGCTCGTGCGGGCTGCCTTGCGGCAACACGAAGGCGATATCTTGTGTTTTCTACCCGGCGCAGCGGAGATTCGCCGCGTGCAGCGCACGCTTCAGGAAGCCGATCTCGAGCGCAGCGTTCGAGTAATGCCGCTCTACGGCGAACTAGAAGGGACCGAGCAGGATGCGGCGCTTGCGCCGTCCGCTCCCGGTCAACGCAAAATCGTGCTAGCCACCAGCATTGCGGAGACCAGTCTCACCATTGAAGGCATCCGTGTCGTCATCGACTCAGGAATGCGGCGCTATGCGGAATTCGATCCTGCGACAGGCATGAGTCGCTTGGTCACCGGTAAGGTCTCGCAAGCCGCCGCAGATCAACGCCGGGGTCGCGCCGGCCGCTTGAGCGAAGGTGAGTGTTACCGCCTTTGGTCGGAGGGCACGCACGCGTCCTTAAGCCCGCAGACACCGCCGGAAATCTTGCATGCCGACCTCGCACCGCTGGCGTTAGAACTGGCCTGCTGGGGTGCGGTGGATGCGACGAGCCTGGCATGGCTCGATCCCCCGCCTGCGGCGCCGCTGGCTCAAGCGCGAGACCTGCTGCTTAAGCTCGAAGCGATCGATGCCAATGCGCGCGTGACCTCGCACGGACGCACGCTGGATAGACTCGGCATGCATCCGCGACTCGGCCACATGCTTGTCAAAGCGCAAGAGTTGGGCGCGACTCGATTGGCATGCGATCTCGCGGCAATCTTGAGCGAGCGCGACATCCTGCGCGCAGGTGTGGGTGCGCGCGACGCCGACTTGCGGTTTCGAGTGGCGGTGCTGCGCGGCGACAGCCGCGAGGTGCCTGCGGGAGTCACGGTGGACGCCCGGGCCAAGGCCCAAGCTCAGCGCAGTTCCAGCCGATGGCAGCGGGACTTGCCCCGTGCACGCGACACGGCGGATCCGCACGAGGCTACCGGCGTTCTGCTGGCGTGGGCATATCCGGATCGCATCGCTCGAGCGCGCGGCGACGGCGCACGCTATGTGCTGGCGAGTGGCCGCGGTGCTCGATTTGGGGAACCGCAAGCATTGGCCAAATCTGAATTCATCGTTGCGGCTGAACTCGATGGAGTGGATCGCGAAGCGCGAATTTTCCTGGCAGCTCCCGTCAGCCTTCAGGACCTAGAGAAGTATTTCGCAGCGCTCATAACGGACAAAGCGGAAATTCACTGGGATGATCGCGCCGCAGCCGTCAGCGCCAAGCGCGAGCGCAGCCTCGGCGCTCTGCTGTTGGAATCCTCAGAGATGCGCGATCCCGATCCGGACGCCATACAAGACGCCGTGCTGACCGGTATCAGACAAGCAGGAATTGCTGGTTTGCCGTGGACCAAGGAACTACGCCAACGGCAGGCACGCGTCATGCTCATGCGGCAATATCATGTCCCGAGCCCTGCGCCATGGCCGGACTTGAGCGACGAGGCTCTAGAACGCGCTCTCGAACAGTGGGCTCCGCCGTGGATTGCAGGTTTCACGCGGCGCGAGCATTTTGCGCGGCTGGACTTAAGCAATGCCCTGCGCTCCTTCCTCACGCATGCGCAGGCAACCATCCTGGATCGAGAAGCGCCCACACACTTCACCGTCCCCAGCGGATCGCACATACCCATCGACTATTTGGACGGTGAAAACCCGACTCTATCGGCGCGATTGCAGGAGCTATTCGGACTGAATGAGACTCCAACTGTCGCCGGCGGTAAGCTACCGCTGCTGCTCAAGCTGCTTTCCCCGGCGGGACGTCCGGTACAGATCACCAAGGATCTGGTGAGTTTTTGGAATCGCGGCTACCACGAAGTGAAAAAAGATCTCAAAGGCCGCTACCCAAAGCATTATTGGCCGGACGACCCTTACACGGCACAGGCCACACGCCGCGCGCGGCCGCGCTAAGATCCCGATCCGGCATTATTCGGATTCGAAGGAAGTCTCGCCATGCGCCCAACGGCATTATTTGCGGCCCTTTTCCTGAGTTTGTTCGGCGCGATGGGCGCGGCACCCGCCCATGGAGCGCCGGCGAGTAAAGCCGCCGCGGTGGCGATGGACCCAGCGGCGGCCGCGCGGTTCGCAGGCTTGGCGCTTAAATGCTTGCACGATGAGTATCCCAATCACATCAGTCTCACGATGGACCGCGACTCCGACGTGCACCCTCCACGAGAATTGACGCCCGCGTTCTATGGATGCTTCGACTGGCATTCCGATGTTCACGGTCATTGGATGTTGGTGCATCTGCTGCGTTTAATGCCCAACGCGCCGTTTGCCGCACAGGCAAGGATCGAGCTGGCACGCAGCTTTACAGCGGAAAACATTGCGGCTGAGCTTGCGTATCTTAAGCACCCCGGCCGCGCCTCGTTCGAGCGGCCTTACGGTCTGGCCTGGCTGCTGCAGTTATCCGCGGAGCTGCGCGAGTGGAATGACCCCCAAGCGCAGCAATGGTCGAGCACTTTGTTACCCCTGGAGGCCGAGGCTGCGGCGCGCATCGAGAGCTGGCTGCCCAAGTTGCACTATCCCATTCGTATCGGCGAACACAATCAGACGGCTTTTTCCTTCGGATTAATATGGGACTGGGCAGGAGTTGCCGGCGATCCAAGAATGCGCGCGCTGCTAACCGACGCGGCGCAAAGATTTTATATTAGGGATCGCAATTGCCCGCTGACCTATGAACCATCGGGCGAGGATTTTCTCTCACCCTGCCTCGCCGAGGCGGATTTCATGCGCAGAGTGCTGCAACCCAAAGAGTTCGCGGCGTGGTTGTCCGGATTTCTTCCCGGTATCCCTCAACATTCTGCCAGCACCTGGCTGCAACCCGGAGTCGTGACCGACCGTTCGGACCCTAAGCTCGCCCACATTGACGGTCTTAACTTGAGCCGCGCCTGGATGCTCGAAGGAATTGCGCACGGACTGCCGCAAGCTGATCGACGGATACCGGCGCTTCTCGCCGTTGCCGCGCGGCATCGCGAAGCGGCTCTTCCGGCAGTCACCGGGGAACACTACGAGGGTGGCCACTGGCTGGGGACATTCGCGGTCTACCTGACCAGCGCCGCCGGCGTACGCTGATATAATCCGCCGCTTCAAGGCCGCACGGGAAAGAACTGGAAATACCATGTCAGAACATAGCGAGATGGATCGTGCCACCTTCACAGCGATGACGGAGAGCAGCCAAGCGGATTGGAAGAAGATCGCGACCGCGGCGATCGCGTTCAATGGTGAACTGGCCGACCGAGTTCTTGCTCACCTTAGGATGCTGAAAGGTGATTGCGGTGGTTTCTTGGTAGATCGCCTAGAACACTCGTTGCAATCCGCAACGCTGGCCTATCGCGATCGGATGGACGAGGAATACGTGGTCTGCGCTTTGCTGCATGACATGGGCGACATTCTCGCGTCGACCAATCATGCCGAGCTGGCCGCTACCGTATTGAAACCCTTCGTCTCCGAGGAGAACTGGTGGCTGCTGCAGCATCACGGCATCTTTCAGGGCTACTATTTCTTTCATTACTTAGGATTGGACCGAAATATGCGCGATCAGTATCGCAGCCATCCCAATTTCGAACGCACGGCGCTGTTCTGCGAGCGGCATGATCAGAATGCCTTCGACCCGCACTACGACACTATGCCGCTGGAGGCATTCGTGCCCATGGTGCAGCGGGTGATGGCGCGGCCCAAGCGCTCTATCTATATGCGCGAGGATCAGATGCAGACTAAAGAGTTGCTTGAGGTTTAGGGAGTTACTCGGGTCTTAAGATTTCACCGCAGCCATTTCCGCGGCGTCCTTCTCCACTGCGATGACGGCCGGCGTACGCCAACCGCTGCGCAGTCCCCAGAAATAGAAGGCGAGTGAGGTCACCGCCACGCACAGCTGATCCCAGCCATAGTGGATGTAATCGTGGCCTTCGAATTCCTTGCTGCCCGCCCAGGACAGAATGGTGATAGCGATGAGATAGGCGAGCAGCCACCATGAAGCGCGCAGCTGCCGCCCGAAGTCGCGCCAAGCACCTTTTGCTTGGTAGTACAAATATACCGGCAGCGGCAGAATCAGCAGCAGCATGATTTCGCCCGTGTGCGGCCAGCGCGCCCAGAACAGCATCAGCGTGGCGAGCACAAAGGCCATCGGCGCCAGCAGCGGCAGGCCCGGGACGCGTAAAGGACGATGCAGATTGGGCGCGGTGCGCCGCAGCACCATGACGCTGATGGGCACGACCAGGTAAGTGATGATCGTCGCCACGGAAATCACGGCCGCGAGCTTGCCCCAGCCTCGGAAAAAAAACAGGAAGATGAAAGACACGGCCAGGTTGAACCACATCGCCGGACGCGGAATGCCGTAGCGCGGGTGCACGCGGCCGAATACTTCAGGCACCGTGCCGCTGCGTTCCATCGCGTAAATCATGCGGGCAGTCGTGGCCGTATAGGTGCTGCCGGTGCCGCTGGGGCTCACGAAGGCATCGGCATACAGCAATAGGGCCAACCAGTTGAGATTGAGTGCCAACGCCAGCTGAGCGAATGGCGAACTGTATTCCAGCGCTGCCCATCCCTCGCCCAAGTGTTCCGGCGCGACCGAGCCCAAAAAGGCGACTTGCAACATCAAGTACACCACGGTGCTCAGTGCGATCGAGCCGAAAATCGCAAAGGGCACGCTGCGCCCGGGATGGCGCGCCTCCCCTGCCAGGTTCACCGGACTTTGAAAGCCGTTGTAGCTGAAAACGATGCCGCTGGTGGCCACCGCAGTGAGGATAGCGGCCAGATTGCCGACGTGCTGACCGCCGTGAATGCCTACTTGAAAATTTTCCCAATGAAATCCGCTGAATACCAAAGCGACAGCCGTACCCGCGGGGACGATGAGCTTGAAAAAAGTGATGGCACTGTTGGTATCCGCGAATACCTTCACGCTCCAGAAATTAACCAGGAAATAAATCACCACCAGCACGGCCGAGATGGACAGGCCGGCAGTCGTCAACTCTCCCTGGCCATGGGCGGCGTGCACATACAGCGCCTGCGCCCAGGCCCACGGCCACGAGCTCATGTACTGCACGGAGGCCTCGGCCTCCACCGGAATCACAGACACGATCGCGATCCACGCCGCCCAACCCGCCACGAAGCCGACCAGGGTGCCATGCGAATAATGCCCGTAGCGTACGGCGCCGCCGGATTCCGGGAACATGGCGCCCAGTTCCGCGTACGTGAACGCGACAAACAAGATGACCACTGCGCCGATGATCCACGCGTAAATTGCACCGGGACCGGCCAACTGCGCGGCGCGCCATGCGCCAAACAGCCAACCGGAGCCGATGATGGAACCTAAGCCTGTGAACATCAGCGCGATGGCACCGACGTCGCGACGGATCGCCTTTTCATTGGACATTTATGATCTCCTTGACCAACTGTAGCGGCTTTGCACCGCTTCGCGCTACGCCTCGCTTGATGAGGGCATATATTTAGAGCCTGTGGGCGGCCACCCGACGGACGTTTTAGCGGGCGGCCTAAAGAGCGGGGCCGGATCGCGATCGCTGATAACACTTTTGAAAAACTGGCTAAATCGCAGGCTTTTGGAACCGCTGCTGGCACTGTTGCGGCAAGGTATGTCGCCGCAGCGCCTCGCGCTTTGCGTCGCCATTGCAATTGTCGTCGGCAATATACCCATATTGGGCGTATCGACGATCATTTGCACTTTCATCGCGCTGATCTTCCGCTTGAATTTCCCCGCCATTCAGCTGGTGCAGGCCGCGATGGCACCCACACAGCTACTGCTGATTATTCCCTTCGTGCGGCTGGGAGAATGGATATTGCGCGTGCCGCCGCAGGTCGTATCCATCAAGGCCGCGCTTGCGCTCATGTCTCAGGGCTTATGGCAGGCCGTCGTGGTTCTTCGGGACGCAATCTTCCATGCAGGTTTGGCTTGGGCACTGACCGCACCTTTCTGCGTATATTTGCTCCATCGACTGCTGACGCCAGTGTTCGAGCGCTTGGCCGCGCAAGTCAGGCGTCCGTC
>Ga0066789_10001080_pt1 | contig 11690 bp, 11 predicted proteins | sample OrgsoiDNA2013049_FD_70960 | JGI IMG/M metagenome (GOLD analysis project Ga0066789, IMG submission 70960) | Permafrost soil microbial communities from the Arctic, to analyse light accelerated degradation of dissolved organic matter (DOM) -... | ecosystem: Environmental > Terrestrial > Soil >...
CCTTGGCGGCGCTGTAGTTGGTCTGACCCGCGTTGCCGACTCGAGAAATGCTGGATATATTGACGATCACACCGCCATTGCCGCATTCGATCATGTGCGCCGCGGCCTCGCGCGCGCACAAGAATGGGCCGGTCAGGTTGACGCCGATGACCGAATTCCACTGATCCAGCGTCATACGACCGACCGGTACGCCATCTTTCACTTTCACGAGCAAGCCGTCGCGCACGATACCGGCATTATTCACCAGCCCGTCCAAGCGGCCGAAGTCGGCCGTCACTTGCGTCATGGCCGCTGACACGTCGCCTTCGTCAGCGACGTTCACTCGGTAAGTGCGAGCCTGCACTGATTCGGCCGCACACAGCTTGGCCGTCTCGTCGAGATCGGCGGCATTGAGATCGAACAGCGCGACGTTGGCACCGTGGCGCGCGAGCTGCCACGAGATTGCTCGACCGATACCGCGCCCCGCACCGGTCACCACCACTGTTTTACTATGAATATCCATTATTGCTTACCCTCTTTTCCGTCGTCATTAGTCTTGTTCGACGCGCTCGAAGACGCACCGAATGCGTTCAGCGTTACCGCCTGCATCTGCTCCCACAGCTGTACGTTTTTGCGCGCCAGCTCGGTCAACGGTGCGAGCGGCGCCTGCAGCGCCTTGGCCATCTCCGACTGCATGGACTCTTGCTGGCGCAGCATCGCCGTGAACGCGTCCTCCAAATACCCGCTGAGCAGCGCTTGCATGGGACCGCCGTAGAAGCGGATGATCATTTCGAGCAAATCGCAGCCGAGCACCGGCAGACCGAATTGCTCTTGCTCCGCGATGATTTGCAACAGCACCGAGCGCGTCAGGTCGTCGCCCGATTTATCGTCGACGACCTTGATCTTCTCGCCCGCCACGACGAGCTGCCGCAGATCGTCAAGCGTAACGTGGCGGCTGCCGCTGGTGTCGTAGAGGCGGCGATTCGAGTATTTTCTAATGAGGCGTTCTTGCGGCATCGTCGATTTTTCGCATTGCAAAAATATAATATATCATGACGGTATTATACATCAGTTGCTTCATAATGATTACTCTATATAAAACAGTTACTTATAAGTTAAATGCGCAATTGATCGTGGCGCGAACGGAAATTGTTAACCTATTGTGCATCGCATACGGAGAAGCGCGTGGGCGATGATCCGTGGAGTCAATGGAAGGCGTTCGCGGCACAGACCCCGCACCACGCCTTCACGCCGTTCCTCGATTCGGCCGAGTGCTTCGCGGGCGCTGCGCGCAAGTATCTCGAGACCGCTGCGCATCCGCAGACGACGGACGAGGCCGCACGAACGTTCAGCCATTTTCTCCGTGAACAGTCCATGGCGTTCTTTCAACCTCCGTGGAGTGCTGATGCAACCACCGGCGGCGCACCGTGGGCGGCAATGCTCGATGCGCCCGCGCTCGGCCTGACTCGCGAGCATCAGCTACGCTGGCAGCGCACTGCCGACGCCGCACGGCGCGTCGCCGAAGCGCAGCGTCGACTGCAATGCCTGTGGTCTGACGCGTTGCGCGACGCTGCCACGGCGTTTGCGGCGCGTGTTGCTCCCTCGGGGATCGGCACCCCACGCGTCGGCGCGCCAAGCGTTGCCACGCTGCACAGCCTGTACGACTCTTGGATCGACTGCGCGGAAGAGGCCTATGCAGGCACCGCCCACAGCGATTCCTTTTGCAACGCGCTAGCTGACTTCGTGAATGCCAGCAGCCAATGGCGCCGGGAATTTGCCGCAAGCGTAGAACAGTGGTCGAAGTTGACGGATCTGCCCACCCGCAGCGAACTCAATTCACTGACCCTCCGGCTGAAATCCGTCGAGGAACAGTTGCGCGCCCTGCGTCTGCAGCACGAACTCCGAGACGCCGCGAGCAAGCCGCGCCCCACGGCGCGCGCGTCTCGCACGCGCCGTGCGAAACGCAACCCGAAATCATGACGACGGCAGGGCTCTACGCGGCGCTCGCAGCAGCAAACCACTGTGCTGCCGGTTGTTCGCAGAAGGACGTCGTTTGGCAATCGGGCAAGCTTCGCCTGTATCGCTATCGACCGACCTCTCAAAAGAGCACGCATCCATCCAGGGCCGTGCCGCTGCTCATCGTCTATGCGTTGGTCAATCGACCGTACATGATGGATCTGCAGGAGGATCGCTCGCTCATCCGCGGACTCTTGGCGCAAGGCCTGGATATTTATCTGATCGACTGGGGCTACCCCGATGGCGCCGACCGGTTCACCACGCTGACCGATTACATCGACGGACTGCTGGCCGGTTGCGTCGAGCACATCCTGCGGACGCACGGGTTGGACGCATTGAATATGCTCGGAGTCTGTCAGGGCGGCGTGTTCAGTCTGTGTTTCACGGCGCTGCATCCGCAGCGCGTGCGAAATCTCATTACGATGGTCACGCCGGTGGATTTCCACACGCCCGCAGATTTGTTGTCGAAATGGGTCAGAAAAATCGATGTCGCGGCCTGGGTGGGCAACGGCAATGTGTCGGGCGATGCCCTCAATCAACTGTTCTTATCGCTGATGCCGTTTCGCCTCGCGCACCAGAAATACATGGATCTATTCATGGGCACTCCTACCCGAGCGCAAATCGAGACTTTCATGCGGGTTGAGCAGTGGATCTTCGACAGCCCCGACCAGGCAGGCGCTGCGTTTCAGGAGTTTGTGGTGCGGCTGTACCAGGAAAACAGTCTCGTCCGCCATCAGCTCGAAATTGCCGGTCGCAAAATCGATTTACGCGCGCTGACGCTGCCGGTGTTGAGCTTGATCGGCAGCAAAGATCACTTGGTGCCGCGCGACGCGTCCCTGGCCCTGGAGGGTCTGGTCGGAAGCAAGGATTACACGACCCTCGAGTTCGCTCTCGGACACATTGGCATGTACATCAGCGCGCGTGCACAACACGAAGTGCCCGCCGCGATTGCGCGATGGCTCGCCACGCGCTGACGCCCACGCGCGGCTCGATTACATGTATACGCCGCCGTTGACGTTGATCTGCTGCCCCGTGACGTAATCGCCGTCAGCCGCCAAAAACAGCACAGCCTTCGCAATTTCCTCGGGCTGCGCAAAGCGCCCCATGGGAATGCGCGCCAGGATCTGCGCGCGGACCTGCTCCGGTACTTTCGCCAGCATGCCGGTCTCGGTGAAACCCGGAGCCAGCGCATTGCACGTGACGTTGTACTTCGCGAGTTCCAGGGCCGCGGTCTTGGTGAAAGCGATGATGCCGCCTTTGCTTGCCGAGTAGTTGGCTTGCCCGAAATTGCCTGCCTGACCGACGAAGGAGCTGATGTTGATGATGCGGCCGAACTTTTGTTCCATCATCATGGACATGAAGGCGGAGACGCCGAAATAACAGGCGTTGAGATTGGTATTGAGCACGGTGACCCAATCATCGTCGGTCATCTTGCGCAGCGTCTTGTCGCGCGTAATGCCTGCATTGTTGACCAGGATATCGAGCCGCCCCCAGGACTGACTGACCTGTTCGGCCATCGAAGTCCAGGTCGATCGCTCGCTCACATTGCCCTTGAACAGAAGCGTCTTGCGCCCGGCCTTGTTCAGCTCGTCTGCCAGCGAAAGCGCATCGGCCTCGCTCGACTGATAGTTGATCGCGATGTCGGCACCCTCGCCGGCGAGGGCCTTGGCAATGGCCCTGCCGATGCCACGCGCCGATCCCGTTATCAATGCTCGCCGTCCTTCTAGCTTGTTCATCGACTCCCCCTCGCCTTGGATTTTACTTGATCACTGTTTGGCCTGAATATGCGACACCTCGAACCGACTATGCGCCAAACCGGGCGATACGTGACAGTGCGTATTTTCCGCACCGGGGACGTAGCTCGCCGCGCCAGTCTACGCCAGTGTAATGCTGACGGGACAGTGATCGCTGCCCATGATCTGCGGGTGAATGGCCGCGCATTTTATCGCCTCGCGCAATCGGGCGGACACCAAAAAATAGTCGATTCTCCACCCGATGTTTCTGGCGCGTGAGTTCGCGAAGTTGCTCCACCAAGAATAGTGGCCGTTGCCCTGCGTAAATAGCCGGAAGGTATCGACGAAACCCGCGTCCATGAAATTCTGAAAGCCCTTGCGCTCTTCGTCCGTAAACCCCTTTTTGCCGCGGTTTGACTTCGGATTCGCAAGGTCAAGCTCGGTGTGAGCGACGTTCAAATCACCGCAACATATGACGGGTTTGGTAGCGTCGAGTTGTTTGCAGTAGGCAAGAAACGCGGGGTCCCAATGTTTGAAGCGCAGCGCCAGGCGGCTGAGATCGTCCTTGGCATTGGGCGTGTACACCGTCACCACGTAGAATCTCTCATATTCGGCCGTGATGACCCGACCTTCTTCGGCGCTATCGCGCTGCAGTTCATCGGCAAAACTGAAGCGCTGCGCAAATTCCTGCGGATAGCCGTTGGTGACGGCGAGCGGCCCTTGCTTCGAGAATATGGCGGTACCCGAGTAGCCTTTCTTGACCGCGGAATTCCAATACTCGCGATAATCGGGCAGCTCGATTTCAATCTGGCCGCGTTCGGCTTTCGTTTCCTGAAGACACAGGATGTCGGGCTGATGGGCTCGCAAAAACGACAAAAACAGCCCTTTGCGATGCACCGCACGAATGCCGTTCACATTCCACGAATAGATTTTCATAGTCCCTTTCATACCCGCGGCGACCAAAACAGCGCGAAACGATACGCCGCCAGGCAAACTGCGGCTAACAATTCTTGGATGCTATTGACAATCATTCGCATTCGCGTTCATTATACGACCCATGATCGTATGCGTATGCAAAGCCGTTTCCGATAGACATATCCGAACTGCAGTAAAAGGCGGCGCGTCTTGCATGCGGGACCTCACGCGGGAGTTGCGCGTGGGCACCTGCTGCGGCAAGTGCATACCCGAGGCACAAGCCGCCCTCGCTGCGTGCTTGGGGCAGCGTCACGACCTGCCCTCGGTCGCGTGCTTTCCCGTCGCGTCCGCCGAATTCGCCGTTTAACGCGCCCTCCTTCGCCTCGACCCGGGCATACAATCTTAGGTTAGGGTTGTCACCAGGGGAAGCCACCGTGCAAGGCGATGCAAGAGTCTTGGAATTTTTGAACCAAGCGCTGAAGAACGAACTCACGTCGATCAATCAGTACTTTCTGCATGCGCGCATGCTGGATAACTGGAGCCTGAAGCGGCTCGGCAAGATCGAGTACGAGGAATCCATCGATGAAATGAAGCATGCCGATCGGCTGGTCAAGCGCATCCTTTTCCTTCAGGGACTACCGAATCTACAGGACTTGGGCAAGCTGTTCATCGGTGAAAACGTACGCGAGGTTCTGGAATGCGACCTGAGGCGCGAAATGGAGGCTCATCCTTTGTACGTCGACGCCATCGCTCACTGCGAAACGGTCAAGGACTACGTGACGCGTGATTTGCTGGTGCATATCCAGAAAAGCGAGGAAGAACACATCGACTTCATCGAGGAGCAGCTGGGACTCATCGATAAAATGGGCATACCGAACTACATTCAAAGCGCCACCGGCGAATTGGGCGAAAGCACCGGCTGAACGGGCGCGGGCAGCCGTCAACATGCTCGCACCCACCGTCGAGCTGTTGTCCCATTCGAATCTGCACCCCGCGTTGTGCGACCTGCTCATCGACACGGCATTCGAAGTGCACGGTCACGCCTCGCTGCTGCAATCGGCCGGCCAATTGCCGACGCCCTCGGCGAACTCATGGCACTCGAGCGGGAGACTCTGGGGAAGCCGTCGGAGGAACGGCGTGCGGAACTTCTCGTTCGGCTCGACGAGATCGAAGCTTCAGTCATCACCAGCAAGGTGCCCGGCTCTCACGCCGACCAGCTATACATCCTCCGGCAACACATCGGATTCGTACGCGCAAAACTGTCCCGAGCGGCGGCAACGGCCGACGGGGCGGTGGCGCCCGGCGCCGCGCTCGACTGAATTTGAAGAAACCAAGCTGCCCAACAGCCAAACGTTCGAGGCGCTGATGGCTCGTCAGCCGCTTCGGATCGGAGCGGATGCCGTCGTGGGACTTGCCTCTTGCGGCGACGCGCCGATGCCATCCAGTCAGTTAATGCACGGATGCTTATGCTGTCTGGCCGTTACGTACACCGAAGCTTAGGAGATTTAAGATGGCGAAAGTATTGGTCCTTTATTATTCATCCTACGGTCACGTAGAAACCATGGCGAACGCGGTAGCCGAGGGTGCGCGTTCCGCCGGCGCGACCGTCGACGTCAAACGCGTGCCGGAGACCGCGCCCGCGGAGGTTGCCAAAGCGGCGCATTTCAAATTGGACCAGAGCGCGCCGCTCGCGGCGATCGATGATCTGACGAACTACGATGCCATCATCGTTGGCAGCCCCACGCGTTTCGGCCGCGTGTCCTCGCAAATGGCCAGCTTCCTCGACCAAGCCGGCGGACTGTGGATGCGTGGCGCATTGCACGGCAAGGTGGGCGGAGCATTCACCTCCACCGCGAGCCAGCACGGGGGCCAGGAAGTCACGTTGTTTTCGATCATCACGAATTTATTGCACTTCGGCATGATCATCGTCGGTTTACCCTATAGCTATCAAGGACAAATGACCCTGGACGAGATCGTCGGCGGCAGCCCCTATGGTGCGACCACCATCGCGGGCGGGGCCGGCCAGCGGCAACCGAGCGCGCTCGATTTGGAGGGAGCCAAGTATCAGGGCAAGCTAATTGCCCAAACCGCGCAGAAGTTGTCCGCCAAATAATCAGCGCGCAGCCGCGGCGCCTAAGCGCACACTTGCGGTTGTCGCGGGCACGCGCCGCTGCGCGGACAAATGACGCTCGCTTGCGTCTCGAGCGCATCGGCGATCCAGGCGATGTTGAGCACTTGTGAAGCCGCACGGATAGTGGCGGCCGCCTCGGCCGGAATCCTTCCGTCGCCCCCCCCATGCCGACAGGAATCGGCCACGGCGGCCACGACGCTCTCACCGTCGAATCCCTGCGCCTCCAATGCCGGCAATAGATCGACCCCCACCGACAGCACATGCAATTCATCGAAAGCATCGCGCGTGAGTAGCGAATGACAGCAATACAGCCGCGCACGTTTTCCATCCTGCATCACGGATATCTGGGACTTCGGCTTTTGCATCAGCGGTGTCGCTGCGGGGCTCTCCTGCAACAACCGAAACACGGCCCAACGCGGACACGGGTCCGACACCAAACTCATATTGCCCCAAGGCAGGGGGATACCGTTGCCGCGATAGACCGCGCGCAAAAATCCTGGAGGATAGGCATCGAAAAAATGCCAATGCCGGTACGGGGACACCGCAGTCATCCGGCGCATCACCAACGCGGGCGTGACCCCGAGCTTGCGGCCGGCAGACACGCTGTGCGCTTCGCGAATCAAGAAGCGGCGAAACGGAATCCGTGGGCACAGTAGGGCGCCTGCGAAGAAACTGCACTCGAAATCGCGCCACGCGTAGAGGACATCCTGAGCACCCATGCCGGCGGTCGAATTCGCTGTCTCGCCGTCTCCCGAATGCATGGCGCTGTGAGGTGAGATGGCCCCATCGCCGTTGTGCAGAACCTTGTGTCCGATGAAGAACGCCAGTTCGTATTTGAGGCGTTCCTCCTGATTGCGCAGACGCTCGTTCACCAGCACCGTGCCCGGCGCCTCGAATCGAGAGCGGATCAGGGCTTCGCTCGGCTTGCGCGCAGTGACGCCCGCCGTGGCACCGCCCTGTGTAGCAACGTCCGCCCCGCCGTCGAACCATTTGATCTGAAGGTCGTGCCGCTTGCAGATGGTCATCAACGCGTCGAGGTTGAGCGGCATTTCTCGCGCGCCGCATTCCTCCGCCGCACGTTCGATGTCGGGGAAATTGTTATGCCGAGTTTCCTGCCACACGCGAATCAGCAATTGTGCAAACTGCCTGCCGGTCGTGCCGGTCTGGGACAGCAACTCGGGGAGCGCGTTCTGCAGCAACTCGTGCGAGAACAGGAACGCGGGTTCCAAGGGCATGGCTTCTAGACCGCCGCGTTCGCGTGCTGACGGCGCGACCTCAACCTCGGTATTTTCGTCGAGAAACCAACGCGCATCCTTACCAAAAATGCCCGCCAACATGTCCAGCATCTGCGGCGAAGGCATGCGCTTACCGGTCTCCACCATGCTGAGGTACGAGACCGAGGGGGCGCCCGCCGCATCGATTTGCACGCAGCGCGCGGACAGTTCATCCAGCGTGAGCCCATTGCGCTTGCGTAGCGAGCGCAATTTCGCGCCTAGAAAGTGCCCCTGCCGAATCAACCCGGCCATGCTTGCTCCCGTGTAGACATATTATTAAACCATGTGAAATTCACATTGTGAAATTTCTATTGTACAAATGTGCATTGCAAACACTTTAATCTGAGCCGATGTCGCGACGCAAGCTCGCGTCGGTTCATTACGCAGAGGAGACTTGAGATGGTAGAGCAGAAAAACGCCGATTCGCGCTGGCGCGGAATCGAGCGCCCCTACGCACCGGCCGATGTGGCGCGTCTGCGCGGCTCTGTGCGCATCGAATACTCGCTCGCGCGTCTCGGCGCCGAGAAATTCTGGAATCTGTTGAAGAGTGAGCCCGTTGTCACCGGTTTAGGGTGCATGACCGGCAATCAAGCCGTGCAAACGGTGCAAGCGGGGCTCAAATCCATCTATTGCTCGGGTTGGCAGGTGGCCGGCGATGGCAACAGCGCCGGCGAAATGTATCCCGATCAAAGTCTGTATCCAGTCGACTCCGTGCCGAAGATGGTGGAACGCATCAACAATGCCCTGCTGCGCACCGACCAAATTCATCACATGAACGGCAAGTCCGACATCGATTGGTTGGCGCCCATCATTGCCGACGCCGAGGCAGGCTTCGGCGGCAATCTCAACGCATTTGAACTGACCAAGGCGCTGATCCGCGCCGGTGCGGGGGGCGTGCATTTCGAGGATCAGCTGTCATCCGCGAAAAAATGCGGCCACCTCGGCGGCAAGGTTCTCGTCTCCACCGGCGAGGCCATCAACAAGCTCGTGGCGGCGCGACTGGCCGCTGACGTACTCGACGTGCCCACCGTCATCATTTCGCGCACCGATGCCGACGCCGCCGATCTGTTGCTGTCCGATCATGATCCACGCGATCGCGCATTCCTCACCGGCGAACGCTCGGCGGAGGGCTTTTTCTACGTGCGCGCCGGCATGGACCAAGCGATCGCCCGCGGCCTGGCTTACGCTCCTTATTCCGATTTGATCTGGTGCGAAACATCCAAACCCGATCTTGCCCAGGCGCGCCGCTTTGCCGATGCGATTCACGAAAAGTTCCCGGGCAAGTTATTGGCCTATAACTGTTCTCCGTCCTTCAACTGGCAGGCCAATTTGAATCAGGCAGCCATGAAGAGCTGGCGCGAGGAATTGGCCGCCATGGGCTATCGCTTTCAGTTCATCACGCTCGCCGGCTGGCACGCACTGAACTTGTCCATGTTCGAACTGGCATCCGCGTACCGCGCCAACGGTATGTTGGGATACTCGCAGCTGCAACAGCGCGAATTTGGGCAGGAAGCGGCCGGCTATCGGGCGGCCAAACACCAAGCGTTCGTCGGCACCGGCTATTTCGATGCCGTGCAGACCGTCATCAGCGGCGCCGGACATTCCACCGGCGCCATGGCGGGCAGTACCGAAGCGGAGCAGTTCGCGGCGCATGCCGCGAGTTCCGCGCCGCAGCGCGTCGTCGCCTGACGACCGTATGAGCGCCGCGGCCGCGCGCGACACCGTATCCGCAAGAGACCATGCGGGGTCCATCGCCGAACATTTTCGTGCCTACAACGAAGAGTTCGGACGCATCACGCGGCGCGCGGCGCTCAATTTCCTGGCCGAGGACTGGCAGTCCTCGCAACAAGACGCGGTGGCCCGCATCGAGCTCTACGACCAGCGGGTCAAGCGTTGCGTAGCGGCCATCGGCGACGAGCTGCGGAGCCGGCGCACCGATGTGGCGCTCTGGTCGGACATCAAGCGCGCTTACGAGCTGCTGGTGGCGCGGCGGCCGGACAGCGATTTCTATCGCACATTCTTCAATTCCGTCAGCCGCGAGTTGTTCGGCACGGTCGGCGTCAACACGGAGGTCGAATTCTGTGCGACCAATGTGGGGCGTGCGTCCGGAGCGGTACCGCTGCGCGTCTACTGCATCGGCAGCTCGTTGCCGTCGGCCGTCCGTGAAATAATCGCCGATCTGCCATTCGGCGCTGCCATCAACGATCAGGATGCGGCCGTCCATCGCATCAGTGCGGAAATCGGCCGCTACTTCGAATCCGGCCGGCAAAGCGCCGCGCCGGAATCCATCGAGTTGATCGAGCCCATGTTCTATCGGGGCATGCATGCGTTCGCGGTGGGACGTCTCATCGGCGACAGCTCAATCACGCCGCTCGTCATCGCATTCACGAACTCTGCGCGAGGCGTCCAGGTGGACGCCGTCATGATGTCGCGCGCCGATGTGGGCTCGCTGTTCGGCTATGCGCGATCCTATTTCCACGTCGACCTGCCGGTGGTCAGCGCTGCCATCACATTGCTGCGCTCATTCATGCCGCGCAAGCCGATCGACGAGTTGTACACGGTGCTCGGCCGCGCCAAGCAGGGCAAGACGGATCGCTATTTCGCTCTGCAACGGCATTTGAGCACTTCCATCGACAGTTTCGTCCACGCGCCCGGGGAACGCGGACTAGTCATGATCGTGTTCACCTTGCCCTCGCACGATCTGGTGTTCAAGGTGATTCGGGACCATTTTGGCGCCCCGAAAACCTGCACGCGCGCCGACGTCATCGAGCGGTATCAATTCGTATTCCGCCACGACCGCGCCGGCCGGCTGGTCGACGCCCAGGAATTCCGACGTTTGCGTCTGCCGAAGGCACGCTTCATGCCCACGCTCGTGGAAGAATTGCTGCGCGATGCCGAGCAGAGTTGCCGCATCGAGGGCGAGGACGTGATCGTCGAGCAATGCTACATCGAGCGGCGCTTGCGGCCACTCCATTTATTCTTGCGCGAGGCTGAACCCGCGGCCGCCGAGGCTGCCATCATCGATTACGGAAACGCCCTGCGCGATCTCGCTGCGAGCAATGTATTTCCCGGGGATCTTCTCCTCAAGAACTTCGGAGTGACCAGCCATAGGCGCATCATCTTCTACGACTACGACGAGTTATGTTTGCTGACGGACTGCGTGTTTCGCGACTTGCCGCAACCTAGCTGCGAGGAAGAGGAGACCAGCGCCGAGCCATGGTTTCACTGCGGGGCGCACGACGTCTTCCCAGAGCAATGGCTTCCGTTCCTGGCGATTCCACCCGCGTTACGCGAAGTGTTCTTGACGCACCATTCAGAGCTGTTGACGTCGGCGTGGTGGCGCTCGCAACAAACCCAGTCGATGGATGCTGACCCTTTCAGGCTGCCCGGATCAGCAACGCAACAGGAAACGCATCGAACAGTTCAGCGGGGCTCGCCGAGCCTTGCAGCGTCGAATCGGTGAAATGGTTCTTCCATTCGCCCCTCGGCAGAGTCAGACGCGTATCTCCCCAATCTCCGGCCACCGACAGCGTGAACCGGGGCACCACGGCGATGAGATTCTCGCCGCGCCGGAAGGCCAACACATTGCCGAGATGCGCGCCCTGCGCCACCAGCGGTTGATACTTGCTCTGATCGGAGAAA
>Ga0066789_10001081_pt1 | contig 11684 bp, 8 predicted proteins | sample OrgsoiDNA2013049_FD_70960 | JGI IMG/M metagenome (GOLD analysis project Ga0066789, IMG submission 70960) | Permafrost soil microbial communities from the Arctic, to analyse light accelerated degradation of dissolved organic matter (DOM) -... | ecosystem: Environmental > Terrestrial > Soil >...
GGTGTGGTCGTGAATAATGAACTGGAGATCGTTCAATTCCGGGGATCAACCGGGATCTGGCTGGAGCCTTCTTCCGGTAAGCCGAATCTGAACGTGCTAAAAATGGCCCGTGAAGGGCTGGCCTTTGAATTGCGCAACATCTTACATAAATCAAAGATCAGTAAGAAAGCAGAGGTCAAAGAAGATATTCCGATACAATTTATGGACAGGGAGAAACTGGTTACCATTGAAGTCATTCCCCTCCTAAACACCCTCGAACCGCATTTCCTGATTCTTTTCAGAGATGATTCCGTCCCATCTGGTTCTGTCCGGAATCAAATAAAAGAAATCCCACCCGGGGTATCCCCACCCCTTGGCGAAGACAAGATCCGGATTCAGAAACTGGAAAAGGAACTGGCACAGACCCGGGAGGACATGAAAAGTATTACTGAGGAACAGGAAGCTTCCAATGAAGAACTGCAAAGTGCAAATGAAGAGCTTCTTTCCGGAAGCGAAGAATTGCAAAGCCTGAACGAAGAGCTTGAAACAGTCAAAGAGGAAACGCAGACCAGCAATGAAGAATTAATCATTGTGAATCAGGAGTTATATGACCGTAATGAACAATTGAATCTTTCCAGGCTATATGCGGAATCCATTGTTACTACGATCCGGGAGCCCCTCATCATCCTGAATAAAAACTTACAGATCAGGAGCGCCAATAAATCATTTTACGCAAAATTTAATACCAAGGCAGAAGCCACCGAGGGCAGGCATTTGTTCGATCTGGCCGATAAGCTATGGAATATTCGTGAACTCCGGGAAATACTGGGAAAAGTACTTCCCGAAAAGTCAAGCATCGTCGATTACGAAGTGACCCTGAACATTCCGACTTTAGGCGATCGGACCCTGTTATTAAATGCCAGTACGATTTTCCGGGACAATAATGAGGAGCAATTAATCCTCCTGGCTATAGAGGATGTCACGGAAAAAAGAAAGATAGATAATGCTTTGCATTTATTTTCCGAAGAACTGGAGAGGCAGGTGGCCGAAAGAACCCTTTCATTACACGAGGCGAATATTGAACTCCAGCATTCGAATAAAAATTTAGAACAGTTTGCATACATCGCCTCCCATGACCTCCAGGAGCCGCTGCGGAAAATCAGAACTTTTTCGTCTCTGTTGCAAAGCAGGCATAAAAATGATTTACCTGATGAAGTCAAGACAATGCTTACAAAAATTGAAACATCTGCCGAGCGTATGTCAAACCTGATCAAAGAAGTGCTGAACTTTTCTAAAATATTACATCATACCGGTGAAACTTTTGAAAAAACGGACCTGAACGATATTATCCACGATGTGCTAAGTGATTTTGATTTACTCATCCATGATAAACATGCGGTTATTCATCACGACCGATTGCCGGTTATTGATGCCATTCCGATGCAAATGAGTCAGCTTTTCTATAACCTGATCAGCAATAGTCTTAAGTTCACCAGAAAGGGCATCAACCCGGATATTACGATTACGTCAAAGATCGTCGAAGGAAAAGATTTCGGGGAACTTACTAACCTCGATCCAAAATTATCTTATTGTGAAATAATCTTAAACGATAACGGTATCGGATTTGATCAGAAATATGCGGATCAGATTTTTTTAATTTTTCATCGTTTGCATGGTCTCGAACATTATACAGGAACGGGAATCGGCCTTGCATTGTGTAAAACCATTGTTGTAAACCATAACGGTGAAATATCTGCCGTTTCGCATAAGAATGAAGGTGCGACATTTAAAGTAATCCTGCCTCTTATTCATGTCGGGGGATAAATATCAGCCTCTGTCAGACCCTTAATAGCCCAATCATGAATAAAATATACGTCATAGGCAGTACCAATACCGATATGGTAGTCAAAACGGATCACCTGCCATTGCCTGGCGAAACGATACTGGGCGGTGAATTTTTTATGAATGCCGGCGGCAAGGGTGCCAACCAGGCCGTTGCTGCCGCAAGACTCGGAGGCGATGTGACACTGGTTACCAAACTTGGAAATGATATTTTTGGAAAACAAACGATAGAAGGCTTTAAAAAGGAAAACATTCATACCGGATATGTTTTTCTTGATGAAAATAAACCTTCGGGAACCGCATTGATTATTGTAAATGGGGAAGGTGAAAACTGTATCGTAGTAGCACCCGGTGCCAATGCAAACCTGCTACCCGCAGACATAGAAAAGGTAAAAGACATCCATAAGGCCGCAATCATTTTAATGCAACTGGAAATTCCGATACAAACCATTGCATATGTAACAAGGTTAGCCAGGTCAAATCAGCAGAAAGTGATCATCAATCCGGCGCCTGCACAAAAACTGGATGACGAATTGCTGAACGGTCTTTTTCTGATTACCCCAAACGAAACGGAAGCCTTTTTATTAACCGGTATAAAAGTGGAAGATGAAAGAACGGCCTCAGAAGCAGCTTCTGCGTTTTTAAGCAAAGGCGTGCAGAACGTTATCATTACCCTGGGCAGGCAGGGCGCATTTTTTAAAAACAATTTTTTAAAACTAAAGATTGATGCGCCCATGGTAAAGGCAGTGGACACCACGGCTGCGGGTGATACCTTTAGTGGTGCACTAGCGGTTGCTGTCACCGAATTGATGGATTGGGAGCAAGCCCTACAATTTGCCGTTCAGGCCGCGTCAATTTCCGTCACCAGAATGGGTGCACAGTCATCTGTTCCTCATAGAAAAGAGATTCACGCAAACGGGCCCGGGCTTATCAGATCATAGTCCCGGGAATTCCCCTGGTTAATTATGGATAAACCAAATTCTTCAGTGAGAGCCTGTCTTTTCGGTCAGTTTATTTTTTAGCTGAATAGCCAGTGAATCCGCACGCTGATAATCTTGCAGCAATTCCTTTCTGGTCAGTACCCTTAAAAGAACATTATTTCCAAATTCGAAATTTTTTATTTGGCTCATTGTATCATCTGGCAAAGATTTAGTCAGGAGAGAATCCGAATCATCAATCGGAAAACGCTTTAGAAAATAACTACCGGACAGGGTAATAGTGGCCAGTTGTTCGGCGTCCTGCACTTCTTTGATGCTTTGGGTCTGATTGTAATAAGCAAATAACAGATTTTTTAATTGAATATCTTTCAGCAGCTGAATGTTGCCTGAACTCTTCAAATCCGAAAAAGTCGCATCACTGGAAAGGAATTTGGGGCGCCCAAGGATTGAACGGACGTCCGCATATAGCTTTTTCGAAGAAATATCTTTTGCCGGATTTCCTGCATACCCCAGCAACTCGTTTCCACGATCCAGTATTTTCTGTGTATTTAGTGTTACGTCATGCAACGACTGCAGATCAACTTCAACATCAGCAAGTAAATTATTCAGGTATATATTTTCCAACCTGGTTTCTTTGTTGCGTTCCTGCCATTGCTCAAGCGCCAGCGAAACAGATATTCCTAAAATAATTACAAAAATCTCGATGACATAAGCCGGCCACATGTCCCTGATCAGACCGGATACACTATGCTTTTTTCGGGTAGCCGGAGTGGGTATGGCTCCCGATTCCATATCGGCCGCAGATTCATTTTCCTTGATACTTTCTTCCATAAGCCTTAACCAGGACATTTTTTGAAATTCAGTTAATTTTTAGTGCTCGATCCAAATTAACGAGAATCACAGAATTATTCCTGATTAATTTCATCATGACCCAGCTACGGATTACCATTTGTCCAGGCCAAGAAGTTTTTTTCCCAATGGTGAAAGATCTGCGACCGGGTTTCTTTTTTCCCTTTCCAGCGGATCGCCGGGAAATGCATATCCCTGCATCGCGTCCCTGTTTTTCCAGCTGTTGATGCGCCATTGTACGAGTTCTTCATTGTCTTCCTGTGCGGGCATCATGGCAATGTATTGCGCGACCCGAACTTTGTCCTTACTGGTGTTAGCCCGGATGCCATGGGGTTCCAGGCTATTAAATATTAATAAATCACCTGCTTCCAGCTTAACTTTTTCCAGCTCAAATCCGGTTGTGTCGGGTTTATAATGATCCCTGTCTTCCGGTTGAGTCAGCTTCCAAGTATCATAGGTTCTGTATAATTCAGGAACACATTGAAAGCCACCCATATTTTCATCGGTCTGATCCGCCAGCGCAAGTACCCCCTGCACATTCTGCGGTTTTGTTTCCGGATCATAATCCCAATGAATAAATCCTTTGTATTCAAACCCGGGCCGAAGAGGAAAATTCAGGTTTGCCCGGTCAATGGTAACCCAGAGTTTTTCCGTGCCCCAGATATCAGCAAATGCCTGATGAACTTTCGGGAACTGCCTGTTCTTCCACATCAATGGATGATTGTAAATTTCAACCATGCCCGTATTATTCAGTTCCTTCATTTCCATTTTTACATTCGGTCTCTTGTACCAGCTGTCTATATCGTCGGGGTTTTTATCTTCATATTCCCAGAGATAATCAGCCAGCGCTTTAACCTGCTCCTTCGGAACGGCATTTTTTATAATGACATATCCGTTGTCTATCCAAAAGGTCCAGTCCGCTTCACTCAACAATCGGAGCGGTTGTCCGTTACTCCGGTCATTTAACCGGATCTGACTTGATTTGGCCGTAGAAGGATTGCCGGGTATTTCCTTGTGAGCCATGGTGGGAGGGGCAGGAGCCATCGTTTTTTGTATCATAATCATTGATTTATTAATACAAAGCTAGCACCTGAAAAAAAAGGAACTTGCTCATCTATTGACAAGAATTTGCTCTGTATTGACTTATTTCTTACTTTGAACTACCATTAATCAATAATTTGAAGTGAATCAGATACAACTGGAGAAAATAGAATTTGAACCCGGCAAATCATTTAAACTGTTTTCACCCCGGTTAAAAAATACTTTTTTGTGGCACTACCATCCTCAGTTTGAATTGGTATACGTGGAAGCCGATGCTGGCATCCGGCACGTTGGCACCCATATCTCCGGATATACGAACAGCGACCTGGTTTTTATTGGCGGGAATCTGCCGCACCTGAATTTTGATTACAGACTAAGAAGTGAATACCACCAGATCGTTATTCAACTGAGGACGGATTTTTTGGGAACGGCTATTTCTTCTTCCCCGGAATTTGCGTCTATTCACGAACTGTTTAAAAGCGCGGATTATGGGATTGCTTTTTATGGCGAAACAAAACAACTGGTTGTTCAAAAATTAAAACATTTGGAGGGACTGAATTCATTCGATCAGCTGGTTCAGCTTATTCATATTTTCAGGATTCTCGCAGATACTAAAGAAAGAACCATCCTCAACAAGGACCTCTCCAGCAAAAATTTTATTCTGAAAGACAAGATCAGGATGGGCGCTATCTACGAATACATTGACAAATTTTATGACCAGCAACCCGACGTCAACCGGGTTGCCGCCAAAGTGCACCTGACAACCCCTGCGTTTTGCAGATATTTCAAACGACAGACGAACATGACTTTCACCGATTTTGTAAATCAATACAGGATAGAAAGGGCGAAGAATTTGCTGATGCAGGATCACAATGTTACCGAGACCTGTTGGGCAGTTGGTTTTGAAAGTTTATCCTATTTTAATAAACTCTTTAATAAAGTGGTCGGAGAAAACCCTTCGGCATTTAAAAGAAACTGGGAACAAATGGCTTCCGGACCAGAAGTAGGCTGAAATTTGTTAAAGAATATTAACTGTTCGTTAAATAAGCCGTTTAAGAACTGCCAACGGTGGATTTCTGTGTTAATCGGATTAATATCAATTATCATTTGACAGGTGCTGATGCTTAAATATTTATTTTTACTGGCATTTATTTCCCACCCGATCTTTTTACTCGCGCAATCTCTACCGGATACGATTATAAATCCGGGCATCAAGGAACTTGATCTGATTGATATTGGCCAGCGGATACTGAATAAAAAATATACTCCGAGGGAAGACGTCATAATCAACAATAAAGGCAGGGTACATTTCAGCGCTTTTCCCGCCGTGGGATATACATTGCAAACCGGATTTGCGGGTGTGATCAGCGGGAACGCTGCCTTTTATATCGGCTCCCATAACCACGAATCGGAAAATATTTCGACGGTCGTTTCGAGCATTGCCTATACCAGTAAGAGCCAGATCATTTTCCCCATTGCATCCAGCTTGTGGACCAGAGGCAATGAATATAATATTCTGACCGACTGGCGATATTTAAAATATCCTTCCGAAACTTATGGTCTTGGAGGTCATACCCAGCTGGACAGCGGGTATAACCTGGACTATTCTTATGTCAAATTGCACCAGGCCGTTCTCAAAAAAATATCGAATGACCTCTATGCCGGTATCGGATATGATTTTGATTATTTCTGGAATATCAGTGAGGTCAACCCGCCAACTGATCAGCCAACCGATTTTGAAAAGTACGGTTTGTCAAAAACAGAAAAAGCATCCGGCATTTCACTGGACATCAAATACGACTCCAGGAGAAACCCGTTAAACCCGGAAAAAGGTATTTACGCCAATATTCTCTTCCAGCCAAAATTCACTTTTATGGGAAGCGATGAAAACTGGCAATCCTTACTGCTCGAATTCAGAACCTATATAAAATTCCCGGGCAAATCGCGGAATATTCTGGCATTCTGGAGTTATAATTGGTTTACCCTTGGCGGTTCTCCACCTTATCTACTATTGCCCAGCACGGCATGGGATGAATTCAGCAACACCGGAAGGGGATATATTCAGGGCCGGTTCAGAAGTCTGAATATGATTGATCAGGAAGTGGAATACCGGTTTGTCGTTTCGCGGAACGGACTTTTCGGCGGCGTTGTTTTTGCAAACGCAGAAACATTTTCAGATGTCATGACCGGAAAATATGAAGTTATTTCACCGGGGGCCGGCCTCGGTATCCGGATCAAGCTGAATAAATTTTCCAGGACAAATATCGCCCTCGATTATGCCTGGGGAACCCAGGGATCCAAAGGGTTTTTCGTGAATCTGGGGGAAGTGTTTTGAGCCGAAAGCTTAAAGCCTAACGCTTAAAACTTCTTTTTGGATCTCCGAATATTAATGATTAATGAATTCACTGGTTTTAAGCTTTAAGCTTAAGGCTTTGGGCTTAAAAGGAATTGTTCCATTTGCTGAAATGCGGAGATAAACATTTTATACTTATTGTCAGTATGCGCCCATGCGATGGTACGGCTTCGGACAATTTCTGAAAGAATATCATTTGCCTGTGCACAATCGGCGCTATCGCAAAAATATTGTTTCCAGGTTACCGGCAAATCGTTAAATGGCTTAATCGTAAAGCCGTTACCGTAAATTTTTATTGGGGTCGGTGTACTTCTGACGTCTACAGTTCCCAATTCATTGTCAAGCGCCCAGGTGAAGTAAGCAACCCAAAATCCACAATGGTTTCTGAGTCTTTTCCTAAGTTGTACTTCCGATTCTTTTGCAACTGCAGGTTTTCGCCATAGATTATTTTTTTGGGAAAAAGGATCCTGTTCTATTTTTGGCAGCGGCTGGCCATCAAAATTGGCGGCGCTGGCACGACCCACCTGCACCTGCATTTCCTTCGATTTCAATTCATTTACCAGTAGAATATCGATCTCTCCATTTTCCGCATTCAGAAATAACTGCTGATCCTTCATGTTCCAACGACCCGATTGAAACTTTCCTAAATCAGCCGTAAACGTTTTGTCTGCCCTTAGTTCCAGGAAATTAGCAGGCGTAAGTGTGTTCTTATCCAGTGACGTATCACTGTTATATGTATAAAACCAAAGCTGGTTTATGGAAGGCGTTGTATTCAGACAACTGCTTACACTCGCTATTGAAATAAAAAGAATCAGGAATAACTTAATTTTCAAATTTCCAAATTTTCAAATTTTCAAATTTTTTTACATGTTCCACCAATAGTTGAATTTCAGTACCACGGCGCGGTTGCGAACGGCAAAGGGATTGGTATAATAATTATCCGTGTAAACCAGGAAGAAATCAGAAGCCGGTTTATACCTCCACTGTAGCCGCGTATTGATATTCATATTTTTTATCTGTTCATTATACTGAACAAAGGCCGTAAAATAAATGGTATTGGTGAATGTGACATCAATGCGCGGACCAATGAGCAGAAAATGAGTATTTCCCCAGGGCCTGGGAAGGTCCAGCTGGGTATAGGACGTGGTCATCGTAATACTTACAAAAGGCTGTATGCGAAAACCCACGTCATTGAGTATGGTCAGTTTATTTCCACCGGCATAATATCCTCCATAACGAATAGAAAAATCATAGGTGAATACACTTTGTGGCTTGGAAAAAAAATCAACTCCACCGGTATACCATTTATGAACCGTACCGGTTTTCAATGAATCTATTCCCGTATTGGTTGGATCAAAGGGCGCCTGCAGATTTACAAAATCCTGCATGGTCACCAGCGTCAATGTTGCCCTGTTGCGGAAAGTGAAGAGCCAGTTCACTATATTTTCGTTGTCGGTGGAATGCATTTTTTCATCAAAATAAAAATTAGAAAACCATTGCGGGCCATGACTCAATACGGGACCACCAGCCGGAAAAAAATAATAGGAGACCTGCGGGTCAAAACGCATATAACCGACACGGGGTATATATCCCGCTTCCGCTTTGTAATTGGCGCCGATATACTGATAGGCACCATTGATCAGCCATTTCCTACTGGCATATTGCAGATTGCCCGCCACGATCCAGTCGTGCCCCGTTACACCCGGCGTGAAGGATTTCATGACCAGTTGTTTCCCCGTCCAGAAATTATTGGGTGAAGCGAGGTTATATTCCAGACCGAACGTCCGGTTATACGTTGTGTAGGCCGGATGGCTCGTGTCCTTCATGGGATTGTAATCAATGGACTGTTTATTTACCCATAAAAATCCAATATTGGATCTGGAAAAGATCTTGCGCTGAAGAGCCAGCACGGCGAAATTCTGCTGCGGCAGGCCGATCGAATCCACGGTGCCTGTTTGCATATCCATGACGCCCATCCGCCAGTTTTTATCCAGTTTTCCACTCAGCCTTCCGCCAAATTCGATCGGTACACCCAGTCCGATCCTGCGTGAAAAAAAAGGACGGATATCGGAATATCCGAAATTGTTGAACTGATCTCCATTCTCCAGGAAGAATTGTCTTTTCTCGGGATAAAGCAATTCATAGCGGCTCAGGTCGACCACCTGTTTATCCACTTCAATCTGTGAAAAATCCGGGTTAACCGTCAGATCCAGGTTCAGAGAAGAAGTGATGGAAACCTTGGCATCTCCACCGACCATAGTTTTATATTGAGTCGGCAGGGTATGGTCATAGGTTTTTATCGCCCGGGTGAGAACATAGGGAATCAATGACACATTGGTACCGGGTGCCGGCGGCATGGAATCCCATAAGAGTACGCCGGTATAGGCGAGGGAAGCCGAAGGGAATTGTCTGGGAACGGGTGCCCAGCTTGATTTCTCGGTAGTCTTCAGGTCGTTCCGGCTCAGATTAATGCCCCAGGTTGGCAGACCTTTTTTATAACGAAGTGTCTTAAACGGGATCGCAATTTCCATGACCCATTTGTCCGGATACTCTTTCACTTTCGAATACCAGATATTATCCCAACTCAGATCCACTTTGCCGCCTTCATACATGGTCCCATCCCACTGGGCGCCGGCCGCGTTGGTTCCGAATGTAAATCCGTTGGTTTCGTCGCCATAGGTATCCAGGAAGAAAATAAAATTGTCGTTCTTGGTGAAACTGAAATCCCGGCGCAGGGATTCCACCATATAAGGCCCTTTCATCCCATCGTAACAGACGGCAGACAGATAGAAAAACTTATCGTTATAGGCCATACGCACTTCCGTTTTCACGTTGGCCAGGGAAGTATCCATGGGCAGGATCATAAAGAAATTGCGGGCAACCTCAGCCTGTTTCCAGGAAAGTTCATCCAGGACACCGTCAATATGGATCGGGCCTGAAACACGATGTATATGAATTAAAAAGGTCGCATTCTTTTTTTGGGAAAAAACGGGCAGGCTGATCATCCACAAAAGCAGTACGGGTAGGCCGGTTCTCATTAAACAGGAATCGTTTGCTGTAAGTCCGAAAAAATACGATTTATTATGGAAACCGGCCGTTTTGGCTTTTATTTTGCTTTATTTAAAACTATTTTTAACGCATCCCATCCAATATCTGGCGTAAAACTTGCGTTACTGCGGTAATCTCACTATTTTCTTCCAATTTCCGCTGAATTCCCACCTGTTAAATCCATGTTCTTTGAAAGATTTTATTCGTCTATGAAATCTTTTAAACATGAAATCATTATTTTTTTCTCTGCTGTTCATCCCCGGGTTGGTCCATGCCCAGCGCTGGCACGTAAACGTTACCGGTGGACTATCCAATTACTCGGGGGATCTCCAGGGTAAGGGATACACGTTTGATGAATCTTATTTTGCATTTGGTGCCGGCGTCCAATATGATATTACAAGAAATTTTTCTGCAACCAGTAATATCAGCTTTATGAAAGTGGGCGCTGCGGACCAGTTTAATAACCCCGATCTGGTTTTTCGTAATCTCAGTTTTCAATCAAACATTATAGAATGGAATCTGCTAGGAGAATATACTTTTCTGGATATGACCAGGAGCCAGTTTTCTCCATTTATTTTTGGTGGAATTGCCGTTTTTCACTTTAATCCTTATGCCATCGATTCCATTGGCCAGAAAGTTTACCTGAGGCCCCTGAGTACCGAAGGAGAGGGACTACCGCAATACCCGGAACAGAAGCCATATAACCAGACACAGTTCGCCATTCCATTTGGTGGCGGGATCAAATTCCGGGTCAGTGAAAATGTAGTCTTGGCTTATGAGGTCGGCTTTCGGAAAACCTTCACCGATTATTTAGACGACGTGAGTTCCTATTATGTAGACAAGACGATTTTACAGAATGCCAAGGGACCCCTGGCCGTTGAAATGGCCTATCGGGAAGGAGAGTTAAAGGGAGGCAATCCGAATTATCCGGCGTCCGGTACGATGCGTGGCAGTTCAAAATATAAGGACATGTACTATTATACCGGCATTCGCGTGAGTATCGCGTTGCTTTCCACGAAAGACGGGTATTACGGAAGAGGAAGAACGGATTGTCCGCGTAAGGTACAATAAGATTAGTTGGTTAATTTTGCCATCTAACAGAAAAGATGGCTTTTAATAATTTAGGTGATTTCCTCGACGTTTTAGAATCTGCAGGCGAACTGATCCGCATCAAATCCTATGTGGATCCGAAATTGGAAATGGCAGAAATCACGGACCGGATCAGCAAGACGGCTTCGCGCAACTGCGCCCTTCTGTTTGAAAATACCGGTTATGATTTTCCTGTATTGATGAATGCTTACGGAAGCGAAAAAAGAATGTGTATTGCGCTGGGTGTTTCCCGGCTCGATGATATCAGCAAAGAAATTGAATCCCTTTTTAAATTACTGGCGGGCCCAAAGGAATCCATCCTGGATAAATTAAAAATTCTTCCCAGACTAACTCAGTTTGCCGCCTGGATGCCGAAAGTGGTCCGGGGGAAAGGTGCTTGTCAGGAAATCATATTGGAATCCCCGGATCTCAGCAGGCTGCCTATTATTACCTGCTGGCCGAAAGATGGCGGACCCTTTATAACGCTTCCTGTTATTCATACAAAGGATCCGGAAACCGGCATTCGCAATGTAGGCATGTACCGG
>Ga0066789_10001082_pt1 | contig 11673 bp, 15 predicted proteins | sample OrgsoiDNA2013049_FD_70960 | JGI IMG/M metagenome (GOLD analysis project Ga0066789, IMG submission 70960) | Permafrost soil microbial communities from the Arctic, to analyse light accelerated degradation of dissolved organic matter (DOM) -... | ecosystem: Environmental > Terrestrial > Soil >...
TGGTCGATCAGATTGGGGGTCGGGTCGAGCGGGATCATGCCATACGTCCAATTGGAATACGGAATTCCGAATGTAGAAACTAGCGGGAGGAGGGGGGCGGGGTCAAGAGCAACCATGGACGATATGCGCGCTTTAGCGGGCCGGCCGTCGCGCTATGCTCCCGCCGGGGACCGGAGGTCCATCATGAGCAACGATGCGAGCTTCGTCGGCAGCATACCGCAGCACTACGATCAGGGCCTGGGGCCGATGGTCTTTGTCGACTATGCCGCCGACATCGCGCAACGCGTCGCCGCCGCCGATCCGGCGCGGGTGCTGGAGACGGCCGCCGGCACCGGCATTGTCACGCGAAAGCTGCGCGATGCATTGCCTGCCGCTGCACACCTGACGGCGACCGATCTCAACCCCCCGATGCTGGATATTGCACGCGCGAAATTTCGAACCGGCGAGCAGGTCGAGTTCAGGCCTGCCGATGCCATGGCGCTTCCCTTCGCGGATGCAAGCTTCGACGCCGTCGTGTGCCAGTTCGGCGTGATGTTCTTTCCGGACAAGGCCAAGTCCCATTCCGAGGTTTTGCGCGTGCTCGCCCCCGGCGGCCGCTATGTGTTCAGCGTCTGGGACTCCCATCGCTACAATCCGTTCGGCCGCCTGGCACATCAGGTTGCCGGAAGTTTTTTCCCTGCCGATCCCCCTCCATTCTACCGCGTGCCGTTCTCCTGCCATCAGATCGATCCGATCAAGGAATCCCTGATCGAAGCGGGCTTCGCCGGCATCAATGCCGCCGTCGTCAGCCTGGATAAAGAGGTTCCCGACGCAGCGGGTTTCGCCCGCGCGTCGATCTATGGCAACCCGCTGATCGATCAGATCCGGACCCGGGGCGGCGTCGAGCCTGAACTTATCGTCGACGCGCTGGCGCGAGAATATCGCCGTGAATTCGGCGCCGACCCGGGACGCATGCCGCTGCAGGCGATCGTGTTTTCTGCAACCAAGCCAGCATGACGGCGATCACGCGTTGAGAATTCCAAGCGGTCATCACGTTGGCCTTGACGCCTAGCAGTACGAGGCATACCATAACGAGGTATTCGGACTAGGAAGGAGCCTCCCATGCCCGTTGCCAAAGTCTATGTGCCGGAAGGCATTCTCACGCCGGATCAGCGGCGCGAGATCGTCAAGGGAATCCACGATGTCATCGTCGGCGTCGAAAAGCGGCCGGCGGATTCGCCGACTTACGTGCTGATCAACGAGGTTCCGGCCGGTGACTGGGGTGCCACCGGAAATGTCTACGTGCCCAGGACCTGACGGTCGGTAACTACCGCGAGCTGAATGCGGCATTTCCGGCAATAGCGCGGCGAGCCGGATGCGGAGCGGCGGCGATCGGATAATCCATCACCCATGCGAGGTCAGACAATGGACGGGATCAACAGGTCGAATGATGAGCCATCGGCAATCAACCGCGGATTGAACCGCAGGGCTGTCCTTGTGACCGCGGCGGTCGCCGCGAGCTCGGCAGCGGGCGTCTCGACGGCTCCGGCGGACGCCGCTTCGGCGGCAAACTTCGGCGCACCGCTGGTGGAGCTCCATGTTCCCAGCGGCGCGCTCACGCTTGAGCAAAAGACCGACATGATAAAGGGCATCACCGACGTCGTCCTCAAGGCGACCAGGCTGCCGCCGGATCCGTCCCGGAAATCCTTTGTGCAGATCTTTGAAACGGCCGACGGCGGGTTTGGCGTCAACGGTCAGGTGTTCGTACCGCGCGGCAAATAGGCGACTGCCCTGGTTCGCGAAACAAGCTGCGTGCGTTTCGCTTTTTTTTGCGCCGCACCTCTGGCCCGCTCATTCGGTTCCCGGCTTGACCGCCCGAGCCAAAGCCTAGTAATACAAGGTATGGAAGGCGAAATGCTCAAGGGGCACCTCGACATGATCGTGCTCGCCGCACTGTCGGCGGCGGGCCCGGCGCATGGCTATGCCATCATCGAAGAAATCAAACGGCGGAGCGGCGGCGCGTTCGATCTGCCCGAGGGAACGATCTACCCCGCGCTGCATCGTCTTGAGCAGGCGGGCCTGCTCAAAAGCAGCTGGATGACCGCCGATTCCGGGCGGCGGCGGCGGGTCTACACCCTGACCCGAAACGGCAACCGTGCGCTGGTCGAACGGCGCGCGGTCTGGAAACAGTTTTCCGATGCGATCGGCGGCCTGCTCGGAGGAGCCGGGCCACGGGAGAACCCGGCATGATCCAGGATTATCTCGAACGGCTTGCGCGCGAGCTCAGTTTCGATCGATCGCTGTCACGTTGCGTGCGGCAGGAGGTCGAAGACCATTTGTGGGAAGCTGTTGCGGCCGATTCAACGGGGGATGCGCTCGCCGCGCAGCAGCGCGCCATCGCGAATTTCGGCGACGTGCGCGCCATCGCCGCCCAGTTCGCCGTGCTCTCCTTCGCTAGGCACAGCAGAAGAGCCGGCGTCGCCGCGGTCCTGGTGATCGCCGGCGTCTTTATCGCGATGAAAGCCCGCATCGCATGGTATGCGGCGGCGCAGTGGGGCATCAGCGACGATATGCGAGCGGTCAGCGGCTTTGTGGTGCAGATCGACCGCTATGCCTTCTGGCTGTCGCTCATTGTCGGGCTCGGCGGCTGCGTCTATATCGTCAGCCGGCAGATCCCTGCCACGTTCCATCCGGCCTATCGCCGGCAGCTTCGCCGCTTCTTTCTGCTGTGCTCTGTCGCGGCCGCGGCACTTGTCGTTTCGGTTATCAGCGACGGAGTGCTCGCCGCACTCTTGTTGCGTGGAACGGATTTATCGGCGGGAGTTCTGGTCCCGATCGTCTCGATGGCGATTGAAATCGCGTGCGTCGGGATTTTGGTCGTCCACATTCGCGGCATCACGCTGCGCGTGGCGTCCACGGCGGCCCTGCTGAATGCGTGACATCGAACGCGGCGGACAGGCCGCTAAGCCGCCAAAAACGCCAGCACGATCCTGCAAAACTCCTCCGGCGCCTGTTCGAACATCCAGTGACCGGCGCCTGATATCATCGCCGTCCTCGCATCGGGAACATGCGCCGCCAGCGCGCGCAGCACTGCGGGCAGGGCGCCCTTGGTGTCGGCGCCGCGGATGAACAATGTCGGCACCCCGATCGCTTCCGCGTCACGCCTGGAATAGGGCTGGCGATTTTCGCCGACCTGGCCGATCAGCGTGCAGGCGTTATCGCGCAGCTGCTGTTTTGGCGCGGCGGGCAGCCGCGCCCACGCGCCGTCGCCCTCGATCGCATCGAAGAAAATCATCAGCCCGCCGTCGATATCGCCATCCCTGATTTTCTCGGCCGACACGGCGATCCTCGCCCCGCGCGTAGAGAGACCGGAAGCCACCATTGGATCGAGCGATTGATCCAATTCGCCGCCGGGCTCGGCCAGCACCAGCCTGCGCAACAGATCAGGCCGCTGCTGCGCGACACGAAAGGAGATGTGCCCGCCGCGCGAATGCCCGATCAGGTCCAGCGGTTTGCCGTCCAGTTTCTCGATAAAGCCGATCACGTCGGCGACATGCTGCGCCATCAGATAGTCGTCGCCGACGCCGTCCCAGTGTTCGGGAAAGAAGTGCCGCAGGCTGAGCGAGATCACGCGGTGTTTTCTCGACAGCGGTCCGACCACCGCCGACCAGGTCCGGAAATCGCCCAGCGTGCCATGCACGCAGACCAGCGGCGGGCCGTCTCCGACCTCGAGATAGGCCATGTCGTATCCGTCGACGCGAAGGGTCTGCATGGGGGACTCGCGAGGGGGTGACAAGGGGAAAGCGAGAGAGCAGTGCGGAACGGATCATTCCATGAAACCGGGCGCGCGCCCATGGGCTGACCGTCATTCCGGGATATGCCTCTGGGCGCAGGCCCGGAATCCACACTCCCCGTCGGGTTATGGATTCCGGGCTCGCGCTTTGCGCGTCCCGGAATGACCAGAGGTGAGGGGCATGTTGTTGATGCATACGGGTTCCCCCGGAATTCGGGTGGATCGCAACTATCTCCAAGCCCATATTCCAGCCAGGCGTCAAGTACACACCATGGAGCCACGGGATCCGGAGCCAGCCATGAGCGACCAGCATTTTGCAATATTCGACACCGCGATCGGCCGCTGCGGCATCGCGTGGGGCGCGCGCGGCATCAATGCGGTGCAGTTGCCGATGGGGAGCGAGGACAAGACCCGCGCCCGCATTCGCCAGCGCCATGGCGATATTGCGGAGACTCCGCCGCCGGCCGAAGTGCGAAGCGCCATCGATGGGATCGTGGAGTTGCTCGCGGGCAGGCCGAATGACCTCTCCGACATCGTGCTCGATCTCGACGGCGTTTGCGAGTTCAACCGCGGCGTCTACGACATCGCGCGCAGCATCCCGCCGGGCAAGACGCTCACTTACGGCGATATCGCCAAGCGGCTCGGCGGCGTCGAGCTGTCGCGCGATGTCGGCCAGGCACTCGGGCGCAACCCGTGTCCGATCGTTGTGCCCTGCCATCGCGTGCTCGCCGCCGGCGGCAAACCCGGCGGATTTTCCGCCAATGGCGGCGTCGTGACCAAGCTCAAAATGCTCGCCATCGAAGGCGCGGTGGTCAACCACACGCCGAGTCTGTTCGATTGAACTTCCCGTCATTCCGGACAGGCCCGGAATCCGTACTCCCCGTCGTTATGGATTCCGGGCTCGCTCGTTTCACTCGCGCCCCGGAATGACAGTGATCGTGGTCAGCACGGATCGGTTAAGCGGAAAGCGCCTTAACCCGCCGTCACCGCCTCGCATGAAAATCCGTTGCCCGAGCGGCGGATTCTTCCGGTCGAGGGTGACGGAAAATGCGCGGTGCAGCACAGCGTGTCGGTGTCGCAATAGCGTTCCAGGAAATTGCGCCGCGTCGTTGCGGCAATTGCCTGATCGACATCGAACTTCGCAGAAAGTTCCGGATAGCGCGCCTGCAGCGGCGAGTGCATCAGGTCGCCGCTGAAGATGGCGTCGTCCTTGCCATGGCCGAATGTGAACGCGACATGCCCGGGCGTATGGCCCGGCGTCGGCAGGATACGCACGTGGTCGCCGATCGCATAATCGTCGCGCACGATCTCGGCCCTGCCTACTTCGACAATCGGCAGCACGCTGTCGCCGAACGGCGGCACCGGCGTTTTGGTATGCTGTTCGGCCCAGTAGTCGAATTCGCCTTTGGCGAATACGTAGCGCGCGTTGGGGAACGTCGGCACCCAGCGGCCGTTCTCCAGCCGGGTATTCCAGCCGACGTGATCGACATGCAAATGCGTGCACGTCACGAAATCGATGTCGCCGACGGAAACGCCGGCGGCCGCCAGCGCGCGCAGATAGGTGTCGTCGGTCTTCATGTTCCATTTCGGGCGCAGCGGCCGCGGCTTGTCGTTGCCGATGCAGCTGTCGACCAGGATGGTGTGATGCGGCGTCTTCACGATGTAGGACTGGAAACACAGGATCAAGGTGTCGTCGGCGTCGATCGCGCCGGCCTTTTGCATCCATGGCCTGTTCTCGGCCAGCAACTCCGGCGTCAGGCCGGGCAACATGTCGAGTGCCGGCAGGAAGGTGGTTTCCTGCTCGATGATGCGGTGGATGGTGAGGTCGCCAACGGCAAGTTTGAGACTCATGTTTTGTTTCTCTTTTGCTTTTACTGGGCTAATCAGTTGTTGTCGCGGACGGATGGAATCGCGAAGCGGTAGAGCAGCTCGAGCGCGGCGTTGCCCTGGCGCGGGCTGGCGCGGTTGGCGTGCCGCATGGCTCGCTGGATTGGGCCGGCGCGTGGGAAGCGGTAAGCGCGAAGCGGACCGCAAAGCGCAGGCGCCGTAGTCGATTGACGGCGTCGGGCATGACCTGCGTCTCCTCTGCACGTCGAAGTCTAGGCCGCCGGCGGCACCGAGATTTTCACCGACGGCCGCGCCAGCATCTTTTCGTGGAAGGCATCGAGCTTGGGGTAGGCCTTGCGCCAGCCGCAATCGGCAAAGCGGAAGTCGGCGTAGCCGAGCACGCACGTAAGTCCGATCTGCACGATGTCGAACGGACCCGACAGCACGTCAGCCTGCTTCTCGAAGCGCGCCATGCCGCTCCAGGCGCGGCTCCAGTGATCGTCGGACCACGCTTGCCATTGCAGCCCTTGCGGCCGGACCATTTTTTCGTAGCGGCACAGCAGCATCGCATCGAGCATGCCCTGCAGCAGCGAATGATCGCTCTTGACCTTCCACCGGGTCGGGCCCGCCGCCGGGATCAGTTTTCCGCCGCCGGCGAGTTCATCGAGATATTCGACGATGACGTAGGAATCCACGACAATGTCGCCATTGTCGAGGATCAGCACCGGCAGTTTTTTCAAGGGAGTGATTTGCGAGTACGCGTCATTGGGCTGGCCCGGTGCGACCGTGGTCGGGACGAATTCGATCTGGTCGATCAGGCCGAGTTCGATCGCGGCAATGCGCACCTTGCGGGCGAATGGCGAGGCGGGGGAGAAGGTGAGTTTCATGAAGTGTCCTTGGAGTATGCTCTGGCACGAAAGTTATCCGTCATTGCGAGCGAAGCGAAGCAATCCAGGGCCGCACAGGAAGACTGGATTGCTTCGTCGCTTACGCTCCTCGCAATGACGATGGGTCTTGCGGCCCATCCATCGAGACGCGCGCGAATGCGCGCTCCTCAGGATGACGGCATCACGTCGTACCTCACGCCGCGACGATTTCCTGGCGCTGCTCGCCGAGCCCCTCGATGCCGAGCGTGACCACGTCGCCGGCGTTGAGGAATTTCGGCGGCTTCATGCCGGAGCCGACGCCGGGCGGGGTGCCGGTGGTGATGACGTCGCCGGGCAGCAGCGTCATGAATTGCGAGACGTAGGAAATGCACTTCGCCATGGTGAAGATCATGGTCGAGGTCGATCCCCGCTGGCGGCGTTCGCCGTTGACGTCGAGCCACATCGACAGTTTCTGCACGTCGGGTATCTCGTCCCTGGTGACGAGCCACGGGCCGAGCGGGCCGAAGGTGTCGTGCGACTTGCCCTTGGTCCACTGCCCCTGACGTTCGATCTGGAAGTTGCGCTCGGAGACGTCGTTGCAGACGCAATAGCCGGCGACGTGATTGAGCGCGTCAGCCTCGGAGACATATTTGGCGCGGGTGCCGATGATGGCGGCGATTTCAACTTCCCAGTCGAGCTTGGTCGAGCCGCGCGGCTTCTCCACCTTGTCGTTGGGGCCGGAGAGGGCGGTGTTGGCCTTCAGGAAGAAAATCGGCTCCGGGGGAATCGGATTTCCGGTTTCCTTGGCATGGTCGATATAATTCAGCCCGATGGCGACGAACTTCGAGATCCCGGTCACCGGCGCGCCAATCCGCGGTTTGCCATCGACCGCGGGGAGCTTGGCGGTGTCGAGACCGGCGAGCTTGGCCAGCGAAGCCGGCGCATAGGCTTCGCCATTGAGGTCCTTCACGTGATCCGACAGATCGCGCAGCTGACCCGATTTATCGATCAGGCCGGGCTTTTCCTGGCCGATCGCCCCGTAACGAACAAGCTTCATTTTCAACACTCCCTTGACGATTTCCTTGGGTGGCTCTCTTTAACTTGGATATTTCATGGAACAGTGCGCGGTGAAATTCAACTGCTGACTGCCCGCCGCATTGCAGGGTGACGGTTTGGGCATGTGCTAAACCACGAATTTGAAGGCGTCGCCGTCGCGCCTGATGTGCCCGGCATTGAAATGTCCGCCGATCACCAGCGTCGGCGTGTCGGCAAAACGCGAGAACAATTCGCGCCGCGTCACGGCCGACCGAACGGGATCGGAATCGGCGGTCGACGACCAGTCGAGATGCGCCATCTGGCAGGGATGGTGGGCGACGTCGCCGGTAAGCAGACCCTCTGCGCCGTCCGACCTGATGTGGATGCTCATATGGCCGGGGCTGTGGCCGGGCGTCGGGATCAGGGTGATTTCGTCGGAAAGCCTGGCATCGCTGGCAACGAGTTCGGCCTTGCCGGCATCGACGATCGGTTTTACCGAGTCGTTGAATACAGCCACCTTATCGGACTCGTCGCTGTGGTCGCGCCAGTGCTCATATTCAGTTTTGCCGAACACATAGCGCGCGTTCGCGAAGGTGGGGACCCATTGGCCGCCGGCGAGTTTTGTATTCCAGCCGACGTGATCGACGTGCAGATGCGTGCACAGCACGGTATCGATGCTGTCGGGCGGAAAGCCTGCCGACGTCATGGTTTCGAGGAAAGGGTCTTTCCGGTTATTCCAGGTCGGCACTTTTCGGCCTTCCTTGTCATTGCCAAGCCCGGTGTCGACCACGATCCGGCGCGAGGGCGTCTCCACCACCAGCGAATGGATCGACATTTTGAGACGGCCTTCCTCGCTGGCGAAGTCGGGAATGAGCCAGGGCAATTTCCGGATTTCTTCGTTGGTGGCCAAGGGAAGGATAAATCGGGTACTGCCCGTCGTCTCCAGTTCGACGATTTTCGTGATCTTGACCTTGCCCACATTCCAGTGCATCCGGCGCTTCCTCTGGGCTCGCGTTGCATCTTCGGCTTCTTGGCGCAAAGATGCTGGTTTCCGCAACTCCGCGCAATGGATCATCTCGCACATCGGCGCGTTGGTGCGGCACGCCAGGCCAGGAGCGCAGGAGGAACGGAGTATGCCAGAATTAGCCATTTCGGCCGAAAAAGTCGGGTTTTTGATCGAGAAAACCCGTGAATACGACGTCAAGGAGAGCACGTCGGATCCAGATTCCGGGTCGAACGGCGCCGACGACAATATGATCGATGTGCTGGAGGACGATGGCGACGATCCGGTGGTGCGCGAGATCACCGGCTTCATCAATGCCATGACCGACGACGAGCGGATCGACCTGGTCGCGCTGATGCGGCTCGGGCGCGGCGACGGCAGCATCGAAGAGTGGGACGATCTGCGGCGTGAGGCCGCCCACGGAGATAACCGGCATACCGCGAGCTATCTGCTCGGCGAACCGCTGGTCAGCGATTACCTCGCCGAAGGACTGGATGCCTTCGGCCTGGACTGGAGCGACGAGCGGACTACCCCGGTGTGATCGGTTACCGCGCGCAGTCGACAACCACGGTGCCGAGCTTGTCGCCTCTTTCTACCGCGAGGTGGGCCTGCGCGGTCTCCGACAGTGCGAACTGCGCGGCGATGTTGTGGACGCGCGGTGCCGATACCAGCCATTTCGATATATCGTCCTGGGCGGCGGCCAGCAGCGGCGGCGGCAGCGCAAACAGCACCAGCGGGCGCAGCGCGATGCATTTTTCCATCAGTTCGCGCATCGGAACCACGGGGCTGCGATTGCCATTGGTGGCATAGACGGCGATGGTCGAATTCATCGCCATCAATTTCAGGGTGGTCGCGATGTTGCCGCCGAAGTCGACATCGACCACGCGGTCGACGCCCCGCTGTTCGGTGAACGCCACGACTTTGGCGACAACATCCTCGGTCCGGTAGTTGATGACGAGATCGGCGCCGGCGAGGCGGGCTTCCACATCCTTGATGGATGAGCTGACCGTGGCGATCGCCCGGGCGCCGCCCCATTTTGCGAGCTGCACGGCATAGTTGCCGACCGCACCGGCGCCGCCGGTGACCAGAACGGTCTGGCCCGCGATCGGTCCATCGCAGAACAGGGAGCACCATGCAGTCATGCAGGGGATACCAAGCGTCGCGCCGGCGGCAAAGGAGACATCGCCGGACAGCGGCGTCACCAGGTGGTCGGTGAGCGAAATGTATTCGGCCGCGGTGCCGAACGCCCGGCCATTACGCTGGCCGTTAAACAGCCAGACGCGCTGGCCGACTTTGAACCGCGTGACATCATCGCCGACCTGATCGACGATGCCGGCGCCGTCGCTGTTGGGTATCACGCGCGGATATTCCATCGCGCGATAGCTGCCGGCGCGGCGGCCGACATCGGCGGGATTGACGCCGGAGGCTTGCAGCCGGACCCGGACTTCGCCCGGACCGGCCTCTGGCGTTGGCATATCGCCAAACGTCAATACATCAGGCGCAGCACCGGTTCGCTCGTACCAGACGGCCTTCATTCAGAGCGTGCCCGGGAACGCGCCGCCATCGAGCAGGATGTTCTGGCCAGTGATAAAACCTGCCTTGGCGCTGCAGAGAAACGCGCAAGCCTGCCCGAATTCCTCGGGGTCTCCGAAGCGGCCGGCCGGATTGAGCTTGGCGCGCTCGGCCAGCAACTGGTCCACGGTGATGCCGCGTTTCTCCGCGTCGATCTTTGCGACCGGCCCACGCAGGCGGTCGGTGTCGAAGGGGCCGGGCAACAGGCCGTTGATGGTGACGTTGTTGATCACGGTCTTGCGCGCGATGCCGGCGACAAAGCCGGTAAGGCCGGCACGGGCGCCGTTGGATAATCCGAGCACCTCGATCGGCGCTTTCACCGCGGCGGAGGTGATGTTGACGATGCGGCCGAATTTTCGGACCATCATGCCGTCCACCGTCGCCTTGATCAGTTCGATCGGCGTCAGCATGTTGGCATCGATCGCCTTGATCCAGTCGTCGCGGGTCCAGTTGCGGAAATCGCCCGGCGGCGGGCCGCCGGCGTTGTTGATCAGGATATCCGGATCGGGACAGGCTTTCAGCGCGGCCTCGCGGCCGGCAGGCGTGGTGATGTCGCCGGCGACTTCCGTCACCGTGACGCCGGGGCTGGCCTTGCGTATCTCGGCGACGGTTTTCGCCAGCGCCTCGGCGCCGCGCGCGGTCAGCGTGACATGTACGCCCTCGGCGGCCAGCGCCATGGCGCAGGCGCGTCCCAATCCCTTGCTGGATGCGCATACCAGCGCACGGCGGCCTTTGATCCCAAGATCCACTGTCTCACTCCCATCATTAGATGATTTTTGAAGTCCGGTCCGGCCCCTTGTAGCCCAAGTCAGGCGTCCTTGATAAGGGGACCGGGCAGGGTCGAAATGCATATCAGAGGCTGGGCCGCGGCGCCCGCATAGGGCCGGCATTCGAGGTCTTATATCCGCTGGTCTTTCTTGAGGCGATCGATGCATGCCGTGACATCCGGCGGCAGCGACTTGAAGCCCTTTTGCCCGGCCACGGACAATAGCGGCCGCAACTGCGAACCGGTCAGGAAAGCCGGCTGGCGATCTGACGGCACGAGATCGAAGATCAGGACCAGCGTGGTCGCGACCAGGCCGACGCGCACCGCGCCGAGCAGCGCACCGGCGAGGCGGTCTCCGATACCGGCTTCCGACCCGATGGTTTCGTCGAGCGCCATTCGCATCAGCTTTCCCAGCATCATGCCGGCGATCAGAAAGATCCCGAAGAACAGCAGCGAATTCCGCGCCCATATCGGGCTGGGTGCGCCGTCGATCTGGGGCGATACCAGCGACATCGCCCAGACCGCGATCGGCATCGCGACCAGATAGGCCAGGATCGTGACCGCACTGCGCAGCAATCCGGCCTTGAAACCGGTCACGACCGCAATGACCAATCCGAGATAGACGACGGCATCGAAACTGTTCATGGACACTTCTCCGCCTGCGTCGAACGTTCGCCGTTTTCGTTGGTCAACCAAACAGGTTTGCGATCCATAAAATCGTCTGTATCAATGAACCCGCGCGATCCCCTGAGGGAACCAAACCAGCCATGTCCGGTCTATTCGACGTCAGTAAAGAAATCATTCTGGTCACCGGCGCCTCGCAGGGGCTGGG
>Ga0066789_10001083_pt1 | contig 11653 bp, 6 predicted proteins | sample OrgsoiDNA2013049_FD_70960 | JGI IMG/M metagenome (GOLD analysis project Ga0066789, IMG submission 70960) | Permafrost soil microbial communities from the Arctic, to analyse light accelerated degradation of dissolved organic matter (DOM) -... | ecosystem: Environmental > Terrestrial > Soil >...
CCGACGTTTCTTCGGCGATCATTTGCTCGAGCCGGTGCAAATCGGGAATGAGCGGCGTCTCATTGACCATGCGCACCTGACAAATGACTGGCGACCGCTCTGGGAAGCTGCGCGACGGATCCGGCCGGACCACATCGGCATTGACGCGCACGAGCTGCGGAAAGCCTTGCGTCAGCATGCCGAAAAAACCGGACTCCAGCTTGCCGCCCGGGGCATGAAATATCACGATTCTGGTGCGGCTCGAGATCGTCGGCAGCGCTTGTCCGAAGGCGCCCTCGAAGGACACGATGGGCACGCTGCGGCCGTTCCAACTCACCAGGCCGGCATACCACGGAGGCGCGTTGGTCATTTCGGCTGGCGCCTGATAACTGATGACCTCCGCCACGCAGGCGCGTGGCACGATCAGCCGTTCACCGGCCAATGGCACCAAAAGGCTGTAGAGTTCGTCGCGCAGATCCGACACGGGTTTGGTTACCGCGCGACGGCGCTGCGGCGATTGATGAGCGGCTCGATCGCGTCGAGCAACTGGCTTTCTTGGTAGGGCTTGCCCAGATAATCGTCGACACCGAGCTCGATTGCCCGCGCTCGGTGCTTTTCACTGACGCGCGACGTGATCATGACGATTGGAATGTTCTTGAGCCTCGGGTCATTGCGAACATGGGCGGCCACTTCGTAACCGTCCATGCGCGGCATTTCAATATCGAGAAGAATGATATCCGGTAGATTTTCCTGCAGCAGCGACACGGCGTCCACTCCGTCCTTGGCCGTAAGCACGCGCATTCCGTTGCGCTCGAGAAGCCGTTGAGTCACTCGCCGCACGGTAATCGAATCGTCTACGACCAGCGCGAACGTACGCCGATCCCGCTGATCGAGCACCGTCATTTCGGCCGTCTTGGCTCGCCATTCGGAACGCACCAGCGAGCCCATGTCGAGGATGATGACGATGCGTCCGTCACCCAATATGGTGGCGCCGGCGATGCCCCGAATTCCCGAGATCTGAGGACCCAGGGATTTCACGACGATTTCCCGGCTGCCGACCAGTTCATCCGTCACCAATGCGGTCGAATGTTCGCCCGCGCGAACCAGGACGACGGACATGGAAACGTCCGATTCGGGCAGGCGCGTGGGCCCGAGCCCGACGAACGAACTCAGCTGCTGAAAACGATACTTCTGGCCACCGTATTCGAACAGCGGTGCATCCTTGCCGAGATGCCGGGCGACGATGTTGCGCGGCAATCGCACCACGCCCTCCACGGTAGCCAGCGGCAATGCATACACCTCTTCGGCAACGCGCACGATCAACGCCTGGCTGATCGCGAGCGTGAACGGCAAGCGAATCGTGAAACGCGATCCTTTGCCCGCTGTCGATTCTATGAACAAGCCGCCGCCCAGTTTTTTGACTTCAGTGGCTACTACGTCCATGCCCACGCCGCGGCCGGCCGCCTGAGTAACGCGACCCGCCGTGCTGAAGCCGGGCTCCAGGATGAGCTGCATGGCCTCTTCGTCGGTGAGCTTCGCGTGCCGGTCGATGAGTCCGAGCGACACTGCCTTCTCGCGGATCAATTTCACATTGATGCCGCTGCCGTCGTCGCTGACTACGATCACTACTTCCGCCCCATCGCGCGTCAGGCTGACCGAGATTCTTCCCACGTCGGGCTTGCCCACGTCGGCGCGGCGTTCTGCCGGCTCGATGCCGTGTACCACGGCGTTGCGCAGCATGTGCTCCAGCGGCGCAACCATGCGTTCGAGCATTTGGCGATCCAGTTCGGCCGACGCACCTTGAACCACCAACTCAGCACGCTTACCGGTGTCGTTCGCGGCTTGACGCACCAGACGCGTCAGTCGCTGCACGTGGCGCTGGAACGGCACCATGCGGGTACGCATCAAGCTGTTTTGCAACTCAGTGATGACACGCGCCTGCTGGGTCAACAGGTTCTGCGCCTCGCGAGTCAGCGTTTCCAACAGGCCTTGAATGCTCGCGACGTCCCCGGAGGTTTCGGCCAGCGCGCGCGAGAACTGCTGAAGCGCCGAATAACGGTCCAGTTCCAGCGGATCGAAGTCGTTCCGTCGCGGATCTTCATCGTGGTGCCGATTGAGCACCTGTGCTTCGGTCTCGATTTCCAATCCACGCAACTGCTCTTTGAGGCGGGTGACCGTACGTGCCAACTCCGCCAAGTTGAAGTCGATCGAGTTCACTTGCTGGTCGAGGCGAGCACGGAAGATGCTCACCTCGCCGGCGTTGTTGAGCATCGTGTCCAGCAGTTCGGCATCGACGCGCGCCATTTCCACGCGCTCCGCCGGAATATTCTCTCGGCCGGGCAGCACGGGCGCGGCGCTGACTTCGAGACTCGAAATGAAATCTTCGCTTAGGGCAGGTGGCGCGGATTGTGCGGGCGCGGTCGGTGGAGGAACGGCCGGCGCGGGCACAGGGACCGGCGGGGCCGGCTGAGCCTCGGCCTGCAGCGGCGCGGCGGACTGGGACGTGGCGACGGCGAGAGCTGCAACGCTTGAAACATCCACTGTGGGCGCAGTGGGCACCGCGTTCAGGGGTGTCGCCGCTCTCACATCGGGCTCCGCGGTCGGCGCGACGGGCGCCGACGATTCGACGGAAAACGCCTCTGTGGCGGATGCGGCAGGGACCGATGATGCTGGCGTCTTCGCTGTGACACCCATCGCCAAATGACGAACTTGAGCGAGCAGCGCGCTGGCGGCGGCAGGCAGCGAACCCGCGCTCACGATGTCGCGCATGCGCGCAAGTTCGTCGAGGCTAGCCTGCATTAAGCTGTGCGCATGGTCGTCGGCCGGCACCGCGCCGGTGTCGATGTTGATGACCAGGGTTTCCAGTTCATGGCTCAGATCCCCCATCGAGGTGATCCCCGCCATGCGCGCCCCGCCTTTCAGGGTATGCAATTGACGCTGCAGTTCCGCAACCCGATCCTTGTCCTTGCGGTCAAGATTCCAAGCTGTCAGTGAACCTTCGGCGGCCTCCAGCAGTTCAGTCGCCTCTTCGCTGTAAATCTGCGCGATTTCGTGATCGAACTCTTCGACCGCAGGCTCTACGACGATGTGCTCGGCAGCCGCGTGCTCGATGGCATGCTCGGATGCCTCCGTGACTTCCGGCAACTGCGGGACCATCGCCGACGAGCCGACGTCACCGGAAGCCCGCGCGAGTTCCGCGTCGACTTCGGTTTCGAGCTCATGCAGCCGACGTAGGAGCGAAGGTTGGTCGACGAAAAATGCGCTGGACTCGTTGATGTGGGAGACCACATCGTCGATGGCACGAACCGAATCTCCCAGAGTCGCGAGTCCGGCATCGGTCAACCCATGCCCGCTATCGTAGACCTTGCGCATGACCTGATTGAGCGGTTCGGTAATACGGATTCCATGTCGTGCTTCAGCCATCTTGGAGCTGCCGCTCAAGGTATGGATGGCGCGATACACGGATTCCGGTAAATGATGCGGGGCCGGCTGGCCCGCTCTCTTGCGCAGGTACTCGCGGATTTCCGCGAGGTGGCTCGAAGTTTCCTTGCTGTAGATGTCGTGCAACAAGGGATCCATGACCGGCGCCAGGTCGGCAACAGCGACCTCGGAACCGGGGGGTGATTCCTCGCTCGCCGCGGCGGCAATCTCCGCGGGTGGTTTTTCGGCTGAGGAGATGTGCGGCGCCGCATCGCTTGCCGCCACGTGAACCGGAACCGCGGCAATCGGTTCGATAGGCGCTTGCGACCGAGCCTCAACCACCTCCAGAGACGGCTCGGGAGCGCCGGTCGCAAGCGGTGCAAGCGTCTCGAGCGTCTTTAATTCTTGGGAGGTACTCAGATCCTCCGACGCCGTGCTCGATACGGCCGATTTGGCGTCGCGGCCATCGGCGAAGGCAAACGCGCTAGCCATGATGTCGCTCACCGGCACCAAGTTCTGCCTACCGGTTTCCAGTTGCTCTACCAGTTGCGGCAGCGCCGCAACCGCGCTGCGCAACAGCACCATCATGCCCGGCGTCCGCGACAGCGTCTTATCGATGATGCGGTTCAGCAAATTCTCAAGCGACCATCCGAATTCAGCTACCAGCCGAGCGCCGACCATTCGACCGCTACCTTTCAGCGTATGGAAGCTGCGGCGCAAGACACCGAGCGAATCCAGATCCATGGGATTTTGGTCCCACTGCGGGAAACTTTGCTGGATCGATGCGATTTCTTCTTTGGCCTCTTCGATGAACAATTCCACGAACTGCGGATCGACCTCAGGCGGCGGCTCCCCCGAAACCATCGGATGGGTCGAAATCTGCTCATCCCTCGGCGGCTCGATCGCCACAGTGGCATCGGGATTCAACCTAACCGTCTTGGCGATGTCATCGCCGCTCGGGACGTCCAAACTGGGCACTCGCGACGGACCTTGCTCGGCCAACGCCTTGATGCACATTTCCGCGTTGTCCAACATATACCAAGGATCGTTACGACCGTTCTGCAGGGTCTCCATGTAGTACTCGATGCTCACGATGGCATCGGCAATGCGCTCCAAACGTAGCGCGTCCGGAACAGGCGCTCCCGGCTCGATCAGCTTGCGCACCTCGGCGCCGATGGCGTCCATCAATTCGACCGCCCGCCCTTTGCCGAGCATCAAGAGGCCTGCCGTGATACCGCGCAGCAACTGCGGCACGTTGTCCAAGCCCTGGGGCGGGAAATCAGACGGTTTTTGTACCGCGACCGACACCGCTTCCTTGATGCGGGCCAGATTGACGATGCATTCCCGCAGGACCGCTTCGCTAACCTGACGGAATTCGTGATCGTGATCGATCGGTACATCGGCCGACAGGGAAGCGGCGGGCAGGATCAGGCGAACGAGCTGGTCGTCGAGACTATCCTCCACGGACAAAAGCACGCCGGCGACTTTGATGAGTGCGGCTTCGGACGGCGTCTTGCCGTCAGTCACGATCTCGGAAAGCTCTGAAACCTCTTGCTGAACGCGTTGCCGAAGCTCGCCGAGCCCCAACACTCCCAACGTATCGCTGATCTTCTTCAATAAATCGAGTTGTGGGATGAGTTCATCGGTGCGGCCGCCGCCGCGTCGAACGAAAATATCAAAGACGTCTTTAACCTTGGAAAGATCTTCTTTGATTGCGGCGGCAACCGTGCGCATCAATTTGACGCTGGGAGCCGACAGACTTTCCCGCTCCTGCTCGATCGAATCATCGACCGGCAGCAGTTCAGAGAGCTTGAAGGATGCGCGCACGGCGGCGATGCGGCCACCGCTGGTCGACGCACGCGCAACGTAGTACAGCAGGTTGTTGAGCAGATCGATGGGCGGGTTTTCGCAATAGCGCGCCTCGCCCGCTTCGTAGAGCGCCTTGATTTGGCGATCGGCCTGGCCCAGCAATCGCTTCAACGTGGCGCTGCCCTCGAGCCCGTTCGTCCGGAGGCCTTCCAAGAGAGCACCGACCACCCACCACAGTTGGAAAACCGGCTGTGTGGTCGCGACCTGTTCCAGCCTTTCGGCTACCTTCGCCAGAATTTCGAGATTCTGTACGGTTCGTTCGCCGCGAATATATCCCAGCAATCCGACTTGAAAACGAGCGCGCAGCCGCCGCCCCCATTGTGCGACCGAAATCGCCGGTTCGCCTTGCAAGGACTGCGGTTGGGCCGGCTGGTCGGATTTGAGATTGAGAAGCAGCAGCGTCCCCTCGGATAAGAGGGGGCTCCCGCGAACCGAGCGCAAATCATTCAGCAGCGGCAGAAGCACCAACGCCAGATCGCGGCCGCCGGACAAGACGCGTTCTAGATACGTGGGCAGCTGCACCATCGCGCGCATCAGTGCATCAAGGCCCTCCACTTGCCGCTTCTGGTCACTACCGGCGACGTGAATGTACCGCGTGACGTGTTCCATCTCCTCGGCAAGAAGCGCAGCACCGTAGACCTCGACCAGTCGTAGGACGCCGTGGGCCAGATGCAACTGATCCGCGCACTTCTCGAGAAAGGCGATCTGATCCGAGCGTTCCGCATACGCTTCCAGCGCAGCCCGTGCTTCGTTGAGAGTCGCCGTCAATTCTTTGGCGACGATGTGCAAGGTTTGGGAACTGATGTCGGTCATGCCGGAACTTTCAAAATCGCGCGGTTAGGCGCGAAAGCCGCTTGCCTTGCGCATTCTCCCGGCATCGCCCAGGTTCACGGGATCCTGCGCCGGGGGCAGCGGCACCGGCGGCGACGCCCCAACCGTGGTCGTGCCCTCGCTGAAGTCGGGCAGGCGAAAACCAGCCACCGACTTGCGCAACTGCGCCGACAAAGCGGCAAGCTTCGCGATGGAAGTGGACGTCGCAGTCGAGCCTTCGGCGGTCTGCGACGAGATTTCCCGCACGACTTGCATGTTCTTGGAGATGTTGCCCGACGCCACGGCCTGCTGCCGAGCGCTGGCGGAAATGTTTTGCACCAAATTCGCGATCTGATTCGACACCTGCTCGATCTCTTCGAGCGCGGCACCCGCGTTTTCCGCAAGCAAGGCCCCCCCCACTACATCGGTCGTGCTGCGTTCCATCGATACCACCGCTTCATTGGTATCCGTCTGGATAGTACGCACCAACACCTCGATTTGCTTCGTGGCGTTAGCCGCACGTTCGGCCAGCCGCTGCACTTCATCCGCGACCACGGCAAAACCGCGCCCTGCCTCGCCCGCCATGGATGCCTGAATCGAGGCATTCAGCGCGAGAATGTTCGTTTGCTCGGCAATGTCGTTGATGAGTTCCACGATGTTGCCGATCTCTTGCGAGCTCTCGCCGAGACGTTTGATTCGCTTGCTGGTCTCCTGGATGGTTTCGCGGATCGCGTTCATACCGTCGATGGTGCGGCGAACGGCGTCCCCACCCTTGTGTGCAATATCGACCGAATGCCGGGCTACGTCGGCGCATCGCTCGGAATTACCGGACACTTCCTCGATTGACGCTGCCATATCCTCCACGGATTCGCTGGCAGCCGAGATTTGCCGCGACTGCGCTCCGCTCGCCTTCGCCATGCGGGCCGCCGCACCTTGAGTTTGTTTGGTCGCGCTGTCCAGCTGAATCGCGCTGTCATTGATCGTGGTGACCAGTTCGCGCAGTGCCTCGATCGCATAATTGATCGAATCGGCGATAGCACCGGTAATATCCTCGGTCACGGTCGCCTGCACGGTCAGGTCACCGTCCGCCAAGCTGGAAAGCTCATCCAACAGGCGCATGATGGCTTCCTGATTGCGTTCGTTCTCGCGAACTCGAAGCTCGGTAGTCTTGCGCGCATTCACGGACTTGAGGAACACCCAAGCGAGCGCCCCCAACAATCCAGCCGCCAACACGAGCAGAATCAAGACCAAAGACTTGTAGCTCCCGCCTGCGTCCCGCGCGGGTGCCGTTTCGCCGATTGCCGACGCGAGCCCGCCGGTCAGCGACGGCAGGGTTCGTGCCGCAATTTGTGCTTTTGACAGCGGTTCGGCAGCGCCGATGGCCTTGCGCACGATGGCGGCGAATTGCTGATTTCGCTGAACCACGGTCTTCAGGCGCTGCTCGGCATCAGTCCCGGTCACGCGGGACAACGCAAGACCGGATTCCTCACCCGACAGGCCGCGCATCACCTGATTCAGGAATTCCAAGCTGTCCGCCAGGTGCTGCGCAGTGGGCGCGGCGTCGCTGACGCCCGAACTCAAACCGCTCAACTCCTGTTGCACCCGTTGAACCGTGAGTTCGAATCGTTCCAAATAGCGGCTCATGCCGTCCAATTTTTGCACGCCGACGGCGCTCGCAAAGTCACCCAGTTCCGAGAGCAGTTTAGGCGCGAGATCGCGCGCCTCCTGATTCGAAGCTCGAATCGTTTCCACCGCGGCTCGGGCTGCCCCGACCGTGGCCGCCGCCTCGCTAACTTTGTTCCAGGCAGGGTTCGAGGCGGTTTTGGCATCCGTTAGCGCGCCGCGCAGGCTCTTCATTCGGGCCGCGCTCGCGGCAAGGGCATCGAATGCGCTGGTTTCGCCGCGCAACGCATTTTGCGCTTCGAACGGCATCCGTTGCACGATGAACGACAATTGTTCGTTGGGCGCAGCCAGCGGCGGGCCGGGATGGGTCATGAGGGTGAGCAGCGCAGCGCCGGCCAGGCACAGTACGATAAGCGCCAGAAGGACGGGCAAAAGAGCGGATTTCGATGTTGTAATGTCGCGTATAATCATTCCGTGCTTCCGGCTTACGATCAGCTCGCGGCCTGTAAAAAGCTCTGGCTCTCCACCAAACTCTTCAAACTCAGCACCGGCCACACCTCGCCGCCGCGCCGAAAGGCGCCCGCGAGATAACTGTCGCAACGGATCACCGTCGGCGGTGGTTCGGCGTTGAACTCCGGCTCTGCAAAACGTCTGAATCCCAACACTTCATCGACCATGAGTCCCGCCGGAATTTCGCGATGATTCACGACTACAATTCGGGTATTCCTTCCCGCCGTCGTGGTTCCGCTGCCCAGAAACTGCCTGAGGTCCAGCATCGGCATTAGCTGCCCGCGAATGTTGGCCAGCCCCTTGACCCAGCTCTTCGCACCCGGAATTCGGGTTACGACGGCGGGGTAACCCAAAACCTCCCGGGTTTCCTCGCGGGCCACGAGAAATGTCTCCCCGCCCATTCGAAACGCAACTCCCACCCATTCCTGACCGGCGGCCGTCTCCGGCGCGCTACCAGCGGCCAGGTTACGGCTGCGTTTCTCGAGCTCCTTGAGCAATTCGAACGGACGGTCGCGCAGACTGCGCAAACTATTATCGGACCCGCTCATCGTGCCAGTCATGTGGCAAGCGCGGCCTGCGCCTTCTCGACCAACGCCTGCGCTGACACCGGCTTGACCAGATAGTCCACGGCTCCTTGCCGCAGACCCCATACCCGGTCCGTTTCCTGACCCTTGGTCGTCACCATGATAATGGGAATCAGACTAGTTTCAGGATCGTTGAGGAGCATCCGCGTTGCTTGATAGCCGTTCACGCCCGGCATGACGATGTCCATGAAGATCAAATCGGGCTTCATGGCCTTCGCTTTACGAACACCCTCCTCGCCGTTCTCGGCCGCCGCGGTTTTGAAGCCGTGCTTTTCGAGCGCCTTCTGCATGACAAAGACTTCGGTGGGTGAGTCGTCGACTATAAGAATCAGTGCCATTCGCGGATTCTCCGTCATTTTCCGACGTGCGCTTCGATAGCGCCGAGCAGCTCGTCTTTGGTAAACGGTTTCGTCAGGTAGTGCTCCGACCCGACGATGCGGCCGCGGGCCCGGTCGAATAAGCCGTCCTTACTCGACAGCATGATGACCGGGATCTGCTTGAACACTTTGTTGTGCTTGATGAGCGAACACGTCTGGTAGCCATCCAGACGCGGCATCATAATGTCCACGAACACGATATCGGGTTGGTGGTCGGCGATTTTGGAAAGTGCATCGAAGCCGTCGACAGCCGTAAAGACCTCGCAGCCTTCCTTGGTCAACAGCGTTTCAGCGGTCCGCCGGATCGTTTTACTATCGTCGATCACGAGAACTTTAAGTCCCGTGAGCCTCGGCTTGCCGTTAGTGATCGTGCTCTCCATGAAATTGCCCTTAAGATAAAGGCCACGCATTCGTAGGTGCTGGAATGTAGTGGCTTTTTAACATATCCGCGGCGCGCAAGCCACGGTACGGGGTCGACATTTCGAGGCAATAGCGTGTAAACATCGGTGGTGTGGTTCACAGTTTTCTTAAACGGGCGGACCCGACCGCCGCAGCGGACGCAGCGGTCGCAACATCCGCTGCGTCCGCGTGCGTTAGACTGCGACCATCCAATCAATCTTTGAGCCCTCCAGAGGATCTTTCATGTCTTCCCGAGTTCGTCTGGTCGTGGTCATGGACCCCATCGAAGCAATCAAGCCGGCGAAGGACAGCACCCTTGCAATCTTGCTGGCGGCGCAAGCACGCGGCTGGGAGCTCTTCTATGCGCAACTGAAGGACCTTTACTTGCGCGACGGGGTGGCCTGGGCCCACCTGGCACCGCTCAAGGTTTTCGATGATCTGCGGGTTTGGTTCACGCGCGGCGAAGCCGCAGTTGAGAAACTGGGTAACTACGACGTGATCCTCATGCGTAAGGATCCGCCGTTCGACACTGAGTACATTTATAGCACCTACATCTTGGACCGTGCCGGCGATCAAGGCGCCATGGTGTGCAACCGCCCGCAGGGTCTACGGGATATGAACGAAAAGGTATATACGGCGTGGTTTCCGGAATGCTGCGCCCCGACACTCATCACACGCGATATGCACGACATGAGCGAATTTCTGCGCGAACACGGCAAAGCCGTGTGCAAGCCGCTTTATGGCATGGGAGGCCGCTCGATCTTCGTACTCGAACAGGGCGACAAGAACCGCAACGTCGTGTTCGAGACCTTGACTGAATACGGCACGCGGTACGCCATCGTGCAGCGCTACCTGCCGGAGATCGTAGCGGCGGGCGATTGCCGGGTGCTCCTGGTCGACGGCGAGCCCGTGCCCGTTGTGCTACAACGCATGCCCGATGCGGATGACCACCGCGGTAACCTGGCGGCGGGAGCCCGTGCCGAAAGCCGCCCGCTCAACGACCGCGACCAATGGCTGTGCTCCATCATTGGGCCTAAACTCAAGGCTGCCGGCATGATATTCGTCGGCTTGGACGTGATCGGCGATTACGTCACGGAAATCAACGTCACCAGCCCGACAGGCATCCGCGAACTAAACAAGAAACATGGTGTCGACATTGGTGGAATGCTGGTGAGCGCTATTTCGAGGACCCTGGACGCCCCGTGAGTTCCGATCTGCTGCAAGCCGGGTTGCCGCCCGCCAACGATCGCATGTTGACGACGTGCTTCTTGGCGGCGGTGTTCCACGGAATCGTTATTTTGGGGGTCACCTTCAGCTCGTCGACGATCGATGCTGGCGGTCCCGACGCTCCGGCACTCGAAGTCCTACTCGTTAATGATAGAGCGCCGCTGGCCCCGAACAACCCTAACGCTAAATATGTCGCACAGCGCACTCAGCTCGGTTCGGGCAACGCAACGAACGGCGAGCAGACGTTGATACCGAAATCCTCGCCGGCGCCGGTAGACCGGCGGGGAAGTCCGGGCGGCAAGGGTCTTGCGTCCCTGCAAACCGGAGTAGGATTGGGGGATGAGGAGCTGGTGGCCACACACGCTCCGGCCTTAAAAATACTGTATTTTTCAGGCCCCGTCGCCGCCCAAGAAGCGTCCCAGATGCCGGAATTGCTCGAGAAGAAGCCGGATCTCGGTTTGACCCCCAACGATGATGGGATCGAACTGCGCATGCGCGGCGAGTCGAATCATCAGCTGTGGATCGCGGCAGACACCCGCGAATCCGATGTAGCGGTTTATCTCGATGACTGGCGGCGTAAGATCGAGCATGTGGGTACCATGAATTTTCCGGACGTAGCGCGACGACGTAAACTCTCCGGCACACCGGTGATCGAGGTGACGATCGGCGCCGACGGCAGCCTGTTACAGACCGTTGTTCGCCGCAGCAGCGGCCACGCCGAAATCGACGAGGCCGCCATGCGCATCCTGAAATTGGCCGCACCCTACGATCCGTTTCCCAGCGCTTTGAATGCGCAGCACGACCAGATTCGGATCGCGTACGAATGGCAGTTTCTCGGCGGTGCTGCGCAAGGCT
>Ga0066789_10001084_pt1 | contig 11641 bp, 9 predicted proteins | sample OrgsoiDNA2013049_FD_70960 | JGI IMG/M metagenome (GOLD analysis project Ga0066789, IMG submission 70960) | Permafrost soil microbial communities from the Arctic, to analyse light accelerated degradation of dissolved organic matter (DOM) -... | ecosystem: Environmental > Terrestrial > Soil >...
GTAGATGCCGTTGAGATAGTAACGGGTTTCCTCGGTCGAGATCGCAAACTGGGTGCGGTCGATCAACCGCTTCATGCCGGAGGCGGGCAGCGTGAACGAATGCGTCATGTCGCCGGCGGCGAGATCGGGGAAATCGTTTTCGGGCAGGGTCTGCAGCGTGAAGCGCGACCGGCCGGCGCGGATCGCCAGCACAGAGCGGTCGCCATCGCCTTCCAGCACGATCTGCGCGCCGTCGGGCAGCTTGCGCACGATGTCGTAGAACATATGCGCCGGCACCGTGGTCGAACCGCCGGTGGCGCTTTCCGCTGGCAGCGTTTCCGTCACCTCGAGGTCAAGGTCGGTGGCCTTGAGCGACAGCTTCGCGTTTTCGGCGCGGATCAGCACATTGCCGAGGATCGGAATGGTGTTGCGGCGCTCGACCACGCGGTGGACGTGGCCCAGCGATTTCAAGAGTTGCGCCCGTTCGACGGTAACCTTCATTGCAATATCCGCCTGATCCTAAGATGGAAAAGCCGGGCGGCCCGGAAGGCGCGCCGCGGCATTTGAAACCCGAAAAGCCCGATCATAGCTGGATTCGATCAAACCCGCGGGGGGCCCGCAAGGTGGCGCGGATGGCGCGCAAGCGCAAGGGATGCGTTAGGCGGTTCCCCACGTTTCGCGGGAAATCCGGCCTTTGCGGGTCGTCCCGGCGAACCGCCGGGACCCATAACCTCCGGCGTCAATGGCCGCAGAAGGCAGCTGCCCCACTGCCGAAACGAGATGTCGCGGCGTATGGATCCCGGCGTTTCGCCGGGACGACCAGTGCGAGACGGCGCCTTGCTACCGAGAAACTCAGTCCTGCAATTGACGTTTCAGCGATTCGACCTCTTCGGAGAGCGCCACGTCCCTTGCGACCAGGGCCTCGATCTTGCGCACCGCGTGCAGGACCGTGGTATGGTCGCGCCCGCCGAACCGGCGGCCGATTTCCGGCAGCGAGCGCAGCGTCAGCGTCTTGGCCAGATACATCGCGACCTGGCGTGGCCGAACGACATTCGCCGTACGCCGCGACGACAGCAGGTCGGAGCGGCTGACATTGTACTGCCGGGCTACCACCCGCTGAATGTCCTCGATCTTGATGCGTTTGGGCTCCTGCGGACGGATCAGGTCGCGCACTTCGCGTTCGGCCATTTCCAGTGTCACCGGCTGCGCGTTGAGCTTGCTGTGCGCGAGCAGGCGGTTGATGGCGCCTTCAAGGTCGCGGCCGTTATGGGTGATGGTTCTGGCGAGATAGTCCAGCACCGGTGCCGGCACGTCGAAGCTCGCATGATGCGCGCGGGCGGCTGCGACACGCGATTTGAGGATTCCGAGCCGCAATTCCTCGCCGAGCGATCCCATCTCGACCACCAGCCCGCCGGCGAGACGCGAGCGCACGCGGTCGTCGAGGCTCTCCAGGTCGGAGGGCGGACGATCGGCCGCGATCACCACCTGGCGGCCCGCATCGATCAGCGCATTGAGCGTATGACAGAATTCAGCCTGGGTCGATTTGCCCTGCAGGAATTGCAGATCGTCAATCACGAGCACGTCGATGCCGCGCAAGGCCTCCTTGAACGCGAGCGCGGTCTGGGTCTTGAGCGCCGCGACGAAGCCGTACATGAATTTTTCGGCCGTGAGATAAAGCACCTTGCGTTCGCTGCCGGAATTGCCGGCCCATGTCACGGCTTGCAGCAGGTGGGTTTTGCCAAGCCCGACGCCGGCATGGATATAGAGCGGATTGAACATCACGCTGTCGCCGCGCCGCCCTTCCGCAACCTGGCGCGCCGCGGCGTGTGCCAGGGTGTTGGAACGGCCGATCACGAAACTTCCGAATGTCAGGCGCGGATCGAGCGGCGAACCGCCGAGCGCGTCATGGCTGGCGGAAACCGGCGCGATCGCGGTCGCGCGCAACTCGGGCGCTGGACGACCATCGGATCGCTCGGTGCGCCGTTGCTCGAGCGGCGCGAGGGCTTCCTTTGCCGGAGCCACACATCGCATCGCCGTGCGCACCGTGAGGTCGATCCGATGCACTTCCGGCATTTCGGCCTGCCAGCAGGTGAGGACACGCTCGGCATAATGCGCCTGGATCCAGCTCTTGAGGAATCGCGTCGGAACCGAAAGGCGGACGCTTTCGTCCTGCACGCCCTCCAGATCCATCCGCGCAAACCAGCTCGAATAGACGTCTTCGCCCACGCTTGAGCGCAGCCGACCCTTCACGCGTGACCAGCGATCCTGTTCGATATTTGTCATTGCCTTGCGACTTTTCTGAAGGAGTAATCTTGCCTGCGAAACGCCGTGCGGGTGTTGCGCGCGGCGCGACCTCGATCGGGCCTTCGTCTTCAGCCATAGACCGGCCGTTCGGCGAGATGCCGCGGGCAATCATCAGGCTGGAAGAAGAAGGGTCCGCGAGGTCAGCGCGTACTCAACGGAGTGTCCGGAGTTCGCGTGAGGGGTTGCGCGCAGGCAACGTCCAAGGGATTCCATTCAGTGTCGTCGTTGTCGCAAAATGGTATTTGAGCGAATACCGCGTTGGTTCCGTAAAGCATGCAACCTCCCCATCCCACCGTGATTGCTCACAGCAAGTTGTCATATCACGTGAGTTTCAAATTCAGTCGAGCGCGTCCAAACATCAAAATCGTTTAGCCGCTTCGCCGCCGCGTGGTTAAGCCCCGTTACAACATGTCCGCTTGCTGCGCCTTCGACACGATTGCAGTTGGCTTGCGCGATATCTCTGGTTCAAAGCGAGCGAGGCGCAATGCCCCTTGCTTGAGAAATTTCGACACAAAACAACCGTGCTCATATTGCTATGAACTTCGATCCGACAATCGCTTGGAAAGCGTCGCCAACGCGCACACCGCCGCCGATTTGCACGTCCGCCCCGTTCCTTAAACCGCGCTGGTCTCTAGAGCCGTAGGCGTCGCGAACGTTGTTAGAGATACAGCATGCCCTATTTCCCGCAACGAAAATGATTCCAGGGGCGTGCCGGTAGAATTGACTTCGCACTTGCAAAAACAGGCAGCGGTTTTCGCGCAAAGGGCCAAGGTTTTGAATCTGTGCGGAGATTCGAACTAGCGCGCCGCTGTCATATTTCTCACGGCTGCCCAAAATAAATTCATAAATCGTTTACGTTCGAGCGCGGCGGAACGGAATTTTCGAACAGCTGGTCAGCGCTATGCCGATAAGTGACTACGAAAGCGCGTTTTTTTTTGATCGTCGGAACAGGGTAACCCTGAGCGACTGCTGGGCGCCGTCGCGCGATCGCGATTGCTATTTCAAAAACCCGCGCGATCAACAACCGGCATCAGTATCGTCGCGGTCGTCGCGGCCATTGTAAACCCGGCGTCGTACATAAGGCGGGAAAAATTGCCGTAAAAATGCGGGGAGCTGTTCAGAATTTCGCCGGCCGAGGCTTGCTGAGCCGCACGCCGACGAAAAAAGAAGAAGCCCGGCGACGCCGGGCTGCTTTGACGAATATTTCTTTCGATCAGTTTATTTCGCGAGCTTCGCGATCTGATGCGCGAGCCGCGATACTTTTCGGCTCGCATTGTTCTTATGGATGATGTTGCGCTGCGCGGCCTGCATGAGTTCCGGTTCCGCACGCGTCATCGCCTTCAGCGCCGCATCGCGGTCGCCGCTCTTGATCGCCTCTTCGACAATGCGGACCGCGCCGCGCATCTGGGTGCGACGCGACTTGTTGATAATGGTGCGGCGGGCAATCTTGCGCGTCGCCTTCTTGGCGGAGGTGGTATTGGCCATGCTTTCAAATATCCTTCGGCGGTGACCGATCGCGGGTGCTCAGGCTTGAGCGCGCCCGCCGTTCAACCGCGTGATCGACGCTGGTAAATTTCCGGTGTTCTACGAGAATGCCATTCTCGGAGCATAGATCGCTCACCCGACGGCGCCGCTCAAAGAACAGCGGCGGCGGGATTGCGTCCGCCGCCATTGGCGGTCTTATAGAGGGCGCAATTTGCAGCGTCAACGCTTTCCGGGCCCCCGAAGCCTGGAGGCCTGGCCGGAAGGCGCCGATAAGATGCTGATGAGGTTGAATTTCCCGCGCTGCGCCAGTATTGGCTGACTGCGTTTTCGGGCCCGAGAAACATAAGGTGATGCATGATCCGCGGTTTTTTCCGACTTGTGGGGCTGCTGCTGCTGGCCGGCGGATTTATCTTCATGGTCTATGACGGGGCGCGCTGGGTCGCCGACCAGACCTTGCGTTTTACCCGTTTTGGCGAATTCTGGAACGATATCCATCAATCCAGCCAGCAGGCATTCCGGGCCTGGGTGGACGCCACCGCGCCCTGGCTCGGGAGCAGCGTCAAAATTATCCTGGACCAGCCCGTTTTTGCCGTGATGGGCGTGTTGGGTATTTTGCTGATGCTGCTATTCCGGCCCCGCAAGCCGCTGATCGGCTATTCGCGGAACTGACCGGTGCCGGCTTTGGTTCAGGTCCGGCTGCCCGGTGCAACAGGCTGCGGTGACCTGCGTAGACATATATAATAGAGTGACGTCTGTTCTCGCCGGGAGATGACCCATGTTGTTCATGCGCAAGACCACTGCATTGCCGAGCGCAGCCGAGGCGCTGCCGGGCCGCGCCAAGCCGATCCCCACCGCTGCCAGCCATTTCGTCAACGGCCGCCCGTTGCAGCCACCTTATCCCGCCGGTCTGGAGCGGGCGGTGTTCGGGCTCGGCTGCTTCTGGGGCGCGGAGCGCAAATTCTGGCAGCTCGGCGACGACATCTACACCACCGCGGTGGGGTACGCCGGCGGTCATACTCAAAATCCCAGTTACGAAGAGGTTTGTTCGGGCCGCACTGGTCATACCGAAGCGGTGCTGGTGGTGTTCGATCCGAACAAGGTCTCCTACGATCAGTTGCTGAAGATTTTTTGGGAAAGTCACAACCCGACGCAGGGCATGCGCCAGGGCAATGACGTCGGCACCCAGTATCGATCCGCGATCTACACCTTCAATGATGCACAACGCCAAGCTGCGGACGCGTCGAAGGCGGCCTATCAAAGGGCGCTGGCGGCAAAGGGCCTCGGCGCCATCACCACGGAGATCGCGCCATCAGGCGAATTCTATTTCGCCGAGGATTACCATCAGCAGTATCTGGCGAAAAATCCGGCCGGCTATTGCGGGCTTGGCGGCACCGGGGTGTCGTGCCCGATCGGCGCAGGCGTCAACGCCTGATCGCGGATCGCCTGGCCGTCATTCCGGGGCGCGTCGAAGACGCGAACCCGGAATCTCGAGATTCCGGGTTCGTGCTGACGCGCGCCCCGGAATGACGGCGGCAGAATACCGCGGAAACGCGCGTCACGTCTTCTTCAAATGCTCGGCAAAGAAGCCGAGGCTGCGCGGCCAGGCGATATCGGCACTGGTCTTGTCGTAACTCGCCCGTTCATCGCAATGGAAGCCGTGCTGCGCCCGCGGATAGACGTGGATCTCGACGTCGGGACGTTTTGCGCCGATAGTCTCGATATCGGCGAGCGGAATGCCCGCATCCTTTTCGCCGAAATGCAGCTGCGTCGGCACCTTCGGCTTGTCGTCGGCGAAACGAACGATGGCGCCGCCGTAATAGCCGACCGCGGCCGACAGCCCCGACAGTTTTGTCGCGGCGGCATAAGCGATGCTGCCGCCGAGGCAGAAACCGATGATGCCGACCGGGCCGACGTTGCTGACCGCATCGATGGCGGCCTGGGTATCGCGCAGCATCGCCGCCCAATCCGGATTGGCGACGAACTTGCGCGCCACCGCGATCTCGTCGGGCGAATAGCCCGAGGTAAAATTGGCTTCGACGCGGTCGAAGATCGCGGGCGCGATGGCGACATAGCCTTCGCCTGCGAGACGATCGCAAACAGCGCGGATGTGGTGATTGACGCCAAAGATTTCCTGGATCACCACCACGGCCGCCTTGGGCGCGGTCGCAGGGTCGGCGCGATAGCCGCCCAATTCAAATTTGTCCGAAGCCGTCAGTTTGATGTCTTGTCCCACGGGTCATCCATTTGCTTGAGAGTCGATCTTGGCGGAGAGTCTTGAACGGGAGGAGCAGGTGTCGGGCCGGCTGTTATTGCCACATCCAGTTGTGGCCCCAGTCGCCCTTCCAACCGGCCAGCCTGCCCTTGCGGAATTGCAGATAGAGCCGGTCCTTGTGGAAGAACAAGCCGCTGCCGCCGACGTTGCGGAAGGCCAGTAAGGTTTCGTCGCCCGGGCGGCCGCTGACGTAATTCAATGGCGTCCCCAAGGCCCGCGCGACGTCTTCCGCGGCCATCCCGAACGCCAGCGGCGTGTTGTTCGACAGTGTCGCGGTGAAGGACGGGGCATTCGAACCACCTGCCGGCACGAATGTCTGGGCGGTCGCGGCGTCAATGCACGCTGCGCCAAGGCTGGCCAGGGAAACCGCGATCAGCGCGAGCCTGTTCATGACCGGACCATCCTTTCGGCGACGGCGCTTTGTGGCAGGCTGTCGAGGAACGGTAACGCCGCATCGATGAACGCCTGCGGCTGGTCGATGTTGACGGCGTGCCCGGCTGCCGGGATCACCGCCTTTTTCGCGCCCGGAATTTTTGCCGCCATATAGTCCGAGGCCGCGAGGAACGGCGTGTCGTCGGCGCCGACCACCACCAGCGAAGGCACCTTGATGTCGGGCAAGGATTCGATCACGCGGGCATCGCGCTGGGTCAGCATGCCGCGCGCGGCCCGCGCCAGCCCCGACGCATCGCGATGGCTCACCATCGAGCGCTCGCGGCTGCCCAATTTCAGGACCTCAAGGCCTTCGCGCTCGAAGCGGTCGCCGGTATCGCGCGCACGTTTGTTCCAGGCCTCGCGGGCGTCGTCCTTCTTGAAGCCCGGTCCGGTATCGATGATCAACAGCGCCCGCACGCGCTGTGGATGCACGCGATGAAACGCCAGCGACATGTAGCCCCCGAGCGAGAGCCCGCCGACGATGGCGCTGATGGCGCCGACCTCGTCGAGCAGGGCCGCCATGTCCGCAACCGTCAGCGCTTCACTATAGGCCGACGCATCATCAGGGTAATCGGAGCGGCCGTGGCCGCGCATGTCCCACAACACGAGCTTGTGGTGTTTCGATAAGGCCTCGATCTGGCCCTGCCACATCTGCGATGTCGACGAATAGCCGTGGGTCAGCAACAGCGGCGGTCCGCTGCCGTGGACCTCATAATAGATGTCGACCCCGTCGCGGTTGATTTTTGGCATTTCAGTTTCCTGGCAGCTTCCTGGAATGCGTGCTGCGCAACGGTATTCTAGCGCGATCCGTTCGCCGGTGTGAACTGCCCAACTTCGCAGGCGTCAATCGCCGGCGCCGCATGGCATGGACCAAATCTACCGTTCGTTCTTTCACAGATCCGTTGCCGCAGCGCACAACGGACAGCTCGAATTTATTGTGTTCGAGCGATTCTAATTTGCATTGCCTCCGGATTGGAACGCATTCATTCTACGCGACAGCTGGCATCGACCCGGTGGGTGCCAGCCAATACCCAAAAGTGAGTTGCCGCCGTAAGCGGCATCATGCACCGGCAGGGGAAGAAGCGATGCCTACTCTCAATATCAATGGGCGGAATATGTCCGTCGAGGCGGCGAACGATTCGCCATTGCTTTGGGCCATCCGCGAACAATTGCAGATGACCGGTACCAAATTCGGCTGCGGCGCCGGCCTGTGCGGCGCCTGCACGGTTCACGTCAATGGTGAAGCGGTGCGATCCTGCCAGACTTCGCTCAGCGACGTCGCCGGCAAGAAAATCACCACCATCGAAGGGCTCAGCGCCAAGGGCGACCATCCGCTGCAGAAGGCTTGGATAGCCGAGCAGGTTCCGCAATGCGGCTACTGCCAGTCCGGACAGATCATGCAGGCCGCAGCGTTGCTCTCGAAGAACTCCAATCCGACCAAGGACGAAGTGGTGGCGCAAATGGACGGCAATCTCTGCCGCTGCATGACCTATTCGCGCATCCAAAAGGCGATCATGCGTGCGGCCTCCGAAATGCGCACCGCGTCCACGGCTACCGATCGGAGAGCAACATGAACACGCACGTGAAAATCACCAGGGATATCGTCGACCGCGAGCCCGCCGATCTTAGCCGTCGCTCGTTCCTCGTCGGATCCGCCGCTGCCGGCCTCGCGCTCGGTTATTCCGCGGTCCCAGGCCTTGTCGGCGCCGACCAGGCGCTCGCCGCGGCAGGCAATTTCGATCCCAGCGTCTGGTATTCGATCGCGCCGGACGGAATCGTCACGGTCACCTGCGGCAAGGCCGACATGGGCCAGCACATTGCCTCCACCATGGCGCAGATCATTTCCGAAGAGCTCGGCTCGAACTGGAAGGACATGCGGGTCCAGCTCGCGTCCAACGATCCGAAGTTCAACGACCCCGTGCTCGGCGCGCAGATCACCGGCGGCAGCTGGAGCACCATGATGAACTTCGATGCGATGAGCCGCGCGGGTGCCGCGGGACGCATGGCATTGACGGAAGCGGCCGCGGCCGCGATGGGCGTGCCTGCCGGCGAACTGGTCGTCAGGGACTCCGTGATCTCGCATCCGAAGTCGAAGAAGTCGATGACCTTTGCCGATGTCGTCAAGAGCGGGAAAGCGACAAAGACCTTTACGCCCGACGAACTCAAGGCGATCCAGCTCAAGACGCCCGATCAATACACCAGGATCGGTGTTTCGGTTCCGCAGCTCGATATCCCGTCGAAGACCAACGGAACGGCCAAATACGGTATCGACGTCATGCTGCCGGGCATGGTGTACGGCAAGATCGTGATGCCCCCGGTGCGCTATGGCGCGACGGTCAAATCGGTCGACGATAGTGCGGCAAAGAAAGTGCCGGGCTTCATCAAGGCGGTCACCCTTGACGACAAGACCGCGACGACGACCGGCTGGGTAGTGGCGGTGGCCAATACCTATGCGAACGCCCGCAAGGCCGCGGACGCGTTGAAGGTCACCTATGACGGCGGCCCCAACGCCAAACTGTCGAGCGAGTCGCTGCTCACCGAGGCCAGGCGGTTGCAGGGTCTCGACGATTCCGGCCTGTTCTTCGTAAAGGACGGCGACACATCTGCGGCTTTCGGCACGGCGGCGAAGGTGCTGGAGGCGGAGTACACCACCAACATCAACATCCATGCGCCGATGGAGCCGATGAACGCCACGGCGCAGCAACAGGGCGATATCTGGCACATCTATTCCGGCAACCAGTTCGCGACGCGGTCTGGCGCAATCGCGGCCGGTGCTGCCGAGGTCGATCCCAAATTCGTCGTGATGCATCAGATGTGGCTGGGCGGCGGCTTCGGCCGGCGTCTCGATGCCGACATGATGGTGCCCGCGGTGCAGGCGGCGAAGGCCGTCGGCAAGCCGGTCAAGGTGATCTTCTCACGCGAAGATGACATGACCATGGACTTTTCGCGTCCGCTGACGTTCCAGAAGGTCAAGGCGGGTCTCGACGCGGACGGCAAGCTGATTGCGATGAATCACGACGTGGTCAGCGCGTGGCCGACCAAGCGCTGGGGCATCCCGGATTTCCTGTCGCCTTCGGTCGACAAGAAAGGGGCGCTCGATGCGTTCACCGTGAATGGTGCGGACTTCTTCTATTCCGTGCCCAATCACAACGTCCGCGCCATTCTCAACGAGATGGCGCACAGCGCCACCCCGTCGGGCCAGTTGCGGTCGGTCGCGCCAGGCTGGACCTTCTGGGCGGTCGAAAGCATGGTCGACGAACTGGCGCACGCGGCCGGCAAGGATCCGGCGCAGTTCCGTATCGACATGCTTGACGGCAAGGGCGCCAATGCCGGTGGTGCGCAACGTCTGCGCAACACCTTGCTCGCCGCGATGGGCATGGCCGGCTACGGCACCAAGCAGCTTCCGAAGGGCGAAGGCATGGGCGTTGCCTGCGTCTCGTCGCAGGAACGGGCGACCGCAAGCTGGACCGCTTGCGTGGCCCATGTTGCCGTCGCGCCGTCCGGCGAGGTCAAGGTCAGGAAATTGACCGTGGCCACCGATGTCGGCACGCAGGTGCATCCCGACAATATCCGTGCCCAGGTCGAGGGTGCGGCGTTGTGGGGGCTGTCGCTTGCGATGTACGAGAAGGCGACGCTGAAAGACGGCGGTATCGAGCAGACCAACTTCGACACCTACACGCCGCTGCGGATGAGTCAGCTGCCGGAAGTCGCCATCAGCGTCATCGCCAACGGCGAAAAAGCCACCGGCGTCGGCGAGCCGGCGGTGACGGTGATCGCGCCGGCGCTCGCGAACGCGATCTTCAATGCCTGCGGCGCCCGCGTCCGCTCGCTGCCGATCACGGCAGAGGCCGTGAAGGGGGCCATGAACAAGGCATAACTCAACCGGACTTCACGCCGACAGCAACGATCCGCCGGAGGTTTCCTCCGGCGGATTTTTTATCTGGAGCAGGATCGGGCGAGCATTCGTTCAAGTTGCCATTTCATTCGCAAGAAAGCATTCATGATAGCCTTTAATCTTCGGGAATGCCTTCTCGGGTAGTTATGGCTATCGGCCAGCGCCGCCAGTCACCCGAGGATTCCATGTCAGCTCCAGCCAACCAGCCTTCGTCCAAGCGCCGCCTGCTGCTGGCGTCGGATCGCAGTGATCGAAGCAGCGAATTGGCCGGTATTCTGCAATCCGCCGGCGAGGTCGACACCATCTCGACGTCGGATATTCCCGATGCTCCCGCCGGCGATTTCGCAGGCATCGTGGTCGATATCAATTTGAGATCGCCCGAAAGCGTGCAACTGGTCCGCAACAAGCTGCGTGCCGAAGCCTATCGCTCGGTGCCGCGGCTGTTCGTTCTGGCGGATGCGCTTCACCATGGCACGATGCAGGCATGGGCGCTCGGCGCAACGGATACGATATCGCGCCCGTTCGATGCGCAAGGCATCTTGCAGCGCATCCGTTCGGCATTTCCGGACAGCAACGGATTCGACGCCACCCCCGGCGGCGAGGTTTTGAACACCGGCGTTGCGGCCGCGCACACGGTGATGGTGAAGATATTCGAGAAGCTTCCGGCCGGAGTTCCCTTGACACTCAGCGACATCGTGGAGGCTGAAAACAAGATTCTGAAAGCCATCAAGCACTCCTCGCTGCGTCTATGGCTGACCACCGTCGGCTGCCATCACACCGCCAGCTTTCGCCATTGCCTGTTTGTCACCGGCTTTGCCGTGGCGTTCGCGCAGCATCTCGGGATGCGGGAGGACGATCAGCGCCGTCTGGCCCGCGCCGCCCTGCTGCACGATGTCGGAAAGGCCTTCATTCCCGTTGCTATCCTGGACCAGCCGGCAAAGCTCACCGATGAGGAAATGAGGGTGATCCGGATGCATCCGCGTCTGGGCTATGACGTCCTCGCGGCCGAAGGCAGCTTTCCGCCGGAGATGCTGGATGTGGTCCTGCACCATCACGAACTGCTCGACGGCACCGGATATCCCAACGGCCTGCGCGGCAACCAGATCAGCGACATCGTGCGGCTGACCACGATCGTGGACATCTACGCCGCACTGGTGGAGAAGCGGGCCTACCGGGAGCCGTTTACCCACGCCAAGGCCTTCGCCATCATGGAGCAGATGGGCGACAAGCTCGACCGGCATTTGCTGAAGGCTTTCCGTCCGGTGACGACGGGG
>Ga0066789_10001085_pt1 | contig 11621 bp, 11 predicted proteins | sample OrgsoiDNA2013049_FD_70960 | JGI IMG/M metagenome (GOLD analysis project Ga0066789, IMG submission 70960) | Permafrost soil microbial communities from the Arctic, to analyse light accelerated degradation of dissolved organic matter (DOM) -... | ecosystem: Environmental > Terrestrial > Soil >...
CGACGTTCGAAAACCTTTAACTGCAACGACGCAAAGAAAACCTTGGGCGCGGTACAATCCGAGCGGATTGGTGCCGACAAGGGTGATCCCGATTTATGTCCAGGCTTCGCGTCCACAGCTTTGCGGTCTCTCTCGATGGTTACGGTGCCGGCCCCAATCAGGATCTCGACAATCCACTTGGCGTCGGCGGCGTGAAGCTGCACGAGTGGGTCTTCGGCACACGCACCTTTCGGCAGATGTCAGGCAAAGATGGCGGCGCCACGGGTGTTGATGATGACTTTGTCGCGCGCGGCTTCGAGAACGTCGGAGCGTGGATCATTGGTCGAAACATGTTTGGACCGGTCCGCGGGCGGTGGCGAGATGGCGCATGGAAGGGATGGTGGGGCGACAATCCGCCGTACCACACTCCTGTTTTCGTGCTCACTCACCACGCACGCGCTTCCATCGAAATGAGCGGAGGCACTACATTCCATTTCGTTACCGCGGGCATTCACGCGGCACTGAAACGAGCGGTTGAAGCCGCGGACGGTAAAGATGTGCGGCTTGGCGGCGGGGTGGCTACCATTCGGCAATACCTTTCCGCTGGATGGATTGACGAGATGCACTTAGCCATGTCGCCGATCCTTCTCGGGTCAGGAGAATGCCTTTTGGAAGGGATTGACATGACGAAGCTCGGCTATCAGTGCATCGAGCACGTCACCACTCCCAAAACGACGCACTTCGTCATAACCAAAGCACCGACACAGACAGCGAACGGGAAATCATGGTAGAAAATAGCCCTAGACCAAGCCCTTGCGCAGCTCGTCCAAAGGATAGAGAGTGCCACGCCATTCGACGCCTCCTTGCCACCAGGTGAAAAACATGGAGCGCAGCATGGTGTAGATGAAGAGCAGTGTGCCTACCGGATGGAGAAAGAAGTACCAGGGGCGGACGTCAGAGTATGCAGACATGCCGACGTAAAGAAAGAATATGGAGGCCAGCGCGATCGCGTAGGGTATGCGTGCCGTTCCGTGCGCAAGCAAGACACCGAGAAATGGCAAGATGTTGAGAATCGCCGCGGCCACACAAAAGCCAAACGCCCGCCACCATTGGAAGGACATCACTGCAAAGAAGTTCTTGGTCAGGTTGCGGACTACGCCACGAGCTCCCATCGCCCAGCGAAGTTCGAGCAAGTCGCTTCCCAGCACGTTGCGCTGGCGGAAGCTGGCGTTCTTGATCACTTTGCCCAGCTTCATGTCGTCAACGACCTCGAAGCGCAATGCCTCGTAGGTTCCGATCGCTTGGTAAACCCTGCGGCGGACCAGGTTAAACGCACCCACGCCGATATGGTCTTTGGCTTTGGGGTCGGCGACCTTCCAGGGCCGGTGTCCGAAGACAAACAGCAGTTGAAAAAATGCCAGCATCATCTTCTCGCCCGGACGCTTCATCACCGTGCGCGGAAAGAGGACGACGTGGTCGGCGGGTTCGGCCTCGGCATAGGCAATCGCGCGCCGCAGGCAATCGGGGCGGAACATCACGTCGGCGTCGGTGAAGAGCAGCCAGTCAGCATCAGGGGCGGACTTTGCCGCGGTCCACATGGCGTGGGCTTTTCCCATCCAGCCGGCGGGGAGTTCGCTGATGTGGATGACTTTGAGAGAGGACGGGCGGGGACGCCCGTCGCTCCATTTCACTAGATCAGATGACGCGACGACTTTGTCCATGATTTCGCCGGTGCGGTCGGTGGAGCGGTCGTTGATGGCGATCACTTCATAGTTGTCGTAGTCGAGGGCCAGCAACTGGGTGAGGGCTTGTTCGATTGAGGCTTCTTCGTTGCGCGCGGGGACAATGATTGCCAGTCGAGGATTTCCTGCCGGGGTCACGGGGTAACGGTCCCATTGCGGCTGCGAAATGTTCGTCAGGGTGCGGACGCCGCGAGCTGTATCCACTACGCGGGAGAGCCAGATCAGGGCGAGAACGGCGCCTACGATCCAATGAAAATAAATCATCCCGCGTGGGCCTGCGTGGGGCGGGACTCGGGTTGGACGGCGACGGCGGGAGCAAAACGCATACCGTAGAACAGTATGGCAGAAGAGATCGCCATGGCGATCACCGGCAGGATGAAAGCAGTTTGGAGGGTGTGGTGGTCCGCGACCCAGCCCATCATGGTGGGCGAAGGCACGTCGCCCAAAATATGGATGAGGAAAATATTGACCGCGATGGCGGTGGCGCGGATGTGAGCGTCGGCGGAATTGATGACGGCGGCGTTGAGCGGTGAAGTATTCAGCAGCAGGAAAAAAGCCGCCACCGCAATGGCCGGAACCATGATGCTTCCCCGAACGAACAAAGCGACGATCATGACGGGGACACCGAGCCCCATGCTGACCGCTGAAACCAGGTAGTAGGAACTTTTCATCCGCGGCAACAAGTAGTCGCCCAGCCAGCCTCCTGCCAGCGAAGCCAGAATGCCGTCCACCACGACGATCAACCCAAATGTAAGATTGGCGGACTCGAGGGAGTAGTGGCGTTCGCTGTAGAGGAATTGAGGCATCCACACCTGAATGCCGCCGAGGGAAAATGTCATCGCGGCCATTCCCAGAGTGGCGGTCAGAAATGCCGGGTTGCGGGCCAATCCCAGGACCGTGTCCCGCTCGGGAGTTTTTTGCGGCGAATCGAATCCACCACGCTCCGGCTCCTTGACGAAGAGCACGGCGATCGCGAGCAAGAATCCGGGAGCGGCCGCAATGTAAAACGGGAAGCGCCAGCCGTAGAGGGGAGCCAGATGGCCAGCCAGCAAATAACCGGCTGCGGAGCCGACCGGAATGGCCAAATAGAAGATTCCCAGAATGCGCGCGCGCACGCGTTCCGAAAACAAGTCGACGACAAAAGTCGGCGCAATGGTGACAAAGGTAGCCTCTCCGATTCCGACCAGAGTGTGGCGAATCAGCAGCTCTGTGTAGGTGTGGGTGACGGCGGTGAGCAGGGTGAGGCCGCTCCAGAAAATTGCGCCGAAGACGATGATCATTTTCCGCGAATAGCGGTCCGCTAACGGTCCGACAAAGGGCGCGGCGATCATGTAGCAGATGAGAAACGCGCTGGTCAGTAAGCCGATCTGGGCTTTGTTGACGTGGAACTCATCCTGCACTAGCGGTTGAACCGCGAACAGGACGTTGCGGTCAGCGTAATTGAGCAGGTTGAGCGACGTCAGCAGCAGCAACGTTGTCCGGGGATGGATGCGGTCCTGGGTCACGTGAGAGAGGAATATAGCATGGGGAAGATCAGCCATACCCGCAGGGCATCAAGTTGACACATGCGACATTTGTCGCTAATATAGGCGACAGATGCCGACAGAACTGCAAGCCATAGTGAAAGAGCTGGGAGGGTACCAAACTCTCGGGCGGACGCTCTCCAATGACCGCGATCTGCGGGATGCGATTCGCGAAGGGTTCCCGCCGGCGGTGGTCGAGGAACTGATGCAAACTTCGGGGCTCTCGTTGAAAGAATTGGCGGAGTCCCTTGACCTCTCGCCTCGCAGCCTGCAACGGCGGCGGCGCAGCGGACGGTTGGCGCGATTTGAGTCGGACCGCCTTTACCGGTTGGCGCGCATTGTCGCGCTGGCGCGTCAGAGTCTGGGGAATCATGAGCTGGCTATGCGCTGGCTGAAGCGCGCGAATCGCGCACTGGGCGGACTGGCGCCGATTGCCGCCATCGATACCGAACCGGGAGCGCGTCAAGTGGAGAACGTACTCGGCCGAATCGCCTACGGCGGGATTAGTTGACCCGAGTTTACCGGGTGCTGCGACGTCCCTACGCGCACGCGCCGTTCGACGGCGAGGGCGCTTTTCGCTACCGGGGACGGTGGTCGAGTCCCGGGACCCGAGCAAGCTACGCTTCGGAACACGAATCTCTGGCCATTCTGGAATATTTCGTCCATCTGGACGCGGATGATCCGCCACCGGATCTTTTGCTTGCGGTTGCGGATGTCCCGGACGACTTGAAACGCGAACGGATCGGGGTAAGTAAACTGCCTCCCCATTGGCGGGACACGCCTGCCCCTGCCGAACTGGTTCGTCATGGCGACGAGTTTGTACAACGCGCCGAGTGCGCATTGCTCATGGTTCCTTCAGCCCTCGCGCCCAGCGAGAACAATTGGCTGATCAATCCTCAGCACCCGGACTTCCGCAAAATAGTCGTCCGCGAAACGCAACCGCTCAACCACGATCCGCGGCTATTTCATCATGGACATCGCCACCGCAAACGCAAGTGAAAGATGTTACTTGCCAGTCCTCTTCGGCCGGGGCCACTTCGCGATCACAACCGTGGAAATTCCACCGCGCGGGCGGAAGTCTCCTTTAACCTCAGCCCACACCGGGCGCGCCCAGCGGACGACGTCATCGAGCACCTGGTTGACGATGTTTTCCTGAAAGATTCCGAGATTGCGGTACGACTGCAAATACTCTTTCAGCGACTTGAGTTCGAGGCAGAGCTTCGCGGGCATGTAGCGGATGGTGATTACGCCGAAGTCCGGCAAGCTCGTCTTCGGACACACCGAGGTGAATTCCGGGTCGTCGATGATGATCTCGTATCCGGGAAACTGGTTGGGCCAGGTTTCGATCTGGGGGAAGTTTGCGTCCAGCCCAGCTTTGGCGTGTTCGTGGGTGTAGCGAGACGGCTTCGGCATATTGGCATTGTAACCAGCGGTGGAGGAGACGCCAAAGCCGTGCGCATACTGAAAAAACACGAAGATGCCACGGGTCGTTTTACATTCTCCGCGGGTGTCCAAAAAAGAGTAGGGTTGAGGAGTCTCTTCTAGTATCCAGCCGCCGCGCCCTTAGGGTGACGGTTCCTGGTCGAAATCGGACCGCGAACGCTGCCGCGCAAGGAGTTCTTCCCCGACCCACATTGACTCCGGTTTCGATAGACACGAGTTCCGCTGCCCCCACTGTGACAAACCGACAGTATTCGAATGGGCGGGAACGGCGGTACTGTCTGCCCCGGCTGCGTGTCAGCACTGCGACAAGTTGTTTGTCATCGTGGGAAACGAACCCAGGAGATGACTCGGAATCCTTGGAAAATCGTAAGCGCCAAGGAAGCCTCCTTAATCGGTTGCGCATAGATCTGATGAGTTGGCGGGAACTATATCGCCTGGTTTTAGATTCCTTCTCCAAACGCCTGCATCTAAACGGTTAAGAGTACGCATTCTCCACGCGGGTAAACTCGGGTGTTACATTAATCGTTACGTCAACCTCAATGGCTGAAAACGGAAAGAGAGCAGGGTTTCTTGCCCGAAGGCGCTGGGTGCTGTGGGCCCTGGGTGCGATTATCGCGGTTGCGCTGCTGGCGTCCTTTGTCTCGCGCGATGACTCGGTTCCGGTGGTCGCGGCCACCGTCTCGCGCAGCACCATTCGCAGCGTGATATCGACCAACGGAAAAGTCGAGCCAGTACAGAACTTCGAAGCCCATGCGCCGGTGGGAACCAACGTCGAGCGAGTTCTGGTAAAGGAAGGCGATCCGGTCAAGCAAGGCCAGCTGCTGGTGGAGTTGGACGCCGCCGCGGCGCGGAGTCAGGCGGCACAGGCACTGGCGCAGGTGCGCGCCGCGGAAGCCGACATGAAAGCCGTAGAGCAGGGCGGGACGCAGGAAGAGTTGCTGACCCTGAAGGCGCACCTGGTGACGGCGCGAGCCAACTATGACGTGGCCCAGCGCAGCCTGGATTCGCTGAAGCGGCTGCAGCAATCAGGCGCGGCTTCTCCTGGAGAAGTGCTGGCGGCACAGAACCAAGTGGACTCCACCGCGGCAGAAGTGAAACTGCTCGAGTCCAAGGAAAAAGACCGCTACTCGTCGCCGGAGATTGCGCGCGTCGAAGCGCAGATGTCCGAAGCGCAGAGCGCTTACAGCGCAGCCGAGGACGTCCTCAACCAACTGGTGATCCGCGCGCCGTTTGACGGCATTGTTTATTCCCTGCCAATTAAGCGGGGCGCGTACGTGAATCCCGGAGACTTGGTGCTGCAGGAAGCGGACTTATCAAAAGTGCTGGTGCGGGCCTTCGTGGATGAACCCGATGTGGCACGGTTGGCGCCGGGGCAAAAAATCGAAGTCATCTGGGACGCCATGCCGGGACGGGTGTGGAGCGGATCAGTGAGCGCGGTGCCGGCTGCGGTGAAGTTGCACGGGACGCGCAACGTGGGCGAAACCACTTGCATTGTTGCCAATCAGGATTTCAAGTTGCTGCCCAACATCAACGTGGGGGTGACGATTGTGACGGCGCAGCATGAAAACGCGCTCACCGTGCCGCGCGAAGCGTTACGGCAGGACGACGCCACGCCCTATGTGTATCAGATTGTGAATAACGTCCTGCAGCATCGCAATGTGCAGATCTCCATCTCCAACCTGACCCAGGCCGAAATCACCGGGGGCATCGCCGAGAACGCACAGGTGGCTCTGGGCTCGACGAATTCGAAGCCACTGCATGACGGATTGAGCGTAAAGGTGATGCACTAGATGCGGCGTGTCCTTTCGGTTTTCTTGCTGACTATTCTTGCAGTGTCCACGGCGCTTGCCGGATTGGACGAGAACGTCCTGACGCTCATCGCCTCGGGGCGGGTGGATGAGGCCTTGACGGCTTTGCAGGGTCAGATCGGCGCGTCGCCCAGCGACGCGATGGCGCACAATCTCCGGTGCCGCGCTTATTTCAGCCTGGGGCAGTGGGACCGCGGAATTTCCGATTGTGAAAAAGCCGCGGATCTGGATCCCAATAACAGCCAGTTCCATTTGTGGTTGGGAAGAATTTATGGGGAGAAGGCAGACAAATCGAGCTTTCTAACCGCTGCGGGACTGGCTGGTAAAGTGCGCGACGAATTTGAAACTGCGGTGCGCCTCGATCCCAACAACGTTGAGGCGCGTACCGACTTGGCCGAGTTTTATGTGGAGGCCCCGGGCTTCGTCGGCGGGGGACGCGACAAGGCCCAAGCGCAGGCTGAGTCCTTGCTGAAGCTTGAACCCGCAAGGGCCCACTGGGTGAACGGCCGCCTAGCGGAAAAGAGAAAAGACTTTACCGTTGCGGAAGAGGAATATCGCGAGGCGATCGAGGTCAGTCACGGCAGCGCCACCAATTGGTTGAATTTGGGGTTGTTTTACAAGCACCGCGAACAATGGGACGAAATGCAGCAGACGTTGACTCGTGTGCGGACTGCTCCGCTTGATCACCCCGATGCACTGGTGGACGCCGCCGATGCCCTGATTCACACGCAGCGCAATTTGCCGGAGGCTGTGCAATTGCTCCACGCTTACCTCAATTCAAGCGGCAAAGTCGAGCAGGCCCCGGCGTTCAAGGTCCACTATCTTTTGGGGACTGCCGCCGAACAACTTGGCGACCGGCAAGGCGCCGCGGCGGAGTACAGGTCGGCGTTGGATCTGGCGCACGAGTTCCAGCCTGCGCAACAGGCGCTGCAACGGGTCAGCCGCTAGCCGTTGTCGCTAGCCGTTATCATCGAAGAAGGTGGAGATATGAAACCTGCCTTGCCTTTGTTTCGGAGACCCTTTCCTGGGCTGTCGAGCGCCGACGCCCTTCGCCCAGCTTTGATGTTCTTCATTCTTTTCTCGGTTGTGATCCCTGGCCGCGCAGAGCCGCTGACGCTCAAGCGGGCGGTGGAACTGGCGCTGACGCACAGCCCACTGGCGGGAGAAGCCACCGCCGATGAACAGCGGGCATTTGCCTCCATGCAGGAAGCCCGGAATCAATACATTCCGCAGGTGACGGCTGGCGCCGGATTGGGTGATTCCGTGGGTTATCCGCTAAGCCTGGAGGGGTCGGCGCCTTCGCTGTTCAACCTGACCGCGCAGTCAGCCGTGATCAATCCTGCGCTGCGGGAATTCGTGCGGGCGGCACGTAGCGAGTACAAGGCTGCGGGAGAATCCAGCAAGGACCGCCGCAACCAGATCATTCAAGACACCGCGCTTACTTATCTTGAGTTGATGAAATGGGAGCAACTCATGGACCACCTGCGCCAGCAACATGACGATGCGCTGAAGATGGAACAAGTGGTCGACCAGAGAATCAAGGAAGGGGTGGATAGCGCGCAAATGCACGATCAAGCCCGTTTGGTCACTGCCCGCGCCCACCTGCGCATCACCCAGGCGCAGGGGGCGGTGGACGTGTTACGCAGCACGCTGTCGCAGTTGACCGGGCTGCCGGCGGCGGGGATTCAAACCGATCCAGAGTCGGTACCCGTAATGCCCGAAGCGGAGAAGCAACCCGACTTGGAGGCAAAGGCCGCAGAATCCAGCCCCGCAGTTCTTTCCGCGCAGGAACATGCGATTGCGCAGGGCTTTCGTGCACGGGGCGAGCACCGCGCGCTTTGGCCGTCGATGGATTTCGCTTCGCAGTACGCGGTGCTGGCCACGTTCAATAACTGGACGCAGTTTTTCCCTGCTAAGGCCTTTGAGCGGAACAATGCCACCGTGGGCGTGGTGATTCGATTTCCATTTCTGAACTTTTCGCAGAAGGCGCACGCGCAGGCCGCCGACGCCGAGGCTATTCACGCCAACAAAGAAGTCGAGGTCGCGAAGAACCAGGTGTCGCAGGAGACGCTGAAGCTGCAGCGCGCGGTCGAACAACTGACGGCGGCGCAGGAAGTCAGCGAACTGGAATATGAGATCGCGAAGTCCGACGCGGATGCGGTGGACATCAAGATGAACGCAGGGACGGCCAGCGTTCGCGACGCCGCCAATGCACGAACCGAACTGACGGAAAAATACAGCGCACTGCAGGATGCGGATTTTCAACTGCTTCGAGCGAAGATTGGGCTGCTTCGGACTACTGGAGAGCTGGAATCCTGGGCGGCGCAGGCGAAGTAAACGCTTGTTGTCAGGCTCAACTACTCCAGGGAAGAACTAAGCCGGGCGAAAATCGCATTTTTTCTTCCCTAGCCGCCTGGAGTCCCTCCGTCGCGCGTCGCGGTTGTCCATCCCTCAGATCGGTTCGCGGTAGCGACGCAGCCGAACCGCTGCGGCGAGGAATAGCGCAGCCAGAGCCAATCCGATCCACAAACCCGGGGTGCTGAGAAACTTTCCCAGACCGAGTGTTGCCATCGAATACATCTGGTCGCCGCTCTGGACCGTGACGTTGTAAGCCTCCGGGCCGGAAATACGGTATCCCAGCAGGCCCACGAAGTGTGAAGTACCGAATACGATTTTTTCGATGATGCCGATGGCGAATATCGGTAAAGCGGCCCACAGAAAGGCTGCACGCCGTGCCCAGCCAGAAACCAGCAACAACCAGCAGTAGATTGGCGCGTACCAGAGCGCATGGACGGTAACAAGGTGGTAGAGGAGATCTCCCGACATTTGGAAAAACGACATGTGCGGCGTGACGCTCAGACCGCTACCCCGCAACACTGCCGAGCCGAGGAGAAGCATGATTAACTGCGTGGCAACGATGATCGCGAAAGTGAATAGCGGGAGAACAACAAGCGGGATGCTAGCCTTGGAGAGCACGGTCGTGAGATCGGAAACCGGCAACGACTTCCAGAACAGGATGCTGCGATCGCGGCGTTCGCCATGCAATGCGTCGAGACAGTAGAAGATTCCGACGACAAACGTGGTGCCCATGATCAGAAGCGCGGCAAAATCGTTGGGCTCGGCGAGCACGGCCGCTCTTTGCGCCGGATCAGTTAGCGACATGGCACGGCCAACGCCGACGATCAGGAAGCCGAACAGCATGACCGCGGCAACGGCCAGGGGCACGACGTAGATGGAACGGTACTCCCACAATTCCCGGCGCACCGACCAGTAGAAAGGCCGTGTTACAGACAGGGTTGCGGGCGGGGGTGCCTGCGAGGCGAGCAAAGAGTTGTGCGGGATGTTCGATGGAGTATTCATTTCGCGGCTCCTTTTGTCTCTGCGGGTTGATTGCCCGTCTTATTGTCGATGATGGCAACGAACAGGTCGGCGATGCTGGGCGTGCGCGCGTCGCCGAGCGCGGCTAGTTGTTCACGGTCGGCATGATCGAAGAGCAGGATGCTGCGGCCAAATACCTGCCGTTCGTGAATCGGTTTGAACGCACGGGCCGCGGCGACCTGATCGGGAAGCACACTGACTTCCACATAGCGCGACTCGAATTCGTCCATGCTGCAATTGAGCGCGATGCGACCGCGGTTGATGAACATAAGATCGGTGAGGACGTGCTGGACGTCTTCCACCTGATGAGTGGTCACGACGATGGTGCGGCTGCGGTCGTAGTAGTCGTTCAACAGCGAATCGTAGAACTGCTTGCGATACAGAATGTCGAGGCCCAGCGTCGGCTCGTCGAGCACCAGCAGTTTTGCGTCGATGGCCATGACCAGGGCGAGGTGCAACTGAGTGACCATGCCTTTGGATAGCTCCCTGACCTTGCTGGTGCGCCGGATGTCGGTCTTCGAAATAAAGCCTTCCGCCTTGGCGCGGTCGAAGCGCGGATGTACTCCGGCGAGATACTCGAGTGTCTGTGAAACCCGCATCCAGCGGGGCAGGACGGCAACATCGGCGATGAAGCAGGCATCGCGCATGAGTTGATTGCGCTCGGTCCAGGGATCGCGTCCGAGCACTTTCAGTTCTCCCTGGTACGGAGTGAGGCCGAGGATCGCGTTGAGCGCAGTGGTCTTGCCGGCACCGTTGGGGCCGATGAGGCCGAGGATGCGGCCTTCTTCGACGCGCAAATCGATGCCGTCGAGAGCGACGGTTTTCCCGAAGGCCTTGCGAAGGCCGCGTGCTTCTATGCATGCCATAAGTTCAGCGCTCCTCCTGTTCCTCTTTGACTTTGAGCTTCGAGCGGCGTTTTGCGGGAGCCTCCAGCAGTTCTTCCGCGGTCAGGCCGAGCCGCTGAATGTTTGCCTGGACCCGGGGCCATTCTTCGTCAAGGAACTTCTGGCGTTCGCCGCGCAGCAGCAGATTGCGAGCGCCGGTATTGATGAACATGCCGAGGCCGCGTTTGCTCTCGACCAGGCCCTCGTCCACCAACTGCTGATAACCCTTCAGGACCGTAATCGGATTGACACGATATTCGGCCGCGACGCTGCGCACCGAAGGCAGCACGTCACCTTCCTTGAGCACGCCGTCGAGAATCATCGCGACCACCCGGTCGCGAAGCTGGCGGTAAATCGGCTGATTGTTGTTCCACTCACGGTCCATCATGGGTTTCCAGATCCTAAGACCCTAACAAGATATCGCGCGCCTCAGTTCGTCCGGTGCAGGTCGAAGTGCGCGTGGATCGGCTTGTCCTTCATCATGAACGTCCAATCCTCAGTGTGATGGTTGGCATCGATGATAGTGAACACTGAATGGTGCATGTGGTACTCCGTGCTCCCGCTGATGTCCTTGAGTTCGAACTCGACCGTCTTGCCGTCAGGCGACATCTTGCCGGTCATGCGCGGCCGGTTCCCTGCGTCGCAATAGTGAATCAGGGTGAGCTGGTCTCCGTCCACGTAAAGCATCGTCACCGGGTGGTCATACTTTGTCGCATCCAACGGCGTTCCTGCTTCCTGGAACTCGTGCACGAGTGCGTGTCCCCGCGAGGTCACGCGGAGCGAAGCGTGCATCTTGGCGCCTGACATCTCCGGCGCGTCCGGCACGGTGACCGGGCCTTCCCACTCTCCCGCCAGGCTTTTCAT
>Ga0066789_10001087_pt1 | contig 11596 bp, 11 predicted proteins | sample OrgsoiDNA2013049_FD_70960 | JGI IMG/M metagenome (GOLD analysis project Ga0066789, IMG submission 70960) | Permafrost soil microbial communities from the Arctic, to analyse light accelerated degradation of dissolved organic matter (DOM) -... | ecosystem: Environmental > Terrestrial > Soil >...
GAAGAAGTGTCGACCGTGATGATCAGATCCATCTGCTCCATCAACGCGGCGGTATCCGAGAAATCGTGCAGGAGGTGCGTAAAGTCTACGATCTTTGGACCGGCCCATTGGGTGGCGACCGCGTCGGAGAGTTCCGATTCCGCCGGCTGTCCCTTTTGCAGGCTATAGAATTCGATATCGGGATGCTTCAACCGCGCCAACTTCTGCAGAGGTATATTTCTCCGGCTATTGACCGACCACACTTCGGGTTGTTCGGGCCGGAATCCTCCAGACCAAACCAATCCGACCCGTCGTTTCGTCGGCGCGCCCAGCGTCTCTTGCCAAAAGAGCCGCTTTGCGGCGCTGGCTCTGATGTACGGGATATCCGCGGGAACTGTCGCCAAGGCGGTCTTGAAAGCCGCGGGCAGGCTCATCAGAGAAGCGTAGTAATCGAAGGCCGGGAGCGGCTCACCCGACACTACTATTCGCGCCACACCATCCACGGTCGCGAGCAGGCTCGCGAGCGGCCGTTGAACCTCCAGGATCACGCTCGCGCCGCGCTCTGCTGCCAACTTCGCATAACGGCAAAACTGCAAGGTATCCCCTAAACCTTGTTCACCGTGCAGCAACAGAGTCTTTCCAAGCAACGGTTCCGCACCGAGCCAGCGCGCTTGTGCGTAATTGCGCCGTTCCTGTTTGTAGCCTTCGAGTTGCCACCGGCACTCGTATTCGCTCCAGCCGTTGCTGAAGTCTCCACGCGCCAGCGATGCCATCGAGCGGTTGAAGTGAGCCTCGGCAAAACCGGGCCTCGCCGCAATCGCCCGGTCGTAACTCACCAGTGCGGCATCCACTTGCCTGAGTTCCTGCAGCACGATCCCGCGGTTGCAGAAGGCCTCTGCGTAATTTCCCTTCAGTGCAATCGCCTCGTCGTAGCTGGCGAGCGCCGCAGACAACTGGCCCAGTTCTCGGTGCACGATGCCGCGATTCACGTAGGCTTCGGCCAGTACGGGATTGATCGCGATCGCACGATTGCAGCTCGCCAATGCCGCGTCCATCCGGTTGAGTTCTCTCAGCACGTTGCCGCGGTTGCAGAAGCATTCCGCAAAGTCAGGCTTGATGGAAATGGCTCGATCGTAGCTTGCCAGCGCGCCCTCCCACCGCTTAAGATGCCTGAGAACATTGCCGCGATTGCAGTAGGCCACGGCGTAGTCGGCTTTCAGGGCGATGGCCTTGTCGAAGCTCACGAGCGCCTCATCCCATAGCTTGAGTTCCATGAGCACCGTTCCGCGGTTGCCGTGCGCTGCCGGATGGTCCGGCTCGAGTTCGATGGCTCGGCCGAACAGGGCTGACGCTTCGGTCAGATTCCGTGTCTGCGCGGCCATGAGCCCCGATTGAAACAACTCAGAAAAGCTCTGGCGGGATTTGGCGTGCATTCAAAGGAGTTTAGGCGGCGACGCCGTGATTGCCGCCGATGCCGTTCACAAAGTGGCCCGGGCGAGGTGATCACGTTGCGACAAGTACGAGTTGACCAAAAAGCAGAACTGTCGGCATGACGCGGAGCCTCACGGCGAAATACCGGGCATAGGTCTCAAAATCGTGGCCAGAAGGCGGTAGCATGGCTCGACTGCTGCTCGCCACTGACCCTCAACGCAGCAGCCGGACTGACGCTCCCTCGAGACGCGATGCCTTGCGGTGCAGCGCCTTGTCAAACGTATAAAAGTGCTCGCCGACGGTGGCCGCCGCCGAGAGGTGCATGGCGTCGGCAAAATCAATCCCGGTCGCAGCGGCCCCCAGCGCCCAGCGCACCGCATCTTCATCCTCCAAATACACCGACTCCAGCCCCGCGAGGTACTCGAAAAACGCCAGCAGATGCGCGCTCGAATACGCATAGCGGGAGCGCAGCACCCACTCAGCTTCCAACAATACGGTCTTGGGGACCCGTATCTCATGCTTCTCGATCAGCCGGGCTACCGCATCGCGATCCGCGGGGACGTCACAGGTCGCTAGTCGGATCAGTAGGTTGCTATCAACGACTACCATCGTCGGGATCCAAGGTCACCGGTTTGCACAAGTCGCTGGTTGTGAGCTTCACTTGGGCCGGATTGAGACCATGCCAGTCAGAGACGCTCCCTTCCTTATGGCGTGGAATCTCCAGTACGATGCGGCGCCCCTCCACGCGCACGTTGAATCGGGTGCCCACTTTGGCCTGCACGGCATCCCGAATACGCTTGGGAATTACCAGTTGCCCTTTGCTGGTCAGTTTTGCAGTTTCCATGACTCGAACCATGAGTAAGATCCAGGTAAGACGATCATACATCGACAAGCGCCGCGCGGCTACCGCGAGGGGCCCGGTGTTTTTGTAGATAGTCGTCGCCGTGCGGAGCGGCCTCCTCGCTCGCCGGATAGGGTAAAATGCGCGATCCCCGCCCAAGGTCGACCATTCACTTGAAAACCGTCAGCAACAAGAGCCCCAAGGTGGGCTTCGTCAGCTTGGGCTGCCCCAAGGCACTGGTGGATTCAGAGCGCATTCTCACCCGGCTGCGCGCCGAGGGGTACGAGGTTGCCGCGACGTACGGCAAGGCGGATCTCGTGATCGTCAACACCTGCGGTTTCATCGACTCGGCCGTCGACGAGTCACTGGACGCCATCGGCGAAGCGCTGGCCGAGAACGGCAAGGTCATCGTCACGGGCTGCCTCGGCGCGCAACCCCAGAAAATCCTCGACCGGCATCCGCAAGTGCTGAAAATCACAGGTCCACAGCGCTACGAAGAAGTCGTGGCCTCGGTGCACGAGCATTTGCCGCCGCGGCACGAACCGTTCCTGGATCTCATGCCGGCGCAGGGCGTGAAACTCACGCCGCGTCACTACGCTTACCTCAAGATTTCCGAGGGCTGCAATCATCGTTGCAGTTTCTGCATCATCCCGTCCATGCGCGGCGACCTCGTCAGCCGCCCCATCGGCGAGGTGCTGCGCGAAGCCGAACAGCTGGTGCGCGCCGGCGTGAAGGAGCTGTTGGTGATTTCGCAGGACACCAGCGCCTATGGCGTGGATTTGAAATATGCCGCACAGACCTGGCACGGCGCGGAACGCCGCGCCCGCTTCTACGATCTAGCCGCCGCGCTCGGCGAACTCGGCGTATGGGTGAGGTTGCACTATGTCTATCCCTATCCGCACGTCGATCAAGTGATCGGCCTGATGGCCGATGGCAAGGTCCTGCCCTACCTCGACATCCCGTTTCAGCATGCCAGCGCCCGGATCCTGAAGCTGATGAAGCGCCCGGCCGCCGCCGAGAACACATTGGAACGCATCACCGCCTGGCGGCTGGTGACGCCGGACATCGCCATCCGCAGCACCTTCATCGTGGGCTTTCCGGGGGAAACCGACGCGGATTTCGAGGAGTTGCTGGCGTGGCTGCGGATCGCGCAACTCGATCGTGTTGGCTGCTTCGAGTATTCGCCCGTGGAGGGCGCAGCCGCCAATGCGCTGCGACAGCCCGCCGTGCCCGCGGAACTCAAGGCGGAACGGCGCGGCCGGTTCATGGAGCTTAGCGCCGAGATCAGCGCCGCGCGGCTGGCCCGGAAAGTCGGCGGTACCATGCAGGTACTGATCGATAAAATCGACGGGACCGTCGCTGTCGCCCGCTCCGCCGGCGATGCCCCCGAAATCGACGGCACGGTGCGCATTCGCGGCGGCAAGAAGCTCACCGTGGGCGACTGGGCCGAGGTCCGCATCACGCAGGCCGGTGCCTACGATCTCGAGGCGCAGTTGCTGCCGTAGTTGTGTAAGCTTTCGGCATCAGATCGCACCAAGGGCCTCTGGAGATTCAGCCGTGGAAATTACCGCAGACCGAGTGGTCACCATTCACTACACCCTCAAGGACGACGCCGGCGCGGTGCTCGACAGCTCTGCGGGGGGCGAACCCTTGGCCTATATCCAAGGCCACGGCAACCTGGTCGCGGGACTGGAGAAGGCGCTCGAAGGCAACCACGACGGCAACACCCTGGCGGTCTCGGTGGCGCCCGCCGACGGCTACGGTATTCGGGACGAGGCGCTCATCCAGCGCGTGCCCAAGCGCTCGCTGCAGGGCTCGGGCGAGATCAAGAAAGGGATGCAATTTCAGGCGCGTACCGAGGATGGCATGCGGCTCTTCACGGTGACCGCCGTGATGGGCGACATGGTGACCCTGGACGGAAACCACCCATTGGCCGACCAAACGCTGCATTTCGAGGTCGAGATCGTCGAGGTTCGCGAGGCAACCACCGAAGAGCTGGAACACGGCCATGTGCACGGAGCGGGCGGCCGCCACCACCACTGACGAAGCCACCCCCGCCGCCGCCACTGACGGCCGTCGCCGCATGGCTGCCTGTCAGCGGGTTCCGACTGCCATCGCCGCCTTACAGATATTTGAACAACGACAGACCCTGGGTGAGGGCGTAGGCCTGCATCGACGCCTGCAGCGTGGTTTGCTGTAGGTTCAGTTTGGTGATGGCGCTCGCGTAGTCGAGGCCCTGCAGCGATGCAATCGACGCCTTGAGCTGAATCTGTTGGCTGCTCGACACGGACAACTGCGTGGTGATCGAGTTGAGCCGGCCGCCGACGCTGGACCGAACGTTCGACACTTGATTGAGCGCTTGATCGATGTTGTTGAGGGACCCGGCGATCGAGTTATTGAGCTGCGCGTTCGAAGCGGACGAGCCGCCCCCGGCTTGCAGCGCAGTGACGAGGTTCTGCACCGTCGTGAAGACGCTTTGATTGGTGCTCGGCGCCACGTTGAAAGTGTCCCCGTTGGCCGGTTGCCCGCTGAGCGTCACCTGCCCCCCGTCATAGCTGATGGCTTGGCCGCTGGTATAGGCGGCGCCCGGGACCGGGGCGCCCGGCGTCACCACCACGCCCGTTGAATCGAGTATGTTGTACGTCGTCGTAACGACGCCGCTGGCCGGATTGGTGGTGACCGCGAACTTGATCGAGTAGGGTTTGCCGTCATAGGCCGCGGTATTCGACACCGTGGTCGCGCCGAGCACCCCGGTTCCGGTATTGCCCGACGCGGCGGCGGCGGTGAAGGTCCCATTACCGTTTGGGATTTGGTTGAATACGGCATCGCCGCTGTCGCCGATGGCGACCGACTGACCGGCTGCGATAGGAACCTGGCGCTGGCCTCCATCGCCCGCATAAGTGGCTCCCGTTGCACTCAGCGCAAACGGTTGAGTTTGCGTGGTATAGCCGCCAAAGATGTACTCGCCGTTGCCGTTCTGTGTGTTGGCCAGCGAGACCAACGTTGCTTGGATCTGGGTTGCCTGAGTTGCAATCGAGGTGCGGTCCGACGGCGTGAGTCCGCCGGAATTGGCCTGCAGCGCCAAATCGCGCAAACTTTGCAGCGCGGTTTGCACCTGCGACAGGGCGTTGTCCTCGGTCCCGAGCGCGCTTTGCGCGCTGTTGGCGTTGGTGTCGTACTGCGTGGCTTGCGACAGCGCCTGATTGTAGCCATCAACGGCGCCAGCGGCGACGGGATTCTGCGACGGGGTCGTGAACGCAAGATTTGACGAGATCTGGTTCTGAGTTTGCGCCAGGTTCGATTCCACCGTGTTCAGCGACGCGATGAACTGGAGTTGGTTCAAGGTTTGGGTTACGCGCATGTCATTTTCCCTACTATGCCGCCTGAACGGCGGTCAATAAGCTCTGGAACAGGCTGCTGCCGATTTGCAGGGCCTTGGCCGCGGCCCCGTAGGCCTGTTGCCACTGCAACAGCTTGGCCGCCTCTTCGTCGAGATTGACGCCAGACGTCGCCTGCTGATTGTCGACCGCTTGCGTGTTGACGGCCGTTTGTGCGGTTTGCGCCGTGTTGATTTGCTGCGCCTGACTGCCGATTCCGGTAATCAAGGCACTCACCGAATCGTTGATGCTGAAAGTGCCGTTCGCCAGCACCGGCAACGTCTGTTGTTGGGCACCCAGCAACGCATTGCGGTTGTCGCCGGTGGCGCCCGCGTTGCTCTTCACCGTAAAGCTATCGCCGGCCGCGGGGGTCCCGCTGATCTGCACCTGCCAGCCGTTCGCCGCGATATTGCCGCCCGCGGCATAGGTGCTATAGGGGGGACCGGCGCCGTTGATGGAATAAGTCGTCGCCGTATTGAACTGGATGGTCGTCGTCGTCAGCAAACTGGCGTTGGCGGCATTCAATACCGTGCCGCTGCTGATGGTTCCGGTCCCCGTGTTAGTGCTGGATGCCACCGGGTTCAGTGCTGCGGCGGCGGCAATCTGCGAGGGATTGCTCAAGACGGCGCTGAAGGTTCCCGCGGCCTGGGCTGTGGGCTGAATCAGGAATTGATCACCCGACGCGGGAGTTCCCGTCAGCACGATGGACAATCCGTCGGCCTTCAGCGGACTTGCGAGCGTGCCGGCGCCGGTGAACGGCACCACGCTGCCGGTAGCGGCATTGGTCAGGGAAAAGGTTCCGGCGTTGCTCGACAGAATATAGTCGTTCGCGGTCAGCGCGCCCACGGTGCTGACGTTGACCGCCGCCGTTGCGCCACCCGTGTTCTTCGAGGACGCCGTCGCCACCGGCGCACCGACCGAGAACAGATTCGCCCCGAGCTTGCCGGTCAAGTCCAGGCCGGCGTTCTGCTGCGAATTCACGGTCTGACTGAACGCCACAGCGATCTGACCCAATTGATTCTTGGCCGGATTGACCACTTGACTGCGCGCCGCCAACAGCCCCCCCAGATCGCCCGAGGTAAGGGAGCCGCTGATCACATTGCCGTTCGAGGTAGAGGTCGAGATTTCCAATTGCGAGGCATCGAAGTGATTCGGTACGGTGGTCAGCTGCGTGGTGTTCCCCTGCAGTACGAGCGGCTGATCATTCCCCAAGAAGACGTTCAATGAGCCGTTGCTGTCGACGGTGGTCGAAACGCTGGTCAGCGCCGAAAGATTCGTCACCAATTGATCGCGCTGGCCCAGCAGCTCGTTCGGCGGGCCGGCATTTTGCGCGGTACCGACGACGATCTGCTTGTTGAGGGTGGAAATCGAGGCGCCCAAGGCGTTGATCTGCTGGACGTCCGCCGTGATTCGAGAATTGATGTCGGTGTTCAAGTAGTCAAGCTGCGAACTCGTGTTCTGAAAACTGGCCGCCACGCTTTGGGCCTTGCCGATGAGCGCCTGACGGGTCGCGGTGGAGGTGGGACTGTTGGCCACGTCGGACCACGCGCTGTAGAAGCTTTGCACGGCGGTGCTCAAGCCGCCGGCCGTGACGCCCACCAGGTTGTCGATCTGGGTGGAATAGGTCTGCATGGCGTTCAACTGGCCCAAGCTGCTGTTAGAAGCGTTCAGCTGGTCGGCGGTCGCCTGGTTGAAACTGCGGCTCACGCCGCTGACGACGACCCCGTTGCCGATGGAACTCGCGCCCAATGACTGCGGCGGCGCGGCCGTCAAGTCAATGGATTCCTTGGCATATCCCGGAGTACTGGCATTCGCGATGTTGTTGCCGGTGACATTGATGGCTGCTTGAAACGCCTGCAAGGCCGACACACTGATACCAAATATATCTGACACGATAACTCTCCGGCCTTAAGTCGGCGCTTGGAACCCGCCCTGGTAGTAAGCAGTATCGGCGGCGATCCGCATTTCTATAATTTCGTGGTGCGGACGCTCAATGCCGCACGCAACGCACCGCTGTTCAAGATGTCGCTTAACTTATTCGAATAATGCGGATCCGTGGCATATCCCGCCCGGCCCAGGCTCTGCGCATACTCGTGCGCATCCCCGCCCGCCTCGAGTGCCTGATGGTAGCGGGGCGAGTTCTTCAGCAGCTGCGCGAAGTCCTTGACGCTGTCCTCGATGGACGAGTAGGCACGAAAGGCGGTATGTTGCAGGCTCGCAACGCCAGCCGAATATTCCACGGTGCTGGCCACTGCGCGCGCGCCGACCCAGCTCTCATCCGCCTTGATCCCGAACAGATTCAAACTGGGCTTGCCGTCGGCGGTGAGGGCCATGCGCTTTCCCCAGCCGGTTTCCAGCGCGGCCTGGGCCAGCAGCGCCAGCGGATTGACCCCGAGCGCCTGCGCGGCGATGCGAATCGACGGCAGCACCTGGCCCACGAAGTCGCTCTCACTTTGCGTCATGGACGTCGGCGGTGCGGCCGCGCTGGAGGGCGCAGCTTCGCCCGCCGCATTTTGGGACGGCGTCGCCGGCGCGGGCATGCGGGTGGCGGACTTCGAGTCCGTCGCCGGCGGTACCGTCGGCGCCGCCTGCGCGCCGCCCAGCTGGCGCGTCAGCAGCGAACCCAAACCGAGGCCTTGATGCTGGCTCAGGTTAAGGGCAATCTGCTTGTCGAACATATCCTGGTACATGCTCATTTCGTTGCTGTCCGACTCGCCGCTGGCGGCGCTCGCGTCGCGCATGCTCTTCAACATCATCTGCATGAACAACGCATCGACCTGCTGCGCCACCGCGCGCAGCGCCTGCGGGGAATTGGGGTCCTTTTTCAGCGCCGCGAGCCCATTGGGGTCGCTGTAGGTATTGGCGTTCGCCGTCGAGGCGGTCGGCATCGCGATCGATTTGATCGAATTCGTCATGGTGCGGTACCGTTAGCGAGGCGCATCAGATCACGATCAGCTCGGCCTGCAGCGCACCGGCCTCCCGCAGGGCTTCCAGGATGGCGACGAGATCGCCGGGCGCGGCGCCCACCTCGTTCACGGCGCGCACGATCTGTTCCAATTCGACGCCGGGCTTGAACAGGAACATGCGGCTCGAGCCTTGATCGACTTTGATGACTGAATTGCTGACCACCTTCGTCTCGCCGACCGTCGCGAAGGGTGCCGGCTGACTGACGCTCTGCTCTTCTTTGATGGTGACCGACAACGAGCCATGGGACACCGCGGCCGGACTGACCGTCACATTGCTGCTGATCACCACCGTGCCGGTGCGGGAATTGATGATCACGCGGGCCGCGGCGCTGCCTGGTTCCACCTGCAGATTCTCCACCATCGACAGAAAGGCGATCCGCTGCGTGGCGTCATGCGGCGCACGGACGATCACGGAACCTCCGTCGACGATGGTGGCGGCACCCTCGCCGACGCCCCTGTTGAGGCTCTCGACCAAGCGCGTTGCCGTGGTGAAGTCCGGCACGTTGAGGTTCAATGTGATGGTATCGCCCTGAGTGATCTGTGTCGCCACCGCGCGTTCGACGGTCGCACCGTTGGGAATTCGGCCGGAACTCGGCACGTTGACGGTGAGCTTCGAGCCGTCGGTGCCTTCGACGCCGAAGCCGCTGACGATGAGGTTGCCCTGGGCGATGGCGTAGATCTGACCGTCCAATCCATGCAATGGAGTCACCAACAAGGAACCTCCACGCAAGCTCTTGGCGTTCGCAATGGAGTTGACGGTGATATCGATGGTCTGGCCGGGCTTGACGAACGCCGGCAGCACCGCATGAATGGATACCGCGGCCACGTTCTTCAGCTGCGGATTGACGTTTGCCGGCACCGTGACGCCCAATTGCGCCAGCATGTTCTTCAGCGATTGCACGGTGAACGGCGCCTGACTGGTCTGGTCGCCGCTGCCGTCCAAGCCGACCACGAGTCCGTAGCCGATGAGTTGGTTGGTGCGTACCCCCTGCACCTGCGCCATGTCCTTGATGCGTTCCGCCTGCGCGAACGGCGCGCCGATCAGAGCCAGCATCGACAGGGCAAAGAGTCGCTTGAACATGGATAGGCCTTGCGCCTTAGAATGGCGCGTATGCGGAGTTGAAGAACCGCGCCAGCCAGCCCATGCGGTTGGAACTGTCGGTGACTCCCTTACCGGAGTAGCTGATGTGCGCGTCCGCGATCTTGTCGGAGGTGACCGTGTTGTCGGTGGCGATGTCGGCAGTCCGGACCACCCCGGCAATGTGCACATATTCCTCGCCTTGATTGAGCTTCAAGGTCTTGTCGCCTTGCACCACCAGATTGCCGTTGGCCTGAACATCGGTGACGGTGACCGTGAGGCTGCCCGCCAGACTGTTGCTCTGCGTGCTCGCTCCTTCGCCGTCGAAGGCATTGGCCCCGTTCAGCGTGGTGGACAGGATGGGCCTGCCCCTGATGGTCATGCTTTGTCCGAAAATCGTGGGCGCGGAGTCCGCGACCGTCGTCGTTTTGGCGGTCTTGGTGACGGCGTTCTTGCTGGCGGCCGTCGACTCGTTCAGCTTGACCGTCAGGATGTCGCCGATGCGGCGCGCCTTCAGGTCCGCGAACAGTTCCATCTGCTGTCCAGCTTGGTAAATCGCGCCATCGGTGCGCGGCGCGGGCGGCGGCAGCACCCGCGCGACCACCGGCTCCGGCTTGTGCGGCTTCGACGGGAAGGCCCCGCAGCCCGCCAGCAACGCGCCGCCGGCCGCCGCGCCGACGACGAATCGCAGAATCCCAACAAGACCGCGAGTAAGGGTATTCATATGTTCTGCGTCAGGTATTGCAGCATTTGATCGGTGGTCGTGATCGCCTTTGAATTCATTTCGTAGGCACGCTGGCATTGGATCATGTTCACCAGCTCGGTTACTGTGTTCACGTTCGAGGTTTCGAGCGAACCTTGCTGCAGGCTGCCGAGACCGCTGGTGCCCGGTGTCCCCACCTGCGGTGCGCCGCTCGAGGCGGACTCCGCCAGGAGGTTGTTGCCGGTGGGCTGCAGGCCTTGCACATTGATGAAATTCGCGAGTTGGATCTGACCCACGGAGGTGGGCTTGGTGGCGCCGGGTACGGTCACCGACACGGTTCCATCGGCTCCTACCGTCACCGACTGAGCGTTGGCCGGAATCGTGATTGCGGGCGATATGGGATACCCGCTCGCCGTCACGACATTGCCCTGCGAATCCATCGAGAACGAGCCGTCTCGCGTATACGATATCGAACCGTCCGGCATGGTGATCTGAAAGAATCCCAATCCCGTGATCGACATGTCCAGGTTGCCGCCGGTCTGCAGAACACTGCCTTGCAGGTAGTTCTTTTCGGTGGCGGCAATCCGCACGCCGGTGCCGAGTGAGAGACCGGTGGAGTACTGCGTGTTCTGCGTGCTCTGCGCTCCGACCTGCTGAACGTTCTGGTACATCAGGTCCTGGAACGCAGCGCGATCGGACTTGAAGCCCGTGGTATTGGTGTTCGCGAGGTTGTTGGCGATCACCGACATCTGGGTGTTCTGAGCGTCGAGGCCGGTCTTCGCGGCCCATAGTGCGAGATTCATTGTGTATTTCCTTTTTCTCTTGGCCTTTGATCTTACGAAGGCGTCATCATGCGCTGCGCGCTTTGTTCGTTCTGGTCGATCGAGTTGATACCCTTGATCTGTAGTTCATACAAACGCTGCAATGTGATCATATTGACCAGGGACTGCGCGGCGTTGACGTTGCTCGACTCCAATTCCCCGGAGGCGACGGTGACGGTCTCGTCCGTCTTGGCTTTCGCGCCGCTCTTCAGGCGCAGCAAGCCGTCCGGGCCTTTCTCCAAGTCCTTGGTCGCCGGATTCACCAGTTTGATGCGGTCCACCTGCGATTGCGCCGCCGCGGACAGGCCGAGCGGCACCACCGACACCGTGCCGTCGCTGCCGATGGTGACCTGGGTCGAGGGCGGCACGGTCAAGGGCCCGGATTCCGACAAGACCGGAA
>Ga0066789_10001089_pt1 | contig 11587 bp, 12 predicted proteins | sample OrgsoiDNA2013049_FD_70960 | JGI IMG/M metagenome (GOLD analysis project Ga0066789, IMG submission 70960) | Permafrost soil microbial communities from the Arctic, to analyse light accelerated degradation of dissolved organic matter (DOM) -... | ecosystem: Environmental > Terrestrial > Soil >...
TACGACATTTCGGATGACGGATCGTTGATTTGGCTCACCGACCCGTCGCTGATGCCCGGCGTGGTCGCGACCTTGAGTCAGCCCGCAAATCAAGCGGCACTGGGAATTCAAGAAATCTTCGCCGGCCAATCGCTGCGCAACAAGTTCGACAATCCCGGCGCCGATCCGCGCACCCCGGACATCATCCTCAAAGTCGATACGGGCGTGATCTTTACCGGCGGCACGAAGCTGTCCGAGCACGGCGGCTTCAACGAAGACGATATGCACACGGCGTTGTTGGTATCGTTCGAGGATCTCGATCACGCTGTCGTCAAGAGCGCGACGCTCAATCAACAGGTGGCCCCGACCATCATCAAGGCGCTCGGAATGGATCCCACTAAACTCGATGCTGTGCAAAAGGAACAGATCTCGGTATTGCCGTTCCTGTTCGACGGTAAATACGATAACCATGTGTCGGGTTATTGACGCTTGATCTGCGGGCGGTCCGTACGCCGGCAGCCGTGTCGGCCGCGGAGCCCGGCCGAGTAAGATTAAGGAGCAGCCCGTCTGAAGGATGGGCTGCTTTTTTATGATTCAATCCGGGGGTGCTAGTATCCGGCGTGGTCCCTTCACCAACGTTGAGAGAAACACCGAAGTGCAGAGTTCCCCGCGAACGCGAGGTCGCAAGACGGCTCGGCGGATATCCAGTAAGCCTAAGCTCAAGCGCAATGCCACGTCTGCAAGGGTTCCCCGGAGGACTCGCGGGCGCCGTTGGGCGCGCAGCTTCCGCGGTGCGCGAGGCCTTCTCCAGATCTTCATGGGGGCGATGATTGTGCTGGCGCTGTCGTTGGCCATCAATTGGGCTTACCAAGTCGTGCGCAAGCCTTCTGAACTGTTCTTCCCCGTCAGCGGGACGCTCTTCAAGACTCCCACCGAAACCTGGCATAGCTACGCGCCGATCTTCCGGCAGCACGCAACGACGGCAATCACGCCCGAGTTTCTCGCAGCGTTGGCGCAGGCGGAGGGTGCGGGCAATCCCGTCGCGCGCACCTACTGGCGGTGGTCATGGGGAATGAGGCCGTTCGATGTGTATCGACCGGCATCGAGCTCGGTGGGCATGTATCAGATGACGGACGGCACGTTTGCGGAGGCCAGGAAGTTCTGCATTCGCGATCACACCGTGGTATCGGACGGTCCTTGGAGCGCGTGGCAGTCGTGTTGGTTCAACGGCCTGTATTTTCGGGTGCTTCCGAGCCACGCCGTCGAATTGACCTCGTCTTATTTGGACCTGCACGTGGCAGATATCCTGGTGCGCAATCGAATCGCCGGCGCTTCCCTCCAACAAAAACAGCATCTCGCCGCCACGATTCACTTGTGCGGCGCCGGGGCCGCCGATCTCTATGCCCGACGGGGCTTTCGCTTTGTCGATGGCCAGCGGTGCGCAGAGCACGATCCGCGCGCCTATCTGGCGCGGATCGATGCGTTGAAACACGAGTTCAGCAGGCTTGCGGCAGACCAGTGATCGGCGAAGGGTCGGCGGTCTCACGGATATCCAGGACGGGCGGCAGCAACTTATACATCACCGGTGTCACGAGACGCGCCAGCAGGGTAGAGGATAGGAGGCCGCCGATGATGACGATGGCCAATGGGGAATACAGACCCAAGCCTTGGACGGCGAGCGGCAGCAAGCCGCCGATCGCAGTGGCCGAGGTGAGCAAAATCGGGAGAAGGCGCACTTCGCCGGCTTCCTCAATGGCCTGATCCAGCGGCCGGCCATACTCCCGCAGTTGATTGGTGAAATCAACCAAGAGGATGGAGTTCTTTATCTCGATCCCGACCAGCGCGATCATGCCGATGATGGAGGTGAATGACAGCGTATAACCGGTCACCTGTATAGTTATTAGACACGTGTCAAATTCCGGGCAAATAAATCAGGAAACCGGCTTGCTGGTCGCCATGTATCGCAGCAACTCGAATGCGTAATCATTGAAGTCGGGGATGGCGATTCCAAATCGCGCTAGTTCGCGGCCTTTGGCCATGGCCAGCTGAATAATTCCATGAGTGAATGCCCACAGGGTAATCGCCAGCAATGAGGTCTGTCCTATATCCGCTCGGATGCTGCCGTCACGGATACCCGCATCGATCGCCTGCACCAAGACGCCAATGGCTTGATCGCCGGCCATCCGGCAAGCGCCCTCATTGGAACTCGGATCCGCCGACATGGAATGCGATTGAAATCGCGAGCAAAAATCAAAATAATGCGGGAATTCGTGAGCGTATCCCATGTACGCTCGACCGATGGCCGCGACTTTATCCATGCCCGATGATGGGCCGGTGATCGCCGTAGTGAAACGATCCCGCAGCAGCGCCATGGCCCGTTCACCAATGGCGAACAAGAGGTCCTCTTTATCGCGGAAATAAACGTACACCAACGGCCGGGACAACCGCGCAATGCGCGCCACGTGCTCCACGGTGAGCGCATCCCATCCCTGCTTGGCATACAGGGTATCTGCCGCGTCGAGGATCTCGGCGCGCCGCCGTTCTTTTTCTTCGCCTCGACGTTCGACGATATAGGACATGGCATCATCATGCCCTGTCATTGACACGTTGTCAAATATTGACATGTGTCAATCTTGGTTGCGGCGTCGCGTTCCTACGCCACGGCTAATGCCTGCTCGAGGTCCGCGACCAGGTCGTCAATGTGCTCGAGGCCGAGCGATAATCGGACAGTATCTTCAGAAACACCCGCTTGTTTCAGTTCGTCGGGCGACAGTTGTCGATGCGTGGTCGAGGCAGGATGCGTGGCGAGGGAGCGCACATCGCCGATATTCACGAGGCGCGTAAACAGTTTCAGAGCATCGAGAAAGCGTGCACCGCGCTCGCGTCCTTGGCCTTCCGGACCCTTGAGCCCGAACGTCAGTAGGCCGGACGCTTTAGCCGACAGGTATTTCTTGACCAAGACATGATCGGGATGGTCTTCAAGGCCGGCGTAGTTGACCCAGGCCACCTTCTCGTGATGCTGGAGTTGCTGTGCGATCTTCAGGGCGCTGGCGCTGATTCGATCCATGCGCAACGGCAGCGTTTCGATACCCTGAAGAATCAGAAATGCATTAAACGGCGAGATTGCAGCTCCCGTATTTCTCAGCGGCACGACACGTGCGCGGCCGATATAAGCCGCAGGACCGAGTGCCTCGGTATACACCACGCCGTGATAACTGACGTCGGGCTCGTTGAGTCGCCGAAACCGCTGCTTGTGCTCGGCCCACGGGAATTTACCGGAATCTACGATGGCGCCGCCGACGCTCGTTCCATGGCCCCCCAAATACTTCGTGAGCGAGTGCACGACGATATCTGCGCCGTATTTGAAGGGTTGACACAGATAGGGAGTGGGAACGGTATTGTCGACGATCAAGGGCACGCCGTGACGATGGGCAAGGCCGCCGATACGCTCGAAGTCGGTGACGTTGCCTTGTGGATTTCCGAGCGACTCGACGAACACCGCTTTGGTTTTCGCATCGATGAGGGGCTCGAAAGTTTCCGGCCTTCGGTAATCGGCAAACCGTGTTTCTATGCCGTATTGCGGCAAGGTATGCGCAAATAAGTTGTAAGTGCCGCCGTAAAGAGCGCTGGACGCGACGATATTGTCGCCCGCCTCAGCGATGGTCAGGATCGAATACGTGACGGCCGCCTGACCTGATGCCAGCGCCAGCGCGGCAATCCCGCCTTCGAGCGCAGCCACCCGTTGTTCCAAGACGTCTTGCGTCGGGTTCATGATGCGGGTGTAGATATTGCCCGCCACTTTGAGATCGAAAAGGTCGGCTCCGTGTTGTGCGTTGTCGAACGCATAGGCGACGGTCTGATAAATGGGCACCGCAACGGACTTGGTGGTGGGTTCCGGTGAATACCCACCGTGAACAGCGATTGTTTCGAAGCGCCAGTCTTTGCGGTCGGGGTGGGTCATGGCAGCGATCCTAATCGATAGAGGAGCGGGGAGGGTAAGAGAAGCGGCCGACCGCTGCCTAATTAGAAATCGGCATGAGCTTATGCCGATATCGACCGGGGGCGGCGCGTGCAAGGGATGGCATACAGGTATTCCGGGTGTTACCGCATTCAACGCTCTCGCCAGGCGAGAATCCGAGTTGTCATGGCGGGACCTGTAGTTCAAGTGACATTGCAAGAAAGTATCTTATATACATGTTTTATAATTATAAATGTTTTTGCCAATTTCCATATTGACCCGTCCCAGGGGACGAGGAGTCGGTGCGTATGTTGATCGTCGAAGTGCTCGAGGAAAACGGCCATACGGCCGCCAAGGCGGCGACGCAGCACGTGTTACACGTGCCGCTTTGAAGGTACTCTTCACCACCGGCTACGCGGAAATGCCGCTGTCGGCAACGGCGATCTCCAGGCAGCGGAGCCGAATCATGGACAAGCTCTTTATTTCAGCGGACTCGTTACTGCGTGATTCCATGGAACTCGCCCGTCGTATCGTGCGAAGTGGATTTCGGCCGACGGTATTGGTGGCTATTTGGCGCGGCGGTGCACCGATCGGTATCGCCGTGCAAGAGGTGCTGGAATACCATGGGATTCATACGGATCATATTGCCATTCGGACGTCGTCGTACACCGGCGTCGGCGAACAGAGCAAGACGGTTCGCGTGCACGCGGCGGACTATCTGGTGTCACGCTTGTCGGCCGAGGACGAGTTACTGTTGATCGACGACGTTTTCGACTCAGGCCGCAGCCTTGATGCGGTCATCGCTGAACTCAAGCGCCGGTGTAAGCGCAATTTTCCCGAAAAAATCCGTATTGCGACCGTGTACTACAAGTCCACACGCAATTGCAGCACGCTGGTACCGGATTACTATGTGCTCGATACCGATCGATGGCTGGTCTTCCCGCACGAGATCAGCGGGCTCACCCACGACGAAATACTCGAGCACAAGCCGGTGGATCCGAATTTTTTCGATCCGCTGTAGGACACACCGACCAAATCAACGCATAATCGCCCGCTTTGCGGGGAATTAGCGGAGACACCTCGGATGAGTACCAACGAACTGAAAGAAGATAGCAACCAGGCGGCGCTCGATTACCACGAGTTTCCCACGCCCGGAAAGGTGTCGATCGTCCCCACCAAACAACTGAGTAACCAAAGCGACTTGGCGTTGGCGTATTCGCCGGGCGTCGCCGCTGCCTGCCATGCCATTGTCGAAGATTCCCTCAATATTTTTCGCTTTACTGCCCGGGGTAACTTGGTCGGCGTCATCACTAACGGGACCGCGGTGTTGGGATTGGGTGCCATCGGGCCGCTGGCGGCAAAACCGGTGATGGAGGGCAAGGCCGTCCTTTTCAAGAAATTCGCCGGCATCGACGTGTTCGACATCGAGATCGATGAGCGCGATCCGCAGAAACTGGTGGACGTGATCGCTGCGCTCGAGCCCACCTTCGGCGCAATCAATCTCGAGGACATCAAGGCCCCGGAATGCTTCATCGTGGAGCGCGAGCTGCGCAAACGTATGAAGATTCCGGTGTTCCATGACGATCAGCACGGTACCGCGATCATCGTCGCCGCCGCCTTTTTGAACGGCCTTCAAGTCGTCGGCAAAGATATCGGATGCATCAAACTCGTGGTCAGCGGCGCCGGAGCCGCCGCATTGGCCTGTGTCGACTTGTTGCTCGATTTGGGCCTGGTTCGCGACAACGTCTGGCTGAGCGATCTAGCCGGCGTGGTGTATGCCGGTAGACAGGAGTTGATGGACCCGGATAAAAGTCGATTCGCCCAGCCCACCGATGCCCGCACCTTGAGCGACATCATTGGCGGCGCAGACGTGTTCTTAGGTTTGTCGGCGGGCGGGGTGCTCAAATCGGACATGGTGATGAGGATGGCGCCGCGACCGTTGATCTTCGCCCTCGCCAACCCCACGCCGGAAATTCTTCCGGAGGAGGTCAGAGCCGTACGCAGCGACGCGGTCATCGCTACGGGCCGCAGCGATTATCCGAACCAGGTGAACAACGTGCTTTGCTTTCCCTTTATTTTTCGGGGCGCCCTGGACGTAGGCGCCACAACCATTACACGACCCATGGAAATTGCCACCGTGCATGCACTCGCCGAACTGGCGCGCCAAGAACAGAGTGACATCGTAGCTGCAGCCTACGGCGGATTCGAAGACCTCGCCTTCGGTCCGGAATACCTGATTCCGAAACCGTTCGATCCTCGCCTGATCGTCAAGATTGCACCGGCCGTCGCCAAAGCCGCCATGGAATCAGGCGTGGCCACTCGGCCCATCGCCGACCTCGATGCCTACGCACAACGTCTCCAGCATTTCGTTTACCACAGCGGCACCCTCATGCAGCCGATCTTTGCCGCTGCACGACAATCCACACCGGAACGCAACCGTATCGTCTATGCCGAAGGCGAGGACGAACGGGTGCTTCGGGCGGTCCAGATCGCCACGGATGAAAAACTGGCGACTCCCATCCTGGTGGGCCGCCCGGCGGTGATCGAGCGCGACATCAAACGTTATGGGCTGAGGATTCGCATCGGCGAAAACCTCACCGTGGTAAATCCCGAATTTGACGAGCGATACCGCGAATACTGGCAGGCTTACCATCGACTCACGGCGCGCAATGGCGTGACCGCGCAATACGCGAAATTGGAAATGCGCCGTCGCACCACGTTGATTGCCGCCATGTTGTTGAAAAAGGGCGAAGCCGATGGCTTGATCTGCGGCACTATCAGCACCACGGCGCGCCACCTACACTACATCGACCGGGTGATCGGCCGTCGCACCGGGGTCCACGTGTACGGGGCGATGAGCGGACTCATCCTCCCCGGTCGCCAGGTCTTCATCGTCGACACGCATGTCAATCTCGATCCGAGTGCGGAAGAATTGGCGGAAATCATCCAGTTGGCCGCCGATCAGTTGCATGCATTCGGTCTGGTACCGAAGGTGGCGCTGCTGTCGCATTCGAATTTTGGGAGCAGCAAGGCGCCGTCGGCACTCAAGATGCGCGAGACGCTGAAGCTGCTGCGTGAGTGTCAGCCCGATCTGGAGGTGGACGGTGAGATGCACGGTGATTGCGCGTTGGACGAGTCGGCGCGTAGGGCCATCCTGGCGGACAGCACGCTGCACGGCAGCGCCAACTTATTGGTATGCCCGGATCTCGATAGCGCCAACATTGCCTACAATCTGCTCAAGTCGGCAGCGGGTCAAAACGTAGCCATCGGCCCCATACTGCTGGGTTGCGCGGCCCCGGTGCATATTTCGACGGCTGCGGCGACGGTGCGTCGCATCGTCAATATGACTGCGATCACGGTGGTAGAAGCGAACAGGTTGCACGCGCGTTCCTTGACTGAGCGAGCCGCTACGACCTGAGGTTGCCTGGTCGTGACTCGCAAGTGCGCGAAGGTTGAATTGCGATCCGAGCTACAGGGGCTTCGCGGGTAACCTAATCGACAAAGGCCGGACGGCCGCAACACCCGCCGGCGGCACGCAAGGCATCGGCGTCCAGGCTCTCCGTCCTAAGGCGATCGAGGCGCTATAAAGCCTTTCATGGTTTTAGTTGCGTGCGGATCTCGCCTCCCTTATGCGCATCGCTGTGGACGTTGACATAGAGATTCCCATCCTTGAAGCTTTTGTACTGGTCATCGGTCAATTTTGCGCCTTCGGGAACCGACCAAGTATTATCTGCCGTCTTCTCGAGCGTGATGATCGACGCACCATTCTTTCCGGGTTCGGCAAGATGGATGTGCGCCATGGTCCCTGCCATGCCGACGGTCTTGATGCTTCCGGTGACTGATCTATCCGCCTTGATCACGATGGTCCCGGCGCCGGCGGCGGCCGTGGCTACGGCGGGAACTTCCTGATCGCCCGTTAATTTAACCTTGATATCAGTCGCGCTTGACGCGGCGATTACGCCGACGGTAAATCCCGTTGCAAGAACGATCTGAATGAATCGCGGTGACCGAATGGCTTTCATTGAACGCGCTCCTTTGAAGGTTTATTCGCCGTTTGCCGGGGATCGTCGTCCTGCCAATTATCCGTCAACGGATAACTCATTGCAGGTGAATCGCCATTCAAGGCAGCTTTTCGAGGAACCAGGAATGTGTCATCGGATGGGAGAACATGCCGAAATCGTGCGTCAGCGCCATCTGCTGAGCCTCGGCGCTCAACGTCGCCGTGCAGTCGGTCAATGTGATGACGTCGAAGCCACGCTCATAGGCGCTGCGCATCGTCGATTCGACACAACAGTTGGTCAGGAAGCCACCCAGCACCACGGTGTGGATGCCACGGCTACGGAGGATAAAGTCAAGATTGGTGCTGGGAAATGCATCGAGGCCGCGTTTGCCCTCGATCACGATATCGTCGGCCTCGGGCTTCAGCACATCGACGATGGAGGCACCCCACGAGCCTTTCCGGAAGGCCTTGTTGTCGACCACGCCTTTGAGAATGCCGTAAGGTTCCGGGCCTAGTTCGCGGTACCCGTCGGCGAAACTGATCGGTACATGCATGATGGTCGCGCCGGCGGCGCGCGACTTGGCGACGACAGCGACCGTGTTTTCGAGCATGCCATTGGATTGCATCACTCCCTTGACAGCGTCGTGAAAGACGCCGCCCGGGGACGTAAAGTCGTTCTGGTACTCAATCAGTACGATCGCCGTCGATTTGGGATCCATGATTGCCTGATAATCCTGCAGGCAACAGCCTCGCGCAAGCGATAGAACATTACTCAACGAATTTCTACCAGGCGCGACGCCGACAACTGAGTCTGTAGCTGGCACGCGTGTGTTCAATATTTTCATCATAATATTATGATGTTACAATATGTTCTTCAAGTTTAACATTATTACTTGGCGGGGGTCTCGGCCCCGTGCACCGCCGGCACTCAGCACCGCGGCTAGAACGGCATCAACAACAGCAGGCAGCGGAGCACGGATGCGTCGGTACACACCGGTCACGAGGAAAAAAACATCGCGTAGCGATGCACCCGTGACCTAGCGGCGCGCAAGCCATTCGCAAGCATGTCCGTGAAGGGGATCTCGACGCACTGCTCGCCGAGCCGATACCGGCGAATCTTCCGCATGCAGCGTTCAGCCGTATAATCCCCGTCATGAAGCCGCTGACTCTTTGGTTGATTGCGTTGACCGCTTTGCCGGTAGCGGCTAGCGCCGAACCATCCGCCGTTGAACGCCTGGGAACGGTGTCGTTCTCGGTCTCGTGTTCACCCGCCGTCGGCGTCCCTTTCAATCGCGGCGTCGCGTTGCTGCACAACTTCTGGTACGAAGAGGCGCAGCGGCAGTTCGAACAGATCGCGAAGACCGACCCACCCGAGGCTCTGCTGGAGTCGACGGACAATGGCGCTCAATCGGCGCGGCCGGAGTTCGACCACGTGAAAGTCTTTTTTTCCTCGACGGCCCTTGCGTTGCAGTGACGACGAAAACATCCAGCCGCCGGAGATCCGTGTTGTTGGGAATGTGCGCGGGCCTCGGAACGACCGCGCTCACCCCGGCGAGGGCTGCTGATTCAGCGGAAGAACAACGGCTGCATACCGACTGGCCGTTTCTCGGTCGATATGCCGACGAGAACGCCGGACTCAGAGCCAGCGGCATGCCGGTGGATGCCGTTTTCCTCGGAGACTCCATCACGGAGGGTTGGTTGTCGAAGGCGCCGGAATTCTTCATTGCGGGGCGTGTCTGCCGCGGCATCGGCGGCCAGACAACGCCGCAAATGCTCCTGCGTTTTCGTCAGGACGTGATCGCACTGCGGCCGCGAATGGTGCACATCATGGGCGGTACCAACGATATTGCGGGCAATACCGGTCCGTCGACATTGCAGATGATCCAGGATAATTTTCTGTGCATGACCGATATTGCGAAGGCCAATGACGTGCACCTGATATTCGCCTCAATTCCTCCTGCCCGCGATTTTCCGTGGCGTCCCGGGCTCGATACCAGAACGCCCATCGCAGCCCTCAACGAATGGCTAGAGGGTCACGCGAAGCGCGTGCACGCCACCTATGCGAACTATTTTTCGGCCCTGACGGACGGCGATGGTGGCATGCGACCGGGCGTGGCCTACGACGGCGTGCATCCGACCCAGGGAGGCTACGCAATTATGCGGCCGGTGGCTGAAGTCGCCATGCGGATGGCGGCAATGCCCGCGTCGCGAGCGAATTGAGCGAGTGTCGGCCGCTATGCCGTATCCGCTGTTCGTAGGCCTCTGGTCCGATGCTCAAGCGACGGCCGTGGCGAGTACCACCGAGGCGCAACTACGCAAGCCGGGGGGCATCGTCACCACGCCAGCTCGGCGCGTTATACCCTGAGTATGCCGCTGATCGTCGGGCGGCCCCGTATTAGACCGATATAACAACGAGTATCCAGCGCGCGGCCTTGCGCCCTCAATAGGGAGGCGCCCTGCGAGTGCGCTGACACCTAGCGGCCTCAGTCCACCAAGCGAGATCGTCGGCGAAGCGGGGAAATGCTTTTTGAAGTCCCTGTCCAGCTTCACCGATGGGGTCGCCCGTCGCACTTAGCGTCTGGGATAGTGGCCCGACCGCGAGCGTGCTGGAAATCACCACCATACCCATTTCGGACAGGGTCCCGTGCCAAAGGACCCCAGATCGGGCGCCCGAGAGTCGCCCGGCGGAGTAACTGACAATCGCGGCGGGACGCCAAAACCATTCCTCGAGAAAATGATCCGTGAGGTTTTTTAGGCCGGGCTGCATCCCCCAGTTGTACTCGCCAACGACAAAGATGAAGGCGTCTGCGGCGCGAATCTTGGCAGCCAGAGCCTCCATGGCAGGCGGCGCTGAGCCCGTCGCATATTCCTTGTACATGCGATCAAGCATCGGCAATCCGATGGTTTTCGCATCGACAAGCTCGGCGGACTCAGCGCGTGCGCGAAGCCCTGCAACGATGAAATCGGCAAGCCGGATACCCACTCGATCGGAGCGGTAGGACCCGTAAAACACAAGAATTCGATCAGCCATGCGCACCTCGGGAGCATTGAATGCAGGCGTTGAAGGGAAGAGCCATTGCTACGGTACTCTCACTCTGAGACCAGCCTCGGCGCTCGCCGGCGCAGCGCTGCGAGGAAACCGGCCTTGTCCAGGGGCGAGATCAGCAGCACGCAACCGTCGCCGAAAATGATTTCGAGGCGGTCCATCGACAGCGCGGGGCCCGATCGCACGCTGCGCGATTCGCGGACGCCGGAGATCTCCTTAATCGGGATGCGCCAGGAGAAGGGGCCGGAATGGGCTACGAGCGCATCGCCCTTGAACTCATAGTATGTCGACAGGAGCACCCAGATGACAATGGCGGCCACGAGTACCGTTGCGATCAACGGCAGCCACAGCAGCCCTGTCGAGAGACGCGGGCTCGTGATAATGGCGAAGAGCGCCAGGCACGGCATCGCGAGTCCGATTGCCTTGAGCTTGCCATCGACTTTTGAACGGAACACGGTGGTCATGCGGTCACTCGTCGTCACCTGCGCGCCAGAAAATCGCGATAGAACGTGCGGGGCTTCTTCACGTACAGCGATAGGTCATTAGGTGAAACTTGTCGCAGGCGAGCGTACATTCCCATGGCTTACGTCCATGACGGTGCTTG
>Ga0066789_10001090_pt1 | contig 11576 bp, 7 predicted proteins | sample OrgsoiDNA2013049_FD_70960 | JGI IMG/M metagenome (GOLD analysis project Ga0066789, IMG submission 70960) | Permafrost soil microbial communities from the Arctic, to analyse light accelerated degradation of dissolved organic matter (DOM) -... | ecosystem: Environmental > Terrestrial > Soil >...
ACAGGAAGCTTCGCGGTGGTTGCGCGAGGTGGGACTGGAATCGCGCGGGCATCATCGTTCAGGCGAGCTTTCCGGCGGCGAGCAGCAACGGCTGGCGCTGGCACGAGCGCTCATCACCCAGCCGCAAGTGCTGCTGGCCGATGAGCCGACTGGCGACCTCGACGGCCGCACCGGCGAATTGGTCTTTGAACTGGTCGCGCGATTGCACCGGGACCACCAGTTGACCTCTGTAATTGCCACGCACAACCTGGCGTTTGCACGTCGGTGCCATAGGGTTTTGCGGTTGCATCAGGGCAAAATGGAAGAAGTGGCGCCCGAGTCGCTTCCGGTGTAACGAAAGGCAGAGCAGAAGCACGATGGAAGGGCGGGCGCTGAAATTTGGAGTACCCGAAGGTAAGACTTTACGGGTTACTACAAGGCGATATCGCTTGGGGGATTAGGCGATTTAAATGCATAATAAAGGGTTGGTTTGGCGGAGGGCGGGGCGTTCCGCAGGAAGTCGGGGGTTTTAGTTTATGTTCGAACGCTACACGGAGAAAGCCAGGCGCGTCATCTTCTTTGCGCGATATGAGGCCAGCCAGTTCGGTTCTCCTTATATTGAGACCGAACACCTGCTGCTCGGACTGCTGCGCGAAGATAAGGCCCTGACCAATCGTTTTCTGCGCTCTCATGCATCGGTGGAATCAATCCGGAAACAGATTGAGGGTCACACCACCATCCGGGAGAAGGTTTCCACCTCGGTCGATCTTCCCCTCAGCAACGAATGCAAGCGTGTGCTGGCCTATGCCGCGGAAGAAGCGGAGCGACTTTCGCACAAACACATTGGAACCGAACACCTGCTGCTGGGATTGTTGCGCGAAGAAAAGTGTTTTGCGGCTGAGATTTTGCACGAGCGGGGATTGCGGCTTTCGACCATTCGCGAAGAACTGGCGCGTACCAGCCAGGAAAAAGCGGCGCCGCAACGCGGACAGCGCGAGTCTTCTTTGTTGAGTGAGTTTTCCCGCGACCTGACTCAGTCCGCCATGGATAACCAGCTCGATCCCCTGGTGGGCCGCGACGGCGAAGTGGAGCGCGTGGTTCAGATTCTGTGCCGCCGCACCAAGAATAATCCGGTACTCATCGGCGAGCCGGGCGTAGGCAAGACCGCCATAGTAGAAGGCCTGGCGCAACGCATAGCAGACGGCGAAGTTCCTTCCTTCCTGGCCGACAAACGCATTCTGGCGCTCGATCTTTCGTTGATCGTCGCCGGCACCAAGTATCGCGGACAGTTTGAAGAGCGGCTCAAGACCATCATGAAAGAGCTGATGGAGTCGCAGAATTCCATCATCTTCATCGACGAACTGCACACCCTGGTGGGCGCGGGATCGGCGGAAGGCTCGCTGGACGCCGCGAACATCCTGAAGCCCGCCCTCTCGCGCGGCGAGATCCAGTGCATTGGCGCAACCACGCCCGCTGAATACCGCAAGTCGATTGAAAAAGACCGGTCGCTAGAGCGCCGCTTCCAGGCCGTAAAAGTTCCGCCGCCGAACGAAGTCGACGCAATTAAAATTCTTTTCGGAATCAAAGAACGCTACGAAAAATTCCACGCCGTCACCTACACCGACGAAGCCATCAATTTTTCGGTGTCGCATTCCAATCGCTATATTCCCGACCGTTTTCTGCCGGACAAGGCCATCGATCTGATCGACGAAGCGGGGGCGCGCGTGAAACTGCGTCAGACCACGCTGCCGGAAGAATTGACGGAAGTCCAGAAGCGGATCAAGTTCATCGTCCATCGCATGGAGAACGCCATCGCGAACCACGAGTTCGAGAAGGCGCGCTTCTACTCGGATGAGGAGCGCAAAGAGCGCGAGAACCTGCGCGCCCTTCGCGAGAAATACCACCTCGATGAATCCGCCACCGGCGTAGTCGGCCGGGAGGACATCGAGGACGTGGTGAGCCGCTGGACTGGCGTTCCCATCACTTCGATCAAAGAAGAAGAAACCCAGAAGCTCCTGCGCATAGAAGAAGAACTGCACAAGCGGATCATCTCGCAAGAGAAAGCGATCAGCGCCTTGGCGCGAGCCATCCGCCGTAGCCGTGCTGGACTGAAGAGTCCGAATCGCCCCATCGGCTCGTTCCTGTTTCTGGGACCGACCGGCGTAGGCAAGACCGAAGTAGCTCGCACCCTGGCGCACTTCATGTTTGGCAGCGACAAGGCTCTGGTCCGTTTCGATATGTCGGAGTTCATGGAGAAGCACTCTGTGTCGAAACTGATCGGGTCGCCTCCCGGATACGTGGGCTATGAAGAGGGTGGCCAACTGACGGAACGCGTCAAGCGGGCGCCATATTCTGTCGTTCTGCTCGACGAAATCGAGAAGGCGCACCCGGATGTCTTCAACATCCTGCTACAGGTTTTTGAAGACGGCCAATTGACCGACGGCCTTGGCAACACGGTCGATTTCAAGAACACCATCATCATCATGACGTCGAACATCGGCGCCCGGCACCTCATGAAGCGCGAGGGCCTCGGCTTCCAGTCGTCGAAAGACGAGATGGTTTCCGAGAAGGTCGAAGACCTGGTGAAGAGCGAGGTCAAGCGCACCTTCAATCCGGAGTTCCTGAACCGCGTGGATGAAATCATCCTGTTCATGGCGCTCAGCGAAGTGGACCTGATACAGATTCTCGAACTCATGGTCAACCAACTGAACCAGAACCTGGCGCAACGTTCGATCACGGTGACCGTGGCCGACGAGGCCAAGAAGTGGATCCTGAACCAGACGCTGACCGACCGCAGCTACGGAGCTCGTCCACTGCGTCGCGCGTTGCAGAAGTACATCGAAGATCCGCTCTCCGAGGCCCTGATCCAGGGCACGATCACAACCCGGCCGGCGTTCATCGAGGTCTTCCTGGAAGCGAACAAGCTGTATTACCGTCCAGTGGATGCGGAGAAGGCCGAAGGCGTACTGCTGTACGAAAGCTGAAACTCGCAGTGCGAGTTTCATCCCGAGCGGAGGCTCTGGGCGAGCCGCAGTCGAGGGATCTCTCGCGTAGGGACGCACGCCTTCGTCCGTCCCCGCGAAGCGAAGCAAGCGAGGTTTTAAGCCGCCAGAAAAAACTGGCGGCTTTTGTTTTTGCGTTGGCGGACAACGCGGCCTCGCCATGAGAACAGTTGGCGATGTAAGCCATCATGTGTAAGCTCGGGCTTACGCACAGCAATTGAGAGATACGGGAACTTCCATTTCGCGATTGGAGTCAATACCCGCTAGGAGGCCCATGAATCGGACGCTGCTTGTCGCTATTACTGTCGCGGCGCTCGCGCTAGCAGTCGTTCTGATCGGCTTTGTTTCCCGGACCTCGCCACCTTCAACCGGCGTTGCCGTTCAGGCGGCGACGAACACCTGTAGTTGCTTCCCGTCCTCGGATCGAATCATTCTGTTGCATCTGTCTTTAGGTAATGTAGTTGCGCTGAATTCCGAACCGCTGCCGTTTGAACGGCTCGGCGGCGACCTGGCGGCGATTTTCGGTACGCGCGCGGAGAAGGTTCTCTATTTTCAAGCTGACAATGACGTCGCGTTCCAAGACGTGGCAGAGGTCCTAGACATTGTGCGCAATATCAGGTATCCGCCCCTCGATCACGACGTTCCCATACCAGCGGAGTTGCGTGGACTCGGGTCAAACATGGACATCCACGTTAGATTGATCACGCCGGGGGCTATTGCAACGCATTGCATGCAAAATTGCTATAACTGGGGCAAGGAAGGCGTCCCATTGGAACACTAATTCAAAGAGACGGGTGTGTGTTCATCAGTCCAACTCCCTAATCGCCCGTCGCAACTCGATTCTGTCTCGGCCTCCCGCCCTTCAATCCGTTCACCCGAGCCGCCCTCTTCTTCGCAGGGCTCTTCGCTGACCCTCCGCTGCGTCCAATCTCCGCCATCCACTTCTTGGTGCCATAGACCCCCCGAAGCAAACCGGGCACGTAGAGAGCGACATCAAGCGACGGCCAATGGAGACCCGTTCCTCCACCAACAATCTCGACCCGCGCGATCTGATCCTTCGGGGCGGATTGCAGGCCTTGCAGCTCTTCGCGTGGAATTACATGACGTCGACCATCGGTCAACTTGAGGATCAGCAAGTCCAATCCCGCACCGGGCCGATATTCCACCTCAGCCACAAGCGGCTGATCTCGCAGTTTCTTGGCCCGTTCGATGGCGCGATCGATCTCGGCATCGCTGGTGATGATCGTATGCCGGACAGTCTTACGTTGAACGTTCCCATTTCGCATGTTCTCACTCCTCGGCACGCATGGCCTCCCACAACACTGCCAGTTCCTCAAAATGCAGGGCCGCAGCATTCAAAATTTTCTTTACGTCCGACCGCTTGGCATTCGCGGGCTGGACCGCGTCGTCCCGTTCCGCTAAGGCAACGGCTCCATTCAAACGAAGATCGACAATCGCCTCCGTCTCGCCAGTGAAGCCATGAACATGACGCGGCGGATGATCGTTCGAATAGGCGATAAACAGAACGCCGTCAAACCTTAGCGAACCCACACGGTCATTATAACCTAAGCGACGCTTGGGTTATGGGAGTATTTTTGTCCGCGGTCAGATTGTATTCAGATCGGTGTGGCACAATGTTCAATCCCGATGCCTCATCCGCGCACACACCCGCAAACACTAATCGACCTCAGTCACACCGTCGAGCACGGCCTCATAACCTACAAAGGCCTGCCCGCCCCGATCATCTGTGACTACCTGAGCCGCGAAGCGTCGCGGAAGCTCTACGCGCCGGGAACCGAGTTCCAGATCGGCAAGATCGAGATGGTGGCGAATACCGGAACCTATCTGGACTCTCCATTTCACCGCTACGTCGATGGCAAAGACCTGTCGGAACTGGAACTGGAGAAACTAGCCAACCTTCCCGCGATCAAGGTGTCATCCGGGCAAAAGCAGGCAATCGATGTCTCGTGTTTTCAGCCAGGAGCGGATCTGGCAGGCAAGGCGATCCTGATAGAAACAGGATGGTCGAGACATTGGAACACGCCCCAGTATTTCGAAGGCCACCCGTTCCTCACCGAAGATGCGGCCCGGTTTCTTGCCGACAGCGGAGTCGCGCTGGTAGGCATCGATTCGCACAACATTGACAACGTCCAGGATTTGCGCCGCCCAGTTCACACCATTCTTCTGAAAAATGAAATTCCGATAGTCGAGCACATGACGAACCTGTCAACTCTTCCTCAGTCGGACTTCAAGTTCTTCGCTGTCCCCGTAAAAGTGAAGGGCTTTGGCACGTTCCCCGTCCGAGCTTTCGCGATTGTCTAGTATCCCGTCCTTCTTGTCCCAAAATGCTTTGTCATCCTAAGCGAAGCGAAGGACCTCTGCATTTGGCACTCGCAACATACCATGAAAAAAATCCCGCTAACCCCATGATTCCTATAGACAAGGGGGGCGGGGTAGGGGTGAGCACGGGTTAATAGCTAATGAGTAAATAGGCGAGGAATAAGCCGAGAAGGGCTGGTGGAAAATTTGGCGACTTGGTCCGGCTTGTGGAAAAAACGGAGCTCTAAGTCGCCTGTTGTAACAAAGACACACTTTGATCCGAAAAGATCGATTGACCGCCAGACAGAGTTATGTTCAACTCCCTCAATCGGGGCTGGCTCATAGCAGTTGCTTGGGAATACGTACTAAAAATTCCGGGGCGTGAGACCGAGGTGAAGTCATGAAGTCCAGCTCGTATGCGATTCTTGCAATATCCCTTCTAACTTTGACCCTAAGTGCCAGTGCGCGGGAAATGGTCCTGCCCGCCGGTACCCTTCTGAAGTGCACCCTGAATGAACCCAATATGTCTTCTGCCAGCGTCGCGGTCGGCGATCCCGTGCTTTGTCATTTGCACTCGGTGACGGAGTTCGGCCAGCAGGCGTTTCCCCGCGGCAGCTACCTGGTAGGACATCTGGAATCGGCGCAGGACCCCGGACATTTCTGGGGCAAAGGCAATATGAAGCTGATGTTCGATCGCATCGGCATGCCGAACGGAGATCTGCCTTTGGACGCCAAAGTAATCGCGACGCGCGGCTACAAGGTCAACAAAGACGGCGACATTCGAGGCAAAGGCCACGCCAGGCGCGACATCGTCGAATGGATGCTGCCCCCGCTATGGCCGTGGAAGCTCATCATGCTGCCGGCACGCGGTCCGCGTCCCACGCTCAAGGGCGAGAGCCAGCTCACGCTGCGCCTGATGGATGACGTGCAGATCCCGCAGGTTCAGGCAACCAACGGCCCGGACTGGCATTTCTTCGGGCGTCCGCAGGTGCAGAACGACACGTTTTATCAGGGCGGTTACCAAGGCGCTAGCGCCCGGTCGGGGGACAACAGCGTTCCTCAACTCGCGGTGCGCAACGTAAATGTCACATCCAGCGAGCAACCGATGGCCGAGGAAATTCCCCAGGTCACCTACGCCAGCTATGTTGCGAATGTCAAAGACGCGCGCATCTCTAGAACAGCGCCGGGAGTGCCGGTGTTTGTGCTGAAGACCGGCATGGTGCTTGAGGTGGGTAATTACACCTATCAGGAGGGCCGCATCAGCTACGAACTCGCCAGTGGCGGGAACGGAGTGATCAACACCGACGAAGTGGATTGGAGCACGACCACTCGTGTGAATAGCCAACGCGGCGTACGGGTAACGCTACGCGGCGGACACCCAAGCGCAGCGATAACGGGGTTCTAGGAAACCGCATCGATCAGCATTCAGCCGTCAGCGCAAGCTGGCGGCTTTTGCTTGTGCGGTTGGCCGTCCCGCGTTTCGAAAACCGCTAAGCTCGGGACACCCGCGAGCAGTTCTTCGCTTCGCTCAGGATGACACCCGAGAAATCTACTCCACGTCCCTATCCCGATCCTGCGACGTGGTCTGGGCCGCATCGGCTGCGCCCGGGACGGGTCTTTGCAGATCGATCGGCGGCTGGCCTGCCTTCTTTAGTTGCTCGTTCAGTTCCGGAATGTCTTTCGACTTGAGTTGGCCCCAGGCCGACAACTGCTCATGCAGCGCCTTTTCCAGTTCCACGAACATCGCGGTTTGCTGCGTCGTAGGCGCGGCGTCGGCGGAATCGAGAGCGCTGACAAGCGCGCTCAAACCGCTGTTCAGACGAGACAAGCTGCGGCCTTCGGGAGTGCTCAGGTAGCGCGTGCCGTATCCGCCTTCGGCGCCTTCGAGGAGCGCGGCCTTTGCTTCCAGTTCCTTCGCTATCTTGACCGCTGCGAGCGTTTCGCTAGTAGCGGCACTACTTGCATGCGGCTCTCCGCCGAGCGCTTTCAACTGCGATCGCAGGCTGCGCACTTGTTGCAGCGCTTCGTAATCCTGGTGAAGAGCGTCGGCAATCTTCTGGTCGAGTTTGAATTGCTGGCGCAGATCTTCTGGCGAAGTCTTTACTCGGGGATCCATTCTCACATCGAGCGTCTGCGTATAGCTCTTGCCGTCGGCTGTAAGCACTAATTTGTACTGTCCCGGCAGCGCTGCCCCTCCCAAGGGATAGAGCGGGGTGTCGTGGTAGATCGCCGAAATCGGGTAGTCACGCGTCAGCACGTCAGGGGCAGGATAGGTCAGGTCCCAAACGAAACGGTGCATGCCAGCCTTGGCCGACAGCGTTCGCGCTGGACGTATCCAGTACGTCGGAACGTTGAATTCCTTCGCGTTGACGGGTTCGGGCTTGTCGGCACTTGAAAAGTGGCGCACGATTCGTCGAGCTGAGGCATCGACAATTTCCAGAGTGACAGGACGGGAAGGCGCGGTCTTTTCACCGAGCCAGTAGTCGATCATCGCTCCGTCGGGCAAATTCTGCCCGGCTGGTTCTTCCGGAGGCAGCGGCGTATCGGTGTTGTTGTTGCGGCGGACGCGATAGGCGACCTGCGGCGTGAACAGATGCGCTGAAGCATTCGCGACCTCGGAGTTGAATTGCCGTAGCGGCGTAATGTTGTCGAGGATCCAGAACGAACGCCCGTGAGTTCCGACGACAACATCGTCATGGTGAACCACGAGATCGCGGATCGACGTCGGCGGCAAATTCATCTTCAGCGACTGCCAATGGTCGCCGTCGTCCCAGGAGACATAGACGGTGCGTTCGGTTCCGGCAAAAAGCAGGCCCTTGCGTTCCGGATCTTCCCGCACCGTGTTGACGGGCTCGTTCTCGGGTAGGCCGCTTACGATTTTCTGCCACGACTTCCCGCCGTCGTGTGTGCGGTAGATATAAGGACGCAGGTCATCGAGCCGGAAGCGGTTCACCGCGGCATAGACAGTTGGGGTATCGAAATGTGACGCGTCCATCTGGGCCAGTTTGCTCCAGGGAGTTAGTTCGGGAGGCGTCACGTTGTGCCAGTTTTTGCCGCCGTCGTGCGTTACGTGAATCAGGCCATCGTCGGTGCCAGCCCAGATCAGGTTTGTGTCTTTCGGCGACGGAGCAACCGAATAGATCACGCCGCGATGCTTGCCCTTCGCGGTGTCGTCCGCGATAAACGGGCCGAGAGTCGAGGGAACGCCGGGATCTTCACGCGTCAGGTCAGGGCTGGTGATCTGCCAACTGTTGCCACCGTCGCGAGTGGCGAACAGCACGTTCGATCCCAGATACAGCACGTGCGGATCGGCTGCCGAGAAAATCAACGGCGCGGTGCGATTGAAGCGATACTGCCCGGTGCGCAGAACCACGGGCGATACGTCACGCGTCTGTCCGGTGTTGCGGTCGAACACCGTCACCTTGCCGCCGTAAATCAGGTTGGGATGCAGCGGATCGGGCGCTACGTAGCCGTATTCTTCTACGCCAACCGTCGTCCAGTCGCGAAAAGTGATTTCGCCAAAGTCACTGCGGCTGGCGGTGCCGATCGAACCGCTTTCTTGTTGGGCGCCATATACCCAGTACGGAAACTCGTTATCGGTGATCACGTGATAGAACTGTGCGGTGGGCTGGTTGTACCAGGAACTCCAGGACTGGCCGCCATTCACGCTGATGGTCGCGCCCTGATCGACCGCCAGGGCGATGATGTCGGGGTTTTCGGGATTGATCCACATAGTGTGGTAATCGTCGCCACCGGGCGCGCCTTTGATGGCGGTGAAATTTTTCCCGGCGTCGGTGGAGCGGTAGGTCGAAGTGTTGGCGACGTAGATTACGTCTTTGTTCTTTGGATCGACGCGCACGCAGCCGAAGTCGTCGCCGCGTCCCCAGACTCGATCTTCATCGTTTACCTGCTGCCAGGTTTCGCCGGCGTCGTCGGAGCGGTAGATGCCGCTGCCTTTTTTGGCGTTCACCCACGCATACATCCGGTCGGGATCGCTGGGGGAAACGGCGGGGCCGATGCGACCGATGCCTTCGGCTTCACCGGGCAGTCCCTTGGTGAGTTGATGCCAGGTATCGCCGCCGTCGGTGGATTTGTAGAGTCCGCTGCCGGGGCCGTTGTAGCCCCCTCCGGTCGTCCACACGGGACGACGTGACGCCCACATGCTGGCGAAGATTGTCTGCGAATTGCGGGGATCGAAGACGAGGTCCATGCCCCCGACGTTTTCGGTCTTGTAGAGAATTTTTTGCCACGTCTGGCCGCCGTCTAGCGAGCGGAAGACGCCACGCTCGGCGTTGGGGCCGTAGGGATGTCCCTGGGCGGCGACGAAGAGGCGATTGGGATCTTTGGGATCGACGATGATGGATGCGATCTGCTGCGCGTCGCGGAGACCTAGATGCTGCCAGGCGCGGCCCGCGTCGGTCGATTTGTAGATGCCGTCGCCTACGGAGAGATCGGGGCGGCGCAGGCCTTCGCCACTTCCAACATAGATCGTGTTGGGATCGGACGGCGCAACCGTGAGGGCTCCGATGGAACCGGAGGGTTGATCATCGAAGATGGGATTCCAGGTGCGGCCGAAGTCCGTCGTTTTCCAGACTCCGCCGTTATTCGGCGCCATGTAGAAGACATTCGGCTGTCCCGGAACGCCGGAAATCGCCACGGTGCGGCCGCCGCGAAATGGTCCGATCATCCGCCAGTGAAGTTCCTGGTACATGGCCGGGTCATAGGGCTGTGCGGAGAGCGCGAAAGGAAAAAGCGAAACGCAGAGCGCAGCGAGCAGAATCCAGAAGAGTCGCTTGTTCACGGTTGGTCCTCGAAGAAAGGCAAGGATAAACCACAGCGGCGGGGATTGGACAGCGCGGGCGTTGTAACTGCTTCACGAGCCTGATGGCAAGGGTTCGATTGCCGTCTTCGCCCCAACCTGCTGGCTCATTGCAACTAGACACCTTCTGAGTGTCTTGCTTCAACAGCCCCCGACGATTCATTTGACAGGCGCGAACTATGGGTCTTATCGTCATCTATTCACTTCGTTTGCATATCAAGGAAAATTCTCAGGAGATCACTCATGTTCAGAAAGCTGTGTTTCGGGATGATTGCGGTGGCGGTGCTGGCGCCGGCGGTGTGGGCGCAAACCGTAGATGAGATTATTGCGAAGAATGTTCAAGCGCGTGGCGGAGCGGACAAGCTGAAAAGCGTGCAGTCGATCAAGTCCACTGCGACGATGGCGATGGGGCCGGGGATGGAAGCGCCGGGGATGTTGATCCAGAAGCGGGGAAATCTGGCGCGCTTGGAGTTCACCATCCAGGGACTGACGGCAGTGCAGGCGTTTGACGGCAAGAACGCTTGGCAAGTTATGCCTTTTATGGGCAAGAAAGACCCCGAATTAATGTCGGGCGACGAGGCGAAAGAGGTTGAGGAAATGGGCGACTTCGATGGCCCATGGGTGGACTACAAGAGCAAAGGGAACCAGGTCGAACTTCTCGGCAAAGAGAAGATCGAAGGGACCGACGCTTACAAGCTAAAGGTCAGCCTTAAGAATGGCGACGTTCAGACAGTCTACCTCGACGCGGATTCCTTCCTTGAGATCAAAGAAGAAACCAAGCGCACCGTGCGTGGAAGCGAGCAGGTGATCGAATCGTCGATCGGTGATTATAAGGAAGTGGGCGGGATCATTTTTCCGTTTGCGATTGAGAGCGGAGCGAAGGGAAGCCCGCAGAAACAGAAGCTGACCGTCACCAAGATCGAACTCAACGTGCCGGCGGATGACTCGATTTTCAAGATGCCGGCAGCGGCTCCGGCGGCACCCACGCCCCCAAAAACTGACCCGCCAAAAAATTAGCTGACTGGCGGCTGGGCCGGGCGGGGACGCCCGGCGCTCCATCGTTTCACTTCCGGTTCACTTCGAGGAAACATGTTCAATCGCGTGCGAATTTTCTGGATTGCTTTCTCCGTCTTAGCTCTGGTACTGAGCATTTCGGCGCAGGACGTGACGCTGGACTCTGACACGCTGAGCGGACTTCCGATCCGCGCCATCGGCCCGGCGGCGATGGGGGGCCGCATCGCCGACATCGCGGCAGTGCACGAAGGCCAGCGGCTGACGATTTATGTCGGTTCGGCCAGCGGCGGCGTCTGGAAGTCGGTGGACGGCGGCACGACCTTCAAGGCGATCTTCGACAAGCAGCCTTCGCTCTCGATTGGCGCGGTGGCGATTGATCCTTCCAATCCGCAGACGGTTTGGGTAGGAACGGGTGAGTCCTGGGTGCGCAACAGCGTGTCGGT
>Ga0066789_10001091_pt1 | contig 11570 bp, 11 predicted proteins | sample OrgsoiDNA2013049_FD_70960 | JGI IMG/M metagenome (GOLD analysis project Ga0066789, IMG submission 70960) | Permafrost soil microbial communities from the Arctic, to analyse light accelerated degradation of dissolved organic matter (DOM) -... | ecosystem: Environmental > Terrestrial > Soil >...
TCTTGACCCAGTCCTTCTTGACCCAGTCCTTCTTGACCCAGTCCTTCTTGACCCAGTCCTTCTTGACCCAGTCCTTCTTGACCCAGTCCTTCTTGACCCAGTCCTTCTTGACCCAGTCCTTCTCGACCCTGCGCCGCGCCATCCTGCAGTCCGGGATTCTGTATCTCGCGATCCTGGTGCTGAGCCGCCCTGTCCTGTGGTTGCGGCGAGCACGACTCCTGCGCCGGCTCACCGGCATACCGGCTCGTGTGATCGCCGCTGTGGTTCCTGCGGGCCATGGTGGCCATGTCCTCGATCAGCCGCGCCGCCTCCTGGGCAACGGTGCCGATCGGGGACGGGGATTCCTGAGTCATTCCGGGGCCACACTCTCTTGCTTGTCTACGGGCCACAACTTCTCGTCGGGAACGAATCGCACCCGAAGGGTCGCATTCCGCACTACTGCGCCGGTCACCACACACCGACGCAAGATGCTGGGCAGGGACAGCACCCGGCGATGGTCGGCCACCGCCACGAGCAGCTCGTCGTCACGCCGTTTCAGGTCCACCTGAGCGGCCGTGACCAGAGGCAGAGGCAATGTCAGAAGATATCCCCGGCCCTCCGGCCGGACGGTCATGCCCTGCGCCGGCACCGTGGTCAGGACATCACCGATCGCTCCGGTACACACCCGGGCGAGCGCGGCAAGCGCATCGGGGCCGACAGGCTCGTGAGAGAGATAGGGAGCGATGACGATCGGCAACGGGTCGAAGGAGTGACGAACCTCGGCGAGTCCCCGCTGCTGAGCCTCGTTCCATCCGGCCAGCCAGGCAGTGTGGTTCGACTCCTGACCCGAGTCATGGGACTCCCTGCCGGAGACCGCGACATCAGGACTCGCCGCATCGGGGAAGACGCGATTGACCACGATCTGGTCCACTGTCAGACCGTAGAGCCGCAGCGAGGTCAGCGTCCGACGTGACTCGGCGATGACCACCCGCTCAGGGGTCAGCACCAGTCGCACGGAGGTCGTCGCGGACGCAAGAATGGACTGGATCTCAAGCAACGACTCATGCCAACGACGCAGAGTGTCCAGCACCTGCGCCCCGGGCAGCGGAAGCCCGGTAGCTGATGCGGCGGCGGGGCGAAGCGCTCGCAGAAGTCCCCGCTGCGCCGGTATGAGCTTCTCGACGTGCCAGGCAAGGGCCTCGGGCAAGGCCAGCAACCGCAGCGTCTCTGCAGTCGGCGCGCAGTCCACGATGACGAGGTCCCATGTACCGGACTCGACCTGTCTGCGCAGCTCGAGCAAAGCGACGAGCTCGTCTGCCCCGGGGAGCTCGGTGAGCTCGTCGGCCACCACGGGGTCGATGCCCAGACCCTTGAACACGGTCAGGAGATAGTCCTGCACCGACCGCCAGGAACGCCGGACACTGTGTGAGGAACTGAGCTGGAGGGCGCACAGGCCCGGCTCGATCTCGACCACAGGGTCGGGATCGTCCGGGGTGGTCACCAGGACAACGCCGAGGGCATCGCCCAGTGAGTGCGCCGCGTCGGTCGACATGACCAGGGTCTTGATGCCTGCGCGGGCCGCCTGGACCGCGGTGGCCGCAGCAGTCGTCGTCTTGCCGACGCCCCCCTTGCCTGTGAAGAGTATGACTCTCACGAGATACCCGAGCGCCGGCTCAAACCTCGACGCGTTTCTTCAGCTCATTCAGCGCAGTCTCGATGATGACCTTCTCGGCCTTGCGCTTGAGTATTCCGAGCATGGGGATCTTGACGTCGACGGACAGCCGGTAGCTGACCGCAGTCTCGGCGCCGTTGTCCGCGACCGTGGTGTCTTCAAGAGTGTAGGAACCATTCATCGCCTTGAGCACCATGCCGCTCACAAGGTGCCATGAGATCACCCCCGTGCCGTCCTCGGCCACGTCCCAGTCGTACTCCAGGACGTAGGTGTCCTTGATGGCACCGGCGGAAAGCGTGAACTCGACCTGGTCGGCCCATCCGTCGCCATCCTCCGAGATCACCGCCACCTTCTTCACCTCGCCAGCCCACTCGGGATAGCGATCGAAGTCGGCAATGACGTCGAGTATCGCCCCGGGTGCCGCGGCGATGACGATGCTGGACTCAGTGCGATCAGCCATGGAGCGAAGGTTACCTTGCGGCCCCTGCCACCACGTCGGGCGTGTGCGGTGACAAGGTCATCAGCCCGACGCGGGATTCATCCGCCGGGAAGTCATCCGCTGGTCTCCCGGTGCATCGTGGTCGGCGACCAGCGGTCCCTCATCGGAGCCGTCTCACCCCCGGGTCTGGGCCAGCGTCGCCAGATAGCCCTTCCAACCGACAACGAACTGCGCTTCGGTCACCCCAAAGCTGCGAGGGAACGCCGACGCCGCAGCTGCCTCGGGGTCGGGCTGGTCCCCATGGCTGGGCGTCGTTGCCGATCCGATGACACGATAGAACGCGACGACCTTTGCCTGGCCGTAAAGGTCGACCAGGCGGCACACGGCCAGCCACGACCCGGAGTATGACGTGGCTATCTTGGTCTTGGAGGGGTCGAAGTCAGCCTCAGTGGGCAGTGCCTCGGGGCCTTTGCGCGCACGCACGAGGTTGAGCAGGCCACTGGCCACTTCCGACCGCGAGAGACCGAGACCGGAGTACCCGACGTAGTCGGCCATTCCCTCCGTCAACCAGATGGGGGTCGGACTCGTGGTTGACGACCGGGCCGCAATATGTGTCACCTCATGGGTGATGACCACCCGGCGTCCGAGGGGTTGCAGCGCATTGAAAGCCTTGGGATTGATGATGACCCGGTCCCCCTCAGCTCGCCGGCCTGACTCGATCACACCCTGGGTGATCGCAGCAACCTGATCGAGCCCCTTGTCTGCAGAGCGCAGCAACAGCCTGGCGAACTCCGTGTTCGAGGCCGGCGTCACCATGACCACGTGAGAGTTCCAGTCCGTGCCCCACACACCCACGACCCGGCGAACGGCTGAGTCCCCGATCCTGCTGTACTCCCGCATACGAGCCTCGGGAGCGTTACCGATCACGATGCCCGACGTGCCCCGGATGACCCTCAGCCCCGGCAGATCCCACATCTGCAACGGGGTGGGGCCGTCAGAGTCATCGGCAATGCGCCACCCGCCGGCACGCTCCACCAGGGTGTATGTCGCCTCGAAGGACTGAGGTGCCCGGTCAAACCCAGCCAGTGAGTACGTCCCGGTGACTGTGGCGGCCCACGCTATCGGCCCCACCACCCGGGCACGGGTGGCACTGAGCGCCGGGGCAAGCTGCGCAGCGCCGTAGGAGAACTTGCCCAGTGGAAGCTTGACGAGGTTGTCGAAAGCCACGGCCTGACGCACCCGGAAGCTGGACATGCCGGGGTCCACCGTGGCCATCCACGCACTCTTGCTCCTGACCATCACGGCCCTCGCCCGGGCGGACAACAGACCTTGGGCAGCCGCCAGGCGGACAGCCTGCGCGTCCACCTTCGGCAGCGCGGACGCGGCCTGGTGCGTGCCATCCCTGCCGGACGCCCGCTCGCTGGTCCGCCGCAGGCTCCCGACGGCGCCCGGCAGGTCCAGATAGCCGTTCAGCTGCCCGGCGACGCCCACCGCGAGCCCCGCGCACAACGCGATCGCGGCAATGCGCCTGGCTCTGGTCATTGCGCCATCGTAGATTGCATCACCGCTCCATGAGTATCGGTGCGCTGCTCAGCCGACGTCGCGTGCGCTCGCCCAGTGCTGAATGCTCTCCCGGCGCGCGCGCAACCTCGTCGCTGTCCCGGCACTGACCAGCCCAGCGCCGACGAACATCGACACCACGCTGTGCTCGGCCGCATCCAGCTGCATCTCCGTGGTCAACGTGACCTTGGGGGTCAGCGTGAGCTCGGGCGACAAGCGAAGCCCGGGCGATGCCAGGTGCTCGACCGGCGGGGATCCACTCAGCGCGGTAACGGTGCAGTCGTCACATCGCCGGCCGCGCACCGGACAAGTCATGCAGTCAACGATCATCACTGGCCTCCGTACTCATCTCGGTCCCCCTCACAACGGGCCCGCGTGAGCTCACTGGACCCAACCGGCAGCCCGGTCGGGAAGCCGTATGAGGAACGCTAGGGCGGAGGTCCGACAGCCCCCCGATCTCCCGCCGGCTTCTTTCGCCCAGGCCTGTTGGCAGCGCGCCTGCCGGGCCCTGTCAGCCGCGGCCCCTAGGTTCGTCACCATGCAAGGCGTACAAGGCACACTCGACGAGCTCGGCACCCTCCTGGCCGACGTCACCTTCGTGGTCGTCGACCTCGAGACGACCGGCGGCAGTCCGGCAGGTGCCCACATCACCGAGGTCGGAGCGGTCAAGATCCGTGGCGGCGAGGTGCTCGGCGAGTTCCAGACCCTGGTCAACCCGGCTGAGCCGATCCCTGCCTTCATCTCGGTCCTGACCGGGATCACCGACCAGATGGTGGCCGACTCGCCACGGATTGACAGCGTGCTCCCGGCGTTCCTCGAGTTCGCCCGGCACAGCGTGCTGGTCGCCCACAACGCGCCTTTTGACATCTCGTTCCTCAAGGCCGCCGCGACATCGACCGCTCACAGCTGGCCGGCGTTTCGGGTGGTCGACACAGCCCACCTGGCCCGACAGCTGATCAGCAGGGACGAGGCACCGAACCGCAAGCTCGGCACGCTTGCACGGCTCTTCGGGGCTGCCACAACCCCGGACCACCGTGCGCTGCACGATGCCCGCGCCACCGTCGACGTCCTGCATGGACTGCTCTCCCGGGTCGGCAGCCTTGGCGTCCTCACTCTTGAGGAGCTCAGCACGTTCTCCTCAAGGGTCAGCCCCGCCCAGCGTCGCAAACGGCACCTCGCGGAGGGTCTGCCCTCAGCCCCGGGCGTCTACCTGTTCAAGGACAGCCAGGGGCGAGTGCTCTATGTCGGTACGTCACAGGACATCCAGCGACGGGTGCGCACATACTTCACGGCGTCCGAGCAGCGCACCCGGATGGCCGAGATGGTCGGGATCGCGGCCAGCGTGACACCGGTCGTCTGCGAGACCAATCTGGAGGCGCAGGTCCGCGAGCTCCGCCTCATAGCCCAGCACAAGCCGCGATACAACCGCCGGTCCCTGAACCCCGAGCGGGCACCCTGGGTCAAGCTCACCATCGAGTCCTTCCCGCGACTGAGCATCGTTCGAGCGGTCAAAGCCGACGGAGCCCAGTACTTCGGTCCCTTCAGTTCCCGTGTGGGAGCCGAGTCCGCCATCGCCGCCATCCATGAGGTGCTCCCCCTACGCCAGTGCACCATGCGCCTGTCGGCCAGCGGCCGACATGCCGACTGCGTGCTGGCGGGAATGGGTCGCTGTGGTGCGCCATGCACAGGCGAGCAGAGCGTCGAGCAATATGCCGCCGTCGTCCGGCGGGTCGTCGAGATGATGGCGGGCGACTCGCGCGAGGTCGTCGGAGCCCTGCGACAACGGATGAGCGGCCTCTCTGGCCAGGAACGTTACGAGGACGCCGGCGCGGTCCGCGACCGGCTGGTGCATCTCGTCCGTGCAGCCGCGCGCGCCCAGCGCATCGCGCCACTGGCGAACAGCGCCGAGATCGTGGCTGCCCGACCCACACCCCTCCACGGCTGGGAGATCATCTGCGTGCGCTTCGGGCGGCTCGCCGGCACCACGATGACCCCCCGGGGCGGCGACCCCCGGCCATACATCGATGCCCTGGCCCTGAGCGCCGAGATCGTGGTCCCCTCCCCCGGGCCTGCTGCCTCCGCCTCAGCCGAGGAGACCGAGAAGATTCTGGGGTGGCTGGACTCTCCCGGCGTCCGGATCATCGCCATGGAGGGTGAGTGGACGTGCCCGGTGAACGGCGCGGGCGCAGCCCGGGACAGCCTGGACACTGACCCCACGGCATACCACGACGTCGTGAGCTTCGATGAGCCGAGCGATCCCGTGCTCCGCCATCGCCGGCCCGCTGATGGCCTCGCGGTTCCCGGACCGGTGCCGCGGACACTGATATCTTCCACGAGCCCGCGGGCTAGGGTGGACCCGTGATTTCCGCCATCGTCTTGATCAACGCCGAGGTCGACCGCATTCCCGAGGTCGCCGCCGCCATTGCCGACCTCAACGGTGTCAGCGAGGTCTACTCCGTCACCGGCGATGTCGACCTCATTGCCATCGTTCGGGTCCGCCACCACGAGGAGCTGGCCGATATCATCGCCGACCAGCTCAACAAGGTCAGCGGTGTTCAGGGCACCCAGACCCACATCGCATTCCGGACCTACTCCAAGCACGACCTGGAAGCAGCTTTCAGCCTCGGGCTGGATGGCGCCTGAGCCTTATCGGTCGGGACACGGACTAAGACTGAGCCCTTCGGTTTGGATGATCCCCAAGCGTCATCCTCGGGTCGCAGCGACCCATCGCTCCAGGAGCAGCGTGGCGCTCCCGTCATCGATCACCGCGGCGGCCCGACTCATCCCGGAGTGCAACGCGGCGATGAAGTCAGCCTGGCTCTCGCCCACGTCGGGCACTGTAAGCGCCAGAGCCACTCCTGCGTTGAGCACGACCGCGTCGCGGACAGGTCCCACGGCACCGGCGAACACGTCACGCACGACCTGGGCGTTGTGGGCGGCATCCCCCCCTCGCAACGTCTCTACCGGGTGCCGCTCCAGCCCGACCCACGCGGGGTCCAGGCTGTACTCGCGGACGTCGCCGCCGCGCACCCACCAGAGTGTGGACGTCGTGGAGATGGTGAGCTCGTCCAGACCGTCGTCGCCCCGGAAGACCACGGCATCCTTGCCTCGTCCGGCGAAGACCCCTGCCATCAGTGGTGCCATCCGTGCGTCCGCGACACCCACGGCGGCATACGTCGGCTGAGCCGGGTTCGTGAGAGGTCCCAGGAAGTTGAAGACGGTACCGATACCCAGGTCACGACGTGCCACGGCAGCATGACGCATCGACGGGTGGAACTGCTGGGCAAAGCAGAACGTGATCCCGGCCCTCTCGACAACATCCGCAACCTGTGAAGGGCTCAGTGACAGGTTGATCCCCAGGGCCTCGAGGACATCAGCAGAGCCGGATGACGAGGACGCTGCCCGGTTACCGTGTTTGACAACCCGCACCCCGCTGGCCGCCGCAACCAGGGCTGCCATCGTCGAGATGTTCACGGTGTGCGCGCGATCTCCGCCGGTCCCGACGATGTCCAGCGTCATGCCATCAACGGTGATCCTGCTGGCGTGGGCCAACATCGTATCGGCCAGACCGCGCATCTCATCGACGGTCTCGCCCTTGGCGCGCAAAGCCACGAGAAACCCGGCAACCTGCGCCGGGCTCGCCTCCCCGCTCATGATCTGGTCCATGGCCCAGACAGACTCAGTGGTGCCCAGATCCTGTCCGTCGAGCAACGCCGTGAAGATTGTCGGCCAGGCCATGGCGTCCCCGGTCGAAGCTGGAGCCGTCACCGGCCTAGGCGCTGGTGCTGGTCGAGGCACGGACCCTGCGACCCAGCTCGGCAACGGCTCCTGCCACCGCGATGGGGTCAAGGGGGTGCGGAACTGCCAGATCAGCCTGGGACCACGCGGCGAGCCAGCCATCCTGCGGTCGTCCGGTCAGTACCAGCACGGGCGGACAGCTGAAGATCTCGTTCTTGAGCTGTCGGCACAGTCCGAGACCGCCGGTCTGCCCCGCCTCTCCGTCCAGAACCAGCACGTCGAACTCACCGGTCTCGACGGCTTCGATGACCGCCGGCGCCGTCGCGCACTCCAGCCAGGTGCTGACCTCCACATCGCGAGCAGGCCGACGACCGACGGCGACGCGTATCGCGTCCCTGGTGGCTATGTCGTCGCTGTAGAGCAGTACGGACAGCTGATATGGGGTGCCTGGGGAGACCTGGTCAGTGTGAGAAGCCGTCGGCGATGCCTGCGAGTCGGTCATGGGGAAGATGCTACCGGTGCCCATTTCACGAAGCTGGGCACCCGTGCCCGCGTTGCTAGTGCATTGCGAAGCCGGATAGGGCAATATTGGCGCTCGTGGCGACCGCATCCGCAGTTGAGTCAGGCACCCCGAAGCCCTCGTCCGGCCCCATCCCGGGTCATGGCCCGGTGACACGGCCCAACATGGCCGCGGTGGGGACGATCGTGTGGCTGGCCAGCGAGCTGATGTTCTTTGCCGGCCTGTTCGCCATGTACTTCACGATCCGATCGGTCTCACCGGGGCTGTGGGCGGAGAAGACCGTCGCTCTCAACGTCCCCTTCGCGGCCGTCAACACGCTGATGCTGGTCATCTCATCGGTGTGGTGTCAGCTGGGCGTATTCAAGGCCGAGCGCGGACAGCCCGCCCGCAGCGGTTCCCTGCTGCAGCCCAGGCAATGGGGCATGCGCGAATGGTACGTCCTGACGTATGTCTTCGGCGCCATCTTCGTCTCGGGTCAGGTGCTCGAGTACTCCCGCCTGATCCGCGACGGGGTGACCATCTCCTCGGATGCGTACGGCTCGGTCTTCTACCTCACGACCGGCTTCCACGCACTGCACGTCACAGGTGGACTGATCGCGATCCTGCTGATCATCGGGCGGACGTTCACGACGCGTCGCTACACCCATGCGCAGGCCTCCGGGGCCATCGTGACGTCGTACTACTGGCACTTCGTCGACGTCGTGTGGATAGCCCTGTTCTTCACGATCTACCTACTAAAGTGATGAACCTCTTCTGCCGAGGCGTCCGCACCGACGAGAGGAACATGGCGTGAAGGCACTGGGCTCCCATCGCCGTCATCCGGCCGCGATCGTCGTGCTGCTCCTGCTGGGGCTCGTCGTCACCGGTGGGCTCTACTCCCTCTTGGCCCCCAGGACCGCACAGGCCGCCGTGGCTTCGGCCGATGACGTGGCCGCGGGCCGGAAGCTCTTCCTGGCCAACTGCGCCACCTGCCATGGCATCTCAGGTCAGGGCGGCAAGGTTGGCCCGAGCCTGGTCGGCGCCGGCGCCGCCGCTGTTGACTTCCAGGTCGGCACCGGCCGTATGCCGCTCGCCGGGTCAGCTGTCCCGCAGGCCCCCCGCGGCAGGCAGGTGAGGTTCACCAACCAGGAGATCGCCAACATGGCCGCCTATGTGGCCACGCTCGGCCCCGGCCCTGCCATTCCCGACAGCCAGTACACCCAGGGCGGGGGGAACATCGCCCGCGGCAACCAGCTGTTCAAGGTCAACTGCGCGTTGTGCCACAACTTCGCCGGCTCCGGTGGTGCGCTCAGCCACGGGAAGTACGCGCCGAGCCTGCGCAACGTCACCGGCAAACACATCTACGAGGCGATGCTGACCGGACCCCAGTCGATGCCGGTGTTCAACGACCTGGACATCTCCCCGACGGACAAGAACGACATCATCAGCTACCTTCACGAGCTGGACAGGAACAAGAACCCCGGCGGCCTGAGCCTGGGCAACCTCGGACCGGTCTCCGAGGGGATGTTCGTCTGGGTCTTCGGCCTCGGCCTGTTGATCGGTGCGGCCGTCTGGCTCGGCGCCAAGGCTGCGTGACCTGATGCGGCGCGACGGCAACCCCCAGCGACTCCCCGACATGGACCAGAAGCTCCACATGGGCAAGAACTGCGAATCGATGGGATTGATCACACGATGAGCGAACACGGGACGCAGCCCACAGGCGACCAAGTGAACCAGGTGAACCAGCCTGGCGCCCCGGTCAGCCCCCACCAGGGTCTGGAGCACCGCCCAGCCCAGCAGCTGGATGAGGTGTCTGGCGATGGGTCGGGCGGCATACCTGAGCGCTTCTCCGACCCAGGGCTGCCCCCGCACGTCCCCCGGTCGGCCGATCTCGACGAGTTGGCCGCCCGCAGGGCAGAACGCCAGGTGGCGGCCCTGTTCAGTGTCTCCATGGTGGCCACCGTCGTCTTCCTGGTCGCGTACTTCGTGATCGACCAGGGGTCCTACACGTTCATCCCGGGCATCGGGCTGGCGAGCCTGTCCAACATCGTCCTCGGCGTCTCTCTCGGAGTAAGCCTGCTGTGCATCGGCCTCGGCGCGGTCCACTGGGCCAAGACGCTGATGCCGGACACCGACGTGACCGAGGAGCGGCACCCGCAGCGATCCTCCGACGAGGCCCGCAGCGACGCGGTCGAGACCATCGTGGCCGGGGGCTCTGCCTCGCAGCTGGGCCGCCGCCCCCTGATCAAGTACACCCTGGCGGGCGCGCTGGGTCTCTTTGCCATCCCCCTGCTGGTGCAGCTGACCGGCAGCCTCGGCCCACTCCCCCGGGCAGATCTGTCAAATACGTTCTGGCGCAAGGGTATGCGGCTCATGCGTGATCCCGAGATGACGCCGATCAAAGCAAGCGACGTCACCGTGGGGTCGTTTTACCACGTCCTGCCCGAGGGCATCGACAAGTCCGAACACGTGCTGGAGGAGAAGGCCAAGGCTGCGGTCGTTCTCATCTCCCTGCCCCCCGGAGCCATCCAGGTTCCCAAGGAACGCGACTGGGGCGTTGACGGCATCGTCGCCTACTCCAAGATCTGCACCCACGTGGGGTGCCCTGTGGGCCTGTACGAGCATCGGACCCACCTCCTGATGTGTCCCTGCCACCAGTCCACGTTCGACGTCACCCGGGATGCCGAGGTCCTTTTCGGTCCGGCCCACCGCCCGTTGCCCCAGCTGAAGATCACCGTCGATGCGCAGGGATACCTGATTGCTGCCGCGCCATTCCTGCAACCGGTCGGCCCAAGCTTCTGGGAGCGCGCATGAGCCCCAACTCCACTCCGAAAGGCGCCGCAGGTCTGCGCGCCGATGACGTGCCGCTCCCCGAGCGGCAAAAGGGCGCAAAGGCACTGGCCGGCGGCCTCGCAGGCTGGGTGGACGACCGCACCGGCACCGCCAGACCGACGAGCTATCTGCTGAAGAAGGTCTTCCCCGACCACTGGTCGTTCATGCTCGGCGAGATCGCCATGTTCTCCCTCGTCATCCTGCTCATCACCGGGACCTTCCTGACCTTCTGGTTCGTGCCCAGCGCCGGCCAGGTGATCTACAACGGCTCCTACGTGCCCCTCAAAGGCATACCGATGAGCGAGGCGTTCAAGTCCACCGTCGACATCAGCTTCGATGTTCGTGGCGGGCTGATCATGCGGCAGATCCACCACTGGGCGGCCCTGCTGTTCACCGTCTCGATCACCGTGCACATGTTCCGGGTCTTCTTCACCGGCGCGTTCCGCAAGCCTCGCGAGATCAACTGGGTCATCGGCACGATCTTGTCCCTGCTGGCCATCAACGAGGGCTTCACCGGTTACTCGCTCCCTGACGACCTGCTCTCGGGCACCGGCCTGCGGGCAGCCGAGGGCTTCATCCAGTCCGTCCCGGTCCTGGGCTCATACATGGCCTACTTCCTGTTCGGAGGCGCGTTCCCGGGAGAGGCGATCATCCCCCGCCTCTTCACCGTGCACGTGCTCCTGCTCCCCGCACTCATCATCGGGCTGTTCACCGCCCACATCGTGCTCGTGGCCGTGCACAAGCACACCCAGTACCCCGGCCCGGGCAAGACGAACGACAACGTGGTGGGCTACCCGTTCATGCCGGTCTACCTGGCCAAGTCCGGGGGGTTCTTCTTCATCGTCTTCGGG
>Ga0066789_10001092_pt1 | contig 11567 bp, 5 predicted proteins | sample OrgsoiDNA2013049_FD_70960 | JGI IMG/M metagenome (GOLD analysis project Ga0066789, IMG submission 70960) | Permafrost soil microbial communities from the Arctic, to analyse light accelerated degradation of dissolved organic matter (DOM) -... | ecosystem: Environmental > Terrestrial > Soil >...
GCAGGTTGAAGCGCATTTCGGAGTGCTTCTTGTACTCCCCGACCTGCCAGCGCATCGCTGAACCCAGCCCGAGATCATCGAGAATGCTGGGACGCAGGTCGGTGACGATCTTGCGCGTGGACGCCACAGCAGATTCCAGGAGCGCCAGCATCGCAGAGTATTTCTGACGCGCCGCCTGAGGGACGGAGGCGTCGCGCTCGATCAACCAGTCCAGGTCGATCCGGAGCCCCGTCAGCGTCGCGCCAAGTTCGTCATGCACCTCGCGCGCAATTCTGGCTTTTTCCTCCTCGCGTATGGTCTGGAGGTGGCGCGAAAGCGATCGCGCTTCCTCGCGGGATCGTTCGATTTCCAGCTGTGCGAGGCGGCCCTGGGTATCGTCGAACACCACTCCGTCCCATAGCGTCGAGCCATGTTCGTTGACGCGCGGTTTCGCGCGAATCGTGATCCATTTTTCCGTAGCTTCGTGCGTGGGCTGCAGGCGCCCTGCCCAGTTCCACGTCGTCAGGCGCTTCGCGGAATCGTCGAGCGTCGCCATCAGATTGGCACGATCGGCGGAATTCAGGAGATCGAAGAATGATCCCGCATTCGCGACGACGTTCTCCCGATCGAGACCCGTTACGGCTTGACTTCCCTGGCTGACATATAGAAAACGGAGAGGACTGTCGGCGTTGCGCTCCATTTTGAAGACCATGCCCGGAACGTTGGTCGTTATCCGCTGATAGCGTTCCTCGCTTTCCTTGAGAGCTTCTTCCGCCGCACGTCTCGCGGTATTGTCGTAACACGAACAAAGATAGCCGGCGAACTCCTTTTGCAGGTCGTGATAGGGCCGTCCGCTGCAGATCATCGATCCGTAGGCGCCATCGGTCCGGCGCAACCGGAATTCAAGTTCAAACGGTTGCCTGGTTGGAAAAACGCGATCGATGTTATCGCGCCACGCCGCGCGATCGTCGGGATGCACGGCTTCCATCCAGCCATTTCCACACTGGTTGTCCATGGTGCCGCCGGTGTAGTCCAGCCACGCCTGATTCAGATAGTCGCAGGCGCCGCTCGCGTCCGACCGCCAGACGAGGTTCGGGAAGCTCGAGAAAAGCGAGAGGTAGTGGTCACGCGCGCGTTCGGTCTGCTCGCGCAATTCCATGCGCAGGGTGGCATCCCGCGTAATGACTGCGAATCCACGGAGTTGTGCGTGCTCGTCGCGAATCGCGGAAATCATGTCATCGCCACAGTAGCGGGTGCCGTCCTTGCGCAGGTGCCAGCATTCTTCCTCGAACCATCCGCGGCGGGTGGCGACGATCAGTTCTTTTTCCGGGGACACCATTCGATCCGGCGGGTACAGGACCGAAAAATGCCGCCCCATGATTTCCGCGGACGAATACCCATTCAGCTCTTGCGCGCCCGCATTCCAGCTCGCGATGTTTCCGTCGGTATCGAGCATGTAGATCGCACAATCCTTGACCGAATTGATGATGAGCTGCGTGCGCTGCTCGCTCTCGCGCAGCATCTGTTCCGCGTGGTAACGGCGGGCGTTGTCCTGCGTCAAGCGCAGATTGGCTTGATTGAGCTCGCGCGCGCGTCGTTGTGCCGCCTGAAATAGATAGGTCGCCATCGCCAGCAGGACCGACAGCAATGTGCCGATCACGAGCGCCGCTTCGGGCAAGGGTGATCGGGCACTCTCGAGGTATTCCTGTGTGGGGCTGACGCGGAGCACCCAGCGAGCGTTGCTGGTCGCAACAGGCAACTCCACGGTCCAGTCGCCAAGCGACTTGGGCGAATCCGATGTCACGGTCTGCTGCACTTCGCCATCTTCGAGGAGCTCGAAATTGTGATCTGCGAATCGTCCGTCGATGAGCGACCGCAGCCAGTCGTTCCGGCCAAGTACGCCGGAGACCATGCCGCGATAGTTGCCACCCTGAAACACCGGAACGTAGACGATGACCCCTTTGCCGCCGATGATCAGTTCCGTAAAGCGACTCAGTGTCGGCTTATGTGTCGCGAACGCGAGATCCACGGCGGGGCGGCGCCTTGGGTCGGTACGAATGTTGAAACCGACCGCGTTGCTGGGGGGAGCCACCCACTGGATGACATAGTCCGGTCCGGACCACGCCAACGACCGGTACTCGTTGACATCCCCGAGTATCGATTCGGATTCTTTTTGCCACACATCCGCATCGAATGCGTGAATCGACATTCGCTCCGCAAGGCGTTCGAGAATGTCGATCCGCGTGCCCAGATCGCGCTCGATGGCTCCTCGGGCCGCGTTGGCGGTGAGTTGCGTGCCGTGGCGCACGTAGCGCGTTTCCTGGGCAAGCGCGGCACGCCATACGACGAGCACGCACACGAAAACGGCGAGTCCGACGATGACGGGAGCGAAGCGCCATAGCGCCACCCGTTCATGCTCGCTGCCCATGAGCGTATAGATCAGAAGCGTCGCACCGAGCAGAATGAACAACAGTGCGCTGGTGCGCTCATCTCCACCCAATTGCAGCGATTGGCCAGCGAGGCTGCTCCCGCTCCATGCGCCGAACGCGATCAGCAGCGACAAGGCCAGCACCGTCGACGCGAGTATGGCGAGTACGACGGAACGCCACGGACTGCGTTGCGATCCGGGCAGGAGGAACGCGAGCGCCGCCCCGAGTATCAGCGCAACCAGAGCGGTCAGGACGCCCATCGCGTCGTATTCGCCCGCGGCAAACGTCAACCAGGGATTGGCCAGAATGGGGTGGGTCGTCACAATCTGCGGAACGATGTATCCGGCGATGCGCAGCGCGCTGATCAGCATTGCACCACCGGCAAAGAGTCTCGCAGCGCCGCGCAGACGTACGGCGTACGTAAGCAGCGATACCCCGCAAAGCAGAATGATCCAAGCCGTGTCGTATTGCAGGCGATCCGTGCCGGACAGTCGCAGGACATCCGGCCCGTCGTGATAGCTGATCAATACCGCGAGCGCGAGCGTGCCGACGACGAGGCCGATGGTGAAAAGCAACGCGGCTGCCCCTAAGTCAGGGCGCGTCAGATGGGGATGCTTCATCAATGTCGAGGTGGCGGCCCGGTATGCCGAAATGACCCACGCCGCCCGGGCAACATACGGGTGCACGTCGGTGTGGGTGCATCATACCTTGCCATGCGCGGACTCCTGCCGGCTTGGCTGGCGACGAACGATTTCGCGCTGGGTTGTCCTCGATCGCGAGGATCCCGCGTGCTCGACTGTATTGCGGTGCCACTGGCCGGTGTATAGGCGCCAGTCTGAATGTTCTGTAGGACGAAGTGGAAAGTCGGCCTGACCGGCGAGTGGAAAACACTGCGTCCTACAGCGAGGGTTACGCGACGCTGATTGCGCGTTCGCCGTCGCGTGCCATACTTTCGGTATGCGTACAGCGCATATTCTGAAAAACCCCGGCGACTTCGCGCTATGCGTTCTCAGGACCTTTCGCAAGAACCAGGGCTTGCTGCTTGCCGGGTCCGTTGCGTACTACACGTTACTGTCGCTGATCCCGCTATTGATTTTGCTGCTGATCGCGTTGTCGCACGTGATCGAGCAGTCGCGCCTCCTCGCTACGATGGCCGAATATCTCGAGTTCATCGTGCCCGGGCAATCGGAGGCGCTGGTCGGCGAGCTGCGCGCGTTCGTGGATCACGGCCAGGTCATCAGCGGTGTTCTGTTGGTGACGATGATATTTTTCAGCGCACTTGCGTTCACTGTCCTGGAAAATGCGATGGCGGTGATCTTCTATCATCGCGTGTCCGTCCGGCGCCGTCACTTCGTCGTGTCCGCACTGCTACCCTATCTGTTCATCCTTTTTCTGGGTTTAGGCCTTCTGGTCGTCACCATCGTCGCCGGAAAACTGGGTGCGCTCGCGACCCACCACATCACGGTCTTCGGCGTTCCGCATTCGCTGAGTGATCTGTCCGACTACCTGCTGTACCTGCTCGGCGTCGTTGGCGAGATCCTCATTTTGACCGCGATCTACCTGGTGATGCCGGCGGGGCGGCTCTCGGTACGCCACGCACTGATCGGCGGCGTCAGCGCGGGACTGCTATGGGAGCTTACGCGGCATCTGCTCGGATGGTACTACGGCACCATGTCCCAGGTGCGCGTCGTCTATGGGTCGCTGACGACCGCGATTCTCGCGATGCTTTCGGTGGAGATCGGCGCTATTCTGCTGCTGCTCGGCGCGCAGGTTATCGCCGAATATGAACGCATCGGTCGCGAGCCTGCGGTCGCGCCGCAAGATGCGCCGAATGTCGATTTTCGACATGCGCTTGAGGGGCGCAGCGCTTGACGGCGGCGACGACGGCGGACCTGGTAATGGCCCGCCCGGAAGGCCTGTATTGCCCGCCCGGAGATTTCTATATCGACCCATGGCATCCGGTCGACCGCGCACTGATCACCCACGCCCATGCGGACCACGCGCGGCCGGGCCACGCGCGCTATCTCGCGCCTGTCGCGGCGGAACACGTGCTTCGTTCCCGCCTGGGTGATATCGCGCTCCAAACGTTGCCCTACGGACAGGCGATCGAGCACAACGGGGTTACCGTATCATTTCATCCGGCGGGGCACGTCCTTGGCTCGGCGCAAATTCGTATCGAGCATCACGGTTCGGTCTGGGTCGCATCCGGAGATTACAAACTCGAGCCCGATGGGACTTGCGCGTCGTTCGAGCCGGTCCGCTGCGATACGTTCATCACCGAATCGACATTCGGCCTTCCGATCTATCGCTGGCGTCCGGCGCAGGAGACCTTCGCCGATATCGCCGCATGGTGGCGCGCAAACGCGTCCGTGGAACGGGCCAGCGTCCTGTTCTGCTACGCGTTCGGCAAGGCGCAGCGGATTCTAGCGGGCCTTCGCGACGCCGGCGCGCTAGACACAGGAACAATCGTTTGCCATGGCGCGATCGAGCCGTTGAATGCAGCATATCGCAAGAGCGGCATCGGCTTGCCGCAAACGTCCCGCGTCTCCGACGTGGACAAGGTGAGCCTGCGAACCGCGCTCGTGCTCGCACCGCCCTCGGCCGCCGGGACGCCATGGATGCGCCGCTTCGGCGATTTTAGCGACGCCTTCGCTTCGGGGTGGATGCAGTTGCGCGGCGCACGCAGGCGCCGCGCCCTCGATCGCGGCTTCGTGCTGTCCGACCATGCCGACTGGCCGGCGCTGCACGAGGCCATCGCGGCCACCGGAGCCGGTCGCATCATCGTCACACACGGACAAGTGCCAGTGATGGTACGCGCCCTGCGCGAGCAGGGCCTGCTCGCGCAATCGTTCGACACCGAATACGACGATGATGGCGGTGACGAGGGCGCCCCTGCAAGCGAAGCCGGGGCGCCGATCGAGGTCATCGAGTGAAGCCGTAAGGCCGGGCGTGAGAGCGGCCCGCTGAAAGCTGTCGCGTGAAAGCATTTGCGAAGCTGTATGCCGAACTCGATTCAACGACATCGACGGCCGCGAAGCTCGATGCGCTGACGCGGTATTTTCAAGCGGCGGATGCACGCGATGCCGCGTGGGCCGTCTACTTTCTCGCCGGCGGACGGCCGCGCCAGTTGGTGGCGACGCGATTGTTGCGGACGCTGGCAACCGAGCGCGCGGGCATCGAAGACTGGTTGTTCGAAGAGTGTTACCAAGCCGTGGGCGACCTTGCGGAAACGATCGCGCACGTGCTGCCCCTCCCTCATCGGGAGTCCACAACACCGCTTGCTGTATGGGTGGAGGAGCGGTTATTGCCATTGCGAGGCATGGCCGTGGAATCGGTACGTGAGCGACTCTTTGCCTATTGGGACGAGCTCGACTGGAATGGACGTTTTCTGCTGCTCAAGCTCGCGGGCGGCGGATTTCGCGTCGGCGTTTCGCGCCTGCTGGTCACGCGCGCGCTGGCCAAGGTCGCACATGTCGATCCCAAAATCATCGCGCAACGGCTCATCGGCTACACCGGCGTCACCGCCAAACCCGACGCCGCGGCCTTCCAAGCACTCGTCGACCCCGCCACTGGTGAGGGCGCCGTGGCGGGGCAACCCTATCCATTCTTCCTGGCCCAGCAACTCAACACCGGCGTTGAAACGCTGGGAGCGGTCGACGAGTGGTTGGTCGAATGGAAGTGGGACGGAATTCGCGCGCAAATGGTCAAGCGAAACGGCGAACTCTGGCTATGGTCGCGCGGTGAAGAACTGGTGACCGAACGCTTCCCGGAGTTGCACGCGCTGCGCGAACGGGTGCCGGACGGAACGGTGATCGATGCCGAAATTGTCGTCTGGAAGGATGGCCGCGTGCGACCCTTTGGGGAGCTGCAGACGCGCATTGGCCGCAAGAACATAACACCACGCGTCCTGGCGGAGGCCCCGGCTATATTGCTCGCGTACGATTTGTTGGAGCACGATGGGCGCGATTTGCGTTCCATTGCACAACACGCGCGCCGCGAATTGTTGGAAACACTGGTGGACGGGATCGGCGATGCACGACTTCAGTTGTCGCCCTTACTCTCGTTGCCGTCTTGGGCCGCGTACGCGGAACTGCGCGCCGAGTCGCGCGCTCGCGGCGTGGAAGGCTTCATGCTCAAGCGCAGCGACGCGCGATACGGCGTAGGCCGCACCCGGGACGTTGGAACGTGGTGGAAATGGAAAATCGACCCGATGACCGTTGACGCGGCGCTGGTTTACGCGCAGCGTGGGCACGGACGGCGTGCCAGCCTCTATACCGATTACACGTTCGCGGTGTGGACTACCGATGCCGAGGAACGGCGTTTGATCCCGTTTGCAAAGGCGTATTCCGGCTTGTCCGACGAGGAGATCGAGCAAGTCGATGCGATCGTACGCAAGACGACGATCGAGAAATTCGGGCCGGTGCGCAGCGTCACGCCGACGCAGGTCTTCGAGTTGGGCTTCGAAGGCATTCGCCGCTCGCCGCGGCACAAATCGGGCATCGCTGTGCGCTTCCCGCGAATCTTGCGCTGGCGCATCGACAAGCCGGTCGAGGAAGCCGACACGCTGGACGCTCTGCTCGAACTGCTCGAGCAATGAAGCCGATCGACCTGATGCGCCATCTCGCAATCCCGCTCTCGGCTCTGTTCGTGTGCGGTTGCGTCACCTTGACCGTCGATCCGCGCGCGGTTGTCTCCGGTACGGGCGCCGCCGGAGGCTTCATGACGCTGAAATGCGATACCGCCGCACACGTGCTGCCAGGCGTAATCTCCGACGACCCCGAAAATGCACTGGACGGACGCGCGTTCCGCGTCCTCGTCTGGAATATTCACAAGGAGGATGATGGCGGCTGGCAGCGCGATCTGACGGCTTTTGCTGCCGCGAATGACGTGATGCTGTTGCAGGAGACGGTATTGCAACCGTCGCTGCGCGAAATCATCGACGATGCCGGTCTGCGCTGGGTGATGGCGAGTTCATTCCTGTACGACGCCAACGACATCGGTGTGCTGACAGCGACTCGCATCGCGCCGCTGGCGAGTTGCACGCAACGCACGCTCGAGCCGCTGCTGCGCATACCAAAATCAGCCGTGATCACGTGGCTGCGCATCAAGGGAAGGCAGGAAACACTAGCGATCGTGAATGTCCATGCGATCAACTTCGACCTTTTCATCGACAGGTATCGCATGCAGTTTGAGGCGCTGGTCGATGCGCTCTCGGGGCACAAGGGGCCTATCGTTTTTGCTGGCGATTTCAATAGCTGGAACGATGCGCGCGACCGGGTCGTCGCCGAAGTTGCTGTCCGGCTGAGGATGACGGAACTCGAGTTGCACGACGATCATCGTGCCGTATTCTTCGGGCGGCATCTCGATCACTTCTTCGTGCGCGGACTGGAACTGATCGACGTTGAGGCGATCCCCGTGACTTCGTCCGATCACAATCCACTAGTCGCCACGCTGCGCATACGCTAGTACGAGAAATGGTCGTCGCACTTTCGGCGGTTATCCTACGAGAGAATCGGACGCCGACCTACATCTGCATCGGGCGTAATGCTAAAAAATACACCCTTGCCCGGTTATTGGAACGCGAACCATGTTCGTTTGCCCGTACGATGCTCACTGGTGCAATCTTCCTGCTTGTCGGACGGGTTCCTGTGAATTGACCGGGGAAATGCCCTTGATCGCGTGCATTGGGTGCGGCGCCGTGGTCGAAACGGCACCCCGATTTCGCCTGTGCGTTGAGTGCCTCGTCGTCGAGATCGACGATACCAAAGAAGGAGTGTGATCATGCCCCGTGCGCTGTGGAAAGGTGACATCAGCCTCGGGCTGGTCAACATTCCGGTGGAGCTCTATCCCGCGGAGGAGCACAAGGAATTCAAGTTCTCGATGCTCGACAAGCGCGACTTTTCGCCGGTCGGCTACAAGCGTTACAGCAAACAGAGCAACAAGGAAGTCGAATGGGCGAATATCGTCAAAGGCTACGAATACGAGAAGGATCAGTATGTCGTCCTGTCGGATGAGGACTTCCGGCGCGCCAATGTCAAGGCGTCGCAGACGATCGACATCCAGGCGTTCGTGCCAGCGATCGAAATTCCCGTCCAGTATTTCGATACGCCGTATTTCCTCGCGCCCACCGAACGCGGCAAGAAGGTCTATGCGTTGCTGCGCGAAACCTTGCGCTCGACGGGTCGCGTGGCGGTCGCGCAGGTCGTCATTCGCACGGCGCAGCATCTGGCAGCCGTCGTCCCTGTGGGTCGGGCGCTGATGCTCAACACCATGCGTTATTCGGACCAGCTGATCGAGCCCGAAAAGATGGATTTTCCGGCAGACGGTCTCAAGGGTGCCGGTGTAACCGCGAAAGAGGTCGAGCTTGCGAAACGACTGGTGAGCGACATGGCTGAACATTGGAAGCCCGCCGAGTTCAAGGACACCTACCGCCAGGACCTGATGCGGCGCATTAACGAGAAAATCAAGAAAGGCGAGACAAAGCAGATCACCGAGGCGGACGGATCAAATGGCGACACGCCGCGGTCGGCCCAGGTGATCGACCTCGCGGCGCTATTGCGACAAAGCCTGAAGACCGGCGGACGCGGGCCGAAAAAATCGGCAACGCCGCGCTCGACTGCGGCAAAGCCGGCAGCGAAGGCGGTCGTCCAGTCGGTGCCGCGCGTACGCGCGGCCGATCCCAAGGCAAAGCGCAAAAGCGCGTAGGGTCCGAGATATATCCGCGATATGGCGCTCGAACGATATCGGGAAAAGCGCAATTTCAAGGCCACGCCGGAGCCGCCTGGCCGCGTCCTGCGCAAAAAACAGCAAGACCTGTCGTTCGTCATTCAGAAGCACGCTGCGAGCCATTTGCACTACGATTTTCGGCTCCAATTGAACGGCGTGCTTCTTAGCTGGGCGGTTCCCAAAGGCCCGAGCCTCGACCCGGCGGACAAGCGACTGGCCATGCATGTCGAGGACCATCCTCTCGAATACGGTGGCTTCGAAGGAACGATACCGCCAAAGCAGTACGGTGGCGGGACGGTATTGCTGTGGGACCGCGGCACTTGGATCCCGAAGGGTGATGCAACGGCGGACTACCAAAAGGGACGGCTCAAATTCGAACTCGTTGGGGAAAAGCTTCACGGCGGATGGACCCTGGTCCGCACGCACGGAAGCAAGTACGGCGGCGACGGGAAGCAGGCGTGGTTGCTGATCAAGGAAAACGATAACTTCGCTCGACACGGAATCGACGCGAGGATTGTCGACGAACAGCCCGATAGCGTGGTTTCCGGGCGGTCCTTGGAACAAATCGCCAAGGATCCCGAACATGTCTGGCATTCCAATCGATCGGTCGCCGCCAACGTGAAGGGCGGTGCGCTGAGTGTGCGGAAAGCACCAAGGTCGAAGCCCGCTCGTACCGTCACGGGTCCTCGCGACGTGGCCGGGGCCACGCAAGCGAAATTGCCCGCCACGCTATCACCGGAACTTGCGTCGCTGGTGGATGCTTGTCCGCAAGGCGACGAGTGGTTGCATGAGATCAAGTACGACGGCTACCGGATGGTATGTCGCATCGATCGCGGCAAGGTGAGTGTGTATTCGCGCAATGGCAAGGACTGGACGGCGGCGTTGAAACCGGTCGTGGATGCGGCTAAAAGGTTGCGCGTCAAGTCGGTGTGGCTCGATGGTGAAGTCACCGTGCTAACACCCGAGGGTCGCACCAGCTTTCAACAATTACAGAATGCGCTGGCCGACCCCTTCGTGGGAACGCTCACGTATTTTGTCTTCGATGTGCCGTTTCTCGATGGGTATGATCTCCGCGGCGTCGTGCTGAAGGAGCGCAAGCGCCTGCTGCGCGCAATCATTCCGGAGGGCGATGCGATCCTGCGCTATGGCGTCGAAGTCCAGGGATCGGGCGAGCAGTTTTTTGCCCAGGCGTGCAAGCTCGGCCTCGAAGGCGCGGTGTCCAAGCGGGTCGATTCTCTCTACCAGACGGGGGCACGCACCCGGGACTGGATCAAAGTCAAATGCGGCCAGCGGCAGGAGATGGTGATCGGCGGGTTTACGGATCCACAGGGGACTCGAACTGGATTCGGTGCGCTGCTCCTCGGTGTTTACGAAGCGGATGGCGCGTTGCGCTATTCCGGCCGGGTGGGTACCGGCTTCGACAATGCCATGCTCGATAGCCTTCGTCCCATGCTTGATAAATTGGTCGTAAAGACAACCCCCTTCGCGAATCCGCCGCGCGGCCATGCGGCAAAAGGCGTGCACTGGGTAAGACCGATCCTCGTCGCCGAAGTGGCGTTCACCGAGTGGACGCACGATGGGACGCTGCGTCACCCCTCGTTCCAGGGGCTGCGCGAGGACAAGAAAGCGAGCGAAGTCATGCGCGAACGTGCCGTGAAAAAGACACCGCCTGCGAAGAATTCTCCCGTCGTCGCGACGCGTCGCCCAAAGCGCAGCGGTGCCGCGCCAACTGCATCCTCGAATGCGGTCCTCGCGGGTATTACGCTCTCGCATCCGGACAAGCTGCTTTTTCCGGCCGATAAATTGACCAAGCGCGATCTCGCCCAATATTACGAAAAGCTGGGCGAGTGGATGGTTCCGCATTTGCGCGATCGGCCATTGAGCCTGGTGCGGTGCCCGGACGGATGGCAAGGTCAGTGCTTTTATCAGAAGCACGCGGACAAGAGCGTCAACGCTGCGGTGAACCGAATCGCCGTGCCGGAAGGCAACGGCACGGCGACTTACATGACGGTCAATTCCACCACCGCGCTCGTTGCTCTCCTGCAGTGGGGCGTGATCGAATTCCATCCCTGGGGGTCGCACGGGCCCAGGCTGGATCGCCCGGATCGACTGATCTTCGACTTCGATCCGGACGATGGCATCGGTTGGTCGAACCTTGTGAGTGCGGTGCAGGTGATGCGCACGCTGCTCGACGAGATGGGGCTGACCGGGTTCCTGAAGACGACTGGCGGCAAGGGCTTGCACATCGTAGTGCCGATTCGCCCCACGATCGGGTGGGACGTGGCAAAGAGCTTCACGAAAGCCGTCGCGGATCTGCTCGTAGCGACTTTTCCCGACCGTTTCACCGCCACGCTGTCCAAGGCTCAGCGCAAAGGCAAGATTTTCATCGACTACTTGCGCAATGGACCTGGGTCGACTGCCGTCGCGCCGTAT
>Ga0066789_10001094_pt1 | contig 11542 bp, 5 predicted proteins | sample OrgsoiDNA2013049_FD_70960 | JGI IMG/M metagenome (GOLD analysis project Ga0066789, IMG submission 70960) | Permafrost soil microbial communities from the Arctic, to analyse light accelerated degradation of dissolved organic matter (DOM) -... | ecosystem: Environmental > Terrestrial > Soil >...
CAGTTGCGCGCCATGCGCAACGGCGGTGTGTTCGCGATCAGCGTGCCGCCGGGACCGATGCGCTGCCCTCCCGGTCCGTTCGAGCGTGCCAGTCTAGTCGCGGGGTATCTGCAACAGAACAAACCGCGCTCCAAGGTGCTGATCTTCGATTCCAACAACCGATTTCCCAGGCAAGACGCCTTCACCGACGCCTGGAATTCGCTGTATCCCAAGATGATCGAGTGGATTCCGGTCGTCGAGGATGGCGCCGTCGTGCGTGTCGCCCCCGCAGAGAAGGTTTTGTACACTTCGCGCGGCGCGCATCGGGTCGATGTCGCCAACATCATTCCGCCGCAGGCCCCGGGGCTGCTGGCGGCTCAGGTGGGGCTGGCTTCCGATCATGGGTGGTGCCCGATCAAGCCGGAGACTTTCGAATCGTTAAGCGTAGCGAACGTCCATGTAATCGGCGACGCGTGCATCGCGGATCCCATGCCGAAAGCCGCCTCCGCCGCGATCGCCCAAGCCAGACAGTGCGCGCTGGCGATCGTCGCCGCCCTCGAGGGACGCGAGCCGCCCGTGCCGGTGTTCGAGAGTGTGTGCTTCAGCATGCTGGCGCGCGGCAGCGCACTGTCGATCCACGGCCGATTTCGATTGACCGAGGGAGTGATCCAGCAGATCCCCACGGCGGAAGATGCCGCCTCGCCGCGCTCCGCGCAGGAAGCGCAGAACGCTGAGGATTGGTACAAGGGCATCGTGAGCGACGCGTTCGGCACGTGAAGACAATGGCGATGAATCTAGTCTCGACGGGCGCTCATTTTCCGCCAGCCGTCCCGCGCGCGCTCGAGATGGACCTGCGGTTGATCGAGGAAGAACTCGAGCGAGGTGCCGCTTGCAAAACAATACAGCTTGCCGTCGTCGGGATCGACCCAGTTGAGCGAGCAGTCGGCCTTTATTCTCGCACCCGCCGCTACTCCGAGCGGATCGAGGCTCTCGAATTCGCCCTGCATCGGTTTCGGCGGCACCGCGGCCTTCCAGATTCCGCCGCTGCGCCCGGCACGGGCGCTCGCGGATTCCGCTTGGGCTGCGCCGGCCGCGGCCGCTGCCGCGAGCAGCGCAAACAGCCAAACCTTCCATGCGGGACCCTTGACCATCAGCCGTATTCCACCAATGACGGGCATTGCTTGCAAGTGGTTCAGTTCCGAAACACTGTTTTATATGGGTGACCGGGCGAGTATTATCGAAAAAAGGGGAAAATCACTTGGCGTCATCGAGAAAAATACCCGCTGCGCCGCCGGCGTGCGCGTGTCGCTACTTTGCCTTGATTTCCTTGATCGGCATATCCGCCGGCTGCATCCAATATCACGCGGCGCCGCTTAACTCGGCGCGCAGCGCAGAAGAATTTGCAGCCCGCCGCCTCGATGAAGTTCAATTGCGCGGCGATCTTTTGCGCCTGATGCCGCAGACATCGGCGTGGCCGCCGCGCGAATGGGATCGAGCCGAATTACTGGCGGTCGCGTTGACGCAGAATCCGCAGCTTGCGGTGGCAAGGGCAGAGGTAAGAGAGGCGCTGTCGCGCGAGATCACCGCGGCGCAGGCGCCAAACCCCGACCTGACTCTGCAATCGGAATATGCGCGTCATGACGCACATCCCTGGCTGTACGGGGTCAGCTTGAATTGGCTGTTGCGCACGCCCGGACGGCGCCGCCTGGACACCGAAATTGCGGCAATCGACACCACCAATGCGCGTCTGCAGCTGATGGATGAGGCTTGGTCGGTGCGCAGTGCATTGGCCGCTGCCTTATCGGCTTGGGAGAGCGGACGCCGGCGCCTGAGTCTGCTCGATCGACTGGCAGCGGCGGAAGATCGGCTGATCGCTGTCGAGCGGCAAAGGGTCGAGGCGGGCGAGGATGCGCCCAACGAACTTCTGATAAGCCGGCAGGCGCGCATCCAGATTGAGCGCGAGCAGGCTGAATTGCGCGAAGTGGTTGATGCGTCCCAAGCCGCGGCCGCCAAAGCATTGGGGTTGGCGCCGCAAGCACTGGACGGCGTGGCGTTCGCATGGCCGGACTGGGGCGCGCCGCCGGCCATCGGCGACGACATGCAGCGCGAGGCGCGCGAGCAGGCGCTGCTGTCGCGCGCCGATCTTGGACAGGCGATCGGCGATTACGCGGCCGCGGAGGCGAAACTGCGGCGGTCGGTCGCCCGCCAGTATCCGCAGTTCGTACTTTCGCCCGGCTACTACTGGGATCACGGCATTGCCAAGTTCCCCTTCGATGTGGGCTTCACGCTGCCCCTCAATCGCAACAGGGGCGAGATCGCCGAGGCGCGCGCGGGCCGCGATCTGGCCGGGCAACGCATCCTCGCACTGCAAGCCGGCATCTACGGAGAGATCGCTGCCGCGGAGCGTGCGGAGCACATCGCCCGCGCGAGCACCGACGCGGCCGAGCGGCAGCTGGAGGCGGCACTGCGCCAGAAGCAAACGGCCGACCTTGGATTTAGGCTGGGTGCGGCGGGTCTGCAAGAGCGAGTGGGTGCGGAAATACTCACCATGCGCACCGAGCTCGAAGTGATGCAGTCGCGCGCCCAGCTGCAGAACTCGCGCAACAATCTCGAGGACGTGCTGCATGCGCCTTTGTCGGGACCGGAACTTATCCTGGCGAAGTCCATGCCATCGATCGTTGCCGGAGCCGGCACGTGACCGGAATGCGCAGCGTGCTGCCGGCCGCCTGCTGTGCGATGTTGAGCTTTTCGCCGATCGCGATGGGCGAGGACGATGACGCTGGTACGAACCGGCAGTCCTTGCAGCCCGGTCTCACCAGCGAACAACAACATGCGGTGGGCATAGTGGTCGCGCATCCTCTCACTGCGAAAGCGCCGGAGCGCATCGAGGCGTTGGGTCTGGTGCTCGATGCGACGACGCTCGTTTCCGATCTGGGTGAATCGACCGCGGCTGCCGCCGCAGAGCGCTCCGCCTCGACGGAGCTCGCGCGATTACATGCACTCTACGACGGCGGTGCCGGAGTTTCGCTCAAAATGCTCGAAGCGGCGCAGGCGGAGCATGCGAAGGCGCAGGCGCAGGCTGACTTGTCCGCGGCGCGGTTCGCGTTGCATTGGAGCCCGTTGGCCGCACTGCCGGCCGGCGCACGCCAAAGAGTGATCGAGGCAGCGGCGAATGGACACAGTCTGCTGCTGCGCGCCGATCTGCCGGGCCGGCATACGCTCGGCGCCAATCCAGGCAAAGCCGTATTGGACGTGGACGGCATTCGGGTGCCGGGACGTGTGCTGGGAGCCCTGCGGCAAACCACGGATTTGCAGAGCGTCGGTCTGTTGATCGAAGTGCCGGACGCGCCTGCAGGCTTGGGTCCGGGCGCGCGCATACGAGTTGCCCTGTTGATGGCCGAGCGTGAAGGAATGCTCCTGCCGCGCGACGCGCTGCTGTACGACGAAAACGGCGCCTACGTTTACAAGCAGTTGACGAAAAAGACCGACGCGGAAAAGGCGCGCTATGCACCGGTGAAAGTCAAGTTGCTGCTTCCCTACGGAGACGGTTGGCTGGTCGAAGGCGTCGATGGCGATGACAACATCGTCGTGCGCGGGGCGGGCGTTCTGTGGTCGCTGCAGGGAGTGGGCGCCCGGCAGAACGCTGCTGACGACGACTAGCAATGCTGGCCGCCATCGTTCGCGCCTCTCTGCGCAAGCCGCGCATTGTCACGGCACTTGCTTGCCTGATCGCAGCGCTTGGCCTAGCCGCGGTGTTCGCGGCGCGGTTCGACGTGTTTCCGGATTTCGCGCCTCCGCACGTGCTGGTGCAGACCGAGGCCCCGGGTCTCGACGCGACCCAGGTTGAGGCGCTGGTCACGAGGCCCTTGGAAGCGCTGCTGGCGGGCACCGCGAATGTAAAGACACTGCGCTCGACGTCGAGTCAAGGCCTCTCGGCGATCCAAGTGGTGTTCGACCGCGGCGGCGATCCCTTTCGACAGCGTCAAGTCGTGACCGAGCGCCTGGCTGAGTTCGCCGGCGTGCTTCCGCAGGGAGTCGGGGCTCCGCTGTTATCGCCGCTGAGCTCCTCGATGGAATACCTCGTGCATTTCGGCTACACCAGCGATCGGCTTTCGCCGGTGGAACTGCGCGATGTGGTGCAGTGGATCGTCAAGCCGCAGATACTCGCAGTGCCCGGGGTCGCGCAGGCGCAGATTTTCGGCGGCGCGGTGCGCGAGCGGCAGATTGAAATCGATCCGGCACGGCTGGCCGCGGCCGGTCTCGTTCTCGAGGACGTTTTGGCCACCGCCAAGCGCGCGACCGCCCTGATCGGCGGCGGCTATCTCGAAACGCCGTCGCAGCGCATCGTGATCCAGGCGCAAGCGCCAGGCGCCACTCTCGAAGCGCTGGCACAGGCCGTGGTCGGCACGCGCGACGGATTTCCGGTGCGTCTGGGCGACGTCGCGACAGTGCGTGAAGGCGCCGCGCCGCGTTTCGGCGATGCCTTGATCGCCGGCAGGCCGGGTATTCTCATCGAAACCTCGACCCAGTTCGGCGCCAACACGCTCGAAGTCACGCGGGCGCTCGAATCCAGGCTCGACGCGCTCGCGCCGGCGCTCGCTAAGCAGGGGGTGCAATACCACCCGGCGCTGCTGCGGCCGGCCAGTTTCATAGAAAGTGCGATCGAGAAACTTCGCAATTCTCTTGCCATTGGCGCGGTGCTCGTGGTCGCGCTGTTGCTGATCACCCTGCGCGACTGGCGCGGCGCGTTGGTCTCCTTCAGCGCGATCCCGCTCGCCCTGCTGACGACAGTCTGGATTCTCGAGGCCTGGGGATTGAGCCTCAACACCATGACGCTCGGTGGCCTCGTCGTCGCACTTGGTGTGGTGGTCGATGACGCCGTCATCGACGTCGAGAATATTCTGCGGCGCCGGCGCGGCGCCGCCGATGACGTGGATATCGGCGCCTTGTTCATCGGCGCGTCGCTCGAGGTGCGGCGGCCGGTGTTCTATGCGACGGCGGCGGTGGCGGTGGCGTTTTTGCCGATATTGATGATGTCCGGATTGCAGGGCGCATTTTTCCGGCCGTTGTCGATTTCGTTCCTGCTCGCCGTGGGCCTGTCTTTGCTGGTCGCCATGAGCGCCACGCCGGCATTGTGCGCGTTGGTGATGGCGCGGCATAAGCCTAAGTCCGAAGCGGCCTTTCTGCCGCATCTGAAACGCCGGCAGCTGGGCGCGATCGCGTGGCTCAACAAGCGGCCGCGCACCCTCATTGCCATCGTCCTTGCGAGCGGGGTCGCGGGAATCGTGTGTCTGCCCTTGCTTGGCGCGCGGCTGCTGCCCGATTTCCGCGAAAATTACCTGATCGCACATGCATCGTTGCGCCCTGGGATTTCGCTGGCTGAAACCTCCCGTGTCGGCGAACAAATCTCCAAGAGGCTGATTGCCATTTCAGGCGTCAAAAGCGTCGCCGAGCAGATCGGCCGCGCCGAGAACGGACAGGACCCGGATGCGCCGAACAAGAGTGAGTTCGAGGTGCAGATCGATCCGCAGCAGGGCCGCAGCGCGAGCGAGATCGACGCCGCCATCCGCGACGTGTTCGACGACTATCCGAATCAGCTCGTGGAGATCTTTTCGGTGCTGGGCGAACGCATCGGTGAGACGCTGTCCGGCGAATCGGCGCCGTTTTCGATCAGCGTGATCGGCTCGGATCTCGATGCCGACGATCTTGTCGGCGCCCGGATCGTCGACGTGCTGCAGCATCTGCCCGCCAGCGGCAACGTCCGCCTGACGGTCCCGCCGCGCGAGGTGGAACTGCACGTCGAATTGCTGCCCGAGCAGTTGGCCATCTTCGGCCTGCAGGCTGCGGACGTGTTGCAGACGGTCAATGCGGCCTATCACGGCAGCGAGGCAGCCGAACTCAACCAGGCGGATCGCAGCGTGCCGGTGGTCGTGCGCATTGCGCACGGCGCCGATCCATTGCGGTTAGGATCGCTGCTGCTGCGCGGGCGCGACGGAGCGCTGACGCCGCTGTCCGCGGTTGCGAGAATCGACATGGCCCTGGCGCGCAGTCTGATCGATCACCAGGACGGATTGCGCCGCCAGATCGTTGTCGCATCGCCGAAAGGCGCCGATCAAGCTGCATATGCCGAAACGGCTCGTCAAGCGGTCGCGGCAAAGGTTCAGCTTCCGCCGGGAGTGTTTCTGCGCTATGGCGGAGCGGCCGAGGCGCAGACCGCCGCCAGGAATGAATTGTTGCTGCACTCGGCCGCCGCCTTCGTGCTCATCGTACTGTTGCTGGCCCTGGCATTCGGGAATCCCCGGCACGTCCTGCTGGTCCTGCTTTCCTTGCCGAGCACGTTGATCGGCGGGGTGGCGGCAGTCGCCCTCACGGGCGGGACGCTGACGCTCGGGGCTATGGTCGGCTTCGTCGCCTTGTTCGGCATGGCCGCACGCAACACGATTTTGCTGGTCTCGCACTATGACCATCTGGTGCAGGTGGAGGCAGAGCCCTGGAATCTGGCAACCGCCGCGCGCGGCGCGGAGGAGCGGCTGACGCCGGTGCTGCTTACCGCATTGCTCACCGGCTTGGCATTGCTCCCGGTGGCATTGCAGCTCCATCAACCCGGTCACGAAATCGAGGGACCGATGGCAGTGGTAATTCTTGGCGGGTTGGTGTCTTCTACGCTGGTCAGCCTGCTGCTGATTCCGCCACTGGCGGCGCAGTGGCTGCAACCGAATAAATAACCAAACGAGGACTAAAGGACAATGAAAATCAACACTGCAATTGTAGCCGGACCGGTTTTGCTGGCGTGCGGCTACGCGTGGGCTGCGGCCCCGCCGCTCACCACCAGCAAGACGGTGACCATCGACGCCCCGGCGACCAAGGTTTGGCATATGGTCAAGGACTTCGACGGATTGAACACCTGGCACCCGGCGGTGGCCACGGACGAGATCGTCGAAGGCAAGAACAACGCCGCGGGCGCCGTGCGCGTGCTGACATTGAAGGGCGGCGGGACGATCAAAGAAAAGCTGCTCGTTTTCAATACGGCAGGCCGCTCATTCAAATATGCCATTGTCGAAGGCGTGCTGCCGGTGAGCGGCTATACGGCGACCCTCGTCGTCAAACCTGCCGGCAAGAATAAATCCTCGGTGACCTGGACCGGGCACTTCAAGCGCAAGAACGTCGGCGAAAATCCGCCCGACAATGAAAATGACAAGACCGCGGTGGACACGATCAGCGGCGTCTACCAAGGCGGCTTGGACAATCTAAAGAAAATAGCGGAAGCAAAATAGGCGGGCGCGGCGTCCGGCAATGTGCCGGGCGCCGCGGAGTTTGCCAAGCGCCGTGAATCGCGATTATGCTGCGGTACGCCCGCACCGTATGCGTGCCATGAACGCCCTTGATACATTGCATCCCGCCGTTGCCGCGTGGTTTTCGCGGACTTTCGATGCGCCGACTGCCGCGCAGGAGCGGGCGTGGCCGGCGCTGCAGTCGGGGCAACATGTATTGGTGGCTGCTCCGACGGGGTCGGGCAAGACATTTGCCGCCTTCCTCGCCGCAATCGACCAACTCGTCAAAGAGGGTTTGCAAGGACCGCTGCCGGACGAGACCCGAATCGTCTACGTGTCGCCGCTGAAGGCTCTGTCGAACGACATTCAACGCAATCTTGATGCGCCGCTCAAGGGCATTCGTGAAGAACTCGCGGCGCTTAACCTGCCCGATGTGGCGATTCGCGCAGTGGTGCGCACCGGCGACACGTCGCAGGCCGAGCGAGCAGGCATGCGGCGCAAGCCGCCGCACATCGTCGTGACCACACCCGAATCGCTTTATATTTTGCTCGGCTCGAGCTCCGGCCGCGGCATCCTCGCCACCTGCCGCACGGTGATCGTTGATGAGATCCATGCGATTGCGGGCAACAAGCGCGGCGCCCACCTGGCCCTTTCTCTCGAACGGCTGCAGGCGCTTAGCGGCCGCGCATTGACCCGGGTCGGATTGTCGGCCACTCAGAAGCCGATCGAAGAGGTCGCGAAGTTCCTGGTCGGCGCGAGCGGGGCGGAGGCCGGCCGCTGCACCATCATCGACAGCGGCCACGCCCGCAGCCGCGATCTCAAGCTGGAGCTGCCGCCGGCGCCGCTCGAGGCAGTGATGTCGGGCGAGGTATGGACGCAGATCTACGATCGCCTGGCCGAACTTGTCCGCGAGCATCGAACCACCCTGGTGTTCGTCAACACGCGCAGGCTGACCGAGCGCGTGGCCCGTCATCTCTCGGAGCGGCTTGGCGAGGAAAATGTCGCCGCGCATCACGGCAGCCTGTCCAAAGAGCGGCGCCTGGCCGCGGAACAGCGGCTGAAGCGCGGCGAGTTGAAGGTGCTGGTTGCGACCGCATCGCTCGAACTCGGAATCGACATCGGCGACGTCGACCTCGTCTGCCAGATCGGCTCGACGCGATCCATCAACGCATTTCTGCAGCGCGTGGGCCGCGCCGGGCATTCGGTGGGCGGGGTCTCGAAGGGCCGATTGTTTCCGCTGTCCCGCGACGAGCTGGTGGAGTGCACGGCACTCCTCGACGCGGTTCGCCGCGGCGAATTGGACCGCTTGCACATTCCGGAAAACTCTCTTGACGTGCTCGCTCAGCAGATGACCGCCGAGGTCGCGGCGCGAGAATGGGCCGAAGACGAGTTGTTCCGCCTCATGCGTGGAGCTTATCCGTACCGGGAGTTGCGCCGCGAGGAATTCGACGAGTGCGTGCGCATGCTGGCGGAGGGGTTCAGCACCCGCCGCGGGCGCCGAGGGGCGCTGCTGCATCACGATTCGGTGAACAAAATGCTCCGGCCTCGCAGGGGCGCCCGGCTGACGGCGCTCACCTCCGGCGGCGCCATACCGGACAACGCCGACTACAAGGTGATGCTCGAACCCGAAGGGCATCTCGTCGGCACCGTCAACGAGGACTTTGCCGTCGAGAGCCTGCAGGGCGATGTGTTTCAGTTGGGCAACACGTCGTTTCGAATATTGCGGGTCGAGCGCGGCACGGTGCGCGTCGAGGATGCCCACGGCCAACCCCCGTCCATTCCGTTCTGGCTGGGCGAGGCTCCCGGCCGCACGGAAGATCTGTCGGCGGCCGTCTCCCGGCTCCGAAAGGACATCGAGGTACTCTTAAGCGATCCGGGCGCCGCCATGCGGTGGTTGATGGAGACCGTCGGACTAGGGCGTGCGGCGGCCTCACAAGTTGTCCAATACTTGGGCGCGGGCCGCGCGGCGCTCGGTTGCCTGCCCACATTCGACACCGTCGTGTTCGAGCGCTTCTTCGACGAATCGGGCGGCATGCAGTTGGTCATTCATTCCACTTTCGGCAGCCGCGTGAATCGCGCGTGGGGACTGTCCTTGCGCAAGCGGTTCTGCCGAACGTTCAATTTCGAACTTCAGGCGGCTGCGACCGAAGATCACATCGTGCTCTCGCTGACTCACGCACATAGCTTCGAACTGGCCGAAGCGGCACGCTACTTGAACTCGAATTCGGTTCGTCAGGTGCTCGTGCAGGCATTGTGCGCGGCGCCGATGTTCGAGGTGCGCTGGCGCTGGGACGCGGGCATTTCGCTCGCTCTGCCGCGGTTTCGAGGCGGCAGGAAAGTCCCGCCGCAAATCGCGCGAATGAACGCGGAAGACCTGCTGGCGTCGGTGTTCCCGGATCAGGTGGCCTGCGCCGAGAATTTGCCGGGCGAGATCGAGATACCCGATCACCCGTTGGTGCGCCAGACGATCCGCGATTGCCTCGAGGACGCGATGGACATTGACAGCTTCGAAGGCGTGCTGCGCCGGCTGGAAAGCGGCGATATCCGCGTCGTGGCGCGCGATCTGACCGAACCTTCGCCGCTTGCGCTCGAGGCCCTGAATGCCCGTCCTTACGCGTATCTCGACGATGCGCCGCTCGAGGAGCGGCGCACCCAGGCGGTGATGAGCCGCCGCTGGCTCGATCCCGAATCCGCGGCCGACATCGGCAAGCTGGATCCGGAAGCCGTCGCGCGGGTACACGCGGAGGCGTGGCCCGATGCCGCGACCCCCGATGAGCTGCATGATGCACTGCTGTGGCTGACGTTCCTGACCGAAGAGGAGCGATGCCGGAATGCGGCGTGGTCGCCGTTGATGAATGCGCTTGCCGAGCAGGGACGCGTTGCGCGGATATCATGGGGACGCGCCGCCGTGTGGGTGGCGGCCGAGCGGCGCGCATTGTTCGAGCCCATATCGGATGAGTCGATGGTGGAGATTGTCCGCGGCCGGCTCGAGGGTTTGGGACCGGTCACTGCATCGGCCATTGCCGAGTCGCTCGCTCTGCCTGCAACCAGGATCAACACCGCACTGGCCGCGCTCGAGGCCGAGGGCTTTGCCATGCGCGGCCGGTTCGGCGCCGCGCAGGGCGCCGGCGTTGCCGAAGAAGAGTGGTGCGAACGCCGGCTGCTCGCCCGCATTCACCGCTACACTGTAAAACGGCTGCGCGCGGAGATCGAGCCTGTGCAGGCGCGGGACTTCGTGCGCTTTCTCTGCGAATGGCAGCGCGCGCTGCCGGACTCGCGAATGCAGGGGTCGGATGCGCTGGCAGCCATACTCACGCTGCTCGAAGGCTTCGAAGCGCCGGCCGCCGCGTGGGAGTCGGAGATCATTCCGGCGCGTATGGCCGAATATGAACCGCAATGGCTGGATGAGCACTGCCGCGCCGGGCGATTCATATGGAGCCGGCTCGCCGCGCGCAGCATGCAGCAATCCGCCGCGCATGCCGTGGGCGCTCCGCGCGGCCGCGGCGCTTCGCCCGTTCGTTCGACCCCCATCACGCTGCTGGCGAGGCGCAACGTGCCGCTGTGGGCGGCGTTTTCCGATCAATCCGACCCGACTCATCTGACATCCAGAGCCCGGGTCGTGGCCGAATACATCCGCGAGCACGGCGCCTCGTTCTTCGACGAGATCGCGGAGCAGGTGGGCATGCTCCCCGTCGAGGTGGAGGATGCGCTCGCCGAACTCGTCGCATTGGGCATGGTGAACTCCGACAGTTTCGCCGGCCTGCGTGTCCTCTTGTTGCCGAGCGGCCGCCGCGGCAAATCCAACTCTTATACGGTGCGGCGTAAACGTCGACTGGCATTGTTCGGCATGGCGGATGCGGGGCGCTGGGCGCTGGTGCGGCGGCCCGCGGCGGGTGCGCCGAATCGTGGCGACGAGGCCGTCGAACTCATCGTGCGTACACTGCTGCGCCGCTGGGGCGTGATCTTCTGGAAACTCCTCGGGCGCGAGGCGGATTGGCTGCCGCCGTGGCGTGACATACTCATGTGCTGCCGCCGCTTGGAGGCGCGAGGCGAAATCCGCGGCGGCCGCTTCGTCGCGGGTTTCTCGGGCGAGCAATATGCGACGCCGGAAGCCATCGGCCTTCTGCGCGACGTGCGCCGCAAGCCGCACGCGCCGCAAGTCGTGTCGCTGTCGGCTGCCGATCCGCTGAATTTGATCGGCATCATCACACCCGGCGCGCGCCTGGCTTCTCTCGCCGGCAATCGTTTGCTGTATCGCGACGGTGTGCCGATCGCGACCTATTCCGCGGACG
>Ga0066789_10001095_pt1 | contig 11539 bp, 10 predicted proteins | sample OrgsoiDNA2013049_FD_70960 | JGI IMG/M metagenome (GOLD analysis project Ga0066789, IMG submission 70960) | Permafrost soil microbial communities from the Arctic, to analyse light accelerated degradation of dissolved organic matter (DOM) -... | ecosystem: Environmental > Terrestrial > Soil >...
CTGGATGCCGGCACCACCGGACGGGTCGCTGCCGGCGATGGTCAGTGCCACCGGTGGGCGGCTCATGGCGGTGCCCCCTGCCAGGCGGCGCGCAGCGCGCGGGTGGCCACGCAGGGCCACGGGCTGGCTGCGGCCCGCTCACGCAATGCACTCAGGGCATCGGCGAGGTCCCGCGAGGTCACCGTAGAAGTCGAAATCACGGGTTGACCCGGCGGTCCGCGAGATCGACGATGACAGGTGCATGGTCGCTGGCACCTTTGCCCTTGCGCTCCTCGCGGTCGATCGCTGCGCCCTCCACCCGGGAGCTCAGGGCGGGGGAGCCGAGGGCGAAGTCAATGCGCATCCCGTGGCGCTTGGGGAAGCTCAGCTGCGTGTAGTCCCAGTACGTGTAGACACCTGGTCCCGGCGTATGGGCCCGGGTGACATCGCTGTAGCCAGCGTCGACGATGGCCTGGAACGCCGCGCGCTCCGGCGCTGAGACGTGCGTGCTCTGGGCGAACACCGTCATGTCCCAGACGTCTTCGTCCTGTGGGGCGATGTTCCAGTCACCCATCAGGGCGATCTGGGCCTGCGGATCCTCTGACAGCCAGCCGCCGGCGGCGCGTCGCAGACGCTCCAGCCAGTCCAGCTTGTATGCCAGGTGAGGGTCGCCCAGCGCCCGACCGTTGGGGACGTACAGCGACCAGATCCGGACGCCACCGCAGGTAGCACCGAGAGCACGAGCCTCCGCAGTCGGCGGCTCGCCGTAGGAGGGCATGTCCGGGAAGCCGACTTCGACGTCAGCCAGGCCGACTCGGGAGACGATCGCGACGCCGTTCCACTGACTCAATCCGTGGTGGGCCACCTCGTAGCCCAGGGCAGTGAGCCGTTCCACCGGAAACTGCGACGCGTTGGCCTTGGTCTCCTGGATCGCGAGCACGTCGCAGTCGCTGCGTTCGAGCCACGCCGTGACGCGGTCGACCCGCGAGCGGATGGAGTTGACGTTCCAGGTAGCAATGCGCACGGGAACAACCTTAGGAGAGCGGCATAGAGTGCCGGTCATGAGCACTGCACTGGTCACCGGGGCGACCTCTGGAATCGGACACGCCTTCTGTCGCGAGCTGGCCGAGCGAGGCAATGATCTCGTCCTCGTGGCGCGCCACCGGGCCAGGCTGGAGAACGTCTCCGACGAGTTGCGCGCCCGGCACTCGGTCAACGTCGAGATCCTGGCTGCGGACCTGTCCAAGCGGACTCAGCTGAGGCGTGTCGCCGACCGCGTCGCCGACCGCGACCGCCCCATCGACCTGCTGGTCAACAACGCGGGTTTCGTCATGAGCAAGAGTCTGCTACGAGGTGACCTGGCCGACGAAGAGGCCATGCTGGATGTTCTCTGCCGGGCGGTCCTGGTGCTCTCGCACGCGGGCGCCCTGTCGATGAAGGACCGTGGCCGCGGCGCCATCATCAACGTGTCGTCGGTGGCCGGCTTCGTCCCGATGGGCACGTATGGCGCCGCCAAGACCTGGTGCACCTCCTTCACCGAGACCTTGGCGCAGGAGCTGGCCGGGTCCGGTGTCTCCGCGACCGCGCTGTGCCCCGGGTTCACCCGCACCGAGCTGCTCGAGCGCGCCCATCTCGACATGCCCGGGCTGCCCAAGGCGATGTGGCTTGAGCCCGACTGGCTGGTCCGTGACTGCCTCGAGGACGTCAGGGACGGCAAGGTCATCTCGGTCCCGGGAGTGCCGTACAAGGTGATCGCCGCCATCGCCCAGCTCGTGCCGCACGGCCTCCTGCGCGCCCTTTCCGGCCGCGCCGGCTCCTTCCGTCGCTCCAAGACATAGCGGCCCGCGGATAGGCTGAGGCCTTGTGACTGACACCGCTGGCCCAACTGCCAACGCCTTCTCGCCCCGCGAGCGTCTGCTTGAGCTGATCAAGGCCAAGGCGATCGTCCACGGCAGGGTTACCTTGTCCTCTGGCCGGGAGGCGGACTACTACGTCGACCTGCGACGCATCACCCTCGATGGTGAGGCCGCGCCGCTGGTTGGCCAGGTGATGAACGAGTTGACAAAAGACCTCGACTTCGAGGCGGTCGGCGGGCTCACCCTCGGCGCCGACCCGGTGGCGACATCCATGCTGCACGCCTGCGCAGCAGCGGGCAGGCGTCTGGATGCCTTCGTGGTGCGCAAGTCCGGCAAGGCTCACGGCCTCCAGCAGCGCATCGAGGGGCCGTCGATACGGGGGCGTCGGGTGCTCATCGTCGAGGACACGACGACCACCGGAGCCTCGCCGATGGATGCTGTGGCCGCAGCGCGCGAGGAGGGCGCCGAGGTGGTCGCCGTGGCGACCATCGCCGACCGCGCGACCGGGGCGAAGGAGAAGCTGGAGGCCCACGGCCTGACCTACGTCGCGGCATACAGCCTGCCGGAGCTCGGCCTGGCCTGAGTGCTGTGGCAAAGGGTGACCTCAGACCACCGGACCGCGGCTGGCCAGTTCGGACCCAGCGCACCGGCTGAGGGCCGCGCGGCTGCAGAATCGCTCGGCTCAGCGAGAATGACGTGGGTCGGTGTATCGCTGATGTGGGACGTCCGGCCCCAGCGTTGGTCGGTGTGTCAAGGGCACTGACCGTGCTCGTTCTCGAGGAGCTGCCCGCAGTGATCCGGATTGGTCACGACCGGTCGAGATTCATCGAGTCAGTCTCGTTCGGGCCACCCGTCCCGGGACTGGTCCGGTCGAGCTAGACAGCGGTCCTGGTCTGGCGGCGGTGGCGTAAGTACTCCACGCCCACGGGAACCAGCGAGAGCGCCACGATCAGGACGAGCATGACGTCAATGTGCGTGCGGACAAACGTGATCTGCCCCAGGAAGTACCCCATCAGCGTCACGCTTGTGGCCCACAGGAAGGCGCCGATGAAGCTGAACGTGAAGAAGCGTCGCCGGTCCATCTTGCTGACACCGGCCACGGCCGTGATGAACGTGCGGACCACGGGCACGAATCGGGCCAGGACGATCGCCTTGGCGCCGTGCTTTTCGAAGAAGGCATGCGCCTTGTCAAAGTGCTCAGGCTTGAGCAGACGTCCCCCCCGGGTGTACAGCGGGGGGCCGACCGCCCGACCGATCTCATAGCCCACGACGTTGCCAAGGAAGGCAGCAGCGGTCATGACGAGGCAGGCGACGAGGATGTTGACGCGCAGGTCGATGAGCTGGTGTGGGTTCTGGATTGCCAGGCCGATCGTGAACATCAGCGAGTCGCCGGGCATGAAGAAGATGAACAGCCCGCACTCGACGAAGATGACCACAAGGCTGACCCAGAAGGCCGATGGCCCCAGTTGTTGGAGCAGCTTGTCGGCGTTGAGCCAGTCGGGTCCCACAGTGTGCATCACAGGTCAGAGGGTATGTCGCCGCGACGGTCCTGACCTAGTCCACCTCATACTTGGTCAATCCGATGGGAGCCGAGGCGTTGACAGATGTAGGAGTTGGACCCTGGGCGGGCCCGTGGCCAGCTGAACCCGAGTTGTCCCTGTATGACAAGTCGCTGCTGGCCGAGGGCGACCGTCGCAACGTTGTGGACAAGTACCGCTATTGGCGTCATGAGGCCATCGTGGACGACCTTGACGCCCAGCGGCACGACTTCCACGTCGCGGTTGAGAACTGGACCCACGACTTCAACATCGGGTCGGTGATCCGCACGGCGAACGCCTTCAACGCCAAGGCATTTCACATCGTTGGGAAGCGCCGGTGGAACCGCCGGGGCGCCATGGTGACTGACCGTTACCAGCACGAGTACCACCACCCCAGCATCGACGACCTGGTCGACTGGGCCGCCGCCGCGCCCGCGGGCGGCGCGGCACACACGCTACCGATCATCGGCATTGACAACCTGCCCGGTTCGCAGCCGATCGAGACCTACGACCTGCCCAGGCACTGCGTTCTGCTCTTCGGTCAGGAAGGTCCGGGGCTCTCGCCGCAGGCGCGGGAGGCGTCGTCGGCGATCCTGGACATCGCCCAGTTCGGGTCGACCAGATCGATCAACGCCGGTGCGGCTGCGGCGATCGCGATGCACGCGTGGGTGCGGCGCCACGCGTTCGGCCAGCACACCGGCTCCTGAGCGAACCGGCCAGCCCGCCGCCGGAGGGGACGGGATTCGCAGGTCGCACGGGGGGCGTGGGAGGATCGGTAGTGCAAGCAGCTCCGCTCATTAAGGGCTGACCAGAGCTCAAGTTTGAGGAGTCACCATGCCCATCGCCTCCCCCGAGGTCTACGCCGACATGCTCGACCGTGCGAAGGCAGGCTCGTTCGCCTACCCGGCAATCAACGTCTCGTCCTCGCAGACGCTGAACGCCGCGATCCGCGGGTTCGCCGAGGCCGGCAGCGACGGAATCGTCCAGGTTTCGACCGGTGGCGCGGAGTACCTCTCCGGCCCCACGATCAAGAACATGGTCACTGGTTCGATCGCACTGGCCGCCTACGCGCACGAAGTCGCCAAGAACTACGACGTCAACATCGCGCTGCACACCGACCACTGCCCCAAGAACAAGCTGGACGGTTTCGTCCGTCCGCTGATCGCCCTTTCGGCTGAGCGGGTCAAGGCCGGCGGGCTGCCGTGGTTCCAGTCGCACATGTGGGATGGCTCGGTGATTCCGGTGCCCGAGAACCTCACGACTGCCCGCGAGCTGCTAGAGCTGTGCAAGGCCGCGCACATCATTCTCGAGATCGAGGTGGGTGCCGTCGGTGGCGAGGAGGACGGCGTCACCGGTGAGATCGACGAGAAGCTCTACTCCACCCCCGAGGACGCGATCGCGACCGTCGAGGCGCTGGGTCTGGGTGAGCACGGCCGGTACATGACAGCCCTGACCTTCGGCAACGTCCACGGCGCGTACAAGCCCGGCAACGTCAAGCTTCGTCCCGAGATCCTCAAGAACGCCCAGGACGCTGTCATCAAGGCACATGGACTGGCCGCCGACGCGAAGCCCTTTGACCTCGTCTTCCACGGCGGCTCCGGTTCGCTGCCCCAGGAGATCTCTGACGCGGTCGACTACGGCGTCGTCAAGATGAACGTCGACACCGACACCCAGTACGCCTTCACCCGTCCCGTCGCCGGCTACATGATGGCCAACTACGACGGTGTCCTGAAGATTGACAGCGAGGTCGGCAACAAGAAGAAGTACGACCCGCGTGCCTGGGGCAAGGTCGCCGAGGAACACATGGCGGCGCGCGTCGTGCAGGCCTGTGAGAACCTGCGCAGCGCGGGCACCCACCCCTGATGAGCAACCTGTTGGGTATCCCCGAGACCCGTCTGCCCGTCGACCCGGCGGCTGTCCAGCTCGCCGAGGGCAAGGATCCGCGGACGGTCGCTGCGACGTACCCGTCGTCGCCGTTGGCCTGGGCCACCCTGGCCGAGGACGCGCTCGAGGACGGTCACACGATCGAGGGCTACGCCTTCGCGCGCACCGGCTACCACCGGTCGCTGGATGCACTGCGTCGCGGAGGCTGGAAGGGACAGGGACCGGTGCCCTGGTCCCATGAGCCCAACCAGGGGTTCCTGCGTTCACTGGCTGCCTTGAGCCGCGCCGCGGGCGAGATCGGTGAGGTCGGCGAGCAGCAGCGGTGTGCGCTGTTCCTGCGTGACTGCTCGCCCGAAGGTGCTGACGCGCTCGGGCTCTGAAGGCTCTGCCGACCGCAGGGCGCCTCAGCTGAGGTCGCGAGCAACGCTGAGCGGCAGGCGTTTCGGGCTTCGGTGCGATCTGCCCAGCGCCCGGTTGACCACGCGGTTGGATGCCGAAGCCTCTGGGCGGGTAATATTTACCGGTACGGGCCCCGTGCGCAGGCGCACAGGGCCCGCGCCATCCCCGCAGACGAGACGGCCGGCGGGCGTGCCAGTCCAGTCATAGCGAAGTGAGGAGGCCTGCATGCCTGCGATCGTGCTGGTCGGTGCCCAGTGGGGCGACGAGGGTAAGGGCAAGGCGACCGATCTGCTGGGAAGCAGGATCGACTTCGTCGTGAAGTTCAACGGCGGCAACAACGCCGGTCATACCGTCGTCATCGACGGCGAGAGGTACGCCCTCCACCTGCTACCCAGCGGCATCCTCAGCCCTGGCTGCACCCCCGTCATCGGCAACGGGGTGGTCGTCGACCTGGCCGTGCTGTTCCAGGAGATCGACACGATCAGCGCCCGAGGCATAGACACCTCCACGCTGGTCATCAGCGCCAACGCCCATCTGATCGCGTCGTACAACCGGGTGCTCGACAAGGTGACCGAGCGGTTCCTGGGATCTCGCCGACTGGGCACCACTGGTCGCGGCATCGGTCCGACCTATGCCGACAAGATGTCGCGCGTCGGCATCCGGGTGCAGGACGTGTTCGATGAGTCGATCCTGCGACAGAAGGTCGAGGCCGCTCTCGACGTCAAGAACCAGATGCTGGTCAAGATCTACAACCGACGTGCCGTCGAGGTCGATGAGGTGCTCGACGAGTTCAAGAAGTACGCCGACCGGTTGCGTCCGATGGTCGTCGACACCGGGCTGCTGCTCACGAGAGCGCTCGATGAGGGCAAGACCGTCCTGTTTGAGGCCAGCCAGGCAACCCTGCTGGACGTCGACCACGGCACCTACCCGTTCGTCACGTCCTCCAATGCCACTGCGGCCGGCGCCTGCACCGGTTCGGGGGTGGCACCCATGCGCATCGACCGGGTCATCGCCATCCTCAAGGCGTACACCACGCGGGTCGGCGAGGGCCCCTTCCCGACGGAGCTGCTCGACGACATGGGTGAGTTCCTGCGTAAGGCCGGAGCCGAGTACGGCACCACGACCGGCCGGCCCCGACGCTGCGGTTGGATCGACACGGTTGTCGGGCGCTACGCCACACGAATCAACGGTGTCACCGACTTCGTGGTTACCAAGCTCGACGTCCTCAGCGGGCTTGACCGGCTGCCGGTCTGCGTCGCCTATGACGTGGGCGGCGTGCGCCACGACGAGATGCCGATGAGCCAGAGCGACTTCCACCACGCGGAGCCGATCTACGAGTACCTGCCTGGCTGGTCGGAGGACATCACGACCTGCCGCTCGTTCGAGGAGCTGCCGGTCAATGCCCGCGCCTACATCCTGCGGGTCGAAGAGCTCATCGGCGCCCGCGTGTCCTCCATCGGGGTTGGCCCGAGCCGCGACGAGATCATCGAGCGCCACTCGTTGGTCGGCTGATCATCGGTCATCGCCTCACCTCCAGGATGGTCATCCGGTGGGCGGCACGGGTGAGTGCGACGTAGAGCACGCGGATGCCGCCGGGGGACTGCGCCGTGATCTCGGCGGGGTCCACGATGACGGTGGCGTCGTACTCCAGACCCTTGGTCGACATCGGGTCCACGACGTTGACGCGACCCGAGGAGTCGCCGGTCAACGATCTCAGCGAGGCGAGCCACCGGGCAGGGGAGATGACGGCAACCGACCCCTCGACCTCGCCCAGCAGTGCCTCAACGGCATCGGCGGTGGCGGCGGCGATCCCCTGTGCGGAAACCGACGTGGTGATCGGGGCGACGCCAGTCTCGCGTACCGCAGTCGGGAGGTCGGCGTCGGGCACCTCGGCCCGGATCACATCGGCGGCATAGGCGAAGATCTCGCGCGCGTTGCGGTAGTTGGTGTCCATGTGGAAAAGGGAGCGCACGTTGCTGCCGAACGCCTGGTCGCGAGCCAGACGTGCTTCAGCCGCGTCGGGCCAGGAGGCCTGCGCCGCGTCACCGACCACCGTCCAGGACGACCAACGGCCACGACGACCCAGCATGCGCCACTGCATCGGCGAGATGTCCTGGGCCTCGTCGATCAGCACGTGCGCATACTCCTCGGGGTCCTGCAGCAGGCCGCTCATCAGCCGCTCGCGCATCGTGTGCGGGGCGACCTCGTACCCCGTCCGGGTGGGCGCCCACGAAGCCGTGCCGTGGGTCGTGACCTCGGAGACGCCATGCTCGGCGAAGTCGTCGAGCTCCTCGACCTGGTAGGGAACGTGCTCCTCCCGATCGGGCTGGCGCATCGGGCCGATCGCCGCGGCGATGTCGTCGATCAGCGCGACGTCGGCCACAGACCAGGTTCCGGTGTCGATTGCCGTCTGGATGGACTCACTGAGCAGCGTGGCCTCGGCCTCGCTGAGGACCCCAGCTGAGTAGCGGCGGGTCCGCTGCGGGTCGGCCAGCCACAGCAGCACCTCGCGGGCGTCCAGTGGTCGCCACCACTGGTGGACGAACGCCTCGACATTCATGTGGCCGAGGAACCTGTCCATGAACATCGAGCGCTCGTCCCCGGGGTTGCTGGCCCATGCGGCCTCGGCCAGGGCCTGGGTTGCTGCCTGGCGGGCATGGTTGCGCTGATGGGTACGCAGCACCTGGACGCGCACGCGGTCCAGCTCGGCGGAGTCGAGCCGGATCGCTCGACCGCCGACGAAGGCGCGCAGCTGGGTCGGCGCGTCAGGGATGACGTCGCGGGTGGCGCGCGCGAGGATCCGGCGAATCTTCAGCGAACCCTTGATGGCTGCAGCAGCGGGGGTATCGAGCCGCTCGGTCGTCATTCCATCGGCGACATCGCCCAGCGAACGCAGGGTGACCGTCTCCTCGCCGAGGGAGGGCAGGACCCGCTCGATGTATGCCGTATAGGCCGCGGAGGGTCCCACGACCAGGATTCCGCCCGACTCGTAACGGCGGCGATCGGAATACAGCAGGTAGGCCGCCCGGTGCAGTGCCACGACGGTCTTGCCGGTGCCGGGACCTCCGGTGATCTCGGTGACTCCGCGGGCCGGTGCCCGGATCGCCTCATCCTGATCACGCTGGATGGTGGCGACGATGTCGCGCATCCGGCTGCCACGGCTGCGGGTCAGGGCTGCCATGAGCGCGCCGTCGCCGACGATGACGAGGTCTTCGGGTGCCTCGGGGACCATCAGGTCGTCCTCGATGCCGATCACGTCAGAACCCTTGCAGCGCAGTACTCTTCGTCGCAGGACACCCATCGGCTCGACTGGTGTGGAGCGGTAGAAAGGTGCGGCGGCGGGCGCGCGCCAATCGATCACCAGCGACTCGTACTCGTCGTCGCGCACACCCAGTCGACCGACGTAGCGGGTCTCGCGGTCGGCGGGATCGCTGGTGTCGTCTCCGAGGTCCAGGCGTCCGAACACGAGCCCTTCGTACTGTGTCTCCAGGATCGTGCGTCGTTTGTTCGCGTTGAAAACCAAGGCGTCCCGCTCGAACAAGCCGGTGATCTCCTCGTCGCGGATGTCGCCGGTACGGTCGGTTCGCCCGCGGGCAAGGCCCTCGGCCTCCACCAACGAGACGCGCTCGGTGGCCTTGGCGAGCTCGGCGTAGACCTTGTCGACAAGCTTCTGCTCGACGGCGATCTCAGCCGCAAGCGGGTCCGGCGTCACGGGCGCGTCGCGGCGTGGCGGCGGGTCAACGTGTTGATCGGAATCGGTCACTGCTCCGCCTGAGTCGTGTTGTGGGACGCTGGCCGTCGGACGAGTGGGAGAATGCGCGTCCCCCTATGCGAACGCATGAGTCTAGTCCTTGATCCAGTCACTGCCGCCGAGACCCGTCCAGCCCACCGGTCGCCGAACCCTTGCCAGGGGCCTGGCTGACGCTCGGGTGCCTGTTTCTCGGGGTGGTCGCCTACGCTTACCGTCTGTGAAGGTTCTCGTCATTGGCACCGGTGCTCGTGAGCACGCCATCGTCAGGGCTCTGACGCTCGACCCGTTGGTTGACGCGGTCGTCGCTGCACCCGGCAATCCGGGGATCGACGCCATTGCGCTCTGCCGCGAGCTGCCGGATGGTCTCCTGGACGGCGAGGGGGTCGCCGAGCTGGCCGCCGAGCTCGGCGTGGACCTGGTCGTTATCGGGCCGGAGGGGCCGCTGGTTGCCGGTGTGGCCGATGCGGTTCGCCGGCGCGGCATCGCGTGCTTCGGGCCCTCAGCGCAGGCGGCCCGACTCGAGGGGAGCAAGGCGTTCGCCAAGGAGATCATGGCTGCCGCGGGTGCGCCCACCGGCCTGGCCCACGTCTGCACCACCATCGAGGAGGTGGCCAGCGCTCTTGACGCCTTTGGCGTGCCCTACGTGGTCAAGGACGACGGCCTGGCCGCTGGCAAGGGCGTCGTCGTGACGGAGAACCGGGCCCAGGCTCTGACGCACGCGGCTGCGTGCCTGGCCAAACTGGATGGGCGCGTGGTCGTGGAGGAGTTTCTGGACGGCCCGGAGGTCTCGCTGTTTTGCATCACCGACGGCACCACAGTGGTGCCGTTGGCACCGGCGCAGGACTTCAAACGCCTTGCGGATCACGATGAAGGCCCCAACACCGGTGGCATGGGCGCCTACTCACCGTTGGACTGGGCTCCGGCCTCGTTGGTTCAGGACGTCGTTGACCGCGTGGCGCAGCCGACCGTGGACGAGATGCGCCACCGGGGGATGCCTTTCGCCGGGCTGCTCTACGTCGGGCTGGCCCTGACGTCGCGTGGCCTGAGGGTGATCGAGTTCAACGCCCGGTTCGGCGACCCGGAGACGCAGGTGATTCTGGCCCGTCTGGCCACGCCCCTCGGCGGGCTGCTGCACGCGGCGGCGGTCGGCAAGCTTGACGAGGTCGCTCCTCTTCGATGGCGTGCGGAGCATGCGGTGACCGTCGTCGTGGCCTCCGAGGGCTACCCGGACTCACCTCGCACAGGCGACGTCGTCGAGGGCATCGCAGATGTCGGCGACGATGCCTATGTCCTTCATGCGGGCACGGCCCTGGGCAAGGACGGCTCCATCGTGTCCGCGGGTGGGCGCGTCCTGTCAGTCGTCGCGACCGGTGCCGACCTCGGCGAGGCGCGCGAGCACGCATACGGCGCCGTTGACCGGGTCAGGCTCAAGGGTTCGTGCCACCGAAGCGACATCGCGCTGGCGGCTCAGCGCGGCGAGATCTCGGTCCCGACATGAGCCGGCTCGTTGAGCTGGCGGGGTTCGTCCACGTCTTCTCGGGCAAGGTCCGTGAGCTCTATGCACCGATCGACGAGTCCACCGGTCAGGCCAGGCAGGACACGCTGCTGCTCGTGGCCTCCGACCGGATCTCGGCCTACGACCACATCCTGGACAGTGAGATCCCGGACAAGGGCAAGGTTTTGACCCAGCTCTCGCTCTGGTGGTTCGAACGGCTGGTCGACATCATTCCCAACCATGTGATCTCCACGCAGGTGCCGCAGGCCGTGGCCGGGCGCGCGGTCCTGGTGCAGCGGCTCGACATGGTCCCGGTCGAGTGCATTGGACGGGCCTACCTGACCGGAAGCGGGCTGGTCGAGTACCGCCAGAGGTCATCGGTCTGCGGAGTTCTGCTACCCCCCGGGCTGCAGGACGGCTCGCTGCTTCCATCGCAGATATTCACCCCGACTACCAAGGCGCCGATCGGTCACCACGACCAGCCGATGACACAGGTCGAGGTCGAGGCCCAGATCGGCATGCCGCTCGCGACCAGCGTTCGGCACCTCACCCTTGCGATCCTCAAGCGTGGCAATGAGATTGCTGCCGATCGCGGGATCCTGCTGGCCGATACCAAGGTGGAGTTCGGACTCGACAC
>Ga0066789_10001096_pt1 | contig 11538 bp, 11 predicted proteins | sample OrgsoiDNA2013049_FD_70960 | JGI IMG/M metagenome (GOLD analysis project Ga0066789, IMG submission 70960) | Permafrost soil microbial communities from the Arctic, to analyse light accelerated degradation of dissolved organic matter (DOM) -... | ecosystem: Environmental > Terrestrial > Soil >...
AATCGCAACTGGAAGAGCTTTGCGCTGGCCATCGTCGGCGCGGAATATGTCCTGCGCTGGCTGCCGCGCGGCACCCATCAATGGGACAAGTTCGTCACCCCCGACGAACTCGCGCATCATCTTGCAAACAACAAGCTCGCCTTCACCGAGCAGGCCGGCGTGGTCTACAGCCCGTTCGCGGACCGCTGGAGCATCTCCTCCGACATGGACGTGAACTACATGGTGGTGGCGGAGGCGGTTTGAACGCCTTTTGGAGTATTTTAGTTGTCGTCCCTGCGAACGCAGGGAGGACGCTGGGGTTGGTGCCGCATGCAATCCTGACGGTTGACCGCGCACGGCGGCATCGGCACGGTGGCCGCAACTTCAGCCCCCGCTAACCCTCGATCATCCCACATGCTCAGCATCGCCACGCTCTGGATTCCCTTCACCCTGATCGCGGCGCTGGGCCAGGTTGCGCGCAACGCGATGCAGCGGCAGTTGACGGGGCCGCTCGGCACCTGGGGCGCCACCAATATCCGTTTTCTGTTCGGCTTTCCGTTCTCGATCGTGTTCTTTGCCGTCGTGATCGCCGCGACCGGGGACGCCGTGCCGTGGCCGACGCCGGCGTTCTGGCCGTGGCTGCTGCTCGGCGCGCTGAGCCAGATCGTCGGCACCGGCATGATGCTGCTCGCGATGAACGACCGTTCGTTCGTGGTGACGACGGCCTATCTGAAAACCGAGGCGATTCAGACCGCGATCTTCGGCTTTGTCTTTCTCGGCGATCACCTGACCCTGGTGAAGGTGATCGCGATCCTGGTCGCGACCGCCGGCGTCGTCATTGCCGCGCTGCGGCCGGGCGCCGCGAAGGGGTTTGCCGATCTGAAGCCGACGCTGCTCGGCCTCGCCGCCGCCGCGGCATTCGCGCTGTCGGCGGTCGGCTTTCGCGGCGCGGTGATCGTGGTGCCCGCGGTGTCGTTCGTGACGGCGGCGTCCTTTACCCTGGTGTTCGGGTTGTTCGTGCAGACGCTGGCGCTGTCGATCTATCTCCTGGCGCGCGCGCCCGACGTGATTCGGAAAATCTTCGGCCTGTGGAAGCCCTCGTTGTTCGCCGGCTTCATGGGCGCCTTCGCCTCCCAGTTCTGGTTTCTGGCGTTTGCGCTCACCGCGGCCGCCAATGTGCGCACGCTGGCGCTGGTCGAGGTGTTGTTCGCGCAAGCCGTGGCGTATTATTCGTTCAAGCAGCCGCTCTCGGCGCGTGAACTCGCCGGTATCGCGCTGATCGTGATCGGCGTCGCGCTGCTGGTCGCGGTGTAATCAATTCCGGTCGTCCGGCAGCACCGGCAGCGGCGAGACCTCGACGCCCTCTTCGATCAGGGCGCGCGCTTCGTCCGGTGACGCTTCGCCGTAGATCGGGCGGTGCTCGATATCGCCATAGTGCATTTTCCGCGCTTCGTTGGGAAAGCGCTCGCCGACATTGTCGGCGTTCTTGACGATATGATCGCGCAATTCCTTCAGCTTGGCGCGCAGCTCGCGCTCCTGCGCCATCAGCAGCGGCGTCGACGTCGACGTCGGAGCCGTGGCGTCCGCGGGCGCGGCAGGCGCCGTCACTGCGGTTTCCCGCCCCTTCTTGCTCACGATCTGCGGGGCCATGATGGCCCGTTCGACCTTGGCGGTGCCGCAAGCAGGACAGGTCACCAGCTTGCGCTTTTCCTGCGACTCGTAGGCCGAAGAGCTTTGAAACCAGCTCTCGAACGCATGACCGCGTTCGCAGCGCAGCGAGTATCGGATCATACCGAGCCCCGCACCAGGTGCAGATGTTCGGGACCGGTTTTGGGATCGGCGACGCTGAAGCGCCGGCCGTGTTGCAGCGACGGCACGGTCTTGCGCGCGGTCTCGACCTTCGAAGGATCGATCCTGGCCAGGAAAACGCCGGGCTCGACGCCGCCTTCGGCAAGCACTTCGCCCCAGGGCGCGACGATCAGGGAGTGGCCATAGGTCTCGCGCTTGTTCTCGTGCAGGCCGCCCTGGGCCGCGGCAAACACGAAGCAGCCATTCTCGATGGCGCGGGCGCGCAGCAGCGTATGCCAATGCGCCTCGCCGGTCTTGCGGGTGAAGGCGGAAGGCACCGTGAGGAACGCGGCGCCGCTCTCGGCGAGCGCGCGATACAGCGCCGGAAAGCGCACGTCGTAGCAGATCGTCAGCCCGATGCGGCCCCAGGGCAGGTCGGATATGACAGCGGTCTCGCCGGGCTGGTAATTGGCGGACTCGCGATAGCTCTCGCCGCCGGGCAGATCGATGTCGAACATATGGATCTTGTCGTAGCTGGCGAGCACGTTGCCATCCGGTCCGATCAGGAAGGAACGGTTGACGGCCTTCTCCGGCGAAAAGCGGAGCGCCAGCGAGCCGACGTGGAGACGGATTTTCAGTTCCGCCGCGAGCGCGCGATAGGCTTTCAGCGAAACATCGTCTTCTTCGGCGGCAAGATGCTCGAACAGCGCCGTGCGGTTCAGCTGCATCATGTTGCTCACCTCGGGCGTGAGCACATAGTCCGCGCCCTCTGCGGCGGCCTGCCGAATGAGCCTGGTTCCCTGTTCGAGGCTTGGCTCGGGCAACAGCCCGGTGCGCATCTGCACCATGGCGGCGGTAAAGCTGAGATCAGCGCTCATGAATTGGCCTTTTCGCCCGCCAGCATCGAGTCGAGCTGGCCCGCGCGGTCGAGGGCATAAAGCTCGTCGCAACCGCCGACATGGGTCTCGCCGATGAAAATCTGCGGAAAGGTCGAGCCCGCTCCGGCGCGATCCCACATCTGCTGGCGAAGCGTCGAATCGACGGCGACATCGTGTTCGGTGAACGCGGCTTTTTTGCGCGTCAGCAGCGATTTGGCGGCGCTGCAATAGCCGCAGCCCGGACGGGTGTAGATTTCGACGGCAGCGGTCATGGTGCGCTCTGCTTTGCAATATCACCCGATTATATGGGGGCTTTATGGGTGTCGACAACCCGGGCGAATACCAGCACATCGACGCAGGCCGCCCTGGCGCGCAGCAGCGCCCGCGCGCAGGCATCGACGGTGGCGCCCGAGGTCAGGACATCGTCGATCAGGATGACGCGACGGCCCTGAATCTCGGATTGCCGGCTGGCTTCGACCTTGAATGCGCCCTGCACGTTGCTGGCGCGCTGCGGCCGCGACAGGCCGATCTGCTGCTGGGTCGGCCGCACCCGCCGCAGCGCCTCCGATGCTACCTTGACGCCGGTTTGCCGCTCAATGACCCGCGCCAGCGCGCCGGATTGGTTGTAGCGCCGGCTCCAGCCCTAGTACAATCGCCCGTCTAACCCCGGCAACCCCCGCAGAGCGTCGAAAGCCCCTGTTTATTGGGGCTTTTTGTTAACCCCGATACCAGACGAGCTTTGACGAGACCCGGCGGGGAACCCAATTATGGAAAATAGTAGCGCGTTTATGGAGCCTGGACGATGCCGAAAGAACTGATCAAGGCGGCCCAATTGCCTAAGTTGCTAGGGACCAGGGGAAAGCACCGGGATGGCGCGGGCCTATTCCTACAGGTTGCTGCGAAAGGGCAGGCGTCTTGGACCTATCAATATCGATGGAATGGCGAAACGAAGTGGATGGGCATTGGGCCTGCGGCCACGTTCAAGCTGGATGAGGCCCGGAAGCGTCACCACGAATTGAGACGCATGCGAGACCGGGGGATTGACCCGCGCTCAGCCGTCGCAACGGCTGCCCTCCAGCCCTATCAGCATCGCCCGGGGGCGGTGTCAGAGGCTGCACCGTCGGAAGCGCCAGAGAAGCTCGCAAGCCCGCTATTCGGTGAAGTGGTCGAGTTATTCCTGACCGATTTTGCGCCGACTTGGACAGGCGGGATTGAGGGTAATGAAGTCAAGAGCTATCGGCGCACCTTGACCGGCAACAGCTTCGCGCGGCTGCCCGTGGCGGAGATTGAAACCGCGCACGTAGAAGCAGCATTGAAGCCTTGGACTGACACGCCGACAACGGCCGAAAAAGTCCTAATGCGTATCGGCAAAATCTTGAATTATGCGACCGCGAAAAAGCTTCGGTCTGGCGAGAACCCGGCAAGGATAAAAGGGCACTTCGAATTCTTGGCACGGCCCGTTGTGCCAAAGTCCGAAAGTCATCCCGCGATGCCATCGGCAGAGATTCCGGAGTTCATGGCCGAGTTGCGAGGGCTCGACTCGACCGAAAGCCGGGCACTTATGTTTACAATTTTGACGGCTGCCCGGACCAATGAAACACTCGGCGCAAAGTGGAAAGAAATCGAGATCGGGCCGATGGGAGCCGTTTGGACGATTCCGGCGGAGCGTATGAAGGGCAAGCCCGAAGATCGCACCGAACACCGCGTACCGCTGGCGCCGGCGGTGGTGAAGCTGTTAGGTCCGCCCGGCGCGCCGCATGACTATGTTTTTCCGTCTCGTCGTTACGGCGCGCGTAAGCCCCTTTGGGAACACTCAATGTCCACGGGGTTGATGAAGCAAATGCGGCCCGCGTATCACGTGCATGGTTTCCGCTCGACGTTCTCTGGCGACTGGGCAGCAAAGGCCGGTTATTCACTGGAGCTTCGCGAGCGCGCATTGCATCACGTTGTCGGCGATGCGGTCGCGCAGGCATACAATCGGGACGAACTTGTCGAGTTGCGCCGGTCCATGATGACGAGTTGGGCGAAGTTCGCTGGCGGGTCAATCAGGGGGCGCTCACGTGGTCAATAGTAGCGGGAAAGCCGAAGACACACGAGAGCCGCACGAGCATGACGCGGCAGCATGGGCAAAACATCGCGAAGAGCAGCGACGGCCATATCGTCAGCCGGACTAGGCGATCAACGGCTCTGGAATGCGACGCTCGCCGAGCGTCGTCAGGCGGAAATTAGCGACGAAGCACCAGCGACCAGGGCTTTGCCAAGAACCTCGGCGTGGCGTAGCCTTTATCCTCAGTTGTCTGTCCTTAATACCCGTGCGCTCCGGCAGATCGTTATCCTCCGCGGGCAGACGGGGATAACGAGCACGACCTTGCCAAGGTCGGGGTCGAGGGTTCGAATCCCTTCGCCCGCTCCAGAATTTTTTAAGTGGCAAAGTTTGACGAAGGCCCGCTGTGTCAGCGGGCTTTTCGTTTTTTTGTCATGGCCCTCCGGCAGAAAGTGAAGCGCTGGTCGAGCGGTGCAAAATTGTTTGGGGTCCACCTGGGGTCCACGCACGCGCCAATTGCTTCATTAACTTGGCTCGGGGGACGCTAGGCGGTCTGGACGATTCAAAGACCGTGTGGTCGAGATGTCCAGGCAGTGTACAACTGAGCGACGGTAATCCTGCAATCTACCGCTCCTTCCGGCCCGGACTTCTCAGATGACATTTCTTCAGCGCGTAGATGTTCCAGAGATTTGCTTTCTGAAGGAAGTTCTCTTTTGGGTGGCTTTTCGACGATTGCCGGTCGCCATCTACGATCTCGACGGGAACGAGAAACGAAATGGCACGGAAGTCGGCGGCTATGCTGTCGAACTCGGAGATGATCCGGATTGGTTCGAAGATGAGGAGTGTGCCAGCGCAAATATCCCGCCTGACCCTCGCTACGCCGCAGCAAGCCGCGGGGCATATCTTTTTTCTGTTGCAGAATACGATGATCTAATCGCGAAAATCAAAACTGACAATCCAAGCTGGCAACGCCTTAATAAGGAACGCGACGAGGCAGTCGTATTCGAGAAAGAAATGGAGAGCTGGTCGCTCCAGTACGAGGATGCGATCGAATATCCTGCGTCCAAAATCTTTGTTGCGTTGAGAGATGGTCGCCTAAAAGCAAAGGGAAGGCTCCTTCCTGACCACATAGATGCCGAGTTATCGAATGAAGACGTCGACATCTACGATACGCCGGTGGTTGAGATCCCGGCAGCATTCTGGTCCCTCAAAGGAATCGATTTTGAAGATAGTGTCGCAGAGGATGACGACAGCTGTTATTGCCACATTCGTTGCCAATCGACCGAAGTGTTCTCGGTATTTCCTGGAGACTACGAGCCGGTTTTGGAAGTGGGAAAGTTTGGCCCCAACTTCCTTCTGAACGCTACACCCCCAATTCGTCGAATCGAGAATATCAGTCAGCTCGGACGCCCCGCTTATCCCTGGGATGCCTTCCATCTCGAAATTGCCGATCTCATTCATAAAGGCCAATTACCCGAGAAGAAGGAAGCCTGCATACAATATCTGCGGGATTGGTCGCGTATTACGCTTGGCATAGAGGTGGGTCGCTCGGCAGTCGGACAAAAGTTGACTCCTTACTACGCTCGGATCGTCCGAAAACCAGACAGAAAATAGAAATCGCTTTTCTGTCCGAAGTCGTGACCTTCCTGTCCAGCTCTTGCTTTCAAACTCGATAAAGCGACAGCAAGGTCTCCCTGCGCCTCCCGGAATGTTCCGGCGGCGTAGGGAGAAACAGAAGCGATGTTCGAAATTACAAAAGCCATCTCGGCGAGCGCGGCGGCTCTTTTTGTTGGGCTCTCGCAGAGCACCCTCGCAAAACTTCGTTTGGGCGGGAACGGACCAACGTATTGCAAACTGGGTCGACGGGTCGTTTACCGTCGGGAAGACCTAGAGGCTTGGCTTGAATCCCGTCTCACGCGAAACACGTCAGACGCTGGCCTTCGACTGCCAAGAAGTCTGACCAGGCAGCCGGCGAGCTGACGTGGCTATAGTCGGGCCAAATCCGCTTATCGTGAAGGCACGCCTGAACGCATAAGCGAAGGCCCGGTGCGGAACATACTCCGTTCGCGTCAGCCTGACGATGCAACCTAATCCGAAAACCAACCCAGCGTCCACCTTGTCATAACAAGGCGCGACGATCAGTTTTCAAGGAGCAAAAAAACATGCCCAATAATCAAATCAAACCTCCTGCAGCTGATAGCGACTTCGCGTTTGCGTTTTGGTTCATTACGTTTATCGCCATCAATGCGAGCATCGTGACCGCCCTCGTGTGGGGGAGAGTTCGATGAATGCGCACGTACATCCCGAGCACGTCGACTTCGCGGCCGTTAAGGCAGCGTCCTTGCGCTCTCTCAATTTTATCATTCCCAGTCTCCTGCTTGGGGGCAAACGCGTTGGCGACGAATGGGTCGCCCGCAATCCGACGCGTAACGACGCGAAGCCAGGATCCTTCAGCGTCAACATGAAGACTGGCGTCTGGTCAGATTTCGCAACCGGTGAGAGCGGCGGCGACATGATCGACCTGTACGTCTACCTGAAAGGGGGGTCGAACATTCAGGCCAAGGACGCGCTGGCCGACATGCTGAACGTGAAGCCGAGCGCAGGTTCGACATCACTCACCGGCAATATCCCTACAGGGCCACAACCGAAAAGACCTAAGGGCGCCGCAACGCCGGCTTCTGCCGGCTCTGCCCCGAAAGATTTTCCACCGCGCACCCCGCCCGATGACAAGGGTAAGCCAACCTTTATTCGCGCCGGCGACGAAGGCCCGCGCGCAAACGGCAACGAAAAGCGCCGACACGTCTATTGCCAAGGGGGCGCTCCGGTTCGGATCAAGATCATCAAGAAAGACAAGAAAGGCGCCACCAACGCGTACCGCGTCGCCGATTCTGACGACGCGACCGGCTGGCAATTCGCGAAGCCTGAGGGCTATGAGGAGGTCCCATACTTTGTCGGGCCAAACCCATTCGACACCGATCGCGTAATCTTCTGGCCTGAGGGCGAGAAGGATGCCCAATTGGTAAACGAACTCGGCGGCCTCGATCACCTTCGGCGGCACCGGCGATGGCTTGCCCAACGGTTGCGAGCAATATGTCGCCGATCGCAACGTCGTGATTTTAGCCGACAACGACGAGCCCGGCCGCGAGCACGCCGAAAAGAAGGCTGCGCTCGCGTCTAGGGTCGCAGCGAGTGTGAAGGTCGTCCATTTCCCGGAGCTGGATGACCACCAGGATGTTTCAGATTGGATCGCGGGCGGTAAAACTTTTGATGACCTGAAGTCTCGGGTCATGGCCGCGGAGCTGTGGCAGCCCGTCGAGCGGGAAAATTCGAAGAACGAGGAGCCGAAGGCCGATGAGCCCGAAGCCGCCAAAGCCGAGAACAGCCTGCCGCATGGCTACAGCTTCACTATCCGTGGCTTGATGTACCATTCAAATAAACCCGAGGAACCGCCAACTTATGTTGCGGGGTGTTTCGACATCGTCGCGGAGACGAGAGATGGCGATGGTTCAAATTGGGGACTGCTGCTTCACTGGCAAGATAATGACGGGCGCGATCATCGGGTTCCATTGGCGCGCGAAATGCTTGCCGGCGACGGAGGAGATGCACGGCGCATGCTCATGAAGCAGGGGTTGTCCATCGGGGCGAGTCAAAAGGCGCGCATGCTTTTCAATGCGTTCTTGCTGGAAGTTAAGTCGCCAAACCGCGCGCGAGCAACCGAGCATATCGGCTGGCACGATGGTGCATATGTTCTGCCGGATGCCTCGTATGGCGGTGACCCACATGAAACCTTACTGTTGCAGAGCCCGACCGCACACGAGCACTCGTTCAGGCAATCCGGCTCGCTTGAAGATTGGCAGCAGGCCATCGCACGCTATGCGGTGGGAAATAGCCGCCTGGCCTTTATGATGAGTGCTGCGTTCGCGGGTGTTCTGATCGAGCCGTGCTCCGCGGAAGGCGGCGGCTTTCATGTCATAGGATCGTCATCCACGGGCAAGACCACAGGCCTTCGTGTTGCAGCTAGTGTTTGGGGCGACCCGAGTTACATGAAAACATGGCGCGCCACATCGAATGGCCTGGAAGGTATCGCTAAAAATCATTGCGATGGGCTTTTGTGCCTAGATGAAATTGCACAAATCAACGCGAGAGATGCTGGCGAGGCCGCGTATATGCTGGCTAACGGACAAGGTAAAGCCCGCAGCAAGACAGACGGCGAAGCGCGCAAGTTGGCACAGTGGCGCATCCTGTTCCTGTCGACCGGCGAGATTTCACTTGCGAGCAAGGTCGCGGAAGACGGCACACGTCGCAAGACGACGGCCGGCCAGCAGGTCCGCGTAGTCGATATCCCGGCCGACGCTGGCGCTGGTATGGGGATGTTTGAGAATCTGCACGGCTTCCCTTCCGGCAAGGCGCTTTCCGTGCATCTTTGTTCGACGGTCAAGCGGCAGCACGGCACGGCGGGTCGAGCGTTCTTAGCGGCCATTGTTCCTCAGATCGACGAGATCCGAAAAGACGCTCCGATCATGATGCAGAACTTCTGCAACGAATTCGTCCCGGCCGGTGCCGACGGCCAGGTGATGCGCGTTGCGCAGCGATTTGCGTTGGTTGCGGTTGCCGGCGAATTGGCCCAGGCCTTCGGCATCTTGCCCTGGGAGCCGGGCGAAGCCGTCAAAGCGGCGGGCAAGTGCTTCAAGGATTGGCTGCGCGAGCGCGGCGGGATCGGCGACGCTGAGACGACGGGGGGTATTGAGCAGGTCCGCGCGTTCTTGCAGGCCGACGGGATGGCTCGGTTCATTCCGGCCTGGGAGCAGGAGGAGCAGGAGAAGGGATCGAAGCAGAGCCCGCACATGTCCCAACGAGCCCCGATCCCGCAGCGTGACGTCGCGGGCTTCCGCCGGAAGACCAACAACGGTTGGGAATTCTTTATTGCCACTACAGCCTGGAAAGAGGTCTGTGCCGGGTTCAACCCAACAATGCTGGCGAAAACCCTGAGGGACCGCGGTTGGCTTCTGCCAGATACTGACGGGAAGCATATCCAAAAGTCGGTCTCGGTGCCCGGTCATGGGCAGGGCCGTTACTATCAAATCACGGCGCAGTTCCTTGGGGACGGTGACCATGATCAAGTCATATGACCGGAAGGAACTAGTAGCGCGTTTTGGACCCCGGCCTTTTTGCGCCTCGGTTGACGACGGTTTTCGCAAACCACCAACACCACCATTGTCTGATAGTCTTGAAGATGGCGGTTTGGCAATTAAACCAAGCAATTTCAATAGCTTATATGAATGGAAAACCACTAAAACCACTCATACCACCAAATTTGAGCAGGGCGATCAGCGGAGGCTTTCCGATGGTTTTCCAGATGAGTGGCAGGCAATTTTTGATGAGCTAAAGGGCTCAACTCCGCTTGATGGCTTCGGTGACGCGCGATGGCAATCCCTAGTCGACGATACGGGGGTCTTCCTGGTGCGGTGGGGCGAGGCAGCGAATCTGCTCAGTTGGACGGCGCTCGATCTGTTCGGCGTTCATCCGACAGCGCCAGCAGTTCGGTTCGATGTGATGGGCTTGCTGCCGGTCCTGCGGGGCGACAGCGTGGTTGCTCTCACGAAGGATGAGGCGAGGATACGTGGGCCGTCACGGGCGATACTGACCTTCCGTAGAGTCGCCCAAGCGGGTGCCGTGCTGGTGACGAGGTGCCTTCAGTGAAGTAAAAAATCGAGCCAACCCTCTTATATTTTAGTGGTTTGAGTGGTTTGTATAAGAAAATAAAGAAAGAAACGACTGCTGCGCAGGGACTTTTCACATACCACCTGATGGCAAACCACCAAAAAGCCAGGTGGTTTGGGTGGTTTGCCAATCGCGGGCGATGCTGGCCCATAGGACCCTAGATTTCTATCTGATCTCCGCAACACGCCGCTGCTGGCGGTCACACCTCTGAACTGGCAGGATCAAGATCCAAGCCGCCATTCGGTCTGGCTCCCTCCTAACGTCCCGGTCGCTGTGTCCAGATTTTTTCCATTTTTTTTGTCCCGCGAAAGGGGGGTGGGACCCGGCAATTCCAAGTGCGTTTTGGGTTCACGGGATTCAAAAAGCTGCGAGAATCGCGGTCCGGTGTCCGACGCCACCATCGAATCCAACGTCACCTGACGGTCAGCTTCTTCATCGTCAGCTTCTCACCAGCCAGGGGGCGCCGCGCACAAACCCCGGCGTCCCAGGTATACGGTAATCCTTCAACGCTTCGGGCATTTTGCAACGCTGAGATTGCTCTTCTTTTCAGGTCGTCCTCACTCATACGTAAATCACTTGATTACCGTATGTATCGGCGATACAGCTGCTCGAGCCTAGGAGGGCCATCATGAAGCGCGTTGCCATCTATCTCAGGGTCAGTACCTCGAAACAGGAGACCAGCAACCAGCGTCGTGAACTGGAGGCTGTCGCTTCGCGCTCGGGCTGGGAGATCATCAAGGTCTATGAGGATGCCGGGATTTCCGGTGCCAAAGGCAGAGACCAGCGTCCTGGCCTCGATGCCATGCTCAAGGCGGTCAATTCCAAGGAATTCGACCTGGTGGCCACTTGGTCGGTGGATCGGCTCGGTAGATCCCTCACAGACCTACTAAGTATCCTGCAATGCCTGCGGGACAAGGGTGTCGATCTCTTCCTGCATCAGCAAGGTCTCGACACATCGACCACTGCGGGGCGTGCCATGTTTCAGATGCTTTCGGTATTCGCGGAGTTCGAACGCGGCATCATACGTGAGCGGGTGAATGCCGGGCTTGCGCGAGCCAGGGCGAATGGCACTAAGCTAGGCCGACGTCCAGTGAAGCCGGCAGTTGAGGCCCGCATACGCCAGCTGCG
>Ga0066789_10001099_pt1 | contig 11528 bp, 11 predicted proteins | sample OrgsoiDNA2013049_FD_70960 | JGI IMG/M metagenome (GOLD analysis project Ga0066789, IMG submission 70960) | Permafrost soil microbial communities from the Arctic, to analyse light accelerated degradation of dissolved organic matter (DOM) -... | ecosystem: Environmental > Terrestrial > Soil >...
CCCCCAGGCCAAGCGGCTGGCGATGATCGCGCAGACCGGATTTGCCCGCGCGATCTATCCGGTGCATGCGCCGCTCGATGGCGACGTGGTGTTCGCCGCCGCGACCGGCGAAAAGCCGATCGATCCGCTGGCCGGCCTCACCGAACTCGGCATGGTCGCGGCCAACACCGTGGCCCGCGCCATCGCGCGCGGCGTCCATGCGGCGACCGCGCTGCCCTTCCCCGGAGCGCTGCCGTCGTGGAAGGATCGCTTCGGACGCAACAAAACTTGAGCGGACTCGTCGCCCAAGGACTTCCGCAATAAGAAAAAGGGGACCGGCCCTTGCCGGCCGGTCCCTTGACATTATTCCGCGGCCTGCATGATCCCGCGGGACTTTGACACCGGATCCGCGACCGTGCCGATCGCCTCCATCGACTTCTCGAACTTGACGAAGTCGTCGTCCATGATCGCGCGAGGATTGAAGTTTTCATCCGCGATGATGCCGTGCACGCGGCGGCGCTGCATGCCCATATTGCCGCCGTCATAGATCGGCAATATCGAAGCCTCGCGCAGATACTTGCCGAACTTGTACTCGGTGCTGAGGCTGTTGACGCCGACGATCTGCATGCATTTGTAGACGCAATCGATCATGGTTTCGGTCACATTGATCTTGCACATCGCGCCGATCAGTTCGGCGTGTTGCGAATGCTTGTCGAGGTAGTCTGCCGCGCGCCAGGCAAAATAACGGGCGGATTCGATTTTTGCGGCAACATCGCCCATGACGTAGCCGGCGTTCTGGAAGCGAATGATCGGAGTGAGCGATCCTGCCGTGTTCTTCTTGAGGAACTTCAGCGCGTCTTCGTAAGCCGCTCGTGCCACGCCGACCGCGGCGATGGCAGCCACCGGACCGGACCAGGCGAAGTTGCGATTGATCACGAGATCGCCGTTTCCGACCGCGCCGGGCAGCAGATTGTCGACCGGGACCTTGGCATCCTTGAACACGACGAACGCGTTCGAGGTGGTGCGATGACCTTCCTTGTCCAGGAACGTCCAGGTGATGCCCGGCGTGCCGCGTTCGATGACGATGGCCGACAGCCCCTCGGTGCCTCCGACACTGGTGTCGGTGCGGATGATCGCGGTCTGTGTGTTGGTGCCGAGACCGTCCCAACCGGCCGAGGAGGACCATTTCTTCTTGCCGTTGACGATGAAGTAATCGCCGTCACGAACGGCCGTCATGCCGATGCCTGCCTTGGGAAGCGGGCTGTCGAAATTCGCCGTTCCGCCGGTGCCGCCCGGAGGCTCGCCGGCGGTCCAGGCGCTGAGATAGGTCCCGGTCGGATCCGACGTCGCGGCGCCCAGGAAACGCTTTTTCTGCTCCTCGTTGCCGTACCACAGGACCGGCATCAGCCCGAGGCCGTTGCACAGGCAGGTACAGGCAAATCCGGGATCGATCGAGGTGATTTCCTCACAGGCGATGACGTAGTCCAGGCACGACAGACCGGCGCCGCCGTATTCCTTTGGCAGCATCGCCATGGCGATGCCGGCCTTGTAGGCCTCGACATAGGCGCCCTTGGTCTTCTGGTAGGCCAGCATCGGATCCGGCTCCTTGTCGGCCGCCGGTATCACCGGGGCCAGGATCGTTTCCGAAAAGTCGCGCGCCATCTTCTGAATCTTCCGCTGCTCTGCGGACATCGTGAAATCGATTGCCATTCGGGTTCTCCCTTTGATGCGGTTACGGATCGTTGGAAGCGGGAAGCCGGCCGACTTGCTTCAACGGGGCCATCATCCGCTGATCGCGGCAAACGACAAGAAAATACTTTAGGCAGTTTTAACTATTTTTAGTCCTCAAAGCGCATTTAGGGCGTGCAATCTGTCGGCGATTTGGGCAGGATGTGGCGCAAATTGGCGCAGCGGCGCCGGCTCTGTTCGGATACATCAGAGGCGGCGAACCTGTTCGGAGGCTTTGCGTGATCGTCGGCGACACCCAGCAGAAGCTGCTGTCCAAACTCCTGGAAGCCAAGGCCGGGTTGACGGTCGACGAGTTGGCGGGCGAGATCGACATTACGCGCAGCGCGGTGAAGCAGCATCTGACCGGCATGGAGCGCTCGGGCTATGTGCAGCATACCTCTTCCAAGAGCGGCGGCCGGCCGCGTTTTCTGTACACGCTGACCGAGAGCGGGATCGACCTGTTCCCGAAGCGCTATTCGTGGTTCTCCCGCGTCATGTTCGAGAGCCTGCGCAAGAAGATCGGCGCCTCCAAGTTCGGCGCCTACATGTACGAACTCGGGGTCGACATGTCGGCCGCCGCGATCCCGAGGCTGGTCGGCAAGACCAGGGTCGAGCGCGTCGTCGAGATCGTCAAGATCATGAACGAGACCGGGTTCGCGGCGCGCGTGACGTCGCCGGGGAAGGGCGAAAAGCTGCCGCGCATCGAGTGCAAGAATTGCGTATTCCACGATCTCTCCAAGGACTACATCGAGGTGTGCCAGTTCGATCTCGGGTTTCTGTCCGGCCTGATGGGCGCGCCGATCGAGCATCAGGAGTGCATGCAACGCGGCGGTCAGGCCTGCCGTTTCAGGTTCCTGCCGACGGCCTGAAACTCGGGCGGCGGCGCCCGCTTTCCGAACGGCGTGGCCAGCGAGCCTGCGATCGCGCGCGGGTCGAAGTCCTCTTCGGCCATCACCGCGCAGATCTTGCGCATCTGCATCCCGACATTGCCCGCGTCATAGAGTGGGAACACCGAGGCTTCCCTGAGATAGCGCTCGAGCGGATGGGATTTGTCGAGCGCGTTGACGCCGACCACCTTCATCGCCTGGAACACCGCCATGAACAGCATCTCGCTGCAGAACACCTTCGCCATCGGACCGATGGCGTGGCCGTCGGCGTTGTGAAGATCGAGATAATGCGCGGCCTTCCAGGCGAACGCGCGTCCGGCCTCGACCTTCATCGCGACCTCCGCCAGCGTGTAGGCGACGATCTGGTGGTTGATGATCGGCCGGTCGCCGCCGCCGGTATATTTCTTCGCCCATGCCAGCGCGTATTCATAGGCCGAGCGGGTCACGCCGACCGACGCGATCGCGGCGACCGGCCCCGACCATGTGAAAGCCTTGTTGACGACGAGATCGCCGTCCCCGACCGCGAACGCGTTCTCTTCCGGCACCCGGCAATCCGAAAACACCACGGTATTGTTCTGGCAGATGCGGTGACCGAGTTTCGAAATCGGCGGCTCGTAGGCAATGCCGGCGGTGCAGCGGGGGATGACGAGGGCGCTGAGGCCGCGCGAGCCCTCGGCCTGCGGATCGGTGCGGACGATGCAGACATTGGCGTCGGCGCCCTGCAGATCCCAGCCGCCGGCATTCACCGGCCAATGCTTTTTGCCGTTGAGAACGTATTCGCCGTTCTTCCTGTCGTGGATGGCGGTAAGGCCGATGCCGGCCGGCCAGGGCGCTACGCCGTCGAAGTTGGCCGTCCCCCCGGGGGTGCCCGCCGGTTCGCTCACGGTCCACCCGGCCAGATACTCGCCTCGCGGATCGCTGGTTGCAGGTATCAGCCATTTTTGCTTCTGCCGTTCGGACCCGAACCAGACCAAAGGCATCAAGGCCAGTCCGTTGACGAGAAGTATGGTGGCGAAGCCAGGATCGACGGCGCAGAGTTCCTCGACCACGATCTGGAGGTCGACATTGGAAATCCCGCCACCGCCGTACTTCTTGGGGATGAAGCCGGTGGCGAACCCCAGCTTGTAGCTCTCGATATACGCGCCTCTGACCGCCTGGAACGCCCGTTGGGGGTCGGGATCCTCGTCCGCGGCGCGCACCAGGGGAGCAAGGATTTCGTTGGCGAATTCGCGGGCGATCCGTTGCAGGCGTCGCTGATACGATGTCAGCGTAAAATCAATCGCCATCATCGCCTCCGTCCACGTTCCAACTAAAGATAGTTTTACATATCTAAAGTGCCCAGGCGTGTTCGTATTATGTGCAAAATGATCCAATCGTTAGGCAGTCGACGGGTGGCCCCAACGCGAGCACGACCAGGCAGATCGCGAAGCGACCGTCATTCATGACCATCGCTCGTTCGAGTTGACGGCCGTGCCACCGTCAAACCCGCTTTGATGCGAGCTGCCGGTTATGTTTCAGACGCTCATCGAAAGCGATGAGGTCGCTCCGGATGAAATCGCCTGCGCCTGACGCTGAATCATCTGCTCCATGATATTGTAGGACGAGGTCGCGCTGCCGGATGAGGTCGCGGAGCTGGACGGCGTCGCCGCGGGCGTGGTCATGGTGACCTTTGATCCGTCGGCATAAGTCATTGATGTGGTGGTCGAGCCGTCGCTGTTGGTTGTCGACGTGCTGGTTGCGCCGTCCAATGCCTGCAGCAGGGGATCGGAGCTCGAGCCGCTTGTGCTGCTGGAATCACCGCTGGCGCTCGATCCGTCCGAACTGGCGACGTGATGATGGTGATGCCCGCCGCCCTTGCCGCCTGCCCCCTTCAGCGCCGACGACATTTCGTCGAGGCTGACCGAACCGTCGCCGTTCTTGTCCATTTTGTTGAACACGTCGTCGGCCTGCGCGGTGTTGGTGCCGCCGGCGCCGAGGGCGTTTTCAAATTCGGATTTGCTGATCTGGCCGTCGCCGTTGGCGTCGATCTGCGAGAACAGGTCTTGCAGGGCGCTGGACGGGCTGGTCGATGTCGATGTCGTTGTTGCGGCCGACGACTGGCCTTGCGCCGCCAGCAGCGCGCTCATCGTCGACGGCGATATCTGCGAGAACCCGGTGGTCCCGGAAACCGGGGCCGGGGCCGGGCTGGCCGAAGTCGAGGTACTGCTGGAACTGTCGAACGGGTTCGTCGAGCTCTGGGTAAAGCCGGTGACCGGCGGAGACGATGATTTCGCTTTCGTTTGGGTCAGCGACTTGAAGGCATCGATGACGGACGACGCGGCGCCAAGGGCAAGCAGCATAGCGGAACTCCGAAAAATGCCGCATCGCGCGGCTGATACTTCGACAACGATTGATCAGCAAACGCCGTGCCACCACCAAAAACCCAGTAAAATGCGGGTTTTTTGCACCCCGATCGGTCTGCCCTCCCCGGCAATTGATGCCGCTGCGGCAGAATTTTCCGCCCACCGACGTGCCCCGGATGCCGTGCCCTGCACTCGGAGTCCGCACGCCGCACGGCCCGGGCACGGCTCCGCCGGCGTCGTGCTGCCGATCGAGGCCCTTGCTATTTAATTGAAAGTGGGTCCGGTCCGGAGGATGCGGAGCCGGTCATCGGGCGCGCATTCGCGCGACCCGATGGCGTCGCCGAGAGAGCGCTGCGCCGCGTCCGGTTCCACCGCGATCATTCAAACCTGCCCGAAGTATTCCTCGCGACGTCGAAACAAGTCGCGCCCCTGCCAAAATGAGGCGGCCCACCAGATCAAGACTGAAGCAACAGTTCCCGAGTTCAAGCCGAAGTATCGTCATCTTCGATTGGCGCGGTACCGGCGATCTCCGTCGGAAAGATGCTCTCGTAGATGGCGCGGGCCTCTTGAATGAGACGGGCCGCCCGGTCGGGGCCAAGCTTCGGGATAAATTGTACGACTTCGCCCATTTGCTCACCGAGGCAGGAAACCCGGAGGACATATTCCGCCGATGACCGCCAGTCTCAACGATGCGAATATCGTGCCAAGGACATCCCAAACGATATGCAAGCCAGAAAAAACGGGAACCGGGGCGAGCCATCGCGGGTGTTGATAAATCATCAGGCGAATCGCAGCCCCCCGCGAACCGCGAGGGTAATGCCGAGACAACGTGACTTGAACCGAAGCCCCCGGCGCCGATGCACTCGGGTTCGCGCTCCGCGCGGCCCGAGCATTTGCCGCCGGGCTTTGCGCATGTTACGCGGAGCCGTCCGCACGTTCTGAAGTGACCTCCGGAAAGCGCACATGTCTCAGCAATTTGCGTCACGACCCCTCGTCATCGCGCCGTCGATCCTGGCTTCCGATTTCGCCAAACTGGGCGAAGAGGTCCGCGCCGTGGACCAGGCCGGCGCCGACTGGATCCACCTCGACGTGATGGACGGGCATTTCGTCCCCAACATTTCCTACGGCCCTGATGTCATCAAGGCGATGCGCCCGCACACCAAAAAAATCTTCGACGCGCATCTGATGATTTCGCCGTGCGATCCGTACCTGGAGGCCTTCGCCAAGGCCGGCTGCGATCACATCACGGTGCATGCCGAGGCCGGCCCGCATCTGCATCGCTCGCTGCAGGCGATCCGGGCGCTTGGCAAGAAGGCCGGCGTCTCGCTCAATCCGGGCACGCCGATATCCGCGATCGAATATGTCATCGACATGATCGATCTGGTGCTGGTGATGTCGGTCAACCCCGGCTTCGGCGGCCAGGCCTTTATTCGCTCGGCGCTCGGCAAGGTCGGCGACCTCAGAGCGATGACGGCCGGGCGTCCGATCGACATCGAGGTCGACGGCGGCGTCGGTCCGGAGGTATCCGGCCAACTGGCCGCAGCCGGCGCCAATGCCTTTGTCGCCGGCTCCGCCGTGTTCAAGGGCGGCACCATGGAAGCCTACAAGGCCAATATTTCCGCGATCCGCGGCGCGGCGGCGGCCGCGCGCGGCGAGGCGATCTAGGAACTCCGAGGGAAGACAATGCGTCGCTTGTTTCAGACCGCGGTCGTCATCTTTTTCGCGTGGATGGGGCCTGCCCTTGCAGACCCCATTGCGCGCGTTCAGGATCCGGCGAAATTTTGCGATGATCTGTTCGCAAACATTTCTCCGTTCAAATCAGCCGAAATAGCAAAAAAGGTTGCTGCGGGAATCGGAAAACCGGAGGCCGCCGAAACCCTGACGAATGCGATGAAACTTCTCGACGAGAAAAAAATAGATTTCTCGAAAAAAGTCATCGACAGGGACATCAACAACGCCCTACGTCAAATTGTCTACTATGCGTATGTGGAGAATATCGGCTTTCTTTATTTCCGGATCAATTTCAAGATGACCAGCACCGGCTGGATATTGGCCAGCTTCAACTTCAAGATGGAAACCAACGAGCTCTTCCCGAAGGATTTCATTGAACCCGGAGGGCGGTTCTAAACTTTCACTTCATCCGCTTTCTCGCTTGCACTCTCCTGCTCGTGCAGCGATGCCGAGCGCGGCGGCCGCACCACGGTCACCGTACAGGGCGCTTCCGCCGCCACCTTGGCGGAGACGCTGCCGAGCAGCGCGCGCACAAACGAATTCTGACGCGCGCCGATGACGATATGATCGACATGATTGACTTCGGCGAATTCCAGAATCGCCGCCGCGGGATCGACGGCCTCAAGCACGTGCACCGTGAGCCTGTTTTCGTCGAGCTTGAGCGGCGACGCCCAATGCCGGAGCATGACCAGCCGGTCGATGTGCTTGTTGTTGCCCTGCTGGTCGAGCGTCCTGTCGATGGTGACGCGGCCGAGTTTCAGGACATTCAGGCACGCCAGCCTCGCGGATGGCAGCGTCGCCAGGATTCGCTGGGCGGTGACGCGCAGGGCTTCGTTCAGCGGTTCAGACCCCTCCCCGGTATCGAGCGCGACCGCCACGATCGGGCACGCCGCCAGCTGCGCCGCCAGATCGGCTTTCGGCCTCGGCTGCGTCAGGCCGCCATTGAAGCGGCGGCGGAGCACCGTACTCATCGGATCGCGCTTCACCCGCTCCGATCGCGCCGTCAGTTTGATCTGGTCGGGATGGGCGATCTCGAATGCCAGTTGCGATGCCGCGGGGTAGCGCCACACCGGCTCGATCTCCAGGCACCGCAGCACGACTTCCTGCAGCCAGGGCGGGTAGTCGGCTTTTAGTTGGCGTGGCGGATACGGATCGCGCCACAGCCGCCGCCGCATGCCGCGCATGGTCTCGGTCTCGCCGAACGGCCGTACGCCGGTCGTGAAGAAGTACAACAGCACGCCCAGCGAAAAAAGATCGCTGCGCGGATCGTCGCGCAGGCCAAGCAAACGCTCCGGCGCCATGTACGGCGCGGTGCCGTAGGGCAGCCGGAATTCCTCCTGCAGCAGATCGGGCAGCTGATTGTGATGCGACAAGCCAAAATCGATCAGAACCACTTCGCCTGAGGGACGAAACATGATGCTGCTCGGCTTGATGTCGTGATGGATGACATTCTGCCGGTGCAGGTCGGCCAGCGCCACCGCGATTTTCTGGGCGATGCCGCTCGCCTCCCTGAAGCTCAGCGGCAGATCGCCGAGCCGGCTGTAGAGCGTTTTGCCGGGAATGCGCTCGATCACGACATAAGGCTGGGCTGAGAAATCGCCGGCGCCGAAACAGGCGGGAACGTGAGGTCCCGACAGCCGCGGCAGGATCATCTGCTCCATCTCGAAACTGACGATGGCGGCCGGGTCCTCTCCTTCCGAAACCCGCGGGATTTTCATCAGCAGCGGCACGGCGATGCCGGGATGGGTCACGCTCCATAGCGTCGCCATGCCGCCATGATGGACGCATTCCCCGATCGTGAACCCGTCGATGACGGCGCCTGATACGACCGAGGGCTTAACCGAAGTTTTGGCCATCGCTCACCTCCCGGTCGAGAGCCGATCGGCCAACCAGAGCGGCAGGCCGTTGTCGCGAATCCGGCTCGCCGCCGCCTCGACATCGTAGGGCACACGGCAATAGCGGATTTTTCGGGAGCTGGTATCGAACATCGCAAACGAAGCCGCCGGATCGCGATCGCGGGGTTGCCCCACCGAACCGAGAACGGCGAGCCAGCGCCTGCCCCCGAGCAATTGCACGGGAACGCCCGATATCGGAACGAAGCTCGTCATCTTCGCGGCTGACGACATCGAATAGAGCGCCGGCTGGTGGATATGGCCACAGAACGTAACGTGGGCTGACGTCGCCACGATGCTGCGCGCCGCATCCGATGCGCTGCGGACATAATGCCATTTCGAGGGATTGCTGGCTTCGGAATGAACGTAGAGGCGATCCTCGTCCCGCCGCTCAAACGGCAATTCCGCCAGAAAGCGCCGCTGTGGCGCGCTCAGCCTGCCGCGCGTCCACTCGATCGCGGCCTGGGCTTCGGCATTCATCGATTCAATCGTGGCGCCGACGGCGTTGTCGTGGTTGCCGCGCACGGCCATGGCGCCGCCGTCGACAAGACCCATCACGGTATCGACGGTCCATTCCGGGTCGGCGCCGTAGCCGACGTAATCGCCGAGGCAAATCATCCGCTCCGCGCCCCGGGCCCGCGCAACATCGAGGCACGCACTAAAGGCCTGCCGGTTGGCATGGATATCCGTAAAGATCGCCAGCAGCACGCTTTCCTCCACACCCATCCTATCGGCGGGGCTTGTGCCGGGGTTGATGGATATCAAACAATATGGCGCTGGAGGTACGCAATCAGGCTGACGGCAGCAATTGCGGTCATGCGGGGAGACGAGCGCCTTCTGCGATCCGCAGGCCGCGCCGGCGGTAGCGCACGAGAGAGACGATTTGGAGGGATGATTTAGCGCTTGCGCGGCGCTTCCAGGCCGCGGAGCAACAGCGCCAGCACGGCGTCAATCCGCGCGGCGAATTGCGGGTCGCTCCACTCCTCGGCATGCGCGGGATGATGAAAGCGGCTGGTGGCGTCGAAAATCGCACACGCCGAGGCTCTGACGTCGGCGAGTTGGAATGCGCCCTGCTTTACGCCGTCGGACAAAATATGCGCGACCTGATCGACGAGACCATCCTTATGCGCCTTCACTACCTTGCACGCCTCTCGCGCCAGCGTCAGATAGGTCGCGAACATCTCGGGGTCGTCGCTAACCTTCTTGTGCTTGGCCGCAAACAGCGCGCGCAGCCAGCGCTCCAGCCTGGCGGGCGCCGGCCCAGACGCTTCGGCAATCCTTGCAAGCGGTGCGCTGACGCGGTCGAGCCAGCGCTTGGCCACCGCCTCGCGCAGCGAGGCCTTGCTCGGAAAATGACGGTAGACGCTGCCGTGGCTGACATCGAGCGCCCGCGCAACATCCACCACCGTGGCCTTCGCCAGCCCGAAGCGGCGAAGCACATCCTCGGTGACTTCGAGAATTCGCTCGGGGGTCAAAACCACATTTTCGTTCATGCGGACACCGTCCGTTTTTCACCATCGCAGATCGCCATCTGCACGGCAGGAAAGCGCGAGCCTTCGGCGGCGTCCCGGGCGGTATCGATGCCCCCGGCCTCCTCAACGGAACCGCCGCAATCGGGCATTCCCCTGCAATCGAGGCCAACCGACCCCCCGGGACCGTCGGCACCGAGTTTTCCAAGGGCTTTTGGGCTCGTGGCTATCACAGTCCCTTGGGCGGATTTCAATCTGGCGGCTTGCGCCTCAAGGTGATGAGCTACCTGAAGGTTGAGCCAGCGATTAAGTTGTGCGGTGAGATATAGAATTTCGACACTCATAGCGGAGTCCTTTGCAAGTCCCTGGCACGCGGGTGATCAGCCAACGCTCCAAGGTGACGCCAAACCCGGCGCCGGCTCCCCGAATAGCATGTCTGACTGACAGATTACAATATCTGTTAGTCAATATCTCGTGATCAAGGATTCTGAGCCGGTCCGGGTTGTTGCGGCGTAAGGTGGTAGAGGGCCGTGTGTTTGTCTCACCGGGGCTGCTCTGCTAAAGCGCGGCGTAATCTCATGAGCCACGAGTCGTCGATGATTTCCCGCTATACCCGCCCGGAAATGGCCGCCATCTGGGAGGCCCAGACGCGCTTCAAGATCTGGTTCGAGATCGAGGCGCATGCGGCTGATGCGCAGGCGGAACTCGGCGTTATCCCGAAAGAGGCGGCAACAGCGATCTGGGCCAAAGCCCGGGACGCCATCTTCGATGTCGCCCGGATCGACGAGATCGAGCGCGAGACCAGGCACGACGTGATCGCCTTCCTCACCCATCTGGCGGAAATCGTCGGTCCCGAGGCCCGTTTCGTGCATCAGGGCATGACCTCGTCCGACGTGCTCGACACCTGCCTCAATGTGCAGCTGACCCGCGCCGCGGACCTTTTGATTGCCGACGTCGACAAGGTTCTCGCCGCACTAAAGAAGCGCGCCTTCGAGCACAAGATGACGCCGACCATCGGCCGCTCCCACGGCATCCATGCCGAACCGGTGACCTTCGGGCTGAAACTCGCTTACGCCTATGCGGAATTCACCCGCGCCCGCGAGCGGCTGGTCACCGCCCGCAAGGAAATCGCGACCTGCGCCATTTCCGGCGCCGTCGGCACCTTTGCGCAGATCGACCCGCGGGTGGAGGAACACGTCGCCAAAGCGATGGGACTTCGGCCCGAGCCGATCTCGACCCAGGTGATCCCGCGCGACCGCCACGCGATGTATTTTGCCACCCTGGGCGTGATCGCATCGTCGGTCGAGCGCCTCGCCACCGAAATTCGCCACCTGCAGCGCACCGAAGTGCTGGAAGCGGAAGAATTCTTCTCCGAGGGCCAGAAAGGCTCCTCGGCCATGCCGCACAAGCGCAACCCGGTGCTGTCGGAGAATCTCACCGGCCTCTCCCGCATGGTGCGCGCCTATGTGACGCCGGCCATGGAGAACGTCGTGTTGTGGC
>Ga0066789_10001101_pt1 | contig 11521 bp, 8 predicted proteins | sample OrgsoiDNA2013049_FD_70960 | JGI IMG/M metagenome (GOLD analysis project Ga0066789, IMG submission 70960) | Permafrost soil microbial communities from the Arctic, to analyse light accelerated degradation of dissolved organic matter (DOM) -... | ecosystem: Environmental > Terrestrial > Soil >...
CGGAAGAGTGGAAGGGGCACCGGTATGCCGGCCCACCGGTACTGTTTGGGCACTATTGGTTTACGGGCACGCCGAGCGTGATTTCACCGCGGTTTGCATGTCTGGATTACAGCGTGGCGAGGGGCGGTCCGTTGGTTGCGTATCGGTGGGACGGGGAGACGGCGCTGTCGTCGGACAAGCTGGCGTGGGTGTAGAGCAAGGCATGCTCGCTCAATCCGTCGCCACATCCCGGCAGCCCTCTCCGTGAAGCCCGCCGCGAAGACTCAGATAGGTTCGTGCTTTTCGTAGGCGACAAGACCGGTCCCTTCGCAGGACACCTCGACGCGTTCACTATGCGTCGCCGAGTACGCGACGGTGACGAGCTCTTCGGCAGAAATGTTTGCCTTTTGATCAAAGCGCAAGAACCGGCCATCGGGCATCGTCATGTAAACGGCAACTACCAAATTGCATTGCGTGACGACGACGGACGTAAGCGGATGTCCCTCGACGATGGGGGCATCCTTGTCGGTGCCGAGTTCGGTTCCGTGTACGACGCGTTGGCTTTGCTTTTCACAACCGCCCGGATCGACGCACAATGAAATCGGGGACACCGGATTGGTGAGTGTGGTCTCCGATACGTTGTTCACGTGGTGCGTGTCCACGTGAGGGCTTGTGTCGGCCTGGGAGGCGACGCAACCCTGCAATATTGTTAAAACAGTGAGAGACGGGAGTCTTTTCATAAACACTTCCTCGCTTGTAAAAAATGTCAAGTACGATTTAGAACCGAGCAAGAACGATGCCAAACACTCGCTTCGCTCTTCTCTGCGGGCAATTCGCAGGCGCGAGGTCCGAAGGTCCGCAACTGACCCTCCGGCCGCGCACCGGTATCGAGCGGTAGTTCGATTGGAACGCACCACTGCGCTACGCGGGAGGGATGGAGGCGGGCCCCACGATGACTTCGCCCGCGCGGTTGGTCGCGTGTAGCATTGGACGGCAATCTTATTGTTGACGAGGGTCCGCCGGATGAATGCTTATGACTTTTCCGCGTTGACGATCGAGGGTATCGACCTGCCGTTGTCTCAGTATCGGGGGCATCCGTTGCTGATCGTCAACGTGGCGAGCAAATGCGGCTTCACGCCTCAGTATGCCGGCCTAGAGGCGCTGTACAAGCAATATCACGATCGCGGGCTGGAAGTATTGGGTTTTCCCTGCGACCAGTTCGGTCATCAGGAGCCCGGCGGCGAGGCGGAGATCAAGACATTCTGCTCCCTAAATTACGGGGTCAGTTTTCCGATGTTCGCCAAAATTAAAGTCAATGGTCCAGACACGCACCCGTTGTATGAATACTTGAAGAAGTCCGTCCCGGGGATTCTCGGGACTGAGGGGATCAAGTGGAATTTCACGAAGTTCCTCGTGGGCAAAGACGGCGTGCCCGTTCGACGGTACGCGCCTGCCGATAAGCCGGAAAGTCTCGGGTCTGAGGTGGAGGCGGCATTGTCGTGATCGGGCCCCGTTCGCGTGGTGCCGCCACCGTCGATCGAACATTTCAATGACCCTTGCCCTTGGTACGGGCGGGGCGCAGCACGGGAGCCGTGGTGGACTGCCGCCGATCCCGGCTGGGCAGGCATCCGAATTGACCGCGATATTGCCGGCAAAAATACTCCGGTGACGAAAAGCCGCAGGCGAAGGCCACGTCGGTCACGCTCGAATCCGTCTGCTGCAGGAGCTGGTGGGCCTTGGCCATGCGGATTTGGCGGTAGTGCTGCAGCACCGTGCACCGCAGTTCGTCGCGGAATCGCCTCTCCAGTTGCCGTAGCGATAGTCCCACGCGGTCGGCGATTTCGCCGCAGGAGAGAGGTTCCTCGACATGTTCCAGCATCATGGCGCGCGCCTGCCTCACGGTGATATCCCCGCCGGCGCCGGCCGCCGCAGCCGAACTCTGTTCCGTTTCGGCAGCACGCAGCCCGCCCAGCAGGAGATGATCCGCCACTTCGCGCGCCAGGTCTGGCTCACCGTGCCAGGTCATCCACGCGATGATCATGTCGAGAGTGGCGGTCGCACCGGCGCAGGTGATCCGGCCGCCGCTACGGCAGTACATCTGGGACACCGCGCGTGTCTTCGGGTAGCGCTCCCGAAATCCTGTGAGATTGTCCCAATGCACGGCCACCTGATGCCCATTCAGTAGCCCCGCCTCGGCCAGCACCAGGCTGCCATTTTCGATGCCGCCGATCTCGACCCCGAATCGGGCGAGTCGCTTCAGCCAAGGGACCACTCGCCGCTCGCGCAATACGGCTTGGGGATCGAAGCTTGCCAGCACGAACACGGACTTAGCGTCGGCCGCCGCCGCGAGATCACCATCCACCTCGATCATGCGGCCGTTGCTGGCGCGCACCGGCTTGCCGTCGACGGACACCTGAGTCCATCCATAGAGCGATTGCTGCGCCAGCCAATTGCCAATGAACAGCGGTTCGGTGACGGCAGCCAATCCGAGATTCGAGAACTCGGGCAACAGCAGGAAGGCCAGTTTTCGCACGACGCTCCGGAGTGAATTCGACACCATGATGACGCTTTTCAGCAGGCATGGCCAGCAGATGCCCCGTAGCTTGATTGGCTGGAAGGCGGAGGATGACCATGATTAACGCAGAGGCTGTTTGGAGCGTCGAGGACCAGGAAGCCGGCTTCACGTTGCCGGCGCGGTTCTTTTACGACGCGCAGGTGTTCGAGCAAGAGAAGGCCAAGATCTTCTTGAAGTCCTGGCACTTGGTCGCGCACGTCAATGAACTTCGGGAAGCCGGCGAATTCGTGACGCTCGAAGTATTCGACCAGAGCGTCATCGTCGTGAACGGCCGGGACGGGGTGATCCGGGCGTTCCACAATGTCTGCCAGCATCGGGGCAACCGGCTCGTCGGAGTACGACGCGGAAAGGCAGCGCTCTTGACCTGTGGTTATCACGCGTGGACCTACGCCCTCGACGGTTGTTTACGCGCGGCCTCGCACAGTCAGGATGTTCCGGGGTTCGACAAGCGGGCGCATGGCTTGAAGCCGGTGCAGGTGGCCGTATTCGCGGCGTTCGTATTCGTCAATTTTGATCCGGCGGCGTCGCCAATTGAAGCCATGGCACCAGGGGCGGAAGCCGAAATTCGCCGCTTCATCCCCGATCTGGACCGCCTCACGCTCCTCCAAGAAGTCGATGTACCGGTGCCCGCCAACTGGAAAGTGATTCAGGAGAATTCGATCGAGGGCTATCATTTCGATCACTCGGGTCCCGCGCACAAGGCACTTGTGCAACTCATCGATTTCTCCGGCTATCGATTGAGGGCGCACGGCGAGTGGTGGTCGTATATAGGACCCCCCAGGAAGGATGCCGTCGCGGCCTACGGCGTGCCGCTCCAAGGGGCGACATGGCAGACCGATTGGTTCTTCAACTTCGGTCTCTGGCCGAATGCCACGATTTACGTATTTCCCTATGCCGATGTCGTCGGTACGTTCATCATGAACCCTACGGGACCGGAAACTTCGTCCTTGCGCTTCGGCTACTACGGGGTCGAAGGACGGGCGCTCCCTGAGGTGACCAAAGCCTGCATTCGCTGGATGAACGAGGATCTCGGGCCCGAGGACATCCGCCTCAATGTATCCAATCAGAAAGGCCTGCACTCGATGGGATTCGAACGGGGCCGCTACATCATCGGCGATGGATTCGACAATCGCAGCGAGCATTTGGTGCGCCACTTCCACAAACTCTGCCACGACGCCATCCGCTCGTGACGCATTCGGCCGACGAATCCGGCGAACACGAGCGGCGGTACGACTTCATCATCGCCGGCGCCGGATCCGCTGGTTGCGTACTGGCCTCGCGCCTCACCGAGGATCCGCAGATACGGGTCTTGCTGCTCGAGGTGGGACCGCGCGACCGAAGTTGGCGGATCGCCATGCCCGCGGCCGTCGGAAGTCTGTTGGCATCGGACCGGTTCAACTGGAACTATGTCTCCGATCCGGAACCCCATCTGGACGGTCGGCGTCTGACACATCCGCGAGGGCGGGTCCTCGGCGGCTCATCCTCCATCAATGGGATGGTCTACATCCGCGGTCACGCGCTCGATTACGACGGCTGGGCCGCGGCCGGCCTCCGCGGCTGGAGCTATGCCGACGTTCTGCCATACTTCAAGCGCTCCGAACGGCACATGGACGGCGGCGATGCCTATCACGGCGGCTCGGGGCCTCTCGCCGTGTTTGCGCCGGACTTGAGCAACGCGCCGCTTGCGCAGAGCTTTGTACAGGCGGCGGTCGAAGCCGGCTACGGGCGATCGGTGGATGCAAATGGCGAGCGACAAGAGGGCTTCGGCCGTGTCGACCGCACCACCCACAATGGCCGCCGGTGCAGTGCGGCCCGCGCGTATCTCGAGCCGGCGGCAGGACGTCCCAATCTCAAAATTCTGACCGGAAGCCTGGTGCATCGTATTTTATTGAGCGGCGGGCGCGCGATCGGCATCGAGTACGCCGGGCGGGCCGGACTCGTGCAGGTTCACGCCGGCGAGGTGATCTTGTCGGCCGGCGCGATCAATTCGCCTCAGATTCTGCAACTGTCCGGCATAGGCGCCGCCGACCGGCTGTCGGCGTTGGGTATCGAGCCGCATTGCGATCTGCCGGCCGTCGGCGAGAATCTCAATGACCATCCTGACCTGGTGATTCAGCATCGCTGTCTGAAGCCTGTCTCCCTCTACGGCGTCAATCGAGGCCTTGGCAAGATCCTGACTGGCGTGCGTTGGTTCGCCGGCCTTGGCGGCCCGGCGGGTTCCAATCATTTCGAAGCGGGAGGGTTCATTCGCAGCCGGACCGGCATCCAGCAACCGGACATTCAGCTGACGTTCATGCCCTTGGCGATCAAGCCGGGCACCGTCGACGATGTTGGCATGCACTCTTTTCAGGTTCATATTGACCTGATGCGGCCGAAGAGTTTGGGGTTTGTGCGCATTCGTTCCCCCGATCCGGCGGCGGCGCCTTCGATTTGCTTCAACTATCTGGCGGAACCCCAGGACGGCGCCGATCTGCGGCAAGCAGTGCGGCTGACCCGGGAGATACTGGCACAGCACGCCCTCGAGCCCTTTCGTGGCGAGGAACTCAATCCGGGGGATGGTATCCGTTCCGACGCCGAGATCGACGCCTGGGTGCGGCGTAGCGTGGAGACCTGTTATCACCCGGTGGGTACCTGCCGCATGGGAACCGTCGCGGCGCATGCCGTCGTCGACGCGCAGTGCCGTGTCTACGGCATCGCAAACCTTCGCGTCATCGACGCATCGGTCATGCCCGCGATCGTGAGCGGCAATACCAATGCGCCGACTATCATGATCGCCGAAAAGCTCAGCGACCAGATTCGAGGAAAAGCATCGCTACCCTGCGAGGCGGCTGCCGTGTGGATTCATCCCCACTATGCCACCGCGCAGCGATGATCCATATCGGAGCCAAGCCATGACCACTCATTCGGCCACGCCCGTGGCGTCTCTCTGTGCCGATCATCGAACCGCCCGCATCGATCTCGCGGCGGCATTTCGCTGGTTCGCGCGGCTCGGCATGCACGAATCGGTGGCCAATCATCTCAGTGCGGCGGTGTCCGCCGATGGTTCGCAGTTTCTCATCAACCCGCGGGGCCGCCATTTTTCGCGGATCTGCGCCAGCGACCTCATGCTGGTGGATGCCAACGATTCGGCAACGCTGGATCGCCCGGATGCGCCGGATCCAACTGCGTGGTACCTCCACGCCCGGTTGCATGCGCGTCTTCCCGGCGCCCGCTGCGTCATGCATCTGCACTCGAAATACGCCACGGCCCTGGGTTGTTTGCGGGACGGCCGCATGGTCCCCATCGATATGAACACCATGCGTTTCTTCGGCCGCGTCGCGCTCGATGACGCATTTGACGGCATGGCCTTGTCGGACAGCGAAGGCGACCGGGTCGCAACGCTGATGACCGAGGACAAGACCATTCTCATGATGGCCAATCACGGTGTGTTGGCGGTCGGGGCGACCATCGCGGCCGCCTTCGATGAGCTGTATTATTTCGAGCGGGCGGCAGAGACGCTCATGACCTGCTATGCAACCGGCAAGGAGCTGCGCATCGTTCCCGACGCGGTCGCGCGCATCACCGAGCAACAATGGCGCGGCTACGGACAGTTGGCCGTCGATCATCTGGAGAACGTCAAAGCCATTCTCGATGTGGAGGAACCGTCGTATCGGCGCTAGGATCACGTTGGCGATCGCAATGTGGCTCATGCTCGCGCCGCCGGCGTCCGCTGCCATACCTGAACCTGCGAGTTGTCACTCCGTGCGCTTTGCGGATGTCGGTTGGACCGACATCACCGCAACCACCGCACTGAGCTCTCGTATCCTCGAGGGACTCGGTTACCGGGTTGTGACGCACATACTGTCGATTCCGGTCACATACGCCTCGATCAAGAATCGGCAGATCGATGCCTATCTGGGCGATTGGCAGCCGAGCATGGAAGTCGACCGCAAACCGTTCCTTGCCGATGGTTCGGTGCAAGTGGTCCGGGCAAATCTCAAGGGAGCCAAGTACACCCTGGCGGTTCCGGCCTACGTAGCAAAGGCGGGGGTTAGGGATTTCAATGACTTGAGATCTTTTTCTGATAGATTCGATCACAAGATTTTCGGCATCGAGCCAGGCAATAACGGCAATCGCATGATCGCCGGCATGATCGCCGACAATCGGTTTGGCCTCGGGAACTGGACGCTGGTGGAATCCAGCGAGCAGGGTATGTTGAGCGAAGTCGACCGTGCTCTGCGAAGGTCCGAATGGATCGTGTTCCTGGGCTGGTCGCCGCACCCTATGAATCTCAAATACCAGATGGAGTACCTGACCGGCGGCGACGATACCTTCGGCGCAGATTTCGGCGGAGCGACGATCTACACCGATGTGCGCACCGGATTCCTGGACGAGTGCCCCAACGTGGGCAGATTCCTGCTCAACCTGCAGTTCACGCCCGAACTCGAGAGTCGGATGATGGCGCTGATCCTCGAGGGCCATCGCGAGGGACGCGCGGCCGCGACGCAGTTCTTGAGGGAGAATCCCGAGTACTTGACGGCATGGCTGGAAGGGGTGGTGGCACACGACGGCCGCCCGGCCGAGGCGGCGATACGCAGCAGCCTGCGCGCGGAGGGCTCGCGGCGCGTTGCCGATCGCATCGAGGCCGCCAACTCGTGGGTGATCGGGCACAAGATCCCGTTGGGTGAGTGGCTGAATTCCGGGGTCCAATTCGAAATGCGACACGCGCAGCGTGCATTCGATGTGGTCTCCAACACGCTGGGCTGGCTCGTCAATTCGCTGACAGCTGCGCTGATGCGAATCCCGGCGCTCCTGCTCATTGCGAGTCTCACCATCGGCGTCTATGTTCTACGCCGGCGTTTGAGTCTCGCGATGTTCATCTTGGGCTCGTTGCTCCTCATCGACAATCTGGGGTTCTGGGACGCGACCATCCAGACGCTCTCGCTGGTCCTGTTTGCCACGGTGGTGTGCGTTCTATTCGGCGTGCCCATCGGCATCGCAGCCGCACACCGCCCATGGCTGTACCGGATTTTGCATCCGGCCCTCGATCTCATGCAGACCATTCCGACGTTCGTGTATCTCATTCCAACTCTGGTGTTGTTCGGACTCGGGGTGGTACCCGGTTTGATTTCCACCGTGATCTTTGCAATCCCCGCGCCGATCCGCTTGACCCATTTGGGCATTACCAGCGTGCCGAGTCACTTGCTCGACGTCGGAGCGGCGTTCGGCGCCACTCGGCGGCAGCTCCTGTTCAAGGTGGAGTTGCCGTTCGCGTTGCCCACCATCATGGAGGGCATCACTCAGTGCATCATGCTGAGTCTTTCCATGGTGGTGATCGCCGCCTTGGTCGGCGCCGACGGGCTCGGCAAGCCGGTCGTTCGGGCATTGAACTCCGTCAACATCGCCATGGGTTTCGAAGCGGGTCTCGCGATCGTGATCCTTGCCATCGTCCTCGACCGCATCTTCAAGCGTTCACATCGGGGTCAGGGTGACCGCGCGAGTTAGGAACCACGCCGTGCCCACGGCGAGCAGGATGCTGCTGACCACCACCGCAGGCCTGCCGTCGGCGGCCGGCGCGGGCCGAAATTGCATCATGGCCCGCGCCAACAGGGCGGCCACGGACACGGCGGCAAGTTGACCGATCTCGACGCCGATGTTGAATCCGACCAGGCTGTAGACGAGCATGTGCCGCGGGAGGTGAAGATCCTGCAGAGCGCCGGCAAAGCCGAGACCGTGGATCAACCCGAAGCCCGCGGCCATCATGAGTCGTGCCCGCATGGACTCCTCGTCCGATCGCATGCTGCCCCGCCAGACCGCGCACCCGGTGCCCAAGGCAATGCTCACGATCAAGATGCCGGGCATGTCCGGGCGCAAGGCGCTCGGTACCAGCAGCATTGAAGCGATTACCGACGCTGCACACAATGCCGCGATTCGGCCTTCCCGTTCTCCGCGGATCAGGTTGCGCGCCGCGGCCAGCGCAATGGTCAGCCCGATGAGCGATTCCACCGCACCGCGATCGGCTTGCACCACCCCCAGCACCGCCAGAGACAAGGTCAGGGAATGCCCAAGCGTGAATCCGGTGACGATCGTGAGCACCTGCCTCAAGTTGCGGGCTGTAATCAGCAGCGCCAGAAGAAAGGCGAGGTGGTCGATGCCGGTGGCGATGTGCAGGATCCCCATTTGAACGAACTGCCGGAAACCGGCCGCATTGGTATTCATCGATGTAAGGTCGAGTTCGATCACCTGGGATGAAGCCGTCAGGATGGCTTCACGGCTCGTGCCGGACTGCGACTCGACATAGATGAAGTGGTGGTGCGCCGGGGCCACTTCGAAGAAAGTGCCGATGCCGATGTGGAGTCGTGCTCCTTCCGCGCATCTGATCTCGATGCCGATCCGGAGGTAGCCGGCATCGGATGGGAGCGGGTAGGGGCGCCGCGTCTGCGCGCAGGGCGCGCCGTCCATGCTCGCAGCGATCGTCTTCTCGAGATGAGCGGCAAAGATCGGCGCAAGCGCACCGATGCCTTCGCCTGGTAGAGTCAGGCGCGTGGCTTCCCGGGAACGAACGGTTACGACGCCGTTCAATGCGCCGTGCGCATAGCTCCAATGTGAGAAGGATTCGCTGCGTTCGTGTGCACTCACGGGCCGAGTGGCTGCCGCCGCAAGCAGAACTGCGATGACGCTGCCTTTCCACCACCATCGTGCCGTGCGCAAGGAGTATCCCTCGCGTTATCGCATCGACAGAGGCGGCGCCACCGTCCGTTTGGCAGGCCGCCGTACATCGACGAATATCGGCGAAGACCAGGCCCGCTCCTCGACCGCCTCCAGGCAATCGTCCGTGGGGCTGGTCTTGGCCGGGTCGCCCGAGCACAGATTGACTTCGGTACAGCGACCCTGCGAATCGAATTTGCAGCGCATCTGGCCGCCGTTGATGGCGGGCGATGGTTCCTGGATGGCGCGTACGTAGTAGAGTGCGTCGCGACCGGTTCGAAGGAAATCCGGATCGGAGAAACGCACATTGCAGCCCGCTTCATTGGGCGCGCACGGCAGGGTCAGCCACGGATCTTCGATCAGGCCGCGCACCGGTTCGTTCGGCGTGTGCTGTGGATGAATGCGAACCACTTCGATACGGCTAATCTGACGTCGCCGAGACATCGGGTTGAAGCATTCGTTATGGCACAGCGTTTCCAGCCGCTTCGCACCCAGCACCCGCTTCTGAAGATCAGGACAGCCCGGCGCCTGCACGAAGGCGCCTGCCGCCTTGACCTCGAATTCGGGATTGACGTTCAACTGAATGCCGGTTCCCATCGGACGGCGCCCGCCAGGGGCATTGACCAGATCCATCCAGAGCAGGATGCGTTCACCGCTGGTCGCGTAGACGTTGCGGGTCTTGAGCGCGTTCCAAATCGCGCCGCGCGATCGATCGGTTGCGTGCACCGCCACGAGGCCGCCGGTAATCGACATCGTGTTGGTGCGTTCCACGTCCCAGGTCGCCCAGGATGAAGAATACAATTCCGGCGTCACAGAGCGGCTTTCAGGGATCGGGTCCGCGGGCTTCGGAAGGAAGAACCGTTTGGCATCCGGGCTCGACAGGCGCATGAGTAAAATGGAATTCCACCTCGATACTTCCTTGTAGCCTTCGCCGGGCATGGCGTTGTGATTGTCGGTCGAGCCGATCATGCCGAAGCGAAATCGCAGCGGATCGAGGTCTTCGCGGTCTTGCCCCAGCGCGAGGATGTATTGAACGGACCCCAACGGATTATGGTGCCAGGTCGGCAGCCAGCAATCCGTGCATTCGCCGGCGTCCAGCCAATCCTCGCTCCTCGCCCCCGGCGCGGCGAGAAAGCCGGCGGCCGCGAAGGTCACGGGGGCATCGAGAACCCGCTGACGCGCCTCGCGTTCGCGTCCGTCGCACTTCGCCGCCGGAAGGCCCGCTGTTTCGCATCGCGCGCGAATGATGCGTCCCGCCTGCCAGCACATCGGCAAGTAGTTCTTCGACGGCTCGGGGCACAGCTTGGCTCCGTCGGGACCGAGCTGGTACTCGCGCCACTCCCGGTACTCTTCGGAATTCCCATGTCCCGAATACACTTCGATCAGCTGTTGGCGCGGATCGTTCGCGATGGCGGGCGTCAACTCATGGGCCCAATCGGCGCTCGGCGGATTCGAAAGGCCCCAGGCCGTGCCGTGCGGAATCACCACCGCATCGTAGCCTCCCTCATCCAATTTGCGCGAGAGATCCTCGGGCCGCAGCGCGACCTCGAAGCAGTTGTCGGGCAGTAATTTGGTATCGACGTTTTCCGCGCAGACCGGCACCTTGGACAGCTCCTGCATCATGGCCACGTATCCGCTGACGCGCGGTTCGCGGGCGCGCATCTTGGTCAACACCGGCAAATCGGGATCGAAGTAGGGCGGCATCGGGGAGATCGCACGGCGCGGCAGGTGCGCTTCGTCTTGATCGCGGAAGATCACATTGCGGTGTCCGTAGTGATTTTCGCGCGTGCTCCCGGCCTGCGTCCATTCGAAGCCCGTAAAGGTGATGAGGTCCTGGTCGTTGCCGTCCTGGCCGACCGCCGAACATTGCCGCAGTACGCGTTTGTTCTCGCTCCACTGACGCGGCGTGAGCGTTTCCGCATGGTCGGTGAGCGCGAAGAAGTCCAACGCGGAACAGTAGCGCGCGAAATCGCAGGCATCCGCGGGTGGGTGCGCTCCGCTGCCGCCGAATACGGGCAGCGAAAACACGAAAGCGTCCCAGGACACCGTGCTGTGCACATGCAGATCGCCGAACAGAATCTGCTCGTCCGCCGCCGGGCTGCTTCGCAGCGACTTCATGAGTGCGGCGGGGCGCGGCGCCTGCGTCACCGTACCCACCGGATCGACGCGAGCGCCCGTGAAATCGCCGCCCAGGTCGCCAAGGGCACCCGTCGACTTATGCGGTCCCGCGAATGCAGACGACGTCCAGGCGATCGCCAGGAGCGCCGGCAGATGGATGAT
>Ga0066789_10001104_pt1 | contig 11508 bp, 4 predicted proteins | sample OrgsoiDNA2013049_FD_70960 | JGI IMG/M metagenome (GOLD analysis project Ga0066789, IMG submission 70960) | Permafrost soil microbial communities from the Arctic, to analyse light accelerated degradation of dissolved organic matter (DOM) -... | ecosystem: Environmental > Terrestrial > Soil >...
GTGATCACCGGCAACTGCGGCATCAGTCTGGCGCCGTGGTATGCCGACAAGGCGCCGCCCGCGCCTCTGACGCTGATCGGTGCACGATCCGATTTCCATTTTACGACACTCGCCAGCTACTTCTCCGCGATTGCCGCGGCGCAGCCTTCCGTCAATGTCGGCGTGCTGGTCGGCCACTCGACGCTGCGCGTCAATGTGCTCGACGATGCCGCCCGCGCGGCGCGGCCTGCCGAAGTGACGGCGATGGGCGAGCTGTTGGCGGAAGGGATGCGGGCCGGCGCGCTGGGCTTGAGCTCCGGCCTTTTCTATCCGACCGCGAAGATCGCCGACAACGCCGAAGTGATCGCGCTGGCGCGGGTCGCCGCCAGTTTCGGCGGCATCTACACATCGCACATCCGCGATGAATACGACGGTGTGCTCGACGCACTGGCCGAGGCCTGCGATGCCGGCGAGGCGGCAGGGCTGCCGGTCGTGCTGTCGCATCACAAGTGCGCCGGCCCAGCCAACTGGGGACGTAGTGAGCAGACACTGGCCTACATCGCCGAGCGCCAGCGCCGGCACCCAGTCGGACTCGACGCTTATCCCTACGTTGCCGGCTCCACCGTTCTCGATCCCGCTTATGTCGACGGCGTCATTCGCATTTTGATCAGCTGGTCCGAACCGTATCCCGAACTGGCCGGCCGCGATCTGTCCGACATCGCTACGCAATGGGGCGTGGACCAGAGGACGGCGGCGGCGCGGCTGCTGCCGGCCGGCGCCGTCTATTTCCAGATGAGGGAGGACGATGTGCGGCGAATCCTGGCCTATCCGCACACCATGATCGGTTCCGACGGACTGCCGCACGATACCCACCCGCACCCGCGACTCTGGGGTGCGTTCACGCGCGTGCTCGGGCATTACTGCCGGGACGAGCAACTGTTCCGTTTGGCCGAGGCTGTGCGGCGGATGACGACTCTGTCAGCCGATACCTTCGGGCTGAAACGCAGGGGGCGCATCGTAGTGGGCTGCGCCGCCGACCTCGTGGCATTCGATGCCGCCGCCGTGCGCGATGTCGCCACCTTTGCAGACCCCATTCGGCCCTCCATCGGCATCTGTCATGTCTGGATCAACGGTCGCCACGCATTGTGCGACGGTCAACCCACCGGAACACGCGCAGGCGTCGCGCTGCACCGAGATCACGAACGTTACGGGAGGTGAAGAAAACCCCTCGTGCCTTTGACACGAGGGGGCTATCTCAGAACTTGTATTTAAGTTCAATGCTGCCTTCGCGGCCAACGATCGACCGTCCAAAACCCACATTGTTTTGCACGGCGTTCCCTCCCACTCGGGCATTACCCTCGGTCAAACCAAATTGGTTGGTGAGGTTTGAGCCGAGAAGACGGATCTGCCAGTTATCGCCTATGTCGGCAACGATGCCTGCACCCAGGTCGTAATAGCTGCCCAATGGATTCAAGTTCGTGAAGTCCTGATAGTGCTGACCGATGTGCTCGTAACCCACGAACTCGGTCAACGTACCCCAGCTCATCACCTGCTTGTCGCTCGGTGTCACACGAATCTGCATCTTTGGCAAACGAGAGAGCTGGTTGCCATTGATGACGCCGCAGACCTTCTGCCCGGTGATATTGGTGTAAATCGCGCAGCCCAGGAAATCCTTGTATTTGGCGTTCTCGTAGTTGGCATTGACCGTTATCTTGAAGTCCCTGACGGCCTGTACATCGCTGCCCGCTCCCGGATTCACGCTGCCGACCAGGCGAGCTCCTTTGGAGGTCGAGCCATAAACGGTTTTCGGGCCGATCTGCACGTTTTGGATATCCACGGGTGTAAACGACAACCCCTTGAACTCCTTGTCATAAACCGCTAAGTCGATATACGTATAACGATTCTGAATCTTGAAACCGCCTTCGTAATTCTGCACCTTGTTCAGGGGCGGGTTCGAAGCGCAACTACCATTCACAGCCGCGCTGGCAGGCCCGGTGACATTGCAACGGACACCGTCGAAGTTATCGAAGAACACGCCATCATTGACGCGCACGTAGGCGCTCATATGGTCACTGAACTCGTAATTGGCGCCCACGGAGAACGTCGGCATGGTGTTGTGTTCACGGCCGTGGGAGTACGTACCGTTGGGCAAACTGACTTTGTTGTCCCACAAATCGAAAACTGACCCCATCTGTGTCGGCGATAGATTGGTTGTCTGTTGGTCCAGGTCAATATGTTCGAGGCGAACCGAGGCATCGAACAACCAACTACTGATTTTCCACGAGTCCGAAAGATAGACGGCAATATTGGTGGCCTTGCCCTGCTCGAGGATTTGGTAGCCCCCATTGGCGCTCACAATGCCTTGAGGACTGGTCACGTTGTAGATATTTCCACCTTGGGTGGCTTGCAATATGATCGGACTCGCATTCGGCACATTATTCATCAGCACGTTGGAGCCCAACGACCAGCCATCGTTGTCCGTGTAATGGGCTGCATACACACCAAAGGTCAAAGTGTTACCGTCGAAGACTTCCTTCGCCAAGCGGAATTCATCGGTGATATTCGTGAGCTTCTTGCGCACCAACCATACTTGTTCGGTGATCACACTTTGGGTGGGATCAACTGGCAGACCGTTTGCATAGTGGGCCTGGACGAACGGGATCAATGCAGTGGGTACCTTGGGGGTGCAGGGCGTGGGGGAGCATTGACCCAATGCAGTAGTGAAGGCCGACAAAGTCTGGGGGTTGCCGTTGTTAACCAGCGCCTGTGTGTTCGTGTATCCACCATCAAACAGGAAGCTATTGCTGATTGACCAACCGTTACTGAATTTCAAATCGAGACTTGAACCGAAATAATTCAGGTCGGCGCCACGGCCATTGCTGATATCGTCATTTTCCCAACCGCCGGACGGACTCGGTATCAGGAAATTTTGAAGTTGCTTGCTGTTGTAAGTGGAGTTGAGCTGATTGAAGCCGGGATAAGCAGAAACTTTCCCGTTGGAAACGGTGTAGGGAAAATCGGCGACCCACTGGTTTTTGTCGCTCAGGCGTCTATACCAAAACATCACCGAGCCATTGTCCAGATCGTGCTTCAACGTGGCCGTTAGCTGCCCGCCAATGTCGGACGTATATTGCGGATTGCGCACACCATCGTCTACGCGGTAAAAGCCGCCAATGCTTCCGTACCATCCGTCGATGATCTTGCCGCTGTAGAACGCATCCACACGTTCCGATCCTTCGGATCCGTAAGTGAAGCCAACCGACCCTGCGGTTTTGTCCGAGCCGGTCCTCAAAATAAAGTTCGCCGTCGCACCCGCCTGCCCTTGGCCAAAAATTGCGCCAGGTCCGCCTTGGACGATTTCAACGCGCTCGACGGTGTCGTCGAAGCGCACCAAGGTGCTGGAATCCAAAAAGGATAAGGATGCGACTCCGTACAGCGGCGAACCCTGGATCATGGTCGAAAAATACGGGGAATCGCCGCCGCCGTTGGGAAAGCCGGCCACGTCAATATTGACGCCGGTTTGCCCGCCGGATGCTTCCGGCCAAATGCCGGGCGAGAGTTTAAATATTTCGGCCGCACTCGCGGGGTTCGCGTTTTGAATTTCTTCTTGGTTCAGCGATACGATGTTGTAGCTTGCGTCCAACTTTTTGACGCCTTGGGCCGAGGCCGTGACGACGATTTCATTGAGCGCGTTGCTCGTGTCGGCAGTCGGTTCGTCGGCTGCGTAGGCGCCGCCGGCACAGTAGAGGATACCGGCCACCGCCGCCGCGAGGGTGTTGGCGGCAACGGCGCGGGTCCTCAAATTGACCGCAGGTGTACGCACGGACCGCGCACTCGCGCGCAATCCCTTGTTGTATTTTTGACTCATCGATCATTCTCCCCTGGATTAATTAGTTTGAATCAGCAAGTGCTACGGCTATTGGAAAATGCGCTCCGTAGGATTGATCAGGCTTTGATTTCTCGGACAAATGAAAATGCAGCCCGGCTCTTCGTTGCAGCCGTTGGCGGCAGACGACGATCGATACGAGTCTGGTCCGTTCTCGAGCAAAATCCGCATCCCGCGCTCCCCATGCCTGCTTCATCGTTATGCGCCGTTCAAGTGCGTGCTCGACGGTACTGAGCCGATATTAATGGCGCTGGCTCAAGCGCTGCCCCTAATCATGATTCACGGCCCATGCTCGCCGGAAACCCAATTCGCTCGAATGTAATTGGAAATGTGCTCGATATCAAGTTTTGCGGCAAAATAGCAACACTTATTTTGGCAAGGGTGCAGACGTTGCCGGGGAAAGGTCCGCTGCTCGCCGGTCTGGATCGGGTATCGCCAGATAGACAGTGCTCCACAATTGAGCCGCATTGGATTCGTCGGCATCGGCGGCGTTCGCGCCGAACGGAGCAATCTGAAATTGTTCTCCCGCGATTGTCCAGGACCAGAGCTCCGAATTGCGCATTGTGTGTGCCGCACGGATGGCTCCCCAGAGTTGCATCTGAGCCTTGCGCAGAAGGTCTTTCAACGATGGCGGCAGATCCCGGCGTCGCAGTTGCCGTTCGAGTCCCGCGGCGAGGACGGCTTGTTGCCAGGACCAGATCACGGTGCCGTGATAGGCGCTGCGGGTGAGCTGTGCTTGAATGCCCGGCGTTGCGTACACAGGATTCGCGACCACGACTCCCACCGGCGTCAGGAGCCCGGCCGGGAATGGCCGAGTCAGGGCCGTTACGGCTTGAGCCAGCGCTGCCGCACTGGGTCGGCCAAACAGGAATTCGAAGCCTTCGTCCGAGTGCAAGACGGGAATGGTCTTTTCGTCCGCGCTCAGCGAGAGCGCATGGAAGCGCACGGGCGATTCACCGACGGAGCGCAGCGCTGCGCTGTCCGGCACCTTCAGGGCCGCGGCATAATCGGCGATATCCCGCCGCGCCGCCGTGCTCGGCAGGCTGACATCGAACAGCGGTCCGGCCTTGGCGCGCCAGACCTCCGCCATGGTTTCGGCACGCGCGAACATGGCTCGGTCCGCGGTGACCAGAAATGAATCGAGCAGGCCGCTGGAAAAAAACCGGCCCGCAGCGTCGAGTGCGGCGGGCAGGAATACCGCATTGACGTCATAGGCGAATCTTCCGCCTGCCAACCCGTCGTTGCTGTCACGCCACTGACCGACGGATATACCGGGTTTCAGCGCGATGAGATTCGGCGCGCGCGGGTCATCGGCAAACTTGGCCGCGGCTTGCAGCACATATTTGAAATTGCTCACGAGGTCCGCGCCCATCGTGCGGGGCGCCTCGCCATAGCGGGCGTCCATGCGCGACAGGAATTCCTTCGCCTGCGCCCGGCCGCGCTGGTCTTCCAGCAGCCATGCGGCGGCCACGGGTGCCAGCATGAAAGTGCTGTCGATCATCTTGTAATCGAAAGTCGGCGCATCCGACTTGATGCCGGCGCGCAGATGATCGAGGACGGCGAACTCGCCGATGTTCTCTTCGTGTGCCACCTCGCCCTGCGGCGACAGGCGGGTCAACACCGCGCCGAGTCCCGCATCCACGGCTTCCGGTGTAAGTGCGGGCATCAGCAGTCTCACCGACATCAGAGTGTCGCGGCCGAAGTAAGTGTCGAAACGCCAGGAACCGGCGAGGAATTTCTCGTGGTAGCTCAGGAAGGTCAGTGCATCGCGGGCCGCGACGTCGTGCTGCGCCGAGGTGTTGAGCAGATGCTTGCCGGAGAGCGGGACCAATGGTGTCTCCCCGGTCAATGCGGTGATCTTGAGCCCGATCCTGCCCTCACTCCCTCTGAGATGATCGGCCTTGAGCGCCCCTTGGGTGATCTCAATGCTGAGGCGATATCCGGCCGCACCGTCAAGGCGATCCCGCGCCCACGTGATCGTCGAATTCTGAATGGTCGGGTTCGCTGCGACTTCAGCCGGAAAAGTACCCTGGGCCTGATAATCCCGCAATACGCGGACGCTGGATAAAACGGCTTGCTTGAAGGACAGGTCGTTGGCCCCGGTGATGCTGGCCTCGGCCGTCATACCGTACAGCGGACGTCCCCGCTCGTCCTTGACGATGAGCGGCTGCGGCCGCCCGAGCAAAGTCCAGGTCACAGGTTGCGAACTGTGCGAGAACCAGAGACCGACGCCGCTGTTGCCGGCGGGAAAGGCGACCAGGATTCGAGGATCTAACCCTGAGCGCAACAGCAAATGTGCGGCGACCGGGCCGTCACGCAGAAAGCTATTGAGATTGAGTCCTTCATCGACGTCGAAAGACAGGCGCGTCTCGGACCCGGGGTCGCCAATGCCGGGCAGCGGTGTCAGGCCAACACCCACAACCACGATCATGAGCGCGCGGCGCAAGACTGACTGCAGGTTCATATTCAGCGTACCTCCTCGAGGAAAATCAGTTCAGACGATAATGGCAGGCCTAAGGTGACTTCGACGCCCTCCTGCATCAGTGACTGACCCGCCAGCACGAGGCTGGCGGCCGCGCCCTGATCTTGGAACTTGAGCCGGTAGCGGCTCCCAGACTTCAGGCCCAGCAGGCGAAATCGGTGCGTGGGCTCATCGGGCGCGGTGCCGCGGAACGCGTACAGCACACCGCGCCGGAGCCTGGCCGAGTAGTATTCGATTCCGTCCCACCGCACGCCGTCGGGGCGCTCGGCAACGTGATACAAATCGGCCTCGCGGATCAGCGGACGCAGCACTGACTTATAGAGCGCAAACTGCACTCGCGCCTCGGTGCGCTGCTCCGGACTCCATTGGCTCGTATCCTGCATCAGCGAAAACCAGCCGAGCATGCCGCTGCGCAGCTGGTAGCGAAAATTCTCGATGCGTGGTGCCGGCCACTTTGCCACATAGCTTTCCAGCATAGCCGGCGGCAGCACGAAACTCGCGTCATAGAACGCGCGCCGGTTCGAGAGCGGATCATAAATATCGGTGATGGAAAAATACTCGCCGTGCGCCGCGCTGCCAAAGTCCACCATGCGGCCACCATCGTTGCACACCTCCAGCAGCAGCTGCGGGTGGCGCGCACGCAGCTGCTCGTAGATTTCGTAGTAGGCTTTGGCAGCGTGATAACTGACGTCGGTCGAGTTCGAGCCGTCAACCCAAAGGTATCCTGAATCCTCATAGATCCGCAGCGTTGCAGGATCCGGCGGTGCGGCCGGGTGATCAACGCGCGAACTGCCTTGTGCCACGAGGTAGCCGTCGTGCTCGAGCATGTCGAGGTGGTAGTCGCTGACGATGCGTTCAAGTTCGCGTGCCGCCCACGCCTTGGCCGCAGGGACGCCCAGATCGATCGTAATGCCCTTGAAAGGCTCGCTGTGCTTCCAGCCGGCGGGCGGGTCGGCGATCAGCCAGTCACGGACGGCGGGATCGTCAACATTGAGCGCACCGGGCTCATGCGAAGTGCCGGCCTGCGTCCAGTCGATCCACAGACCAAACTTGAGCCCGTGTAGGTGAGCAAAGTCGGCGACGCTCGCGATGCCGTGCGGAAACTTTGCCGGATCCGCCTGCCAGTCACCGACGCCGCGAAACCAGCCCGCATCCAGATGAAACATCTCCAGCCCGAGCTGCGCCGATTCGGCGATCATGCGATGTGCCAGAGTTTCATCCACCGCCATGCCGCTGCCCCAGCTGTTGTTGACCATCAGCGGGTAGGACGGGTCGCGCAGCGTGCGCTGATTATTGAGCACGCCTCGCACCCAGCGCCGTACGATATTGCCGGCGCCGTCCGGCCCGCCACCGAATGCGCCGAAGAAAATCGTCGGCGTTGCAAAAGTGCCGCCGGGCGGCAGGCGGGTCCGATAGGGGCTTAGGCCGGGATTGAGACCTGCCTCGCCCTGCAGTGAAGCGCCGTTGCGCTGCAGTGTGATCCGGGTGCGACCGCTCCACTCGATGCCGACATACCAACCAGCCCGGGCACCGCCCGGTTCATCGACCAGCAAATAGGGAATCATCTCTCGCGGCTGGTTGGGAATGGGGCGTGCATAGGTGCTGGATGAGCCCTGCCAGCTATCACCATCGTGCAGCACATCGAGATGCGTGCCCTCCGAGGAGGGCGCGTCGGCGCCCTTTTCCACCCAGAAACGTTCCAGCGCGGAGTTTGGATCGACCTCCCAGTCAAAACGAAAGCTCGGCAGCAGCGGCAGCCACACCGATTCGTTGCTCAGGTTTTGAATCATTGTGGTGTGCTCGATCGGACCGCGGCCGGCACGCACGCGCCACTGCCACTTGAGCCGCAAGCGCGGTGAATCGGTGACGTACACCAGCTGAATCCGATTTGATTCGAAGCGGCTGGCAGAGCGGTCCAGGCGCCACACCAGCGGGTGTGCTGCGCCGTGAACCGCAACCTGCTCAGGCAAGGTTTCGTCCGCCCGATTCTTCCAGGCCGTTGCGCCAGGGGCCTTGAGCGTGGTCAGTCGCGGAGCATGCTCGCCGGCTTCGACGGCAATGGCTGTGTCGGCACTCGCGAGCTCTCCCCGCACGCTTCGCGAGTCGTCCGAATGCGCCGCACGAGTCCAGCAGCCGACGACGATCGCCAGCGAGTAACTCAAGATGTGGCACGCGAGCCGCGGGCTGCGGTTACTTTGCGTTTTCGCAATCAGGACGGCAATACCTGCTGGTACGCGCTATAGCTCTCTCCCTCGATGTCGAGAAATGGCTTTAATTTGAAGAGCCCGGCATCCGTCAGTGCCTGCCATTCGTGCCGGGCATTGCGGTCGCGCTGCGCCGCCAACAAGCTCGTACGCGTAACGGTTGAAGCCGCCGAGCCGTCCCCGTCCAATATGCGCATGAGTACCAGTGGGCCGGCAAGCAAGGCGACCGTCTCCGGGTGCGCCGCATCGATGCTTTCCAAGCGCTGCATGAGCGGCAGCTCCAGCTCAATCCTGTCGGCGGAGCGCCATTCGCGCCGGATCGCGGCGAAGCGGCCGGGTTGCAGCGGTTCGGTCTCGCGCTTGCCGTTGATCGAGAGGGCGGCACCCTGCGCCCAAGCCGGTATGCGCAAATTGAGAGTGAAGGTCTGCGCACTCGGCAGGCGCAGCGTCATGATCACGGCAGGGGCATACGGATACTCAGTCTGGATCGAGAGGCTGCAGGTCGCGGCGTTCTGACTCCAGGTGACTTGCGCCGGCACGTAGAGGTTCACGTACATGCCTTGCGAATCGGTAAAGCAGGCGCTGATGGCGTAGTCGGCGGCAATCATCGGCAGCGTGCCCGAACAGCAAGGCCAGCGGTCGGGGTGAAAGGATTTCTTGGCTCGCCGCGTGTAATCCGAGTAGTAGAAGGCGTGTCCGTCCGGCTGGATCGGCACCGCGCCGAGCACGGTGTTGTACAGCACGCGTTCCATGCTGTCGCCGTATCGGGCGTCGCGGGTAATGCGCAGCAGGTAGCGCGTGAGCTTGAAGTGCGCATAGGCGCCGCACGGCGTTTCGAAACTCTTGTTCTGGTCGGCAAGGCTCTGCCCAAGCGCGCCGCTGTCGGGAATCACAAAGTGCTCGTCCGGACCCCACCCGCCAGTGGCAAAGCTTTGTGCAGCGATCATCTCGAAGCCGTTCTGCGCTGCCGCCAAATACATCGGGGTGCCCAGCGTGAGATAAGCCTGCGCTGCCGAACTCAACGCGTTGACGTGGCTGTAGGCATGCTTGCCCGGAAGGACATTTTCGCCGCGTGCGAGCGCCGCGAAGAACCCGTCATAGAGAAACCGGCGGGCAAGCTCGATATGACGCCGCTCACCGGTCAGCGTCCACGCCTGGAATTGATTTTCCGGCACGGTGTAACTCTCATCCCAGGCATGCCGGCTGAAGTCCTCTCCCGGCCGGGCATGCTCGTTGCGCGGGATGGCCCGTGCCGGCAGGAACGGCGCGGCGGCCTGCGTGGCGCGGGCGAGTGTCGGGAGCGCCGCCTCGTCACCGCTTAACCGCCGGGCGTCCAGCAATCCACCGGCGAGTTTGTCGTAGGTATAGGCAGGGAAGCGGTTCTTGCGGTAGAAACTGCCGTCCGCATCGATCGTTGCTGCATACCCGCGCACCAGGCGCCGGACTTTGGCGCGTGTCGGGGCATCGCCGGTGATCGCGTAATAGCGCGACAGCGCGCTCATCCACTGTCCAAAGGTTGCGCCGGGCGCAAAGGCGTAAGTGTCGTACCAACCGCCCAAGTCGCGGCCGGGCGCGCGCTGTCCGGCGCGCACACGGAAGGGCCGCAGCAGCGCATCCTCATCCAGATCCAGGACCAAGCGGTGATTATCGCGCGCTTGGCTGTAGAGCGGCCCGGCGCCAAACTGCACCTGACCATACTCAAGTTCCGAGAGGGCAGGGGTAATCGCGACGCCTTGGCTCGCGGAGGCCGCTGCACGGCGCCACCCGCCTGCCGCGAGCAGGCCGAATGCAAGAAAACTGCGTCGCCCGAGCTTGATGTTGTCTGACATTCCGGCAGAGTGCGACGATCGATGCGGTAAGGCAATCCCCCCACCAGTACACCCGGGCCAGCCGGCACGTCGTCAGCGGAACAGTCGTGGCGCGAATTCGTTGAGATCACGGCGCCATGTTTGCCACTCGTGCGCCGTTCCATTCGACTCGAAGTACACGAGCCGCACACGCGCTGCCTTGAGGGCCCGGACGGCCCCGCCGATACCGGCGCGAAACAGCTCCGGCTCCGCCGTTCCCACACCGAGCCAAAGCAGCTTCACTCGGCTGTTGAATGCGGAAGGATTCGAGAAGGCCCCTTCGTACGCGGTCTTGGTATCGAAGGGACCTTGTTGCGTTCCCACAGGCTGGGTCGAGTTGAGGTCGGGAACGATGGGGCCGCTCATCGAGCCGATGTAGGCGAACGTGTCGAGATGGCGCAGTGTGATGAAAAGCGTCTCCATGCCACCCATCGAGAGGCCTGCCATCGCCCTGTGCTCCCGGTCGGGAATGGTCCGGTAAGAAGCATCGATCGTGGGTATCAGATCATGGATGATCACGTCTTCGAACGCGCTGAAGGCAAGTTTGAGTTTCTCCGGCGCAGCGCCCGGCCCGACCGGCACGGCCGGCATCCCCACCCGGGTGGCGTAGCCGCGGTCCATGACGACAATCATTGGTCGTGCCTTTCCCGCGGCGATCAGATTATCGAGTATGAATTGAGCCCTGCCTTGCCGCGTCCAGCCTGTTTCGTCCTCACCGGCGCCGTGCTGCAGGATGAGCACCGGGTAGCGGTTCTGCGGGTCTCGATCGTAACCGGGAGGAGTGTAGACAAGCGCGCGGCGCCACTCGCCGGTCGTTTTTGACAGGTACCACTTCGCGCGCACCTCGCCATGCGGAACATCGGTGATTGCGTAGTAATCCGCACCGGGGTCCGGTACTTCGACGCCACTGGTCTCCTTGCCGTATCCGAAGTAGCTTTGGCTCGACGGATCACTGACCGAGACGCCGTCGAGAACGAACCAGTAGTAATGGAATCCTGGAACGGCGGGTGGAATTGTCACGCTCCAGATGCCGTCGGCATCTTTCGTCATTGGAAACGGGCCCGCTCCTAATCCGTCACCACCGGCAACCTGGACGGTGCGAGCGTCCGG
>Ga0066789_10001105_pt1 | contig 11502 bp, 14 predicted proteins | sample OrgsoiDNA2013049_FD_70960 | JGI IMG/M metagenome (GOLD analysis project Ga0066789, IMG submission 70960) | Permafrost soil microbial communities from the Arctic, to analyse light accelerated degradation of dissolved organic matter (DOM) -... | ecosystem: Environmental > Terrestrial > Soil >...
CGGCATGTCGTATGGGTGAAGCAGACTTTATGACGGTGCCGAGGTTGCGATGCAACAAGACGTGGCAGCGGCGGCCGTTTCGCACCGACACAGCCGCCCTCGGACAATCCGCGAGGCGCGCCGGGAAATCGATACATTACGCTGCATCAACGCGCCTCTTGTGCGGCAAGTTGGGGGATGCTGTTTGTGCGTCCGAGCGCTATTCTTGTGATCATGCGTTCGTCCGTTGTCCGTTGCGCGTCTTGTCTAGTGCTCGCCGTTGCGCTCGCCGGTTGTGTGGTCGTACCCGATCAGCGACACTACCCGGGAGGTGTTGTGATGGTGGCTCCGCCGCCGCCCCGCGAGGAAGTGATCGGCGTTCCGCCGGTGCCCGGCTACGTCTGGATAGGCGGATATTGGGGCTGGGTGGGTGACCGCCACGAGTGGGTTCCGGGGCGCTGGGCGGCGCCGCGGCCGGGAATGCGTTGGGTGGGGCACCAGTGGGTGAGACAGGGCGATGGCTGGCGCATGAGAGAGGGGCATTGGGAACGGGGCTAGACGAATCCGGCCAGGAATGCCGACCCCAATACGAACGCCAGGGTTGCGAGGCTACCGCCTAGCGCGATTGCGGCCAGAGCGCGGCTCCATGGAGGTCGCGGAGCCGGCGATCGTTGCCGGCATCGAACCAATGCTCAATGAGACGGTACGAAATGGATTGATTGGGAGGCAACAGCGGCACGCCGACTGCAATGTCGGACCGAGTGAACCACCGGGCGTCTTCGAGCTCGTCGTCGTGCAGGCGCACCACCTGCGTAACGGCGTGTGCTGTAAAGCCCAGCATCAGCGACGCCGGAAACGGCCATGGCTGCGAGGAGTGATACTCGATGGCGTCGACGTGGATCCCTGTCTCTTCCAGGACCTCGCGAGCCACCGCGTCCTCCAGCGATTCTCCGGGTTCGACGAAGCCGGCGATGGTGGAATAACGCCCGACGGGCCAAGACGCTTGGCGACCCAGCAGTGCGCGGTCGCCGTCGCTGACCAATACGATGATGGCGGGATCCAAGCGCGGAAACTGTTCATGCCGGCAGGAGGCACCGGTGCAGACGAGGACGTGACCGCTCTTTGCGGCCACCGTTTTGGCGCCGCAGCTCCCGCAAAATCGATGTCTACGCCGCCACGAAATCATTGCCCGAGCGTATCCCAGCAAGCCCGCTTCTTCCGGCGGCAGCAGCGATGCAACCAAGCGCAGGTCCTCGAAGCGCGCGCCCTTCAATAATTGCGGCGACTCGATGGATTCGACCTCATAGGCAAATAAGCTCGCAGCGTTGACTCGGCCCAGTAGAATCAGGTCATCGACGTTGCGTCGCTCCTGCGGGATCTCGCCGATTCCGACGAACGCTGCCCGCGGTTCGTTGCCATCGGCGATGAGGCTGCGCGAATTCCACACCGGAACCACGCGGCTGTTCGCATCGGCCAGGGCACTCGCGAACCACGCGGCGTCCTGGCGCAGGTGAGAGGTGCGATCCACGTACGGACCAGCGAATACGTTCCTTGTCTGCATCCGCCGATTCTAGCAGGACGCTAGCATTCGGACCTCCGACGCCGTGGTGAAGTCCGATGATTCGCAATTGCCGCAGGTGAGCCGTCGTTTCGACAGTAGATCTCGCAAGCGTACGCCGCCGCACACGCTGCATCGTGCAACACCCAATTCGTCGTGACGGGACAGCGCCAACAAGAGAAACCAAGCGTGCTCGAACGAGATGCTCGCGGGAGCATGCAACTCGAGGTACGCCTCATAGACTTGACACAGCAGCGTTCCCGATTCGAACGAGCCGACTCGATAGCGCGACTCGAGCTCGAGATCCGACCCGCACAGTAATCCGTAGACGACGAACAAGCTTGCCAACTGCGCGGCATGGAAATTCAATTCCGCGTTCCTGAAGAAAAATGCCGCTTGCCGCGGTGATTTGCCGCGGTGCCGGAGCACCCGCCTCGTGTCGTCATTCATGACGTAGCTGCGATACAACTTGCGGATTCGATCGTCGCTGAGGCCGGTCCACTGGCGAATGGTGAAAGTACGCGCTTCGTGGTGTATCAAACGCAACGCCAGATCCAGACGCTGGCGGTCTCGGGTGTAACGGTCATCGGACACTCTCATGACGGGGGCTCCTTCGTTAGTGCAATTCGGGTGATTTCCACCTAAAAAGAATTTGACAGAAATTAATCACAAAGTTAGCGTAGTTGCCAAGTGGTTCATGCTCGCGATAGCCTCTGTGTTCGCTTAGGAATGCGCGAAACATCGTAAAATCAAGGCTATGGATTGGTCAACATGGAGGCGATTTGTATGCAGGATGCACATGTCGGAAGCTGGACGCGCGAGGCCCATGTGTCGATCGAAATGCGCGAGTCGGTGCGCGAGTTGAATCATCGGTTCCTGGACCTCGTCTCCAGTCAGTCGAGCGGCTGGAACTCCTCGAGGCGGGGTTTGTCCGTCGAAGTGTCCGCCCAGGTCGCACCTTTGTCTGCCGCTCAAAAGGCTGCGGCGTCGAATTGTCCGTACGCGTTGTTCGATCTACGCTTTCACGATGATTGCCATTGGCAAACGCGGCTTCGGACGACCGGCCAATGGAACGTTGCCGAGGAGGCGAGGGTGGATGCAGATACTCTCGAGTTCGTGCGGCTCGCTCTGTTCTTCGCATGGCATGTCGCCGCGACCAGCAAACTCGCTGCGCAGCTTCTGCTGGGTATGCACGACGTCACCGCTGCTGCATTTCGGAGCGCCACCATCGACTGCCTGCCTTCCCTGGCCGCGACCGAAGCGACTCATTTGACCGCAAGATGGAATGACTGCGCCCGCTATTGGAGCGCATTGACCAGTGCCGCCTCTCGACCGAATTCTGCGGAATTGCGAAGGATTCAGCTTTACGGGCTGCAGCTCGCGGCGGCGGCGCGCTTGGCCTCAAGCGTCCGGCCATAGCGCCTCGAGTTGCGCGAACTTCTCCGCCTTAAGTTGCGGGGGGTGCCATTCGAGTTTAGGCTACGCGGTTCTTATGCAAGCCCTCGCCCTGCGCCAGCTCACCAAGACCTATAAGAACGGCATCAAAGCGCTCAAAGGCATCGATCTCGAAGTGGCCGAAGGGGATTTTTTCGCGTTGCTCGGCCCGAACGGCGCCGGCAAGACTACCGCCATCGGCATCGTCACGTCTCTCGTCAATAAGACCAGCGGCATCGTGGAAGTCTTCGGGCATGATATGGATAAAGAGCTCGAGGTCGCGAAATCCTGCATCGGCGTCGTGCCGCAGGAGATGAATTTCAACATGTTCGAATCGTTGTATACGATCGTCGTGAATCAGGCTGGCTTCTACGGAATACCTCGTTCGCTCGCCAAGCAGCGCGCTGAAAAATATCTCAAACAGCTGAGTCTGTGGGACCGACGACATTCGATCGCCCGTTCTCTGTCCGGGGGCATGAAGCGCCGTCTCATGATCGCGCGCGCGTTGATGCACGAGCCGCGGCTATTGATATTGGACGAACCTACCGCCGGCGTGGATATCGAGATTCGCCGCTCGATGTGGGAATTCCTGCGCAATATCAACGAGCAGGGCACGACCATCATTCTGACGACGCATTATTTGGAGGAAGCCGAGAATCTGTGCCGTAACGTTGCCATCATCGAGGGCGGCCGCATCATCGAGCGCGATTCCATGGTCAATGTATTACGCAAATTGCAAACGGAAATTTTCGTTCTGAATTTGAACGAGTCCCTTGCCGACTCCCCGGACATTCCGGGGTTCCGGACCGCGCTGGCGGATGACCATACGCTCGAGGTCGAAGTGTCGAAGGGACAGAGTTTAAACGACATTTTTGCGCAACTTTCGGCGAAGGGTATTCAGGTCAACAGCATGCGGAACAAGGTGAATCGTCTCGAAGAACTGTTCATTCGCCTGGTCGACGTCAGCGCCCGTGCTGCCGTCACGGGAACTTGAGAGATGGCCGCGTCGCGTACACGCGCCGAGTGGGTAGGTTTCTCGACCATCATCATTCGGGAATTCAATCGCATCGTCCGCATTTGGGGCCAGACCATCGTGCCGCCCGTCGTGACTGCGACGCTGTATTTCGTGATTTTCGGCAGCCTCATCGGCAAGCGGGTGGGCCAAGTGGGCGGTTACGAGTACATGCAGTTCATCGCTCCCGGACTCATTATGATGACGGTCATCACCAACTCGTACGGTAACGTCGTGTCGTCGTTTTTCGGCGCAAAGTTCGGCAAGCATCTCGAAGAGTTGTTGGTGTCGCCCATGCCGAATTGGTTGATCTTGTCGGGGTACATCGCCGGCGGCATGCTGCGCGGTCTGCTGGTCGGGTCCGTCGTTACCGTGGTCGCGCTCTTTTTCACCCGACTTGCGGTGGTGCATGTGTTCGCGATTTTATCCGCCGTTCTCCTCACCAGCATGGTGTTCGCGCTCGGGGGATTCATCAATGCCTTGTTCGCGAAGAACTTCGACCAGATATCGTGGTTCCCGACCTTTGTGCTTGCGCCGCTCACTTATTTGGGCGGCGTGTTCTATTCCACGAGGATGCTGCCCGGTTGGGCGCAAACGGTATCCGAAGGCAATCCGATTTTGTACATGGTCAGCGCATTTCGTTACGGCTTTCTCGGTACGACCGATGTCGATCTACACCTGGCCTATGGGATCATGGTCGGGGCGGTCGTCGTGATGTTCACGTTGGCGGTGACACTGCTGAACCGGGGCACTGGCATCCGCGATTGAGGGAGAGAGGCATGTCGACTGCGTTGACGCTTGGGTTGGGCGCCGTGCTGACGGGCATGCTCGTGACCTTGTACCGGCGCCGCTCAATCGACGGCACGCCGCGCGATGTCGGTTTCTTGCGCAATTGTCGAGAAATGCACGAACGAGCGCGGCGTGAGCCATGCTTGATTGCCGCTGGCGACTCTGCTTCACTGCGTTGCTTAACCGCCGCCGCGGGGTCGCGCCATCCCTGGCGCTTCGTTGCGCCGTAGGCAAATATCCGGAGGTTCCTCATTTCGGCCGTAGTCGTGTATCGTGCCGGGCGAGACCTCAGGACAATTTTAAGGAGTTGACTAATGACCGAAGAAAAGCAGCAAAAATTTACGGCTAAAGTGCGTCGCGGTCTGGTGTGGGTACACGCCGTCGCCAGCGCAGAACTCGCCAAGAAAAAGGCAGAGGCCACGGGCGTGAGAATCGAAGGCTTTACTGCGAGCGAGCTGGCGGATGTGGAGTCCGCCTTGATCTGGATCGCCCAGAACAAGGAAGCGCCCGGCTCGGAGCCCACCTGATCCGGCACGGTCTCAAACGGACTCGCGTATGGCCCGCAAAAGCGCACTAGTCGTTGACGATTCGAAATCGGCCCGCGTGATCTTGAGCCGGATGCTCGAGAAATACGACATCGAAGTCGATATGGCCGAGTCGGCCGAGCAGGCCATCGAGTATCTGAATACCAATCGGCCGGACGCAATTTTCATGGACCATCTCATGCCGGGGATGGATGGGCTGCAAGCCGTGCAGGCGATCAAGAGTAATCCGCAGACGGCGACCATCCCGATTATGATGTACACCTCGCAGGAAGGCGAGTTGTACGTGGGCCAGGCGCGTGCGCTGGGGGCGATGGGTGTGTTGCCGAAACAAGTGCGGCCCGTGGATGTGTCAAAGGTTCTCTATGAGCTGCATTTGTTGCCGGATCGCCGCGATATGGCGGAACCCGCTCTGTTGCCGGTGGAGCTCGACGGCAGTGGGAAAGTTGCACCAGCCGGCGCGGCGGCCGGCCATGCGGGCGGGAAACCTGCGGGCCCCGACTGGGGTCGCCGTGTCGAAGCGACCGTCAAGGAACAGGCAGCCGACGTTCGTCGGTTCATCGTGGCCAGCTTGGACAGCTTTGCGGCGCGAATCGTCAACGATGTGCGGGAGGCGTCTCCGTTGGTGGCGCCGGAACGTCCGCCACCGATCGTCGCCCAGCGGCAGCCCGTTTGGCTGTGGCTCACCTCGCTGCTGGCCGTAGTGTCGATCGCCGCGGCGTGCGCGGTTCTGTGGGCGTTGACCCGTGAGGATTTGACTAAAACACGCGCAGAGCTCGCGGCACTCAGGTCGACCAACGCTGAGCTGCAGCGCTCGAGCCAGGAACTCGGATCAACGCTCAAGGATCTGACGGCTGCTTTGGCGGCCAGTACGGCCACGCTTTCTGCGGCAACGCCGGCGAACGGCGCCATGGCGCCGCGAGTCGAACCGGTTCCTTACGGTGAGATTCCCTTCGATCGAAGCCGGCTCGAAGTATTGCGCGAGTTTCTGTCGAAACTCCAAGCGCAGGGATTTCGCGGTGCGGTTAAAATTACCAGCGCGGCCGGTTTGTTCTGTCTCAGCGGGAACTCCACCGACGGGTATGTACCGGCGGCCGCAGCATTGCCCGTCATTAAATGCGATCTCGTCGGCAACCCGTTCGACGAATCTTTGACCGCGCAGCAACGCCAGTCGGTAGACTTTGCCAATTTGGTCGCCAGCATACGGCAGCGAACCTCGGGCGCGATCAGCGTCGTGATCGAGACTGCGGGCAGTTCCCGGCCCGCCGCTGCTTATCCGCAGCGCATTGAGTCGCTCACCGCCGGCGAGTGGAATCGTGCCGCTGCGTTCAACAATCGCGTCGAGTTCGCGGCCGACCCAGCGGCCAGTCCTTAGGAGCCTGTCTGAGTATTCCGCGTGAGCCGCGTTGGCTTGGTGAGGGAGCGGATGCAAGGCGCGCGGCGCCGGCCTAGGCTAAGCTCCAGGGCAAGCCGCGCAACGCCGCAGACGCCCCTCACCAAGCCAACCCGTCGTACCCTTGCAGATTTCGCTTCATCCGTCGTTGTCGCCTCCTCATTGGGTCTCGACCCAACCACGTCGGCTCCGCCTCGGCTGAAGCGAAATCTGCCTTAGGTAAGGCCACGGGGAATACTCAGACAGGCTCCTAGAACGCGATCCGGAAGAACATTTCCGGTCCCTTGGTGCTGAAACTGAACAATCCCGACTGGGAGGTCTGCGTCGAGTCAAGATGCGCCCTGACGTCGGTGTACCCAACGGCGAACGACACATTGGGCCGATAGCGGTAAAGCGCATCGAATTCATAAATGCCCAGCGACCCGTGGAGATTACTGACGTGCGCGGTCAGGTATTGAGCGCGGCCGTCGAGATAGAACCGCTTGCTCGCGACCCAGGTGGCGTCGATTCCAAGGGTGGGAACCTCACCTGCCTGATCTTCGGTCTGAATGATATGCCGAGATTGCGTTTCGACCTTGGCCACGGCCGAGATGTCCACGGCATGCACGCCGGCGGTTCCCGCGATCTCCAGTGTCTCGCTGTGCCAGAACGAGTACCCATACGTGATGCCGAGCGTGCGCAGGCGCAACTGCGTCTGCAGCGGATCTCCCGGCAAGAAGACCACGTTGCGGAAGACGATTGCATTGCCGGTCGGTATCGCATTGCCGGATCGGTCCAGAGTGAAATAGTCGAAGCTAAGGCGCTGGCGAGTATCGATGCGGACCATGGCCTGAAATTTGGGTTCGAAAGCCGATTTGCCCAATCCGAATTGGTCTTCTGCGTTGATGTCCGAGCCCTGGATCCCCGCGCTACTATCGGCTCGTAGGGTCGTCGCGGACGACACATACATGGCGCCCAGCGAAATCCGGACATGATCATCGGTGGGACTGAAGTAATCATCGGCGCGGGAAGATTGCGCGACGACAGCGAGCGAGGCTAGCGCGCTGAACGCGAAAGTTCGCGCGGTGCCATTTTTCGTGATCATTCAGTTCTCCTCAATATCAACTGGTCCGTGGCCGCTCGCCGGGCTCGGGGTCCTAAGGAAGGGACGATGCGCGACAGAACCTGCGCAGCCGCTGCCCGCCAACCGGTGAGTTTGCCGCCATAGATGCCAAGAACGCGCGGGTGTGGATCACGATCGGTGCTAAAAATGGTCTCCCGCGACCGGTTGAACGCCGTTTTGGAGGCCGCCGGCAATACCCGCAGTCCCGCGAACCGTTGAACGATGTGTTGGCGGGTCATGCCACGGACCGCGGGGAAGTAATGGGCCGCGACGGCCAGCAAGTAGTCCTCTTCTGCCGGAAGCGGACTTACTTGGTCCGGGTCACCGACATAAGGCGTTTCCGTCGTGCCGACCAACGTCGAGCCCTGCCACGGCATCACGAACACCGCGCGGCCGTCGGTCGGGCTCTCAACGTAGTAGATGCCGGCGCTCACGTGCAGCGGCAGCACGATGTGGGCACCCTGCACGAAATCGACTTCGGGAACAAGTATCGCTGGATCGATGGCACGTGCGACGCGCGTCGCCCAGGGACCGGCGGCATTGACCAGCACACGGGCGTGGGCTTCGATCTGTGCGCCGTTTTGTTCATAGGTCACGTCGACGCCTGTGTCCGTCAACACCGCTCCGATGAAAGTTGCCGGCATCGCGAGTTCGCCGCCGAGTTCCTGCGCCGACCGCACCACCGCGCGAGTCAACTGCGCATCGTCGGTTTGCGCATCGTAATAGCGGATCACGGCGGTAAGGCCGCGCGTGTCGAGCCCATCCAGCGTGGACCAATCGCGCTTGGGAACGGCACCGAAGCGTGTACCGGCGTCGAAGCCTCCCAGCAGCGCGTACATCCCAAGACCCAGCTTGAGCTGCCACGCGCGGCGCCGTGTGTCCCGGTAGACCGGTATGTAAAACGGTTTGAGTTCAACGAGTTCAGACGCAATTCGCAGATGAATAGCGCGTTCGCGCAAGCTTTCGCGCACGAGCGCGAATTGCCCGGACTCGAGATAGCGAAGGCCGCCATGGATCAATTTACTGGAGCGACTGGATGTGCCGCTCGCCAGCGCACTCTTCTCGATGAGCAAACTCGTATAACCGGCGGCCGCGATGGCCTGAAGTACGCCGGCACCGTGAATGCCGCCGCCCACGACGATCACATCGTATTCTTTCATTTGATCTTCACAATGCGCGAATAGGGCCTAGGATGCGGGAATAGACGCGAACACACAAAATTTCGCGAGTGTCGCCGATCGCGCAGCGGCAACGACAGCTTAGGGATCGCCGCGTTTTTCCTCGAATTCAAAGATAGGTATTCCGGACGTGACCTCGATCTCGCCCTCGACGATGGCGCCTTTGGCAATGGCAATGGTACGTGCACTGATTCGACCGCGGATCACTGCGGTAGCGCCGATTTCGAGCTTGTCCAGGGCGACGATGCCACCCACAATCTTACCCGCGACAATGGCTTGATGAGCTTGAATGTTGCCGAACCAGCGTGCCGTGACGGCCAAGACGAGGGGGCCATCCAATTCGCCGTCGCCGTGAACTTCGCCGCAAACCAAGAACAGTCCCTTGCCTCGAATATTGCCGACAATGACGGTTTCGGCAGGGATAATGATTGGACTTGGCGAACCGTGTAGCGATGCACGCTCCAAGAACCGACGCTTTGGTTCGCTCATGCGCGTTGAATATCCTATTCGGGCTTACCATGCTGTGACGAGCTTGGCGCCGCCAACAGGCAGGGCGAATCGAAGTAGAATGGGACAGGCTTCCTATACCTTGGGGTTTGAGTTGGAAAAAATGATCAAGCATAAAATCGCTTTGGGCCTGTGTTGTTCGTTAGTGCTCGCGTTCTCCGGATGCAGTCGCCAGCAAAGCGACTGGCAGAAGACCCGAGAAACCAATACGGCGGATGCGTACCAGCAGTTCCTCAAGAAATACCCGAGCGGTGAATTCACGGCTCAGGCACAGGCGCGAGTCAAGGAATTGTACGAAGAGCGGGATTGGCAGAAGGCGCGCGACGCGGATACGCCCGAGGCGTATCAAGCCTTCCTGAAGCAATATCCCGAAGGGAAATGGACCGAAGAAGCGCGCATTCGGGTCGAGAATTTCACGTTGGCACAGGCGCCGTCGGGTTCGGCGGCCCCTCCGCCGGCCGGCAGCGAGCCCAGCGCGACCGCAGCGAGCCCCGCTCCGGGTGCGGACGCCGTAGAGAAGGCCGCGCCGGCCCCGGCGGCGCCCCCGAAGATCGTGAAACAGCCGGCGCCGAGCGCCACCTCCCCGCCGGCGCCGAGCGCCACCGCAACTCAACCCCGCAAAGCGACGCCCGAGATCCCGGTCAAAGCGAGTTCGGGACCTTACCGAGTGCAATTGGGGGCGTTCAAGTCGGGAGCCGAGGCCGCTAAAGCGCGCTGGGCCCGCCTGCAGCAGGACTATCCGACTTTATTGGCCGGATTGTCTTCCAAGGTGGTTCCGAAGAAGACCGCCAATGGCAACCTGTATCGATTGCAGGCAATCGGTCTTACCGAGAAACATGCGCGCGACGTCTGCACTGCCCTGAAGGCCAAGTCACAGCCCTGCATCGTGGTGGCGCCGGCCAACGGCTAATAGGCGTCGGACCGCGTCACACGGGTGACAAATCGTGTCACTTTCAGAGCAGGACTGCGACGCTCCAGCGGACCCTCTAACGCTGCAACCCGCTGATTTTTATATTTTTTCAGTTTTGGCATGCGGCTTGCTTCGTCGTAATTGTCGAGTCGTGCAAGGTGCAAGGAAAAGCGGATGCAGTCGGAAATCATTGCGATGATGGTGCCGCAGGATAGCCTCAGCGCCACGATGGTGGTCCGGCGCGCCGACGGTCAGTTTGCTTTCGCCAGAATCGATGCGCGCGTGGCTGCTGCATCGCGTTTGGCCTCAAGCTGGCTGCGCATGGACAGGTCAACTTCGGATTCGAGTCTAGGCGTCCGCGGCAAGGATTCTTTAGTTCTCGTTTAGTGATTCTGTTTGGTTGTATCTTGGCGCCGCGATTTAGCTTCCCCCGCTCGCGGCGCCTTTTTTAATCCCGCATCTCCAGGCGATCCAGGATGAACGCAAACTCCATGGCGGTTTCCCGATAACGTTGGAACCGCCCCGACTTGCCGCCGTGGCCGGCGTCCATGTCTACATGCAGTAAAAGCGGATTGCGGTCAGTCTTGAGCGCCCGAAGTTTCGCGACCCACTTCGCGGGTTCGTAGTACTGTACCTGGCTGTCCCATAGGCCGGTGGTGACGAGCATGGCCGGATACGCCTGCGCCCGGACATTGTCATAGGGGGAGTAGGACAGCATGTAATCGTAGCACATGCCATCCGCCGGATTTCCCCACTCATCGTATTCGTTGGTCGTGAGTGGAATGCTGTCGTCCAGCATCGTCGTGACCACGTCGACGAAGGGGACTTGGGCAACGATGCCTCGGTAATCTTGCGGACTGATGTTGGCGATGGCCCCCATCAACAATCCGCCCGCACTGCCGCCCATGGCGAACACCTTATCCCTGCCGGCATAGCCCTCCGCCACCAAAAAGTGAGTGACGTCGATGAAGTCGGTGAACGAGTTTTTCTTGTGCAGCAGCCGCCCGTCGTCGTACCACGCCCGTCCCATCTCTTGGCCGCCGCGGATGTGTGCGATGGCATAGACGAAATCCCGATCGATCAAACTGAAGCGCGCCG
>Ga0066789_10001106_pt1 | contig 11501 bp, 12 predicted proteins | sample OrgsoiDNA2013049_FD_70960 | JGI IMG/M metagenome (GOLD analysis project Ga0066789, IMG submission 70960) | Permafrost soil microbial communities from the Arctic, to analyse light accelerated degradation of dissolved organic matter (DOM) -... | ecosystem: Environmental > Terrestrial > Soil >...
CGCCTCAGAAGAGACCAGCGCCAAGCCTGCGCCAGCATCAGTGGAATGAGGATGTACATCACGACCGACAGGAACAGCGTGTCCCAAGGAACGCTGATCGACGAGACACCGAGCAGCAACGCGACGATCGGCGCGAACGCGAAGATCATGATCGTGTCGTTCAGCGCCACCTGCGTCAGCGTGAAATTAGGTTCACCGTCGGTGAGATTGCTCCAGACGAACACCATCGCCGTGCACGGCGCTGCAGCGAGCAGAATCAGCCCCGCGATGTAACTGTCGATCTGACCGGGAGGAAGCAGCGGCGCGAACACGTGGCGAATGAACAGCCACGCGAGCAACGCCATCGAGAACGGCTTGACTGCCCAGTTGATGAACAGCGTGACACCGATGCCGCGTGCGTGCCGGCGCACTTCGTGCAGCGCGCCGAAGTCGATCTTGACCAGCATGGGCACGATCATCACCCAGATGAGCAAGCCGACCGGAAGGTTGACATGCGCGATGTCCATGCGGCCGAGCGTTTTCGCCAGACCGGGCACCACTTGGCCCATCGCAATGCCGGCGACGATGCACAGCGCCACCCAGACGGTGAGATAGCGCTCGAAGAAACCGAGCGGCGCGCCGCGCGCGGCCACGTCACTGTGCGCGGTCACGGTGTCGCTCACCGCCCGCGTCACGATGATTTGCCGATCTCGCGCAGTTTGTTCTGCAGGGACAGGCGGTCGAGCTTGGCGAGCGGCAGGCTTGTGAACAGCCGGATGCGTTCGAGCAGCATGTGGCACGCTTCCGAGAACGCCTTGCGCTTCGCTTCGTCGCTGCCCTCGACCGCGGCCGGGTCCGGCACACGCCAATGCGCCGTCATGGGGTGCCCGGGCCATACGGGACAAACTTCGCCCGCCGCGTTGTCGCAGACCGTGAGCACGAAGTCCAGCGGCGGAGAATCGGGTCTTGCGAATTCCTCCCAATTCTTGCTGCGCAATCCGTCGACTGGCATGCGGTTGGCACGCAGTAATTCGAGCGCGAACGAATTTACCTTTCCTGCCGCGTGGCTGCCCGCGCTGAATGCAGTGAATCGGCCCTGCCCCGCTTGCCGCAGAATCGACTCGGCCATGATGCTGCGCGCCGAATTGCCGGTGCACAGGAAGAGCACGTTGAAGGGCCGTTGTGTCTCACTCATCGGAATTTCGATCTGATCGCGACCGCGGGTCAACTGCAGCAGGCCTTGGTTCTGCTCTTGGGCATGGCAACGGTGGATGTCGCGGTCGCGCAATTGGCGTTTGCGGCGTCTTCGACCACGTCCCCGCCGCCGAACATGGGTATCGTGCCCAGCGAGTGGAAAGATTCCCAAGCGATGCCGGCAGGGTCAGTGACCCAATATTTGTCCGACTTGGCGTAGCAGCAACTGGCGTCCATGTCCGCGACGACGCTGCGGTCGGCGGCCTCGAGCTGGCCGTGCAGTGCCTCGAGTTCATCCCCGCTGTCGACCTGAAAACCAAGGTGGTTGACGCCAGTCTTGGCGCCTCGCTGTGAAATGGCGAAATTGATGCGTGGATCGTCGAGCATCCACTTGGCGTAATCGTCCTTCGTCACCGACGGCTCGGCGCCGAACAGCGTCGAATAGAAGCGAATGCTCACCGCGAGATCGGGAACCGCAACATGTACGTGAAAGCGTTTCATGCGACTCTCCTTCGTGAAGTCGCCGGGGCCAGTTTGCCCGCGGATGCGCGGCGACGGGGTTGAACCGTGGGTGCGCATGCCGGTAGGTCGGCGGGCGCGCATTCCGTAGTGCAAGCGCCGCTGCCGCGGCAGCAGTTCTCGGTGAGATAGCCGACCAGCGCGTTCATCGCCTTGAAGTCGGTGCGGTAGACGATGAACCGTCCCTGCGGCTCCGCCTCGATAAGACCCGCGTGCGCGAGTTCCTTGAGGTGGAACGACAATGTCGGCGCGGCAATGCGCAACTTGTCGGCGATGCCGCCCGCGGCTATGCCCGCGGGACCCGCCTCCACCAGCAACCGGAAGATCGCGAGGCGCGTGTCCTGCGCCAGGGCGGCAAGGGCAACGACAGCGGTCTTTGTTTTCATGTTTCTAGTATTATCGAAATAATTTTCGATGTCAAGTCCTTTCTTTTGGCAGGCTGCCGCGTGATGCCGGAAACCTTGCTGGAGCTGGTGCTGGTCGCTCAAGAAGGAAGCAGCGACTCGCCGGGCCGCACGCGTGTGAAGCGCACAGGAATCTGCTCGCAGCCGAGCGCGTCGCCGCTTTGCACGATGCGCGTGTACGCCGTCGCGACCGGATCGCCCGCCTTCGGAAAATCCGCGCGGAAGTGTGCGCCGCAGGAATCTTCGCGCGTTTGCGCCGCACGCACGATCGTCCGGCTTACCGCAACGAGATTGCTGAGGTTGAGCCAGTCGTGCCAGCTCAGGTTATAGGCCCGGTCGCGTGCAGCGGCAGGAAGTGCGCCTGCCTCGAGCTCGGTCGCGAGGGCCTTGAGCGCATGGTCGGCGCGGGCGAGGCTTGCAGCATCGCGCACGATTCCCGCATCGTCCCACATGGTCGCGTACAGCCTCTCACGCATGTCTTCGATATCGCTCGCAGCGCCCGTGCGGAACGGCGCTTCCGCACGGGCGATCGCCGCGTCGATGGCGCCGGCGTCCGGCGCGTGCAGCGCACCTTCGCGCGCGACCCACGCCGCCATGGCGTCGCCGGCGATGCCGCCGAAGACGGTCGAGTTGGCGACGCCGTTGCCGCCAAGCCGATTGGCGCCATGGACGCCGCCCGAATCTTCACCCGCCACGAACAGACCGCGCAACGCGGTCGTGCAATCGGCACCGAATTCCACGCCGCCCATCATGTAGTGCGCGGTCGGCACGACTTCGACACGCCCCCCCGCCAGATCGAAGCCGCAATCGGCGCAGCGCTCGACCATGCCCTTGAACTGGTGGCGCACGTTGTCGGGGCCAAGGTGCGCCATCGACAGCCAGACACCGCCGTGCGGCGACGTGCGTCCGGCACGCATCTCGGCGTATATGGCGCGCGACACGATGTCGCGCGTGGCGCGCTCGCCGCGCGCATCGTAGTTCTGCATGAAGCGCTCACCGCTGGCGTCGAGCAGGTAGCCGCCCGCTCCGCGCAGCCCTTCTTCGAGCACGGTGCCGGTCATGCGCGTCTGCTCGCCCGCGAGCAGCCCGGTCGGGTGGAACTGCACCATCTCCATGTCGCGCAGCGGTAGTCCGACCGACAACGCCATCGCCAGACCGTCGCAACTTTTGTCGCCCGACGGCGTGTGGTAGCGATACATGGTGGGTCCGCCGCCGGTCGCGAGCAGCACGGCTTTCGCCGCGACATAGGCGTACGTGCCATCGCGCACGTCGACCAGCACGACGCCCGCCAGCGTAGAGGCTTCCGCGCTTGGAATGAATGCGAGCGCACGATGCTCCTCCAGCCGGTCGATGCCGCGCGCCCACACCTGCTCGGCCAGCCGGTTGATGATCTCGATGCCGGTGAGATCGCCCTTGTGCACCGTGCGATCGAAGGTCTGCCCGGCGAATGCCTTTTGATGGATGGTGCCGTCAGGGTTACGGTCGAAAAAGCAGCCGAGTTCGTTTTCCAGTTCGCGCACGCGCTCGATGGCGCCGTTGACCAGCGTCCACGCGAGATCCTGATCCGGAAGCCATGCGCCGCCCACGATCGTGTCCATGAAATGCCGCTCGACCGAATCGCCCGGCGCGAGCGCAACGTTGTATCCGCCCTGCACCATGCGCGTGCAGCCGCACTTGCCGAGCAGGCCCTTGACGGCGATGGTGATCGACAGTGCTGGGTTCGCAGCGTGCGCGTGCAATGCCGCGAACAGGCCGGCGCCGCCGGCACCGAGAATCAGGATGTCCGTCTCGATGCGACGCAGCGTCGGCGGCATGTCAGTCGGGAAGGACCGCACCGACCGACTGACCCGCCCCCTGGGGGGCAGCGAGCAGAGCGAGCGTGGGGGGATGTTTCATGTCAGTCGGGAAGGGCCGCCCCGACCGACAGACCCGCCCCCTTGGGGGGCAGCGAGCGAAGCGAGCGTGGGGGGATGTTTCATTCAGCGCTTGACGCCGAGCGCGGCGAGGGCCCGATCGCGTCGGGAGCGTGCGTCGGCGTCGACCGCTGCGTAGAGGCTGCCGCCGTGGCTGTCCATGGCCACGGTGAGCGGCCCGAAATCGCGAATCCTGAATCGCCACAGGCTCTCAGGATTGAGTTCGTCCAGATCGACGTCCTCGATCGCTTCGATCCACGTCGTTTCCAGCGCCGCCGTGCCGCCGATGATCGCGAGGTACGCGCCGCCGATTTCGCCGAAGGCCGCGAGCGAGCCCGCACCCAGGCCGCCCTTGCCGATGATCAGGCGCACGCCACATTGCGCGAGCAGCGGCCGCGTGAAGCGTTCCATGCGCGACGAAGTGGTCGTGCCGATGCACACCGGCGCGTATCCAACCGGATGCTCGGGTGACGGTGGGACCTTTTTCACGTTCGGCGCGGTATGGATCACCGCGTGCCCGTCGAGATCGAAGCGGGTCGCAGCGCCGCGATCGAACATCGCGATCTGCGTCGCATCGCGAATACCGAAAAGCGTGCCTTGCAGCGTGACGGCATCGTCGATGCGCAGCGCACGCACCTGCGCCTGCGTAATCGGCATGGTCAGAATGTGGTGGGTCATATCAATGCACCGTTTTGCGATGGCGGTCGATCCAATAGGCCCATGCCAGGAACAGCCAGCCCAGCAGACCGGTCCACGCCAGCACTTCGACGCTCGGTGGCGGCGGCCCGAACACCGCCATCAGATAAATCACGGCCAGCGTGCCGACGAAGAGCCAGAACAGCACGCTGCCCAGCCGATCCCGCGGACGCGTCGCACGCGTGTACGCCAGGACACCGAAACCGAACAGCGCGAATTCGGCGAGAAGGGTCGCCGGAACGGAGTACCAGAGGCCCAGCCCGTAGGGCGTCCCGCCCGGCCACAGCGGCATATCCGCCCGGTGCGAGATGAAGTCCAGGATCCAATGGGAGATGACCAGTGCGAACAGCCAGAATGCACCGTTGGCGTCGCGGCGCAAGGCGAAGTACACGCCGCCGAGCAACAGCCCCCAGCCGACGTCGGCGAGCAGGCTGTGCGAGTACGGATAGGACACGAACAGCAGCGGCGTGACCGCCGTGATCCCCGGAACGATGCTGACCTGCTCCCAACCGAGCAGCAGAAATATCGGCCAGAGTCCGTCTGCCCACTGCGCCGCAAGCGTCAGCGTACCCAGCGACGGCTTCGGTGCGACGCTTTTCGCCGCCAAGGCCAGACCGATATGCCCGATGAACATGTTGCAAGGATCGCTCGCCGTCAGAATCCGTAGCGGACCCCATCGGCGTCGATGATCGCCGACGCGCGCCGTGCCGAATGGCATTGCATGTTGACCGCGACCGGATTCATCGTGATGTGCGTCGCCGCGAGCTCGACGTGCACGGCAAATGCGGTCGCGTCGCCGCCGAGACCCTGCGGACCGACGCCGAGCATGTTGACCGCGGCCGACAATTCGGATTCCAGTTGCGCGCCATCCGGGTCGGCGCATTGCGACCCAAGCGGGCGCGTGGCGGCAACCTTGGCCAGATGCACGCACAGATCCGCCGTCCCGCCGACGCCGACACCGACAATGGTCGGCGGGCACGTCCTGCCACCGGCGTCGAGCACGCAATCCACGACAAAGGTCCTGATCGCGTCGACGCCTTCGGCGGGTACGGCCATCTTGAGCCACGAGTTGTTCTCGGAGCCGCTGCCCTTGGGGATCATTTCGATCCGGAGGCCGTCGAGATCCGCGGCGTAGTCGATGTGGATCACCGGCACGCCGATGCCGCACGACGAGTGCTCGTTCTTGCGGGTGAGCGGATGGACGATCGACGAGCGCAGTGGATGTTCGCGCGTCGCGCGCTCGCAGCCGCGACGAATCGCATTCTTCACCGCCGGCCCGTCGATTTCCACGTTGCGGCCGATCGTGACGTTGTAAATGGGGATGCCCGTGTCCTGGCACAACAGGTTGTCGGTCGCTTCCGCGACGGCGATATTCCGGATCATGGTCGCGAGCACGCCCTGCGCTTTGGTCACCGTCTCGCGCTGCGCGAGCGTGGCGAACCCCGCCTTCACGTCGTCGGGCAGAATCTTGAGCGCGCGGATGTAGAGTTCCTTGGCAATCGTTTCCACGGCGGACGGATCGATGCGCATGGGCGGCCTCACACGAGATTGAGCGCGAAGAGCAACGCGCAGAACGCGGCGACGCCGCCAGCAGCCGCGAGCATGGCCTTCTGCGCTTCACTGTGCCAGCCGACGAACTCGATCACGAGCAGCCGCAGTCCGCCGGTCAGGTGCGCGGCCAGCAAGAAGACGAGTGCAATCTCGGATGCCTTGAGCAGGGGCTGTTGTGTCCAAGCGAGGAATGCGTCGAGCGCACCCTCCCCAATCAGCGCCTGGCTGAGCGCGAGAAAATGCAGCGGCAGGAATATCGCCAGCATGACTCCGGACACGCGATGCACGAGAAAAGCCCAGAACGCGGGGTGACCACGGTTACGCCAATCAGATCGAATCATAGCGCCACCGCCGCCACCGCGCGTGCGCCGAGCCCGAGCAGGAGGATGCCGACCGCGCACCACACCAGGTTGGCCGCGCGGCCACGCCACCCCAACCATTCCGCCGCGACCGTGCGCAACCCGAGCGGCGCGTGAATCGCAACTGCGACGACGAACAGCCCATAGAACGTCGCCCAGGCGACGCTGCCCCGCGTTCGGCCCAGGATCGCGGCGGCGCTCAGGCCGCCGTGGACCGCCAAGATCATCGTCGCCAGGTGCACCGCCACGCACACGGCCAGCACCGCGGCGCTGACGCGTTGCGCGACCCATGCCCGGGCCTCCGCGCGCGCGCTCATTGGTGCACCCCCACGCTTAGTGCGCTCACAGCTCACCCTTCAGCACGGCCAGCGTTGTCGCGCGCTTCAGCCCCGCGATCGATCCGGTGGGCGACAAATGCTTGGGGCAGCGCTCGGTACAGCTGGCATGCGTGTGGCACGCGTGACAGCCGGCGTCGCCGGCCACCGCCGCAAGCCGCTCCGCATGCGCACCATCGCGCGTGTCGCGCTGCAGCGTCCACGCCCGATTCAGCGCGGCAGGGCCTAGGTAGTCCGGGTTCCACGCGACCACGTCGCACGCCGCGTAACACACCGCGCAGCCGATGCACTCGATCGCAGCGTCGACGGCCTGCCGCGCCGGCGAATCCGGCCGCACCTGCGCAAAGTCGTCATGACGCGTCGCCGTCGGCTTGAACTGTCCCCTGGCCCGCGCCCATTTGTCGAAGAACTCGCGCATGTCGGTGACCAGGTCGCGCACGATCGGCAAATTGGCCAGTGGGGCGATCTCCAGGCGATCGTCCTGCACGACCGTCTCGACGTGCGTACGGCAGGTCCATCGCGCAACGCCGTTAACGGTCATCGCGCACGAACCGCACATGCCGACGCGGCAGGCGAACCGGTAAGCCAGCGACGGGTCGAGGCGGCGCTGGATCCACGTGACGATGTCGAGAACGGTCTGCGAACCTTCGCGCGGGACCGCGTAACGTTGAAATCCGCCGTCGGCGCGGCCGCGCCAGACGCTTACCTGGAGCGTGGTATCAGGTCCTTGCATCGCCGTGGTAGAGCCGAACCGTGTGGCGCGCTTCCGCGAAGAACAGCCAGCGTTCGGCAAACAGACCCATGATACATAGTGCTGCGACCGCGCCGGCGATTCCGGCATTGCGCCAACCCATCACCAGAGTGACGGCTGGAATGCCGAATGCAAAAAGCAGCGCGCAGACGCGCAATGCGGTGGCATGCGTGCGCGCCAGCGTGAAGCCGAATTCGTTGGTCAGAAACGTCCCATGCGAATGTCCGGCGTCGAACAGCCGCGCCTGCGCAACGCTCATCCCGGGCGGCCGCACGCCTTCGCGCACGCCGATCGCGCGTTCCAGCGTCAGCGCGTTGGTCGCGTCGCCTACGGCTCGCCAATACGTGAGCTTCGCCGCGAATGCCGCGAGGCCGATCGCGAGCGCAAGCCACACAAAGGGCATCGGTCGGGCCTCGTACGCCAACGCCAATGCGAGCAGCACCAGCGCTCCCGACCAGTGCCCAAGCAGCAGATAGTTCGCTGGCGTCCAGTGTGTGTGCCATTGCCGGATGGGCTTGAGGCTCGCGTAGATCATCGCCGTGCAGAACAACACCGTGCAGCAAAGCATGCTCGTCACTACGGCGATCGGAACCCGGACCGCGTCGCGCACACCGTCGGCGACGCTCCCGCCATAGAGGAACGCCACGCCAATGAGCGCCGCTGCAAACACCGCTTCACGCGAGAGCCATGAGGTGCGGAAACGAGAAAACGCCCGCCACGCATTAGACGGCTTGGCCAAGTGCAGTACCGACGAAGCCAGCCCCGCGAGGATGAGCGCCAGCGCCAGCGCGATGCCGGTGGTAAACGCGGGCTTGGGGAGTATGTCATCGGGGCACACGTCCACCAGCGCCAGCAGCGATAGCAGGCCGAGTCCCGCGCCGGATATCACCGTGAAAAATATGATGCTCAGCGTTGGCTTCATCGCAGCACGATGCGCGCTAGCGGCGAATGACCGGATCCGCGAGGCTTGCGAGCCCGCGTTCGAGCAACGCGCGCGCATCGTCGAGGCTCACAAGCGGTTTCGGCTCGCGCGGCGGCAGATAGCGATTGACCGGTTTATAACCCAGCTCGGGGAGCAGGCCAAAGCCGCCGCGCGACGCCGACAGGCGCGACACTTCCGAATTCGGATCGTCGAAGTCGCCGAAGAAGCGCGCATGCGTCGGACATGCGAGCACGCACGCCGGCTGGCGCTCTTCGGGCGGCAGCAACTCGTCGTTGATCCGGTCGACGCAAAGCGTGCACTTTTTCATGGTGCCCGAGGACTCGTCGAGCTCCCGCGCGCCATACGGACAGGCCCACGCGCACAGGTTGCAGCCCATGCACTTGTCCTGATCGACGAGCACGATGCCATCCTCGCGCTTGTACGACGCGCCCGTCGGGCACACGGTCACGCAATCCGCATCGGCGCAGTGCATGCACGACATCGGAAAGTTGATCGTCTTGCTGGCGGGATATTCGCCGACTTCGTAATGCCGAACGCGGTTGAACCATACGCCGGAAGGTTCGGCGCCGAAGGGCTCGTAGTCGGAGAGCGGCCCGCTGACCGGAGACGACGCGTTCCACTCCTTGCACGCGGTGGCGCACGCGTGGCAGCCCACACAGGTGTCCAGATCGATAACGAGCCCGAGTTTCATCCTAGAACTCCGACTCCGATCTGGCTTGCGTGTCGTAGCGCAACACCGTGGGCCGCGCCTCATCGTCGCCGGGAAGGCGTCGCGCCGTGGGAAAGACCGGCCAGATTCCCGTCTCGCCCCGGGCGCATTTGGTAACGCTGACCCGCAGGTCGAACCACGCGGCCTGCCCCGTCACCGGATCGGAATTGGTCAGCCGGCGCTCCGTCTTGCCGCCGGGGAGCAGTTCGCAGATCAGGTGATTGAGCAGGAAGCCCGCGGTCGCCTCGCTCGCGTCCTGGGCCAGGCCCCACGTGCCCGCCTGTTTGCCGATGGCGTTCCAGGTCCACACGGTATTGACCTCGCAGCCTTCCATCGTCCTGAGCTGGCAGCGGATCCTGCTGTGGTGCGATTGGACCCACACCCAATCGTCGTCGGCCAGCTCGAGTCCACGCGCGGTGCCGCGATTCATGTACAGGCGGTTTTCGGAGATGATCTGGCGCAGCCACGCGTTTTGCGCGTCCCACGAGTGGTACATCATCATCGGCCGTTGCGTGATGGCATGCAGCGGGTATTCGTCGGCCACGGTGCGCGATTCGCCGCGGCGCGCTGGCCGCGCCTGCGCACCTTCGAGCGGCGCGTACCAGAACGGCAGCGGATCGAAATACGTCGCCAGCCGCTCGCAGTCGACCAGCGTGACCGGCTGCGGACCGTCGTAGAGCCGCTGGCCGGCGAGGCGGAATTTCTGCAATGGCTCCGAATACATCTGCAGGATCACCTGTACCGGTGGTGTTCCGAACAGCGCGTGCTTCTCGGCGAACTCGAGATAGTCCTTGTTCGCGAAGCGGTAGTAGCGCATGTGCTTCGGCCAGGGGTAGGTGAAGAACGACTGGTTCTCGATGTACTTTTCCCACTGCTTCGGATTCGGCTTGCCGCGCAGCGACGACTCGCCGTTTTCGCCGCGCCAACCGGCGAGAAAACCGATGCCGGGAAATTTCTCGTAATTGACGATGAAGTCCCGGTAGTCGGCGAACTTGCGCGTGCCGTCGGCTTGCGTGAATGCGGGAAATTTCAGGCGCGAGGCGAGTTCGACCAGCACGTCCTGCCACGGGCGCACGTCGCGATCCAGCGCAAGGATCGGATGACGGATCGCATCGGCCGCCGCGTCGGGCTCGGAAATCGGCCGGTCGAGCAGCGAGATCGCGTCATAACGCTCCAGATAGGTCGTGTCCGGCAGCACGAGATCCGCGAAGCCCACGGTTTCGGAATGAAAGGCGTCGACGACGACCAGAAACGGGATCGCGTATTCGCCGTCGGCGCCTTTGCGCACCAGCATGTTGCGGACTTCCGCCGTATTCATGCTTGAATTCCACGCCATGTTGGCCATGAACAGCAGCAGCGTGTCGATCGGATACGGGTCGCGGTTCACGGCGTTGGTGATCACCATGTGCATCAACCCGTGCGCTGACAGCGGCGTTTCCCACGAATACGCCTTGTCGATGCGCAGCGGCCGGCCTTCACTGTCGATCACGAGATCTTCGGGCCGCGCCGGGTAGCCGTTGGGCATGCGCTTGAGCGGCGTGTCCGGCGCGAAGATCACCGCCGGATCGTTTTCAGGGAGCGAGCGGATCGGGATGCGGCGCGGATATGGCGCCTTGGCGCGGAAGCTGCCAGGGTTCTCGAGCGCGCCCAGCAGCATCTGCAGCAGATGCAGGGCACGGCAGGTCTGAAAGCCGTTGGAATGCGCGGAGACGCCGCGCATCGCGTGCATGGCGACGGGGCGGCCGATCACCTTGTCGTGCGTGCGGCCGTGCATGTCGGTCCAGCGGATCGGCAATTCGACTGCCTGCTTGAACGCGACCTGCGCCATTTCCAGCGCGATGCGGGTGATCGTCTCGGCCGGAACGCCGCATTGGGCGGACACCTGCTCGGGCGCGTAGCGGTCGTCGAGATAGCGCTCGGTCGCCAGCGCGAACACGGTCTTGGCGCGGCAGCCGTCGGGGAGCGTGGTTGTCGCGTACAGCGCCGGCGCGATGCCGGGCAGATTGGCGTTGACGAGCTGTTGCACGTCCTGATCCCAGACCAGCGGCTCGCCATCGGCGCCGCGCGCGAACAGGCCGTCGCCCGGCATCCCCGGCGTCTGGACCACCAGCCATGGCGCGTTCGTGTAACGGATCAGAAACTCCCAGT
>Ga0066789_10001107_pt1 | contig 11500 bp, 7 predicted proteins | sample OrgsoiDNA2013049_FD_70960 | JGI IMG/M metagenome (GOLD analysis project Ga0066789, IMG submission 70960) | Permafrost soil microbial communities from the Arctic, to analyse light accelerated degradation of dissolved organic matter (DOM) -... | ecosystem: Environmental > Terrestrial > Soil >...
TGATTTCCATTTTATTTTTTTGCTGTATTGTTGTCAGATCCCAGGATAATCAATGGAAGGCCCTGTTCAATGGGAAAGATCTTACCGGCTGGAAGCAGGTGGGACCGGGAGATCATTTTGTGGAAGACGGAATGATCACGAGCAAGGGCGGCATGGGACTATTATATTCCACGAAAGGAAAATTTGAGAACTGCACGATCCGTGTAGTGTACAAGATGCAGAAATTCAACAGCAATTCCGGCGTCTTTATCCGGATTCCCATCGAACCCAAAGAACCCTGGATGCCCGTCTACTATGGATATGAAGTGCAGATCGATAATCATCCCGAAACATCCAAGGAAGATGAATACCATATTACCGGAACACTGTACTCGCTGACAAAGCCGTTGGCGAAACCCGGCAAACCCGGTCCGGAGTGGAATACCATGGAAATTACTTTAGACGGGTCACACACCATTGTATATGTGAACGGCGAAAAAGTTACGGATTACACGGAAGGACAGCCGGTGCCCGAACGCAAATTTGATTTTGAGCCCTACCACGGTATCAGACCCAATTCAGGATATATCGGTTTGCAAAATCACGGAGATGATGACGTAATATTTATTAAAGAAGTTTCCGTGAAGTCCTTACCGAAAAAATAAAATCCCCATCATGAAAGAAAAAAAGGGAAAACCAGGCGCTAAAGACATCGGTCGCGCCGATTTTATCAAAAAAGCAGCGATGGCCACTGCAGGTTTTTATATTGTGCCGCGCTTTGTACTAGGCGGGAAGGGATATGTGGCGCCGAGTGATAAATTATATATTGCTGCAGTAGGTTGCGGCGGCGAAGCGGAGAATGATATTCACCATTATGCCACGGCGCCCAGAAAAAATGCGGTGATTGCTTACCTCTGTGATGTGGACGACCGCCAGGCGGCCCCACGAAGGAAAGAATTTCCAAATGCAAAATTCTACGCTGACTGGCGTGAAATGTTCGCTAAAGAAAATAAACATTTCGATGCGGTAACCGTAGCCATTCCGGATCATAATCACGCCATCGTCGGGCTCAGCGCCATGCAACTCAACAAACATCTTTACCTGCAAAAGCCCCTGACCCATGATATTTATGAAGCGCGTTTTCTTACGGAAGCGGCGCAACGATATAAAGTGGTGACGCAGATGGGCGACCAGGGATCATCCTGCGACGGCATGCGCACCATGCGCGAATGGTTTGAATCCGGACTGATCGGCGATATTGAAAAAGTTTATTGCTGGACCGACCGGCCCGTCTGGCCGCAGGGCATTCCCTGGCCCGACAGCAAACCGCCGGTTCCCAAAGAACTCAACTGGGATCTTTGGTTAGGAACCGCTCAGGAAACAAACTATATAGATAATATGGTGCCCTTCAACTGGCGCGGCTGGTGGCAATTTGGTACCGGAGCACTCGGTGATATGGGATGTCACATAATTGGTCCGCCATTTAAATTATTGGAGCTCGGTTATCCAACCGAAATATCCGGAAGCGCCAGCACGGTCTACAGCGGGATATTTAAAGAAGGTGTGTACCCGGACAGCGGACCGGTATCCAGTTCATTGAAATTTGTATTCAAACAAAAAAATGGCAATCCACTCGATTTGTACTGGATGGATGGCGGAATTACTCCGGAACGCATATCCTCTTTAGATCCGGATCTGAATTTTAATCTGGCGCTTTCCGACTGGCCGGGAGAAAATGATTTTGAAGGAGGCACCCTCTTTGTGGGCACCAAAGGAAAAGTATCCTGCGGATGGGGAGGTAGTCATCCGAGATTGTTGCCGCTCTCTTTAAACAAAGATGTAAAAGTTCCTGAAAAATATCCACGGGTGGAAGGCGGCATGGACGGACACTGGTGGCAGTGGGTGAATGCCTGTATCGCTGGATATGGTAGGGAAGAAGTGGATTCGCCATTTGTCGGTTATGCGGGACCGTTAACAGAAACCGTATTGCTGGGCAACCTGCTGCTCCGGAGTTTTAATATCAAGGAAAAAATTAAAAAGAACGATCCGGTGTATGGCAATATGGAAGGTTACAAATTCAGCGGACGGTATATCGCCCTGCAATGGGACGCGCAGAATATGAAGGTTACCAATTTTGAAGCAGCCAATCAGTTCATACGCAGAGAATACAGAAAGGGATGGGGGTCGCTGACGATGTAGTTTATTTCAGAAGGATTATTTTTCTTCCATGAACCCTTCTTACGATCAGCAATCCGCCGTCGCGCATGGGGATCCATTCGAAGCCTTCGCCTGTTTTTGTTTCTGAAAGGGCTTTTCCTTCCAGCAAAAGACCGCCTGGTTTATGGGTCAGTTTTATCCTCTCCGTTCCCGACGAATCGTAGGCGCGATAAAATAGTTTCACTTTGTTGCTGTCCACGTTTTCAAATCCGAGGGCATAGAATTTTTTCAGGTGACCGGCGTAATCTGCCTCCTGAATAACAGAGTTGGTAGAAAGTATATGATCTTCACCCGGAGGCGCCAGGGATGGATCCGAATCCATGGCCCTCAGATAGTGGCGGATATAATCTCCGTAACCATCCGTCAGCCAGGGTTCATCACCGGGAAACCGGTTCTTGCCATCGAAATCCACCATGTATGTAGCCCAGCTCAATTCGCGAACTGCATTAGCATAGAAACTGCTGTCGCCCGTCATGGCCGTATATAAAATTTCGTCGGCTGCCTGCCGGGAAGAATGACTTTCGCCCGGTTGCAGGTAAACCGTTTGTTCATTTGTAACGGTAACGCCATATTTTTTCCAGATCTCATTGGAGAAATTTTTATGCACCCAGTTGATGATTTTCAGCACATCGGTTTTCCAATCCGGAAAATATTCGCGGTGTTCCATGATAAACCGTGCGAAGGTCATGGCATTGATCTGCGTTTCACTCCACCAGTCCACATCTTCAAAAAAAGGTCCCCATTTATTTTCCTTCATCGGAACTGATTTCATCCAGTCCAGTAAAGTGCTGAATCCCGACTCGTAGGCAGCTGTATTTCCCTGGTGCATGCTGATCAGATCGAGGAACAATTGCATGGTTGGCGCCCAGTTACTGGTATATCCTGCGCTGTCGATCCAACCGCCGGTAAATTCATGATCGCGCAGGAGCGCAGTAACACCTGTGGTTGGATTTACTTTAAAGGGAAGCGGTGAATAATTCAAATTTCCAGGCTGTATATGTGCTGCTAAGGTATTGGCGATATTAATGGCCGATTCCAGATACAGTGGATTTACAGGCACATTAAATCCATCGCTCATCTTATACAAATGCACGAGTTCAAGACCGAAAGATCCGGCTTTATCAGGTTGCAATACATTTTTGCCGGCCCGCATGTCGCCGTCATAAATTCCTGAATAGATCAGGCAGTTGTAGGGAAAAGGCAGGCTGGGCCACCGACAATCTGCGAGAGACAATCCGTGCGACAAATAATAATCTGCAATGAAGAGCATATTGATCTTCACTTTTTCATTTCCGGTATACGGATAATACAAACGCCAGGAAGAGAGGGCCATGGCAAACTGGTCGCCGCCGATGCCGCGGGGATCGTTGAAATTAGCATTCCATACCTGGTGGTTCATATAATAAGGCAGGCCGTTATAATCTCTGCGCATGGTATCCCAGAAATTCCAAACGATGTTTACGATGTGGTTAAAGGATTTCCCGGGGTCTGCATCATACCAGGGAATCAGCTTTCCGTTTTTGTCGGTTCTGATGTTATGGTAGATCAGTTGCTCTTTCTCCTGGGCGAATGGGACGAACGTCCGGCTTACCAATAATAGTGTAAGAAAAATTCGCAGGCGCATAACCGTATTTTTATTGCTGTTCAAATAAAGGTATCGAGAAAATCTTGTTTGTTTTCATAAGCGCTTAACACGACAGCATATCTAAATCGCTTAACTTGAGAATTCATTGAAGATGTAAAAGATTCTCTATGCCGGTCACTAATCAGATACCTTTTCCCAAAAGAAATATCTGGGAGTCATTACCCACGCTGCAGGAGCGGATGGATTTGGGTAAAAACCAACGATCCCTTACTGCCCGGGAGGCCCATGCGCAGGCGGTTTCATCTAAGGACCGGGTCGATCCCATTCAGCTACTGATCGAATCAGAAAAGGGAAGAGTGGAAAAACTGATTCCGATCCGTTATGGGCGGATGTTGCAATCTCCCTTTGCTTTTTTGAGGGGTTCGGCGATCGTGATGGCTGAAGACCTGTCGCATGCACCCTGCAGCGGAATATTTGTACAGTGTTGCGGCGATTGCCACCTGATGAACTTTGGCGGTTATGCTACGCCCGAGCGCAACCAGGTGTTTGATATCAATGATTTTGATGAAACTCTGCCGGCGCCCTTTGAATGGGACGTCAAAAGACTGGCAGCAAGTATCATCGTAGCCGGGCGGTATAAGCAGTTTTCTGATAAGGATAATAAGAAAGCAGCATTTGCTGCGGTGAATATTTATTCGCAAAAGATCCGGGAGTTTGCAATGAAACGACAGCTTGAAATTTGGTACAACAGGCTGGATGAAGCGTCCCTCATCGACATGTTTAAGCTCGATCGGTTATTCGTTAAAAGAGTGAAAGCGGTTAACGAAAAAGCGAAGCTGCATACCCATGAACATGTATTTCCAGGGATTTCAGAATTAAAAAATGGGAAAAGAAAAATCCTGGACCACCGGCCACTGATTTATCATCCTGCTGATATTGAAAAATCCATTGAATCAGGGTATGCTTTCTTTGACGCATACTATAACAGTATGTCCGACGACCGTAAATCTTTATTAAGCCGTTATAAAATTGAAGACATCGCTTTGAAAGTGGTTGGCGTTGGGAGCGTGGGAACCCGTTGCCTGATTGGATTGTTCTCCGCGAATGAAGACGATGCTATTATCCTGCAATTCAAGGAAGGCGGTCAGTCGGTTCTCGAAAAATATGCGGGAAAATCCGTTTATGAAAATCATGGGGAACGGATCGTTAACGGTCAGCGTTTAATGCAGACCGTGAGTGATATTTTCCTGGGCTGGACGAGGAGTCAGGATGGAGTCGAATTTTATGTGAGGCAGTTGCGGGATATGAAAGCCAGTGCCAATCCCGATAACTTCACGCCGAAACTATTGTTGGAATATGCATCCTTATGCGGGTGGGCCCTGGCGAAATCGCATGCCAAGGCAGGCAGGTCGCCGGAGATTACCGGTTATATCGGCAAAACGGAAATATTTGCAGAAGCCGTTACGGAATTCGCCGTTCATTACGCAAATAGGACCGAAAAGGATTATGCGTTATTAAAAGCAGCAGAAAAGAATCAAAGGATAAAAGTAATTTATGAAAAACCTGCAAAATGAAGATACCGGTTTCTATTTCAGACAGGCTTAGGACACAACACCTGTCATTACCGCTATTGGTTGCCGCCCTGCCCGATGATCTTTTGGAACGTAATCCGCTTCCGGGCAAATGGAGTATTAAGGATAATATTGCGCATCTGACAAAATACCAACTGGTATTCATTGAAAGGATGCATACCCTGCTAACCGTTCATGAACCTGTCTTTGAAGCCTATCGGGCGGAAAGCGATCCGGAATTTGTAAAGTGGCTCAATAAAAGCACACATCAACTAATAGACGAATTGAATGAGGACAGAATTACCCTGGCCGGCCTGGTTACAAAAATGAAGGAAAATGAATTGAAGCGGGTTGGCATTCATTCGAAATTCGGCAAACTCACTGCTTTGGATTGGACCGAATTTTTTCTGTTACACGAAGCGCATCATCTGTTTACCATATTCCGCCTGGCGCATGATAATGGTTGACGGGATCAACTTGAAGAAAGGGTTATGATCAACACATGATGAAAAAATTCGTTTATCTACCGGCATTTATTTTATTCTACTTTTCCGGATTCCCACAAAATATACTCAGAGGCAGGGTGATCAGCGAGGAAACGAAGAAAGCTTTACCCTTTGCTTCAGTTTACCTGAACAATACCACCCTGGGCTCAACGACAAATGAAAAAGGGGCATTCATCCTGCCGAATATTCCGCCGGGAAAAGTCACTCTGATCGTCTCCTGTATCGGGTATGAATCCTATGTGAAATTTATTGACCCGGGTTCGGAGACAAAGGAACTGACTATTTCATTAAAACTGAAACCGCAGGAACTTGAGGGAGTTGTATTACAAGCGTTTGATCCTGACGGCTGGCAGAACTGGGGGAAATTATTTAAGGATCTGTTCATAGGCAGTTCACCCAATGCATTGAATTGCCATCTCGAAAATCCAGAGGTCCTCCGCTTCAGGGTCAATGCTGACCATACTTTATCGGTATTCGCAAAAAAGCCAATCCTGGTTATGAACTATACGTTGGGCTATGAGATCAGTTATAAACTGGAAGAATTTTCTTTTGATTTTTCATCCAGTCTGTTGCTTCAGAAGGGGTATGCATTTTTTAAGGACCTCTCGGTTGTACATCCCAAAAAAGCAGCCCGCTATGAGAAAGAAAGGAAGAATGCTTACCAGGGATCCCTGATGCATTTTATGCGCGCATTTTTTGAGAACCATCTGGATTCGAGTGGATTCGAAATGAACAGCCTTGCAAAAATCTCAAACCCGGAGAAGGATCGCGCAAAAAAATTATTCAGCCTTCATAAAGATTCCGTTTTCAGGGATACGGTTTCGGTTGAAATAGAACGGGTGACGCTTCCGAACGGAAAACCCGGTTTACAAAAAACAGTCAATACAGCAGATTCAGCAGCATTTTACAAAAAGATTCTCCGCGAGCCGGATTCTGTAATCAGTCATCAGTTGGTTTTGGCAGACAGCATCGGGTTTGCAGCGGGCAGTAATGTAGCCGGAATATATTTTAATGATTCACTGGAGGTATCTTATAAATGGAAGGGGATTCCCGTTACTTATAAAACGCTTTCCTGGGAACATCAAAAAGAAAACCATCCCGTTTCGCAGTTTGTGTTTATGAACAAGAAACCGGTTTATGTATTGGGCAACGGGTATTATTATGATGTATATGACCTTAAAATAACAGGATACTGGGCCTGGTGGGAAACCATGGCCAACCAACTTCCTTATGATTATTTTCCCCCGGGCAAACTAAAATGAGCCTCATCCATTTACCGACAAATAGGGGTATTTTGTAAAAAATCTCCACCCCCGATTCATGAAGAGTTTCCTGTTCATATCCCTGCTCGCGATCCTGGTGACCATCGGCGTATTGTTTTCGTGTAAACAAAATAGCTCGGCTCCTGTTAAGACCATCAGCCAGACCCTGTTGGAACAGATCGACAGTTTTTCATCCCTGACAGGACAATTCAGGAAGGCCGCAGAAAATCCGGCAACTCAGGTAGGTCAGTTACAGGACTTATTTCTTAAAACCCGGGTGGCCTATAAAAAATTCGAGTGGGCGGCTGAATATTTCATGCCGGTTTCGGCGCGACAGGTTAACGGTCCGCCGGTACCCGAGGTGGAGATGCCCGAAATGTCTGTTTTCGAACCTGCCGGATTGCAGGTGATTGAATCCTGTTTGTTTCCACACTTCGATTCCGCGCGTAAGAAGATTTTTCTTCGCCAGATGGATTTGCTGCAATCTTCCGGAGAGCCGTTCATGCAGAGGTTTTCCAAAATGGAGATGTTTGACCAGTTGGTTTTCGATGCGGTAAAACTGGAAGTGTACCGGATCATTACGCTGGGCATTACGGGATTTGATAATCCGCTTACGCTGAACAGCATGGCCGAATCCCGGGCCAGCCTGGAAAGTCTGCAGTATATTCTGGCTGGGTATCCTGAAAAAAAAGATAAAGACAGTTTAATGGTGGCTTTTGATGGCGCCATCAATTACCTGCGCGTCAATCCGGATTTTAATGGATTCAACCGGGCGGAATTTATTACCCGTTATATCAATCCCATCACCAGGGGTATCAGCAACCTGGAAAGAGAATTACACATTTCCATACATAAATACAACCGGTTACTGAATCAGGAAGCGAAAACGCTTTTCGACAGCAATGTTTTTAACGTCAATGCTTATGCGCCGGACCGGCTGTTTTTCATCAATCCGGAAAAAATAGTTTTAGGGAGGGCTTTATTTTCCGATCCTATACTATCGGGAACGAGTACACGCAGTTGTGCGTCCTGCCATCAGCCGGCAAAAGCATTTACTGACGGGCTTGTCAAAAATAAAACACTTGGGAAAAATGGTTTGCTGAAGCGAAACACACCTACACTAATCAATGCTGCGCTTCAACCGGCACTGTTTTATGATATGCGGGTCAGTTCCCTGGAAGATCAGTCGATCACAGTCGTACAAAGCTCGGAGGAAATGCATGGTTCGATGAAGAAAACGGCCCAGCGTTTATGGGAGAATAAAACATACCGGGACTTGTTTTCTGCGGCTTTTCCAAAAAAGAACCGCACCGGAATAGATACCATGGAAGTGATGAATGCCATCGGATCCTATGTGCGCAGCCTGACCTGGCTCAACAGCCGATTTGATGAATATATGCGGGGAAATAAAATAGTGATGAGTGCTGCAGAAATCAATGGATTCAACCTTTTTATGGGAAAGGGAAAATGCGCCACCTGTCACTTCATGCCTTTATTTAATGGCAGTTTTCCACCCGGTTATACTGCCATGGAAACCGAAGTGATCGGCGTGCCCAGGGTGGCGGGGAAGAAGGAGATCGACCCGGACCCAGGCAGGTATGCCATTGTTCCATTCGCATTTTTAAAACATGCATTCAAAACGCCGACGGTGAGAAATGCAACGGGTTCGGCTCCCTATATGCACAACGGGGTGTTCGCCAGCCTGGAGCAGGTGGTCGATTTTTATAATAAGGGTGGTGGTGCCGGCCTCGGTTTGCATGTCGATAATCAGACCCTTCCGTTCGACAAATTGGAACTCACGGAAACCGAACAAAAAGACATCGTTGCCTTCATCAAAAGCCTCGACAGCAGACCGACCGGGAATTATTAGAAATTGCCAAAATAGATTTGGAGCGCAATAATAAATTATCCTAGCTTCCTGTAAGTATTTTCCCTTATACCATTAACCTCCTACCAATGCAACCGACCAATTACAAAAAAGCCGGCTTACTGGCATTAGTCCTTTCCATCATCTCCCTCATCTACTGGGAACATTCATTACGACAGAAAGGAGCTGATCCTTCTTTTGATGACAATGAAGCTTTATGGGCCAATAAAAGAGGCATGGTCTATGAAGCCAAAGACAAAGCGACCGTTTTTATTGGTTCTTCCAGGATCAAATTTGATTTGGATATCCCCACCTGGGAAGCTTTAACAGGTAATCACGCCATACAATTGGCGAATGTCGGCAGTAGTCCGAGGCCTGTGATGGAAGATCTGGCCAACGATCCGAATTTTAAAGGCCGGCTGGTGGTGGATGTTACCGAAGGTCTTTTCTTCTATCCGGGATTGGCATTTTATGACGGAAGCACCAATAAAAAAATCAGGTATTATCACGACATAACCCCGACGGAACGATTCAGTTTCCAGGTGGATCGTGTGCTTGAATCCCGGTTTGCTTTTCTTGACCAGGATAATTATTCCATTAATGCCATGCTGGATGAGATGAAAATTCCCAACCGGACGGGCGCACCTTTTTTTGATTTTCCCATGGAATTCGACCGGACCAGTTATGCGAGACAATCATATATGTCTCCCCGGTTTGTTGCAGACACCAATTTGCAGAACCAGGTAAAAGCCATCTGGATGGGTTGTGCAGCGGGTGGCGGCCCCCCGCCGGTCAGCGGAAAAGCATTGGATTCCATTTTGAACTGGGTAAAAATACAGGTAGATAAAATTAAAGGCCATGGTGGAGATGTCATATTTGTACGCACGCCCAGCAGTGGGCCGGCCATCATGGGCGAGCAACAGGGTTTCCCCCGAAAAGATTATTGGGACCGGATATTAACCACGACCGGTTGCCCCGGTATCTACTTTCTGGATTATCCGGCCATCTCGAATTTTATTTGTCCGGAGTGGTCACATCTGAAACCTGCCGATGCGGTGATCTATACGAAGAACCTGGTTAAGATCCTGGAAGACGAAAAGGGATGGACCTTCCTTAAGAATTCTTCCACACTATAAAGTTTCATAACCCCTAACACCAACTGCCATGCTTTTCAATTCATATACATTTCTGGTTTTCTTCATCATCGTGCTGATTTTGCACAACCTTCCCTTCTCGTGGAAAACAAAAAAGATCAATCTGCTGATTGCGAGTTATATTTTTTATGCTGCCTGGAATCCGCCCTTCATATTACTGCTATGGCTTTCTACGCTGGTAGATTTCTTTGTAGGAAGGGCCCTGTATACGCAGGAAAATAAACACAAGAAAAAACTATTACTTGTGATCAGCCTGATCGGCAACCTGGGTATGCTTTGCTTTTTCAAGTATGGTGGTTTCATCCTTGAAAATTTTACCCACCTGGTGAATGCTTTTGGATTTAATTATCATCCGGCAAAACCCAATATCATCCTGCCGGCCGGTATTTCTTTTTACACCTTTACCACCCTCTGTTATACCATCGACATGTACAGGAGGGAGAGCAAACCGGTAAAAACATTACTGGATTTTTCTTTGTTTGTTACTTTTTTCCCGCATCTCGTGGCCGGTCCGATCGTGAGACCTCCGCAGCTGGTGCCCCAATTCGAAACACCCCGTAAGGCAAATAGCCAACAACTGATTCAGGGATTGTTTTTGCTTTCACTGGGATTGTTTATGAAAGTATTTCTGGCAGACGGTATGTTGTCTGGCGCAGCCAATACGGTCTTTGGATCGCAGGACGTGTTGAAAACTTTGGATGCCTGGATGGGCGTGCTGGCTTTCTCGGGACAGATCTTTTTCGACTTTGCAGGATATTCTTCCTGTGCGATCGGAGCAGCGCTATGTCTGGGTTTCGTTCTGCCCCAGAATTTTTTATTCCCATACGCCGCTGTCGGATTCACAGACTTTTGGCGCAGATGGCATATCACACTCTCCTCCTGGTTACGGGATTATCTATATATTCCGCTGGGTGGAAACCGGAACGGAAAACTCAGAACCTATTTTAACCTGATGGTGACGATGTTACTGGGCGGCCTTTGGCATGGAGCCAACTGGACTTTTGTGGTATGGGGTGCCCTGCACGGATTTTATCTTTGGGTTGAAAAAGCATATCGTGATTACAAAAGAAAAGCTCCGGGTAAACCCGCGCTGGCGACAGAGTATATTAAAAGTTCATTTGCTCCTCATCTTCACAAAGCACCGGAAGGATCTTTTCCTCCGGAAACCAATCATCCTAAGAACCTCACCAATTTTTTCCTGGCCCTGTGCACTTTTTTCCTGATCAATGTGACCTGGGTATTTTTCAGGTCTCCTGATTTTACTTCGGCCTGGCGTTTACTGCATTCCATGTTTATCCGGAATTCAACAGGCACAGCATTGCTATCCTGGCTGGATGTTTTTAAAGTGAGCCTGATCAT
>Ga0066789_10001108_pt1 | contig 11491 bp, 3 predicted proteins | sample OrgsoiDNA2013049_FD_70960 | JGI IMG/M metagenome (GOLD analysis project Ga0066789, IMG submission 70960) | Permafrost soil microbial communities from the Arctic, to analyse light accelerated degradation of dissolved organic matter (DOM) -... | ecosystem: Environmental > Terrestrial > Soil >...
CGTGTAGGAATACCCGCGCAGGACATGGACGAGGCTGACCAGAAACGGAAACAGCGAGGGGCGGCGATCGATGACCACCCCCGCGTCCCAGAAGTTGTCGTAGTAGTACTTGCCTGTGGTCGTGAACGTGGCGGTCTTGCTGTAGAAGAGATTCTTCGATGTGCCGAGAAGATTGGTCTCGTCGGACAGGACGCGCAGGGCAGGGTGAATGGCCAGTGCCGAAACTACGGTGACGAGTAGTGCGACGATAATGCCGGCCTTGTTGTCCTTGATCCACAAGGCGATGGCAGGCGTGCGCACGTCCCGCGCTACGTGAAGATAGGTGCCGATCCACGCGACTACGAGAACAAGCAGGAAATAGTAGGTGGCGTGGATGAACATTCTCTCCGCGTACTCGCGGTGGGCGAGGCTGACACCGAAAAGGGCGATCAGCCCGACAAACAGAATCCAGTGCACAACCGTCGGCACGCTCCACGCGCTTTCAGTCGGTGGCGCGGGCTTGGCGGGATTGGAAGGAGAGGAAGCTTCAGACGACATGACGCGCGTATGCTATCACGAGCGACGAAGAAACCTGCAACGCGCACCGACGACGTTCGCGTTGCCACGATTATCCCGTGAACGGCGTGCGCTGCACTTTGGATAGATCGAAATCGGACTACAGCCGCCTCTAAGGGATCAGGCACCCCAATGGTGCTACGATTGTCGAGCCATGAAGCGACTCATTCTTGCTGCGATTTTGTCGTCTCTTCTCCTGGCCGCGCGCTCAGCGCACGCCCAATGCAATGCCTCGGATCCGGTTTGCATCACAATCAACCCCTCTCCGGAGGGGGCTGCCTTCTTGCAAGCCGCAGGCGTAAGCGTCGACCAGTTCAAATCGCAGGTCGCGGGGCTCTTCCAGGCCGCCAATGTGAATTCCTTCCTCCACGACTTTCAGAACGCGCAAAGTTTCTCGTCGAAAGGCATGGGCGTCGACTACGCGTCCGAGGCGACCTTGGCCGAGATTGGAGCGACCTTCGCCGTGGCCAGCAACGTGGAGAAGGCGTACAAGCCGTCGGGCTCGTACTCGGATCCGCCGGTGAGCGGGGGCGGGGCGAACTTTTCGCTGATGGGCGGCATCGGTCTCGGCCTCATCGGTCTCGACCCCGTGATGATCTTCGGCAATTGGTTCAAGGGTAGCGCTACGGTCGGTCAGTTGGACGGCGAGTACCAGAACTGGGGCGTTCACGCTCAATTTCGCTTGTTCGGGCCGTCGCGGAACATGTCGGCGACGAAACTTCTCATCCGCTGGGGCGGCATCGCCGTAACCAGCGGCGTGGACCGCGCGCACCTGGAGCTGAGCACCAGCAAGGCCATTAATTCGACGATCAACGTCGCCCAGGACACAACGGTCACGGTCGCCAGCACGACGGCCCCGACCTTCGTTCTCACTCAGACCACGTACAGCGTCCCGCTCGAGATCACGACGAGTCTACGCTTGCTATCGCTGTTGACGGTCTACGGAGGACTCGGCTTCGATTTCCAGCTCGGCGGCGGCGCCGATATGAACATCGACATGGCAGCCCATCTCAGCGGTAAATATCAAGGCACGAAGGTCGACAACGTGGGGGATGCGACGGTGCAAGTGCAGGGCCACGTCAGTCCCGATGCCGCCCGCATGCGCGAAATCTTCGGCGTTCAGCTCGGACTTTTCGACGTCATCCGCCTCTTCGCCCAAGTCAACACCACCGCCAGCTCTCCCGTGCTGACCAGCCTGGCCTTGGGCCTGCGCCTCGCTATTTAGCTTCGTGCTCCGTCGTCAACGTCATGGTTCCGACCAGCCCGGCGGGAAGCGGGACAAGGAAGTTCTTGCCGAGCACCTCGAACAGATCGCCTGCGCCGGCATCCCAAACTGGGCGTGGGCGCGGCCTGCCGGCGAGCTGGTTGGACCCGAGATTGTAGACATGAATCTCGACCGTGTTGACACCTTCGCGAAGGAGTTTCGTCACGTCGACTTGATAAGGCGGACACCAGGTTGATCCGGCCCGTTGTCCGTTGACGAAGACGATGGCAGCCTCGCGCACGGGAGCCTCCAGGTGCGCCCCCGGCCGCGGCTCGGAAGACGAAGATGTGTCGGCGAGCATCGGTTTGGCTTCGCCAAAATCGAGAAGCAGCTTGCGTGCTGCCAGCCATTCCGGGTTCTTGATCACGACGGCCTTGCGGTAAATGGCCTCACCGGAAAAGGTTCGCGTGTCGGCCGATTCAGTCCATGAAGAAAGCCACTCGACGTGCTTGCGGAGGCTCGTGCCTTCGAAGCTCACCTCCCAGCTGTTGCTCAAGTCCATGCTGAGCGCAGTTGCAACCTCGGTCTTCTTGCCGCTCTTCGCATTTCGCTCGTGACTTGCCAGACCGAACACCAGGACTTGGGATCCGTAGGGTGGTAGCGAAATGCGAAGCTTCGTCGTTGTGGGTGAGGAGCCCAGGATTTGCGCCGGGCTAGACTCACCCGATACGAGATTCCACCATTCCGCGGGGCGGCCCGTCACACGAAACTCGACGGCATTCTCGTAGGCGACGCTCGCGGTATTCACGAGAAAGTAGAAGTCGAGGTCATTCGTCCTTCGGTGGACGAAGCCGATGTGTGGCGAGACGATAGCGGTGCGAAGATCAGGCGCCAGTGACTTGCGCAGGATCCCGCCAAGCTCGCCCGTTTCATCGCGAACCATTTGGCCGACGGGGTTCGCGCCGTCAAAAAGGCGCTGGATGGTCGCACGCAGACGTTCGCTTTCGCTCTTGCTCTGATGGGCGCCCGGCAGCTTGCTCGGTAACCGGCGCGTGGCGATGAGCGTTCCGCCGCCCCCCGCGAACGCTTCCAGTTTGGCAAGGGTAGCCGCAGGAAGGCGCTCGACGTTCGGCAGAATGACGGCAGCGTAGGCGTTCTTGCCGACGGCCAGCACGTTGCCGCGCGGCTCAGCCATCTGCTGCACGATGTGGTCGTCGACGAGGTCGAAAGCCAAACCGGATGCCAAAACGGCAGGAACCAAATCCGGACCCAACTGGTCCGCAATCGCTTTGGCGAGGTTCACGTTGCCGGGACCGAGCTCGGACAAGGCGTCGTGGGTCGGCAGATAAATCGCGATATCGGCAACCGGCTCTCCTTGTCGCAGAACGAAGGCCGCCCGCCGAAGGTAAAGCGCAAGCTCAGGCATGACCGGCCACCAGGGGTTGTGGCTGTTGATGGCAGACGTTCCATCGAACACCCATCCTGGCGCATCTGCCGCCGGGGCGGAGTACGGCCAGCCCTGGCCGACAACCTGGGTTGCCCCGGCCAAAAAAGCCTGGTCGGCATCGACCTTCAAGTCGAGAGGGGAGGCCCGGAATGCTGCGGGTGATTCCGTCCAAATGACGGCCGAGGCAGGCCTGGCGAACACGTGCGCCGCGGACGAAGCCAGACGCGTCTGTACCAGTTGATTCCAGGGCAGGCCTTGCCCCTCCGGCAGGTCGGCGAAGCGAAGGCTGGACAGCGTCGCGGGCAGCGAGCCGCCCAGTGCGGCGCGCAGTCGCACGTGGTGATCGCGACACCATGCCTGCAGGCGGCCGAAGTAGCGCTCGTCCAACAGCTCGCTCAACGTCAGCGCGAAATCGTGGCGAAGATCCGCCGTGTCCGGCTCGTGCGTCGTCAAGGAATAGAGGAGCCCGGAGACGTCGTATCCGCGGCGCTGCTTGAATTGCGCCGGGAAGTCCATGGTCCAATCACCTTGGATGAGATCGAGTCGATCGGCAACGACAGCGCGACCACCACCGTCTCCAAGCGCCTGCAGCAACTTGTCCCCTACAACCCGAAGCTGCTGCGCGACCGCGTCGGTATTGAAAGGATCCAGGACCAAGCCGGCAGCCCCTTCGGCGGCCGCGCTTGTTTCTTGGCGCGTAGGCGTGCCTTTCGGCCATTGCGACGGATCGCTTCCCAGGCGGCGCGCTCCCTGCTCCGGCTTGATATGCGGACCGCCCGACGGCCAGCCGCTCTGGACCGCAAGATCGACGGTGAGCCCAAGTTCTTTTGCCTTTGCGGCTGCAAAGGCAAGACTGTCGAGGAATTCGGGTGAGAGAAATGGCAGCGTTCGCTCGGCGTCGAGGGGAGATGCAAGTGAGGTCGGCCCCACCGCCTGGATCTCCACGCCACCGAAGCCACCCTCGCGGATTTGCGTGAGCTCGCGCTCGATTTCGTCCTTGGTCACGGAGACGCCCAACCACCACCAGCGTATTGTCGGTCGATAGTCGAGCTCTGGCGTCCGAAAGGCGTCGCGAAGCGAGGCCGCGAGCTTGCTGCTCTTGCTTTCGGCCCAGGCGTGCGAGGCGATCGCCAGGGTAGAAACGAGTGCGACGACAGCCAGTCGATGGCCAGGCCTTGGATCTGTCTTCATGGCGAGTCCCGGATGAGCAGATGGTACGACATAGGGGGCTCTGTACCAACGAGAACGTTATCGTAAGTAAGCGTGTGGAAATGGCAGCGATGTGGGAGCGTCCTGGCAGTCGACCAATGCCGCGAAAACAGTGCAAAAATTGCGGGGTCCGCAATGCCTGCGGCCACCCACGCCGCCAAACACCGCCCAAGTCCCAAGACAGTCCTCGGCGATCAAACATTTCTCCGGGTTTTCTTGCCTTCGCGAAATCGACAATCTGGCCGGTGGATTGCTAGGTGCGAAATAGAGGTGTTGGGTATGCGCTCCGCGGTGTCGCCAGAGTTTCGCCGGCTTTGCTACGCGCTTGCGCTGCTCGCGACGAGCTGGTCAGTTCCGCAAAGCGCCCACGCCGATGCGTACGCACTGACGCCGGTCAAAACTATCGCCGACACGCTGAAGCCCAATGTCCTCATCGTGCTTGAGACCGCAGAGTCCATGCAGGACCTACCCGGCGAGGATGCTGCCCGCTATAACGAGGTCGGCGCCGACTGCGAGGAAGGCAACCGGCAGTGTCGCCTGGTTGGCCAAGTCGGGCGTTGGAGCTTCTCGGGCATGGGCAGCAAGGGAATCTCCTTCGGCGATCCCAATGCCAGTTGCACACGGACGGTGACCCAGACGATTACGGTCACCCAAACGTTGCCGGTCACGAATACGTGGACGGACACGCAGGTCCAGACGAGCACCGCGCAGAGGACCGGCACCGGGACATCCACATCGACTGGTACGCAAACTGCGACGACAACCGCTACCAGCACCGGATCGCTCACCATCACCGGGACGAGTGTCGGTTCGGCGACGGTCACCGCTACGGCAACCCAAACGGTTAGCGGAACCGGCACGGCAACCGGAACCGTCAGCGGCACCGGAACTTCAACCGGGACTGGCACGCGAACGGGAACCGCGACAGCAACCGGGACAGCGACGGGAACGTCGACGCAGGTGGGGACCAGCACGGCGACCCAAACCGGGACCGTCACGACGACTCAAACCGGCACGGGAACGGCTACCGCGACGGCCACCGGGACCGGAACGCAAACCCAAACCTCGACGAGCACGTCGGCCAGCACGAATACGACGACCCAGACGTCGACGCTCACAGCGACGGCAACGGGCACCGGGACCGGAACCGTGACGGGGACGACGACGAGCACCCAAACGGCGACCAATACGGGGACGATTTCCGGCACGAACACCGGCACCACCACGGCGACGAGCATGGGCACGACCACTGCCACGAACACGGGAACCGCGACCGGGACGAAGACCGCGACAACGACCGGAACGGTCACGGGCACGACAAGCGGAACGAATACAGGAACCACGACTGCCACAAACACCGCCACCGGAACCAAGACAGGAACGGGTACCGCGATAGGTACGAATACCGCGACGGGCACGAACACCGCCACGACGACCGCCACGGGAACCACCACCGGCACCATCACCGGAACCACTACCGCCACCCAAACCAACACGAACACTAACACCGCCACTGCGACGGGGACGGGCACAACGACAACGCTGGGTACCAGCACAGCCACCTCCACCAGAACCCAAACCAACACGACCACCACCACGACGACCTTCACCGGAAACTCGACGTGGACGAACAGTTCGCTTTGGACCTGGTCGGGCAGCGCCACTCGTGCGCAGATTGCTAACACCACTGCTACCGGCACGATGGGCGGCAATACGCCCAACGGCAACTACACGATGACGGGAACCAGAACTGGGGTGACGCTCACCGCCACCGATTCGGCTGGCTTCACGATGGCGTACACGGGAACCGAGACCGGAACGACCCTCATGTACTCGCCGCAGGGTGGTGCCAACCTGACCTTCACGTGGACGGATACAGGGGCAGCCACTCGCTGGGTGACCGGAACGGGCACGTGGATCGAAACCGCGGGTGTTCCGACGGGAACTTGGACCGGCACCGCGACCTTTGCCGCGTCACACACGACCATCAGCACCGGGACCGGCACGACCACCGGCACCTCCAACACGACCAACACCACGACGACGACCAAGACCAACACGACGACGAACACCCAGACTATCACCGGTACTGGAACGAGCACGAACACCAGCGCCAACACGCAGACGAAAACCAACACTGCGACCAATACGACCACGGCGACGAGTACGATAACCAGCACCAATACCGGTACGCAGACGCAGACGTCGACCAATACGGCGACGGTAACATCTACGAATTCGCAGACGAGCACGTCGACGAATACGCAAACGAACACCAATACGGCGACGCAGACTCAGACGAATACGGCGACCAATACGATCACGGCCACGAGCACTCAGACCGTCACCGCGACCAATTCGCGGACCGTCACGAGCACGAACACCCAAACGGGAACGACGACCAACACGGCGACCAACACCAATACCAATACGAAGACCCAAACCAATACGACGACCAACACCGGCACTACCACGACCAGCCAAACCGGAACCAACACGGGCACCGGAACCTCGACCTCCACCGCAACTCAGACGAACACGACGACAGCTACGAGCACGGTCACGAATACGGCGACGCAGACGAACACCAACACCGGCACAGCAACAAGTACGAATACCGCGACGAACACCAATACCAACACGACGACGAGCACGCAGACCAATACGGCCACGTCAACAAACACCAACACGCAGACCAATACCGGCACCAATACCTCAACCGTTACCAACACGAATACCGGTACCGGCACGACCACGCTCACCAGTACGACAACCGTCACGAGCACGAGCTCGGGCACTAGTACGTCGACGACCACCAACACCAATACAGCGACCAGCACCACGACGGTGACCAACACGACCATTACCACCGATACGAACACGGTGACGATCACGAATTCGAACACCGGAACCACAACTCAGACGGCGACTGATACGGCGACGAGCACGCAGGCCTACGCGTGCGGATCCAGCGCAGCGACCGACACTCTCGACTGCAGGGCTGACACGCCGACCACCAGCGGCTTCTGCAATGAAACCGGCGGGATCGCCTGCGCCTCGGACACTATGTGCAACAGTATCAAGGGCGATTTTTGCCGGGCGATTTCGACCATCGACGGGTCCGGACGTTTGCGAAACGAGTCGTGCATCACCGCTTCGGGCACGCCGTGGGGCTCGTGCAAGCATGGGGTGGTAACGGCGAACACAACCTGCACCTCATCGGGCGATGCCTCTTGCGCCTCGGCACTGCCCGGCGACTTCTGCTCGGCGGGACAGCCCGCTAAGATGTGTGCCGACACGGGCCTTTGGTGCGTGAGCGATGGCGACTGTCCGGGCGCCGCTGGAAGCGACACCTGCTCGCCGGCCACATCGCGCATGATGATTGTCAAGCGAGCCTTGCGACGAGCTGTTTCGGAGCAATCGTCGAAGGTCAACTTCGGCTTCATGAGTACCTACCAGGGCAAGGGTGTGGGCAGCACCAATGTCGAGACGGAGATCTTCCCATACGTCAAGCTGCAGGCCTGCTCGGGACTGACGACCATCACCGAGACGAAATTCCTGTCCCGTGGTGAGCTCGAACAGGCAAATTGTTTCAGCCTGTCTGGTGGTCCTAGCGGGGCCTGCACCATCGACTACGGCGGCAACGGCGCCGTCAATGCGTCGAGTGCTGCCCTTAACCGGATTTCGTACACACTGGTCGGAACGACGGACAGTCGCTGGGGCCTTGTCCGTGGCGACGGCAGCGGCAAATCGAATCACATCGATACCTCGTGGTCGAGCTGCTCGGCCTCCACCCTGCTGCCCGCCTGCGAATTTTCCGGGCAGGGCACCGGCATGTACGAAGGTAGCTACTACACGTTCACCTACAAGCAGGGAACGCCCATCGCAAACGGCGGCGTGGACGGCGAAGGCAGTCGAGCCCATTCGATCTATTTTACTACCTACAAGGGCAAGTACTACAGCGACGGTCTGAACTGCTACAACGCCGTCGACGCCGATCGGACCGACATCGTCAACGACGGTATTTACAATCGCGTGGCCTACACAGGCACGCCGTACGATCCGGCCAACGAAGTTCCCGTGCCGTGGGCTGGCGCGGCGGATGCCAGCGCATGCAAGGCCTCTACCGGCGCCACGTGGAATGCAAACGTGGTTCCCTTCCTGACCGACACGACGTTCGGCGGCCAGGTCATCACGACCGCGCAAAGGACCCTGATGACCGTTGCGCGTTTGGAAAAGGCGTCTTTCGGCGGCGTCTACGCCACAGGCAAGCTGGCGCCGCTCGGATGTGCTCTTCAGAACGACGCCGCTGCAGATCGTTACCACAGCGCTGGCGCGTACATGGCGACTGTGCAAAGCAACGACACCACCGCCAATAGCGGTAACCTCCCGTGCTGGAGCAACAACATCGTGCTCGTCGTTGACGGCCAGTCGAACGGGCCGGGCGACATGGGTGCATCGACGGATTGTGCCTCTGCTGCGTGTGCCTACAATGCCACGACCAATCCATCGCTCGTCGGCTGCAACTGCGCGGCCATTGTGAAAGCCTACAGCCTGGCGCACTCGGGCGCGCCGGTACGAACGCACGTAGTAGTCAATGCGCCGCCCACGTGGAGCACGCGCTATCCCTATTCGTACGCCTTCCTGTGGAACCTCGCCGTCGCCGGCAGCCCCAATTTCGACGGTACGCCGAGCTTCGGCACGAGCGAGGATGAGGTTTACAGAGGCATCTCGGACAAGATCGCGGCGGCGGCGTATCACTTCCCGTACACCACGACGACGGCCGTGGCAGGTGCAAGCACGCAAGATCCGAACACGCTCATCGTGACCAGCAGCAACTTCCTTTACGACACCAGCGTCAGCTACCCTGCGTGGAAGGGGAGCGTGCGTGCCTTCGATACGACGTCGTCGGTGGATCTGAAGTGGGACGCCGTGACGGTGGCCAGCAGCGGACATCCCAGCGACTGGACCAGGCGTCGCATCGCTTTTTCGGACAAGAGCGGCAACGTCGTCCAAGTGCAGATCGGCAACACGGGCAGCATCACCAACGCGACGACATTGCATGCCGCGGGGCTCGGCGCCAGCGATGCCGAGGCCGAGCACATCGTACAGTGGCTGCTCGGCAAGCCCGAGCTCAAGAACCCCGCGCCGCTCATGGGCTCGGTGACGTCTTCGACGCCCATTGCGGTCGGGCAGGGGGCCTCGAATGGCCTGAACGGGTCGAGCCAGTACTCGACCGCGACCTGGAAGCGTCCGCAGCTGGTCTACGTGGGCGGGGACGACGGCATGTTGCACGCCTTCTTCGGCCACGTCGGCAGCCGGACTATTGCCGGTACAAGCTACGAAGGCGGCGAGGAGGCGTTCGCCTTCATTCCGAACGACATGTTGCAGACGATCACCAAGCAGTACGCTCAAGGCGGCCAGAAGCTCTCGGTCGACAAGCCCGACCACGTCTTCGGGCTCGCCGGCTCACCGAAGGTGAAAGACATGTGCATCGGCTCAGCCTGCGATCAGTCGATGGGCGGCGACTGGCGTACGGTCCTGGTGATGCCGGAAGGCCCCGGCGGTAACAAACCGTTCGCACTCGACATCACCAACGTCATCGATACTGTCAACGGCTTACGGCCCAGCCAAATGACTTTACTGTGGAGCACGGCACCTATAGCGTCTGGCTCGCCGAGCGGCGTGAAGTTGCCGTCCTCGACCGACGGCGCGAAGTGGGATCGAAGCTTGGGTGAAACCACGTCTGTGCCGGCGTTTTACTTTGCCGGCTACGCCAGCGGCGCGGCGGACAACCGCGTCGTGTTCGCCTCGGGTTATCCCATCACGAACGGAACCGGCTATGCCAGCCAAGGGCTGATGATTCTCAACGCCGATGCCGCCACGGGCGCTGTGAAGGACAGCCGCGACGTCAGCAGCATCACCGCCACCTCGTGCAATCAGAAGCGCGCTGTGATGTCGGACGTGAGCCTGGCGCGCGATTACTCGTCGCTGAGCACGTCGCAGAGCCTGATGGCTGGGTACGTGACAGACACTTGGGGCAACACCTATCAGTACGTCCCGACGGCTAGTGATCCGAAGATCCTCGCCAGCCTCTACACACGCACCTGCAAGCAGCCGCTTTACTTCGCTCCGGCCGTGGTGCAGCTCGACCGCGCGCCGAAAGCCGACACCTCGGCGAAGCATTTCATCTATCTCGCGCAGGTGACCAACTCGAATTTGGATCCCTTCACCCAGGCAGTGTCCACCGAGTATCCGCCGTCCGAGCTTGTCGTGACCAAGCTCGACGGCAACGTCACCCCGCCGGTTATCGTCACGGCGTACAACCCTGCCGACAGCTTGGGCCAGATCGTCTTGACCTTGGATCCCAGCGCGCCCGCCACGAACCGCATCTGTCTGCAGGCGCAGAACGCCAGCACCGGGACCTTCGATGCCTTCTCGGAGAGCAAGACCAAGACGCAGACCTGCGCCAACGTGGGCGCGGGGGAAATGCCGAGCACGGCTCGCCCGGTCTCCACACCGACGGCGGTCTTGCGCTCCGATGGCCTCGGCTTCCAGGTGATCACCAGCTGGTACGACCCGGTGACATCCAACAACTGCTCGGCGGGTGGACAGTTCAACTACGGCAAGAGCTATGTGACGGTCCACGAGTTTGGCGCCGACGGAACGTGGTATCAGATTGCCGGTGTTACCCTCGACAGCACCGTATTGACGGGAGTCACGTTCATCGGCACGGGGTTGTTCGTCGACGGCATTGGCGCCGGCTCCGCGCCACAGTCGATTAACCTTGGCGAAACGTTCAGCCTCACGCAACAGCTCCTCAATAGCTCGGCCAAGGAACGCTATTCGCGAACATCCTGGACAGAACGCCTCGATCTCTAGCCCGCAGCAGCGAGCCGCCAGCCCCGCCCGCTGTGGCGCTAGCCCTCGAAGCATCTGACGCGCAATCGAGTTGCCACTGCTGCAAACGCACTCCGACGACCGGGTCGTAAAGGGGCGCACTCTTGGCGATTGACAGGGATCGTGCAAGCACCTACCCTTGGTCGGTTTTCATCGCTGACAAGGGCACAAAATGA